>Ga0182793_1000002_pt1 | contig 324268 bp, 277 predicted proteins | sample Passage237A_FD_130498 | JGI IMG/M metagenome (GOLD analysis project Ga0182793, IMG submission 130498) | Cellulose adapted compost microbial communities from Newby Island Compost Facility, Milpitas, CA, USA - Passage2 37A (version 2) (version 2) ... | reverse complement strand
GGAGTTTGGAAAACGTATCGCAAAAAACGCCGGCCCGATGGACCGGCGTCAGAGACTCTCTAAGAACCGAAAAGATCCGACTTACTCGGCGCTTTTTTCTTTCTCGGCCGACTTCGGTTTACGTGCGCGGGGCTTCGAACCGGCGGACTTTTTCGCCGCAGATTTTGCCGCTTTCGCGTTGAGCCAGAGCGAGCCGTCTTTCGCGTTTTGATTCAGCCAAAAGATCTCGCCGGCGTGTTCGACGAAGACGGGCTTCGTTTCGCTGTCCGCCGGCACGACCAACCCCGCAGCCGTCAACGTGCCCAAGAAGGCATCGACCTCTTTGTCCAAGCTGCGCGCGAGGAAACCGACTTCGCCGGAAACGCCGCTGCCGCGCTTGTTCGGCTTGAGCAGCAAACGCACGGCGGCGAGCGCCGGTTGATCGCCCGAAGCCGAACGCCCGGCCGGTTCGTCGGTCGCAGTCTCTTCGGTGGAGGCCGCGTCGTCAGATCCGGCGGGAGCTGCGTTTTCCGCAGATGGCTCCGCCTTCGGTTGTTCGGAAGACAATTGCGCGGCATCCGCTTGCTCCGACGTCGCATCGGGCTGCTCAGGCGCTGCCGTGGCTGCCGCCGTTTCGGAAGAACCCGCGTCCGTGGTCGGAGCTACATTTGCGGCTTCAGCCGGCTTGTCATCTTCCAACGAACCCGCCGCGGCAGGGCCGGGCGCGGCTTCGCGAGCAGGAACTTCCGCGGCATCCGCAGCCGGCGCCGACGAGCCACGATCGCCGTCACGTTTTTCGCGTCCATTGATCCACACGCCACCGCGATTGTCTTTATTGATCCAATATACGGCGCGGCCGATTTCGACGAAGGTCGGTTTTTCGCCGCCATTTTCGGGCGGTTGCAGGCCGAGTTTCGCGAACGCCGCGGCGAGATCCGCCTCGGATTGATTCAGCGCGCGAGCGAGGAAGCTCAGACTGCCGGAATAGCCGGGGCCGCGTCGGTTGCGACGCATGTGCGGACGGATTTTTTCCAAAATCTCCGCGCCTTCGGGAAGCGGTTCGGCGGGTTGCGCCTCTGCGGCTTTCTCGGCGGCACGCGCGGCTTGTTCGGCTTCGCGTTGCTGACGCGCGGCACGGGCCGCTTCGCGAGCGGCCTCCGCGGCGGCCTGACGCTCGGCACGCTCTTTGTTGCGCTTTTCGATCTCGGCTTTCTCGGCGGCGAGTTCGATCGCGGCCGGATCATCGGGAGAAAGTTTTGTCGCGGGCGCGGTGCGGAAGACCGGACGCGGTTTTTCGCGGCTGTTGATGAAAAGTTGTCCGCGAGCGTTGCGATTCACCCAGTATAGATCGCCCTCGAATTCGAAATACTCGGGCTCCTGCTCTTCGGTCTCGGGAATGGTGAGGCCGCACTCTTTCAGCGCGCCGATGATGTCCGACTCCTTGAGTTCCCAACGACGCGCGAGATGTTCGATGGGCGCGGATTGACCCGGACCCTTTTGGTTGCGGCGCAGGAGCGGTTTGATCGCTTCGAAGAAGGTCGGGAGTTCGTCCTCCTTCCAGTTGTCCCAATCGTCTTCGTCGGGCGCGTCGGGATCTTGATCGCGTTCCGTATCGCGCACGGTGCGCAGCGAATCGGCGGTGGACGGAGCCGGCGCGACTTCGGCGGCGATCGCTGCTGGCAGCTCGGGTCGCTCGTCGATCACGGCTGGTTTCGCCGTGGGTGCGGGCTCCGAGACCTTCGGCGGAGCGGCAGGCGCCGCGGCGATGGCCGGAGGTGTCCAATCGCGCATCGTCGACCGACGGGCCAGGCCGTGGAAGGCGAGCGGGTTATTGGGGAGCGTTTGAAAGTGGATGATTTCCCACTCGTCCTTTCCGAGTGAGTTGAGGTGAGTCTCCAACAGGGCGGGCGATGCAAATCCATGCGGGCCACTGGTGACGACCTTATATTCCCAAATTGCCATAAAGCGTAGTGTTGCGGGTAGGCGGCAACGCATCCCAAATCACAGGAAACTTGCCGAGCCTAATCTCTGCACGTGTGCACGCACGGAACGAGTCGGCAACTTCGTCCTCGTTGTTTACCATGAAACTCCCCGTCCGTTTCCTCCTCTCCAGCCTCCTATTGGCCGGTGCCGCGATTGTCGCACCAGCCCAAAATGCAATCGCTCCCGTGCCCGCGCACGCCGCCGGCCGAGTGGCCACCATCCAAGTCCGCGTCGCGCCGGACCGCGCGGACTGGACATATCAAGTGGGAGAAAAAGCCACGTTCACCATCGTGGTCACTGCGGACAACAAGCCTCTTCCCGGCTCCACGATCACCTACCGCGTCGGCCCGGAAATGCTGCCGATGGAGGAAAAAAACGCACAGCTCGACGCCCAGGGCCGCTTCGTCGTGGACGGCGGCACGCTTTCCCAGCCCGGCTTCATCCGCTGCATCGTCACCGCAGAGTTCGGCGGCAAAACCTATCGCTCGCTCGCGACCGCGGGTTTCTCGCCTGAGAAAATTCAGCCCACGCAAAAAGAGCCGGCCGACTTCGACGCTTTTTGGAACGCCGGCAAAGAAGAGCTCGCCAAGATCCCGCTCGACGCCGAGGTCACGCTCATGCCCGAAGCCTGCACGCCCGCGGTGAATGTTTACCACGTCAGCTTCCGCACCATCGGCTCCAGCGGCCAATACATCTCGCGCATCTACGGCATCCTTTGCGAACCGAAGGCTCCCGGCAAATACCCGGCCATCCTCCGCGTGCCCGGCGCTGGTGTGCGTCCGTACACCGGCTCCAAAGACCTCGCCGCTCGCGGCGCCATCACGCTCGACATCGGCATCCACGGCATTCCGGTCAACCTGCCCCACGCCGTTTACGACCAGATGCGCACCGGCGCCCTTAACGGCTACCATCTCTACAATCTCGATAACAAAAACCTCTATTACTACCGCCGCGTTTATCTGAGCTGCGTCCGCGCAAACGACTTCCTCACCTCGCGCGAAAACTACGACGGCAAAAACCTCCTCGTCACCGGCGGCAGCCAGGGCGGACAACTCACCATCGTCACCGCCGCGCTCGATCCGCGCGTGAAAGCCGCCGCCGCGCAATTCCCCGCGTACTGCGATGTGACCGGTTATCTGCACGGACGCGCGGGCGGCTGGCCGCACATGTTCCGCCCCGATCGCAACACCGGCGAAAACTTCCATGCCACCGCCGCGAAGATCGAAACGACGAGCTACTACGACACCGTCAACTTCGCCAAACGCGTGAAAGTTCCCGGTCACTACACCTGGGGCTACAACGACGAAACCTGCCCGCCGACCTCCATGTACGCCGCGTTTAACCAAATCCCCGGCCCCAAGGAGCTCGTGCTCGCGCTCGAAGCCAACCATCCGATCATTCCCGAACAAACTGCCGCCGTGCAGAAATGGATCGGCGATTTCCTGAAGCTGAAAAACTAATCCGCGCCAATCGCGCCCGCTCAAAAGAAAAACCCTTCCAGGCCGAGGCCCGGAAGGGTTTTCGCATGAATGCAGTGACGTATTCGATACTTGAATACGCCGATTAGAATCAGCCGCCGATCTTCGGGCCGCCTTGCGCGAGATTACGCGCACGGAGACGCAGACCGTTGAGCCGGATGAAACCCGTGGCGTCGCTCTGGTTGTACCAGCTCTGCACACCTTCCATCGACGCGATGTTTTCGTCGTACATCGAGTACTTCGATTTGCGACCGCAGGTGATGACATTGCCCTTGTAGAGCTTGAGGCGGACGGTGCCGCTGACATAGCGCTGGCTTTCATCAATGAGCGCCTGAAGCGCTTCGCGTTCGGGCGCGAACCAGAAGCCGTTATACACGAGCTGCGCGTACTTCGGGATGAGGCTGTCGCGGAGTTGGAGCACTTCGCGGTCGAGCGTGAGCGATTCCACCTGGCGGTGCGCGTGCATGAGGATCGTGCCGCCCGGGGTTTCATAAACACCGCGGCTCTTCATGCCGACGAAACGGTTTTCCACGAGGTCCACGCGGCCGATGCCGTGCTTGCCGCCGAGCTTGTTGAGCGCCTTGAGCAGCTTGCCCGGCGTGAGCTTCTTGCCGTTGATCGCGACGGCGTTGCCCTTCTCGAAATCGATCTCGACGTACTCGGGCTTGTCGGGCGCGTCTTCCGGAGAAACGGAGAGCTTGAACATGCCCTTGTTCTCCTTGGTCGTCGGGTCGAACCACGGATCCTCGAGGATGCCCGCTTCGTAGGAGATGTGGAGGAGATTGCGGTCCATCGAATACGGCTTCTTGAGCGAAGCTTCGACGGGGATCTTGTGCTTGGCGCAGTACGCGATCATCTCGGCGCGGCCGGGGAAGAGCGCGCGGTACTCCTCCATTTTCCACGGCGCGATGATCTTGAGGTGCGGAGCGAGCGCCATGTAGGTGAGCTCGAAACGGCACTGGTCGTTGCCCTTGCCGGTGGCGCCGTGGGCGACTGTATCCGCTTTTTCCTTACGCGCGATGTCCACCTGCGCCTTCGCGATGAGCGGGCGCGCGATCGACGTACCAAGATAATACTGGCCTTCGTAGATCGCGTTGGCGCGGATCATCGGGAAGATGAAGTCGCGCGCAAATTCCTCGACGAGATCGAGCGTGTAGTGCTTCGAAGCGCCGGTTTTTTTTGCCTTCTTATCGAGGCCCTTGAGCTCCTCCTCCTGGCCGACGTCGGCCGCGAAGGTGATGATCTCGGCGTCGTAGGTCTCTTTGAGCCATTTGACGATGACGGACGTGTCGAGGCCGCCCGAGTATGCGAGGACGATTTTCATGATGGGAAAGGGATAGGGTTAACCACGAAACACACGAAAGAGAGATCGTTCAACTCAACGCCTGCGTGGCTCGGTTTCGTGGCTTTCGTGAGTTTCGTGGTTAAAAGTCCGGCGTCACGCGCGCGGTTGCTGCGCGAGGACGGCCATGATGGCTTTCTGCGTGTGCAGGCGGTTTTCCGCTTGGTCGAAGATGATCGAGCGTGGATGATCTAGCACATCCTGCGTCACTTCCTTGCCCAAATAAGCCGGCAAGCAATGCATGAAATACGCATCGGGTTTGGCTGCGGCAAAAAGCTCCTTCGTCACCGCGAACGGCGTCATCTGTTTGATGCGCTCCGCCGACTCGGCCTCTTTGCCCATGCTCACCCAGACGTCGGTGTAAACAACATCCGCATCCTTCACGGCTTCGTACGGATCGGTGGTGAAATGATATCCGCCCGCGAAACCTTCTTTCGCAAACAAGGCATTCGCCGCCGCGTCCGGCTCAAACCCCTTCGGGCCCGCCAGCGAAATCTTCATACCGAAAAGATTCGCGCCGAGCACCCAGGAGTTGGCCATGTTGCAGGCGGTGTCGCCAAGGAATGCGATTTTGCGTCCCTTCAACGAACCGAGCAGGTCGCCGCCTTTGCCGGCCCAGCGCTCGGCGAGCGTGAACGCGTCGGTATAAATTTGGCAGGGATGCAGGAAATCCGTGAGCGCATTGATCACCGGAATGTTTCCGGCGGCCGCGAGGCGTTCGACTTCGGCATGATCGTACGTGCGCACGATGAGGCCGTGGACATAACGCGAAAGCACGCGAGCGGTGTCCTCGATCGACTCGCCGCGCCCGAGCTGGATGTCACTCTTGTTCAGAAACAAGGGGTTGCCGCCCAGCTCGTGGATGCCGACCTCAAACGAGACGCGTGTGCGCGTGCTCGATTTGGAAAAAATCATCGCCCACGTCTGATGCTGGAGAACCGGCGGCGTATGCCGTCCGCGCTTCTGCTTGAGGTCTCGGGCCAGCGCGAAGACTTCCGCCACTTCGTGCGGCTTGAAGTCGGTTTCTTTCAGGAAGTGCTTCATGGGTGAAGCGGTCGGGTATACGTCGCAAAAACGCCGCGGACGAGAGAAAAATAAGCGTTTCCGTCAGGTCCGGCAAGCGGGCGCCGCGGCAGCAAAAAATGCGCTACAAGCCCGAAGCGTCGTCACGCGGACCGCCTGTATTGAAAATTCCACTACACGCGGCTCACGCCTTCGCCAGCACGCCGCGGATAATCTCCACCGAGCGGGCCAGCTCGTCGGGCGTCGCGGTGAGCGGCGGCAGCAGACGGATCACATTACCACCCGCGACCGGCGCGAGCAGGCCGGCTTCGCGCAAGGCCGCGACGGTGGGCGCCGGATCGGACGCGAGCTGCAGACCGACGAGATAGCCTTGGCCGCGCACGCCGAGCAGTTTTTCGGGAAACTCGGTCGCGAGTTTTTTCAAGGCCGCGATCCACGTGGTGCTGTTGATCGAAACTTTCTCCAGCAGTTTTTCCTTCTCGATCACATCGAGCACCGCGAGTGCCGCCGCGCACGCGAGCGGCGTGCCGCCAAACGTCGTGCCATGCGAACCCGGCTGGAAAAGCTCCGCGGCATTTTCGCGGATCCAAACCGCGCCGATCGGCATGCCTCCGCCGAGGCCTTTGGCCATGCCGACCGCGTCGGGCTGGATGCCCGCGTGTTCGTAAGCGTAGAACTTCCCGGTGCGCCCGATGCCGCACTGTACTTCGTCGAGCAGCAGCAGCAGATTGTGCTCGTTGCAGAGTTTGCGCAGGCCCACGAGGAACTCGGCCGTGCAAGGATTCACGCCGCCTTCGCCTTGGATCGTTTCCACGAAGATCGCCGCCGTGCGCTCGGTGATGAGATCGGCGAAGCTCTGCAGATTGTTCAGCTCGCCAAACACGAAGCCGGGTAGGAGCGGCCGAAATCCTTTTTGGATTTTCTCCTGCGGCGTGGCGCTCATGCCGCCAAACGTACGTCCGTGAAACGCGCTCTTCGCGCAAATCACTTCGTAGCATTTACCCTCTTCGCCGCCGGCTTTTTTAAGGCCGTGCAAACGCGAGAGTTTAATCAGCGCTTCATTGGCTTCGGCGCCGCTGTTGCAGAAGAAAACGCGTCCAGGTCCCGCGTAGCCAACGATGCGGCGCGCGAGTTCGCCTTGGTTGGGATGCCGGAAAAGATTGCTCGTGTGAATGAGCTCGCCGGCCTGGCGCTGCACGGCGGCCACCCAATGCGGATGACAATGACCCAGCGCGCTCACCGCGATGCCCGAAGTAAAATCGAGATAGGCGCGGCCACGATCGTCCCAAACTTGCACGCCGCTTCCGCGCACCAGCGTGAGAGGAGCGCGCGCGTAGTTTTTCAACACGTGCGCATCATAAAGCTCGTCGGTACTCGTGCGGAGGACGGTGGGTATGTTCATCGGATGAAGAGTATGATTAGGCGCTGTAAGCGCAAAGTGCGCTGCGTTCGCGCGACGTTTCCCGGTTCCGCGCACATGGCCAACGGATCAGCCGCTTGTGCGCGAGGTGTATGCGTTAACCGTGGACGATCTCGGTGCCGATGCCCTTGTCGGTGAAAATTTCGAGCAAGAGGCTGTGCGGCAGACGTCCGTCAATGAAGTGAACGCGTTGCACGCCTTCCTGCAGCGCGCGAATAGCGCTGGCGACTTTGGGGCGCATGCCTTTGTCGATGACGCCCTTCTTTTTCAGCTCATCGACCTGGCTGATCTTCAGCGTGGAAATGAGCGACTCAGGATCGGGTGGCGCGGAGAGCAGTCCGGGCACATCGCTCATATAAACCAACCTCCGCGCACGCAGTGCGCTCGCGACGCGACCGGCAGCGACGTCGGCGTTGATGTTATACGCTTGGCCGTCGTTGTCCTCGGCCACCGGAGAAATCACCGGCACGAAACCTTCGGCGATCTCTTTCTTGATGAGCTTCACCTTCACTTCGGTGACTTCACCCACGAAACCGAGATCAACCGGACGACCATCGTCGTCCGCGAGCAGTTTCTGACACACGAGCACCGTGTCGCCGGGCAAGCCCTTCGGCTTGGCCTTGGCGCTGGCGATCGCGTCGCAGACATCTTTGTTCACGACCTCATCGAGCGTTTTCTTCACGATGGCGATCGTGGCGGCATCGGTGACGCGCATGCCGTTCACGAAATTGGCCTTAAGGCCGGAGTTTTCCATGGCCTTCGTGATGGCTTTGCCGCCGCCGTGAACGACGACGACGTTGATGCCACATGCGGCGAGAAACGCGATGTCGTGAGCGACACGCACCCGGCCCTCCGGGTTCGGATCGTCCATGAAGCTGCCGCCGTATTTCACGACGAACGTGGATCCACGGAAATCTTGGATGTAGGGAAGCGCCTCGAGCAGCACCTTCGCCTTTGCGGTGATTTCAGCGACGTTCATCGGCGTTCAAGGCACGCGGCTCACGGCCGCGAACGAGACGGGAAGAGAAGGAATGGCGATCACAGGTAATCGAAGTGGCGAGATGCATAAGCGAGCCGCGCCTCGCATTTCCATATAAATTTAGATCACGGCGGAACATTTAACCAAAACTTCCCGCCCGCAATCGTTGCGCCACGAAACCCAGTTTCAGCTTCACTCCCCACCTCGACCGTCTCACTTGTCGACACCGTGCCAAGCACCGACCTCCGTTTTTCCTCGCGCGAACAACATCGCGCCTGGCTCGCCAGCCAGGCCCGCCTCCCCGCCGGTTTCCGCGTCGGCACCACCCGCTTCGAATTCACGCCACGCGAGGCGCCCAAACCCGCACGCATGACACTCACGCTCATCGCGCTCGATCAGCCCGCCTCGGCTTTCGCGGCGATGTTCACGCGCAATGCTTTTCCCGGCGCCCCCATCACGATCGGTCGTCGCCGCCTGCACGAGCCCGCGCTCAGCGCGATTTTAGTGAACAATAAAATCTCCAACGTCTGCGCACCGGGCGGCGTCGAAACCGCCGAAACACTTTGCGCGCGCGCCGCCGATCTCCTCGGCGTGCCGGCGACCAGCGTGCTGCCGTCATCGACCGGCGTCATCGGTTGGAGCCTGCCGCTTGAAACGATGCTCGCGCATTTGCCCGACGCCGTCGCGGCACTTTCCACGGATTCCATTTTGCCCGCAGCCGAAGGCATCGTGACGACCGATCTCTATCCTAAAATTCGCCGCGTCGATTTTCCCGGCGGCGGCAGCATCGTCGGCATCGCCAAGGGCGCGGGCATGATCGAGCCCAATCTCGCCACGATGCTCGTGTACATCCTCACCGACGTCGATGTGTCGCGCGACGAACTCCGTGCGATGCTCGCGCGCTGTGTGAATGCGAGTTTCAACAACATCAGCATCGATAGCGACACGAGCACGTCGGACACCGTCGCGCTCATCTCGTCGTCGCGCGTGCCCTGCGACGATCCCGCTGCGTTTGAAAACGCGCTCAACCAAGTCTGCCGCGATCTTTCGGAAGACGTCGTGCGAAATGGCGAAGGGATTCATCACGTGATGCGCATTCGTGTGCACGGCGCGCCTTCCGCCGATATCGCGCGCGCGTTGGGCAAAGCCATCGCCAACGCGCCGCTCTTCAAATGCGCTGTCGCCGGCAACGACCCGAACGTCGGCCGTCTCGTCCAAGCGATCGGCAAACATGTCGGTGCGCACAGTCCCGAGCTCGATCTTTCGCGCCTCAGCGCACGCATCGGCGGTATCGAGATTTTTGCCCAAGGCGCCTTCCGCCTCGATCCGTCGAAGGAAACCGCGCTCGTCGCGCACCTCAAAAACGCCGAGATGTACGCGAGCGCGCCGTCGGCCAGCGGCACGTTTGCGCCGCCCATCGATTTTCCCCCGCACGAACGCTGTGTCGAAATCGAGGTGGATCTCGCGAACGGCCCCGGCGAATGCATCGTCCTCGGCGGCGATCTCACCCATGAATACGTGAGCGAAAACGCGGACTATCGAAGCTAGTCGCCCCGCGGGAAACTCGCGTCTGTAACCAGTTTCGCTTAGACCAAAGCCGGCTCCGAAAAAGGACCCGGCTTTTATTTTTCCGCGAGGCGCGGACGGCCAGAGCCGTTCGCGATCAGACGAGTCCTGCGGTCTCAGGGAAACCGCACCACAGATTCATGATCTGCACGGCCTGGCCGCTGGCGCCTTTCACGACGTTGTCCACGACCGAGGTGATCACGAAATTCTTCGTGCGCGGATCGAATACGGCGGACATGTCCACGCGATTCGTGCCGACAACGTGTGCGGTGTCGGGCGTTTCACCCGTGGGCAGAACCTGCACGAAAGAGCGCCCCGTGTATTCATTTTTCCATGACGCGTAGAGCGAGTCGATAGAAGCACCCGCAGCGGCCGGCACCGTGATCGTCGTGGCGATACCACGACGCATCGGCGCGAGGTGCGGATTGAACTGAATCACCGTCGGCGCACCCGTGCGCAACGCGAGCTGCTCTTCGATTTCGGCGAGATGACGATGCTTCACCAAACCGTACGCCTTGATGCTCTCGGCGCGTTCCACGAAGAGATACATCTCGTCCACCTTTTTGCCGGCACCGCTCACGCCGCTGTAGGAATTCACGACGATGTGTTCCCGCGACACGACGCCATCGCACAGAAGCGGAACCAGCGGCACGAGAATGCTCGTCGGATAACATCCGGGCGAAGCCACGAGCTTCGCTTCCTGTTTCCACGACGGCGGCGTGAGCTCCGGAAGAACGAAGCGCGCCTGCGGCAACAGCTCGGGCGCGTGATGCTTTCCGTAGTACTTCTCGTATGTATTCAAATCTCCAATACGGAAGTCCGCGCTCAGATCGATCACGCGTTTGCCCGCGGCAACGAGCACGCGCGCAAACTCCGCCGCAGCGCCATGTGGCAGCGCGAGGAAGAAAAGATCGATGTCGCCTGCCGCCAGCGCGGTCGCGTCGGAGTCGACAAACGTCAGTCCGCGATCAGCGCCGCGCAGCGAGGGGATGACCTGCGCGAGCGGTTTGCCCGCGTGGGAGCGCGACGTCACCGCCGCCAGCGTGACGTGCGGATGCGCCAACAGGAGTTTGACGAGAAGTTCGCCGGAATAGCCCGACGCGCCGATGACACCGACTTTCATAGGAAGGAAAAACATCCTCCTCGTGTCCTAAAACGCCAGAAGGTTTTTCGCGCTCGCCCGCGGACACAAAAAAGCCGCCTCGGGCGAGAGGCGGCTTTGGTTTCATGAAAACGAAAAAGAAGCGATCAGCGCTTCGAGAACTGGAAGCGTTTGCGAGCGCCGGGTTGACCGGGCTTCTTGCGTTCCTTGGCGCGAGGATCGCGCTTGAGGTGGCCGGCCTTCTTGAGGGCGGGACGCAGTTCGGGATTCAGCTTCTGCAGCGCGCGGGCGATGCCATGGGCAACGGCACCGGCCTGACCGGAAACGCCGCCGCCATCGACATTGGCGAAGACGTCGATCTTGTCGCGGAGCTCAACCGTGAGCAACGGCGCGTAGGCCTGCTTGGCGAAGTTCTCGTGCGAGAAATATTTTTCGAACTCGCGGTCGTTGACGACCAGCTTGCCGGAGCCTTCGACGATGCGAACGCGGGCGGTGGCGGTCTTGCGGCGACCGGTGGCGGAGAATACAGCTTTGTCAGCGCACATGGTCGTAATCAGACGGAGACTTTGACGGGATTGTTGGCCTCATGCGTGTGGTTCGGGCCCTTGAACACGCGGAGCTTGGTGAGCATCTTCGCAGCGAGGCGGTTCTTCGGGAGCATGCCCTTGACCGCGTGCTTGATGATAAATTCGGGGTTCTTTTCGCGCATGAGCTTCACGGAGCGATAGCTTTCGCCGCCGACGAAGCCGGAGAAGAACATGTACTCGTTTTGCTCCTCTTTCTTGCCGGTGAGCACCACCTTTTCGGCATTAATGACAACGACGTAGTCGCCCGTGTCGACGGACGGCGTGTAGGAGGCTTTATGGCGGCCACGGATGAGGTTGGCGGCCTTCACGGCGAGACGGCCGAGCACAACGCCTTCGGCATCGATCAGATGCCACTTGGGCTGGACGGTCTCTTTCTTGGCGAGGAACGTTTTCATGAAAGGAAAAGGGGTCGAGAGCTAAAGTTGGGACGGCAACTGTCAACCCTTAGATTTGCACTGTGAATAAAAACCCGCTCCCCGGAGAAGGGAGCGGGTGAAGATCTTTTTAATCTTTCGCAGGACTAAACGCGAAGGACTTAGAAGCCAACGGAGAGGCCGACGGTGACCCAGAGGTTTTCGTCGCCCACCGTCGATACGGGACGACCGACCACGCGGCCAAGGTTGTCGTTCTTGGCGTAGTGCAGGCCGGTGGTGATGGCGGCCTTGTCGTTCAACTTATACGGCACGGTGATGTCGAAGCCGTAGTAGTTGTAGGTTTCCATGACCTGGCCGACGTTGTCGTCCGGAGCCCAGTCGCGAGCTTCGACGGTACCGGCGAAGACGCTGAAATCAACCGAGGTACCGATCGCTTCGAGCGGCACGCTGTAGCCCACCGACGCTTGGAGCGTGTTGGTGTGCAGGCGGATGTCGTAGTAGTAATAGAGGCTCGAGGAGATACCCGCGTAGGTGTAGGTAGCGCCAACGCCGAGCTCGTAGGAGCGCTTGGTGGAGCCGCCGCGAGCTTCCGGATACCAGTAGTAGGTTCCAACGGCTTCAAGGGAGAGAGCGTCGTTCACCTTGAATTTATAGCCGGCGTAGAAATCGACTTCGTTGTTTTCGTTGTCCGTTACGGGCTGGTTGGTCCAGACACCGACGTACGCGTCGCCAACAGAAACTTCGATAGACGGCTGGAAAGAGTTGCCGGCGGACTCAATACCGCGGAACACATATTCCGAAGCGTAGGTGAAGTCTGTCGTCACGGAGTACGAAGTCTTCAGATCTTGAGCGTTCAAACCAGCACCAGCGGCGAGGGCCGCGAGGAGGATGGCAGTCTTTTTCATAGTGTTGTTGTTCTGTAGTTTGTTGGTCGGCCGACAATTCGGCCTTCCAGACAGAAAAGATAGGTTTGTAAAATACAAGTCTTATACAAGTCTTAACTTACCGTCCTTTCTGCTCCGAAACCCGACCGGGAACGGCTCTCCCGGTTCCAAAATAGAGTAAACATCTTTGATTATGCGAATTGATACCATGAAAGCCGTTGCGGGTATTTTCGGGCTCACCGGCGTGGCGTTGGGCGCGTTCGGAGCGCATGCCTTGAAGGCTCGGCTGGCCGCCGCCGGCATGACCGACAGCTGGGACACCGCCGTCCAATATCATCTCATCCATAGCGTCGCTTTGCTCGCGTTGGCCGCGTGGGCTTCGTCATCGGCTACGCTCACCCGGCCGTATCGAATCGCGGCGTGGACGTGGATCGTGGGCGTGGTGCTCTTTTCGGGCTCCATCTATGTGCTCGCACTGGGCGGTCCGCGCGCACTGGGGCCGGTCACACCTGTCGGCGGTGTTTTACTGCTGATCGGTTGGGCGAGTCTGCTGTTTCCGTCAGGAAAACAAAACGCGGCCTGATTCGCGCGAAACAACGAGGAGCGAGCGTTCCCGCACGACGACATGAGAATCCCCGAACCGCTGCTGGAAGTGCTTCGCGCTGTCCGGCGCATCGGTCGTCCACGCCTCGTCGGCGGCTGCGTTCGCGACTGGCTGCTCGGACTCGAACCGAAGGATTTCGATGTCGAGGTGCCGGGAACGAACTTCGATGAGCTGCAACGCGTGCTCGCTCCGTTTGGCAGCACCGATCTTGTCGGACGCAGCTTCGGCGTCATCAAACTGCGCCTCGAGGGTGTTGAATATGATTTCAGCCTCCCGCGTCGCGAATCGAAAACCGGAGCCGGCCATCGGGGTTTTCGCATCGATGCCGATGCCAACATCACCGACGCAGAAGCGGCCGCGCGACGCGATTTCACGATCAACGCCGTCGCGTACGACCCATTCACGGACACGCTGATCGATCCGCATGACGGACGGCGCGATCTCGAACGGCGTGTTTTGCGTCACACCAGCTCCGCCTTCAGCGAAGATCCGCTGCGCGTGTTGCGTGCTTTTCAATTTGCCGCCCGTTTCGACCTGACCCTCGCGCCGGAAACCGCCGCCCTGAGTCGTTCGATCGCGGACGCTTATCGTGAGCTCGCCGTCGAACGCGTGTGGGGCGAATGGGCCAAATGGGCTGAAAAATCGACGCGTCCCTCGCGCGGACTGCTCGTCCTCGAAGACTGCGGCTGGCTCGTGCATTTCCCTGAAGTCGCCGCGCTGCGCGGCACGCTGCAGGATCCTGAATGGCATCCCGAAGGTGATGTATTCACGCATACACTACATTGCTGCGACGCAATGGTGCGATTGCCCGAGTGGCAACACGCCGAGCCTGCGCGCAAGCGTCTGCTGCTGCTTGCCATACTCGCGCACGATTTTGGCAAACCCGCGACGACCGTCTTCGGCGAACGTCGTGGACGGCAGCGCTGGATCAGCCCAGGCCACGAATCCGCCGGTGGACCGTTGAGCGAAACTTTCCTCACGCGCATCGGCGCGCCGCGCGAATTGATCGAGCGCGTCCGTCCGCTGGTCGTTCTCCACCTCGCGCATCACAGCGGCCAAGGCGAGTTTTCCGATCAACGTATCCGGCGCCTCGCCCGCAAGCTCGCCCCCGCCACCATCGAAGAACTTTGCCTCGTGATGCGCGCCGATCACGACGGACGGCCGCCATTGCATTCGCCCGAAACGCTCGGGCGTATCGAAGAATTGAATACACGCTCCGCCTCGCTCGCGCTCGCGCGGACCGCGCCGCGTCCGCTCTTGTTGGGCCGTCACCTCATCACACTGGGGCAATCGCCCGGTCCCGATTTCCGAAAAGTGCTCGATCTCGCCTTCGAAGCCCAGCTCGACGGCGCCTTTGCGGACGAAGCGGGCGCGATGGCCTGGGCTAAAAACCATTTGCCCGCCCCGCCCCACCGGGCGTAGGGTCGTTTTTCTTTTTCCCACATGCCTACCCAACTTGATCAACTTAAAGCCTTCACCACCGTCGTCGCCGATACGGGCGACTTCGTCAGCATGAAGGAATTTGCGCCGCAGGATGCGACGACCAATCCGAGCCTGATCCTCAAGGCCGCCGCGATGCCCGACTACGCGCATCTGGTGGACAAGGCCATCGCCGACGCCGGCGCTTCCGCCTCGGTCGCTCAAATCATCGACCGTCTCCTCGTCGTCTTCGGTTTGGAGATCCTCAAGCTCGTCCCCGGCCGCGTCTCGTCCGAAGTCGATGCGCGTCTGTCGTTCGACACCGCCGGCACCGTCGCGAAAGCCCGCGACATCATCGCTCTCTACGAAAAAGCGGGCATCAATCGCGAACGCATCCTCATCAAGATCGCGTCCACGTGGGAAGGCATCAAAGCCGCCGAGCAGCTCCAAAAAGAAGGCATCAACTGCAATCTCACGCTGCTCTTCTCCTTCGCCCAAGCCGTCGCGTGCGCCGAGGCGGGCATCAAACTGATTTCACCGTTCGTCGGTCGCATCCTCGACTGGTACAAGAAAAATACCGGCAAGGATTTCGTCGGCGCTGAAGACCCCGGCGTCATTTCGGTCACGCAGATCTACACCTATTACAAAAAGTTCGGCTACAAGACCGAGGTCATGGGCGCGAGCTTCCGCAACAAAGGCGAAATCCTCGAACTCGCCGGCTGCGACCTCCTCACCATCGCTCCCGCGCTTCTCGCCGAACTCAAGGCCTCGAGCGATCCGATCGTCCGCAAGCTCGATCCCGCCAAGGCTGCGCAGGCCGATCTCAAGAAGGTTTCCTTCGATGAAAAAGCCTTCCGCTTCGCGCTCAACGAAGACGCCATGGCGACCGAAAAGACCGCCGAAGGCATCCGCCTCTTCTCGGCCGACATCGTGAAGCTCGAGCAGCTCATCCTCTCGAAGAAGAAATAACGTCCAAGCACTCGCTGCATTATTTTCAGGCCGACTTCACCGTCGGCCTTTTTCTTTCCGCGTGAAGAATCGTCGCGCAATCAAAGCCGCCGGGAATAACCTTCCGCTCTCCATGCGCTCTGTCTCCCTCGGATTCAAACTCTCCGTCTTCGTCGCCACTCACTCATGAAATTCTTCGTTCTCGGCGCATCCGGTCTTGTGGGGGGCGCCTTCGCACGCGCGGCCCAAGCCGCTGGTCACTTTGTCATCGGCACGGTCGGCAGCTTCACCGGCGCGATCGCCGGCGTATCCGAAAAACGGATACTCGATTTAACCGATGCATCCGCGCTCGAAGCCGCCATCCAGCACACGCAGCCGGATGTGCTCATCAACGCCGCCGCCATTTCCGAGCCAGGCAAATGTGACGAAGATCCGGCGCGTTCACATCAGTTGAACGTCGCGCTTCCCGCGCTCCTCGCGCGCATCGCACAAGCACGCGGCACTCGTCTGCTCCATCTTTCGTCAGAACAAGTTTTCGCCGGCGATCGCGCCCCATACGCCGTCACGGATCCCGTTCACCCGATCAACACCTATGCGGAGCAAAAGGTGGAAAGCGAAAAGCTCGTCCACACCACCGCGCCCACGTTGGCCGTCACGGTACGCGCGCCGTTGCTGATGGGCAATAGCCCCGGCGGTCGCCGCAGTCTGCATGAGCGACTGCTCGGCGATTGGAGTGCCGGCAAGACGCCCGTGCTTTACACCGACGAATTTCGTCAAACCTGTACCGCCGAGAATCTCGCACTCGCGCTGCTCGAGCTCGCGGGCCGTCCCGAGATCAGCGGCGTGTTTCACTGGGCGGGCGCGGAGTTGCTCTCGCGCTACGAACTCGGCCTTCGCATTCGCGCGCATTTCGGTCTGAGCGAAACGCACGCGCCGCTTAAAACCACCGATCGCGCCTCCGACCCCAAAGCCTCCGCGAAACGCCAGGCCAATCTCGCGCTGGATCTGCGGCCGCTCTCCCAACTGCTGCGCACGCCTGTCGAAACTTTCGATCAACAACTCGCCACGCTCCGCGTACCCGCGCATCTGCAATCCTGGCTCGAAAGCGCGCGCGCATAAGCCTCGTCTCGTTTTTCCATGTCGCTCGATCTTCTTCCTTATCGCGAAGCAGGCGCCGCCGAAAACATGGCCACGGACTTCCTGCTGCTAAAACGCTATCCGCACGATCGCGCCGACCACGCGCGTTTCCGTCACTACGGCTGGTATCGGCCGGCTTTCACCTTCGGCTACAGCCAAAAAATCGCGTACGTGCGCAGTCAGTTGCCCGCGGATACCACGCTGGAGTTGTGCCGACGTCCGACAGGCGGCGGCGTGGTGGATCATCGCAACGATTGGACGTATGCGCTCGTGCTCCCGCGCGCACACCCATTGTACGAACAACCCGCGCCGCAATCCTACCGCGTCGTCCACGCGGCGATCACCGACGCGCTCCTCGCGCTCGGTCAACCCGTCGAACTCAAGGAAAGCTGTGAACCCGCGGGGGACGCCGAAGAGGGCGCGTGCATCCGTTCTGGCCCTACGGTGTGCTTCGCGCGACCGGAACGCTACGATGTCATCCATTGCGAGACCGGCGCAAAGATCGCCGGCGCCGCGCAGAAGCGCACAAAGGAAGGCCTTCTCTTTCAAGGTTCACTCGCACGCAGCGCACTGGCCGCTTCTTTCGATTGGGCGGCGTTCGAGATGACATTTATCGAAAAGCTCGCAGCCACACTCGCGCTCGACGCGAGCGACGCGCCTTGGCCTGACTTTCCCGAACACGAAGCCGATGGACTGCGCGAGCAGTACGCGTCTGTCGAATGGGTCGAGCTTCGCTAGAGCATTTTTAATTACGCCCTGGCCGTCGAACGGGGCGGCCAGGAGCGCCGGCCGACTCCTCGTGATCTGCCGCCGGCGCCCCCAAGGAACTGCAGACTTAATTGAAAGGCCGTAAAAGAAACGCGCGCCTTTTGGACGGCGCGCGTTGTGTATCCGGAAAATAACTACATTCGTCTTAGCGACCGGGGACCATTCCCTTCATGATGTCGCCCATGCCCGGCACCGAGAATTTCTGATAATCGGACGGCGGAACGAACAGCGAATCGGACTGGCTGCTGCGATCGATCGCCACTGTTTCCATGCGCGACTCTTCGGGGCCGCCTTCTTTTTTCCGGGTGATCACACGAAGCGGGAAGGCGTTTTCTTTCTGCATAAACGCTTCCCAGGCTTCGACTGACTTTCCGGGCCCCCCCTGTTGCGACATGAAGCGGCCCATTTCCTTCGTCACCCAAATCTCCATGTGTTTGCCGCCGCTTTTGCCGACGTATTCTTCGGCTTCGACACCGGCGATCTTTTCCTTGCGGCCGGTGGGTTTGAAGTCGGGGTCGGAGGATTTCTTTTTGCTCTCCTTCTGCTCCGGGATCGGCTGCACCATGTACATCTTTTGCGAAGGCATGAGCATGATGATCTCCTTTTTCTTAAAATCGATGATCATCGCGCCCATGGCGTCGCCGTCCTTTTTCTTCTTTTTGGACGTGGAAGCGTCGCCCAGTTCCATGCGCATCTTATCGCCTTTGATGCGGTAGGACATGCTCATCGCGTCCTTATCTTTGGGACCGGAGGTCAACGTCATGTCGACCTTTCCCTCGAAAGCAGACGCCGTCGCGACAAGACCGATAGTTAAACAGAGACCGCCGACACGGCGGAGAAGAGATGAGATATTCATAGCAGGGGGAGGATTGGGTTAATCAAGCGGCGCAAGTGAACCACTCGCGCGATTAACCGGCAAACGCTTCTTCCGCTTTCCCGGCAACGCGTCACGAGAAATCTCGCGCGTGTTAGGCGATGGTCGAAGAGCGCGCCGCGCGCCCCGCGCTCACTCGATCCTGCCTTCGTCAAAATCGATCAAGTCGGGCACACTGCGAATCTCGCCCACGCGATCGGCGCAGCCCATGACGGTGAGGGCTTGCTTGAGAAAATCCTGACCGGCCTCGGTCATGCCTTTTTGCACAAGATCGCGATTCCATTTTGCCGCGCGCACATCGGCGGGAAAGAGCGCGAGCAACCGGCGATCGAGTTCCGCGTCGTCGGCCGATTCATGCACGGCTTTTTCGACGTCGTTCGGATCGACACCGAGGTGCATGCAAAGAAAACGGTCGAGGCCGCGTTTGTAGTTCTTCGCGTAGCTCGGCGGAAGCGATCCGTGCTTCTTCACGTAGCGGCACTTCGCGATGAAGCGCGGCAGATACAGCAGGCCCGTGGCGGTGTGCGGCAAATAAGGCGATGGCAAACACGTGAGCACATCGCCGCTGGAGCCAGGTATGGGTTTGGAACGCATGGAAAGGCTACGCTAGCGACACTCGGCGGTGGCGCGTCGAGCGATTTTTCTCTTCGTCGTTCTCATCTTCCCGCTCGCGTCGTGGACGGCGGCTCCACGCGAGGCCAAGCAGCAACGCCGCCCAGAGCTGAAACAACGGGAGCTGCAACGGAAAGTGCAGCATACTGTGCAACGCGAGCGCGATCAGCGCCAACACGAGTCCCATCTCGCGCAGATCCGTCGGATCGCGACGAATCGCCCGATAAAAAGCACCGACCCATAATGCCACCCACAGCAACGCGGGCACAATGCCCCACTCCGCGGCGGTTTGCAGAAGATCGTGATGCGCGAACTGACGGTGTTGATAAAACGTGCTCACGGTCGGTTCGTTTGAAAACACCACCGCTTCGCGCGACCACGCGCCAGGGCCGTATCCGATAATCGGATACGCCATGGCCATGCGCATGCCGGCGATCCATGCGGCGGGCCGCGGGGGCGTGTCCGAAGGCACCATGCGGTCGCCCCGACGCGACGCCATTTCGGCAAAATGCGTATCGCGCTCAGGCGCGGATTCACGCGTTGCCGCCTCGCCGAGCCAGTTGTCGGGATATCGCGCGCGCGTGCGCTCGATCCAGACGAGTTGCAACGCCAGCGCCGCGACCAACGCCCCCCCTACGCCGCAGAAAATCAGTTTGGGTTCGGCATGAGCGAAACGCATCAGGCTCCACCAAGCGAGCGCGCCGAGCACGAGTGCGATGGCGATGACCCAGGCGGACTCCGACTTCCAGAGCGGAAAACACACGCAAGCAACCGCGCCCAAAACCGCCCATACCACCGCGCGAAACAATCCCGCGCCTTGTTTAAGTCCGTGAAAGGCGACAAGCGGCCACGCGAGATTGAAGCACGCCGCCGCGGCGCTGTGGTGAAAGAACACAAAGTTATATCTTTCGGTGGAGCCGCCGATCAGCAGCCACGAAGGCGACGATACGCCAAGGAAGCGTTGTGCGAGCGCGCCTAAAGACATCACCAAGCCGCTAACACCGATAACAAGACAGAGCCGACGGCGAAACGTTTGATCGCGTCCCAACTCCGCGGCGGCGAGCAGCGCGCACAAGCTGCCCGCCACAAACCACAGCCGCTCGGCGCGCGTCCAGGTCAGCATCGCCGCGGGAAACTCTCGTTGCAGAAACGCCCAATGGCTTTCGGCAAAACTTGTCGCGAACATCGGCTCCGCCGAGACCGCCCACCACGCGAGCGGAAGGCTGAGCACGAGACAAAGTTTCGTGAGCACGCCCGGCGTGCGGAGCGCCCGTTTATGTATCCACTTTTCAATGACAAGCGTCGCCAGGGCGAGCATCTGTAGTCCGCCGAAAATCCACAGGAGATTCGGGATGTGCGACCGGGCGCCGCAAAACCAAGGGGCGGCAGCGGCGACGAAAAATATCAACCAAGAAGCGAAGGTGCCAGGCGGCATGGGTGCCGCCACTGTCTGCGCTCAGGCGGCTTGTTCAAGAAAACTTACCGGCGAAAGCCGCTCAGAGCCCGAGCTTGGCGCGCAGTTTTTGCGCATCGCGACTGAGCGCACCGCACGTGCCGCCACCGCACCCCGCCGTCCGATTTTTGCGCCATGAGCGCACGAGCAACGCCACCGTGACGGCGACGATGAGGAGCGCGGCGATTTGTTGGAGGTCGTTGTTCATGCTGCGAATTAACGAAACGCGAAGCGTGATGCGTGCAAACCAGCCGGCGAATTAAAAGCCGAGCGCGCGTCCTCCTTGATACACGATGAAGGATAAAATCCACGCGGTGCCCGTCATGTAGCAGAGTTGAAACGCGGGCCATTTCCACGAGCCCGTTTCGCGTCGTACCACCGCAAGCGTGGCGAGGCACTGCATCGCGAACACATAGAAAACCATCAGCGTGAAACACACCAGCGGCGTGAAGAGCGGGCGCCCGTCGGGCCAGGTGGCTTTGAGCAGCGCCTCGCGCAGAGGCTCGGTGTTTTCTTCGGCGTCCTCCACGTTGAAGACGACGCCCATCGTGCTCACGAAGACTTCGCGCGCCGCGAGCGAGCTCACGATGCCGATGCCGATCTGCCAGTCGAAACCGATCGGACGAATCACCGGCTCGAGCGTCTGGCCGATGCGACCGGCGATGCTGTATTCGAGTTGTTCGGTGTCGGTCGGTTCACCCGGCGCTTTCGGATACGCGGAAAGGAACCACAACACGATCGAGATACCGAGGATGGTCGTCCCGGCGCGTTTGAGGAACATCCAGCCGCGCTCAAACATCTGGCGTATCACATCGCCGATGCGCGGCATGTGATATGGCGGCAGCTCCATAATCATGATCGAGGGTTCGCCTTTGAGCAGCGTGCGCTTGAAGAGCCACGCGAAACCAAATGCGCCAAACGTGCCGAGCGCGTACATGAGCAACATCACGCCGACTTTGGTCAGCAACGGCACGCGGTCGCCCGGCACAAGCGCGGCGATCATGAGCAGATAAACCGGCAAACGCGCCGAGCAGCTCATGAGCGGCGCGATGAGGATCGTGACCAGCCGGTCTTTTTTATCCTCGATCGTGCGCGTGGCCATGATGCCGGGAATCGCGCAGGCGTATGAACTGAGCAGCGGGATGAAACTTTTCCCATTGAGGCCGACGCTGCTCATCAAGCGATCCATGATGAATGCCGCGCGCGCCATGTAGCCGGTGCTTTCGAGCAGGCCGATGAAGAAAAACAAAATCAGGATCTGCGGCAGGAAGATCACCACGCCGCCGACACCCGCGATGGCGCCATCGGTGATCAAATCGCGCAGCTCGCCTTCGGGCATCTTATCTTTGATCCAGTCGGAGAACGCCGCCGTCTGTTCGTCGATGAAATTCATCGGGTACTCGGCGAGCGTGAAGATCGAGAAGAACACCAGCGCCATCAACACGCCGAGCGTGATCCAGCCCCAGAACGGATGCGTCACCACCGCGTCGATGCGATCGCTCACGCTGGGACCGGGGGAGGTGTCTTTGCGTTGGACGACTTGCGCGCAGAGTTGCGAGATCGCGTCGTAGCGACTGTTCACCAGCGCACCGGCCCAATCGGTGCCTTCGTTTTCCCAACGTTTTTTCCACGACGCGAGCGTCTCGTGTGTGCGAGCGCTCAGCGGCGTCGAACCAGCGACGCGCATCGCGTCTTGATCGGTGAGCAACAACAACGCTTCGGCACGCGCGATGAGAGGTGCTTTGGCGTCGTTGGCGACGAGCGAGGCTTGCAACTCCGAGACGGCGGGCGCGATCGCGGCGGGCACATCCCACGCGTGACGAGGCAACGCCGGCTCGGCGCGGCTCATCGCGAGTTTGAGTTCGATCAGACCTTTGCCGTGCACCGCTTCGCACGGAACCACGGGGATGCCGAGTTCCTGTTCGAGATGGCCGATGCGGATGTGGATGCCGTTTTGCTCGGCGAGATCCATCATGTTGACCACAAGGATCACCGGCCGACCGAGATCGAGTATCTGGTGAACGAGGTAGAGATTGCGCTCGAGATTAGTCGCATCGACGACGCAAAGGATGCGATCGGGCTGCGGCGTATCGGCGCGCCGTCCGAGCAACACATCGCGCGTCACCGCCTCATCGGGCGAACGCGCGGCGAGCGAATACGCGCCGGGCAAATCGATGACCGTCATCGGATGTCCGTGCTGCGAATACGCGGTTCCGGTCTTTTTCTCGACGGTCACGCCGGGATAATTGCCAACCTTTTGTTTGAGGCCGGTCAGGGCGTTAAAAAGCGTGCTCTTTCCGCAGTTCGGATTTCCGACCAACGCGAAAATCGGCGGACGCGCGGCACCAGTCTTCGGTTCGTGCGTCATGACTGCGTGGCGACTTCGACCAGAACTTGCTCGGCTTCACCGCGGCGGAGCGAAAGATAATAACCGCGCACTTTGACCTCGAGCGGATCGCCCAGCGGAGCGGTGCGCACCAAGGTCAGCGTCGTACCCGTCAGCAAACCCATCTCGCGGAGGCGCAAAAACGCAGAGCCGGTCTTCGGCATTTCACGAACGACGGCGGTGGTGCCGACGGCGAGTTGAGACAATTTGGACAAAGCGGACATGACGGGAAGAACGCGCGCGAAAACTCTCAGAGCCCCCCGGCAATGAGTTCCACCACAATGTGACGCGCAGCGCCTTCGCTCAGCGCGATGCGGGTGCCGCACAACTGACAAAGCAAGGTCCGCTGGCCGGAAACTTTTTCGATGATCGCAGATTCGCAGAAGCCCATCTCCCGCAGCCGTTGGCAAACGGTGTCTTGCCCCGCGAGCTCGCAAACCCGACCAGAAGCCCCCACCGGCATGTCGGTGAGACGCATCCGCTGCGGATAATGACGATCGATGAGCGCTGGCATGAGGTCTCGATTGAGATGAGACCGAGTTTCAAAGTCAACAAACAGGCCCGTGTTTTCGCCAATGATTAGGAAATGTCGCCGCCCTTAGTACTAAATGCGGCGATGCGCGCTTTGTTTGCGCAGATCAGGCGGAAACGATCAAACGGCGGAAATTCACGTCGGCGCCGAGCACGCCCAGCAACGTGCCTGCGGCATCGCGCAAAGCCACCGCCACGGTGAAACAGAAGTCGTTGTTGGCCGCGGAGCGATAGATGTCGGTCGAGGAGACGTCGTTGTTGCGAACGCTTTCCTGAAACCACGGACGCTCCGACCAGTCGCGGCTCATGCCGACAGAATCGCGCGTGATGCCCGCGCCGGAACGCACGACGTTATCCACAATTTGGATACCGGTCGCATCGGTCACGTAAGCGAGTTCGAAACTGGGATTATCCTGCAGCCACGCTTCGAGCGCGGCTTCGACACGCTCGCGCTCCGGCATCATATCGACCAACACCGGCACCAACTCGCGCAGAATCCGCTCGGCGCGTTGATGCGCTTCAAAGCGGAATGCGCCCACGCTGAGCAAAAGCGACTCGGTCAACGCATTCACATGCACGCCCATCGAGTGAAGCACGCGCGCGCTCTGAAGCTGATCGCCCGCGCTGGCGTTGAGCCCTTCCACCTCGCGCTGCACCGCGCCGACGTTGCAGGACGTCGCCATCGAGCCTTCGACAGCGCGCAGACCAGCCACCGCTTCGACCTGCGCGATACGCGTCTGCATTTCGCGCACACAGGTTTCGATTTCGTGCGTACTGCCGCCCGTGCGATCGGCCAGGCGCTGCACTTCTTCGACCACGACGCCAAACGACCGCCCTTGTTCGCCCGCGCGCGCGGCTTCGATGCTGGCGTTAACCGAAAGAATGCGCGTCTGCATCGCGATGCGCTCCACGACCGCGAGCGTCTCGCCGACTTGTTCGGACGATGCGCGCAACGCGCTCACGGCTTGATCGAGATTTTGCGTGAGCGCAGCCATCGTTTGCGCAATGGAAGCCGCTCGCGCCGCCTGTGTTTGCGCCTGCCCCTCAAGCTCCGCGGCAAACAACGCCAACTGCGGACCTAGCTCCGCGAGCTGTACTGAAGCGCGCGCGATGTCCAAGACACGCCCCGACAAATAGCGCGACGGCGCGACCGGCGATAAAGCGGGATCTTCTTCGAACGCAGAATCGTCCTGCCCGGCGGAAACCGCGGGAGCGTTTTCAAGCAAGCGCCGGGCGCGAAAAAAGTTGGCGAGCATGCGCTCTCCTTAGCAGGTCGCGTGCGCGTGGAGCTTGTTTGATCAGAAAAAAGTCCCGTAGCTACGTTCTATCAGCAAGATCACTATGCACCAGCTGCGCAGAACCCATTTGCGCTGGGCGTGGCGCTTTCATCCGGTCGCGCAACCGATCGCGTGCGCGAGTGTATCCAAAATTACCCTACATATTCTCACGATCCGCAACCCCACCGAAGCGGCGTCCCGCAAAAAAAGCGCGGCCGTTGCGGGCCGCGCTTGGGAAAAAAGAAACGAGCGTCGAAGTCAGCGGCGACGACGTTTGAGATCGAGCTGTGCGACGGAGAAGCGGACGATGCCTTCGAGGCGTTCGACTTCGGCGGGATCGAGTTGATCGCGAGTGCGAAGCGCTTCTTCAGCGCGCGCCTGCGCCTTTTGCACGGCGTCCTCATCGATCGTCGCTTCGTTGATCGCGCGTTCAGCAAGCACCGAAACCTTATCGCCATCGATCTCCGCGAAGCCATCGCCGACCGCGAGGTATTCCGTGCGGCCGTCCTTGGTGGTGACGCGCATCTCGCCGGCCGTCACCTGGGTGAGCAGAGGGATGTGGCCGGGCAGAATGCCGATCTCGCCTTGGACCGTCGGGATGACGACGGTCTCAATGACGTCCGAATAGACCCGGGCTTCGGGTGTGACGATTTCGAGAGTGAGAGGCATTGTGAGGAAGTATTAAGTAACAAGTATCCAGTTTTTAGATACGGCTGGATTTTGTTACGTGGAACTTGGCGCTGAGGATCACTTCTTGCCTTCGGCGGCAGCGATGACCTCGTCGATGGAGCCCTTCATGTAGAAGTCACCTTCGGCGACGTGGTCGAGTTCGCCGTCGAGGATCATCTTGAAGCCGCGCACGGTGTCTTTGACCGGCACGTACTTACCCGGAGAGCCGGTGAAGACTTCGGCGACGTGGAACGGCTGCGAGAGGAAGCGTTGGATCTTGCGAGCGCGATAGACCGTCTGTTTGTCCTCGGGCGAAAGTTCGTCGAGACCGAGAATGGCGATGATGTCCTGGAGGTCCTTGTATCGCTGGAGCACGCGTTGAACTTCACGCGCGACGCGGTAGTGTTCTTCGCCAACGACGGTCGGCTCGAGCGCTTTGGAGACCGAGGCGAGCGGATCGACGGCCGGGTAAATACCGAGTTCGGCGATGGAGCGTTCCAACACGATGGTGGAGTCCAAGTGCGCGAAGGTGTTCGCCGGCGCCGGGTCGGTGAGGTCGTCCGCAGGGACGTACACGGCTTGGAAGGAGGTGATGGAGCCTTTCTTCGTCGAGGTGATGCGCTCTTGGAGAGCGCCCATCTCGTTGGCGAGCGTCGGCTGGTAACCCACCGCGGAGGGCGAGCGGCCGAGGAGCGCGGACACTTCGGAACCGGCCTGCGAGAAGCGGAAGATGTTGTCGACGAAGAGGAGCACGTCCTGGTTCTTCTCGTCGCGGAAGTATTCCGTCATCGCGAGCGCGGAGAGGGCGACACGCATACGGGCGCCCGGCGGCTCGTTCATCTGGCCGTACACGAGCGCGACCTTGGACTTGCTGAGGTCCTTCTGGTCGATCACGCCCGCTTCGGACATTTCGTGATAAAGGTCGTTACCTTCGCGGGAGCGCTCACCGACGCCGGCGAACACGGAGTAACCACCGTGGGCCTTGGCGATGTTGTTGATGAGCTCCATGATGACGACGGTCTTGCCGACGCCGGCACCACCGAAGGCGCCGACCTTACCACCCTTGGTGAAGGGCGCGATGAGGTCGATAACCTTGATGCCCGTCTCGAGGATCTGGGCCTTGGTGTCTTGATCGACCAGCGCGGGAGCGGAGCGGTGAATGGGATATTTTTTGGTGAACGCGACCGGGCCTTTGCCGTCCACCGGAGCGCCCGTGACGTCGAAGATGCGACCAAGCACGCCCTCGCCGACCGGCACGGAGATGGGAGCGCCCGTATCCACCACGGTCATACCGCGCACGAGACCTTCGGAAGACGACATCGCGATAGCGCGAGCCACGCCTTCGCCGAGGTGTTGTTGGACCTCGAGCGTGAGGAGTTCTTTCTTGCCGTTGACGGTGAATTCAACGGTGAGCGCCTGATAGATGGGAGGGATGGCGTTCTCGGCGAACTGCACGTCGACCACGGGGCCGATGACTTGGACGATTTTGCCGGTGTTCATATTGAAAGGGCGGAGAAGAGGGAGGGACGAAACGGGATGCGAAAAGATCAGGCGGCCGAGAAGGAGGCGGCGGCGATTTCGAGGATTTCCTGCGTGATGGCGGCTTGGCGCGCCTTGTTGTATTCGAGGCTGAGTTCGCCGACGAGTTTGGTGGCGTTGTCCTTGGCGGTCTTCATGGCGACCATGCGGGCGCTGTGTTCGGAGGCCTTGGCGCTGAGGACGACCTGATAGAGGTAACGGTTGACGTAAAACGGCAGCAGCGCGTCGAGCACGGCGGGCGCGCTCGGTTCGAAGAGCATGTCGCGCGTGTCGGCGTTAACAGACTTGGGATCGACCAGCGCCTGGAATTCGGCGACGTTGCTGAGCGGGAGGATCGGACGGATGATCGGCTCCTGCACGAGCGTGTTTTTGAAACGTGCGTAGATGACCTCGACGGTGTCGACGACGCCTTCGAGGTACTGCTTCATGAGGAACTCGACGGCGACCTTCACTTCGTTGAAGGGCACGCGGTCATGCACCGGGAAATCGGCGATGAGATCGCGTTGCGTGCGGGCGAGGAATTGCGAGCCCTTGCGACCGATCGCGACGAACTTGGCGGGCGTCTTGATCTCGGAAACGAGCTTGAAGAGATTCGCGTTGAGCGGACCGCAAAGACCTTTGTCGGTCGTGACCAGGAGAATGCCGCGGGTCTTGACCTCGCGCTTGACGAGGAAGGGATGCGCGGACTCTTCGACGCGCGAAGCGAGCGAGGCGAGCATCGAGGCCAGCAACTGCGCGTACGGACGGCCGGCGAGCGCGGCGCTCTGAGCCTTCTTCATTTTCGAAGCGGCCACGAGTTCCATCGCCTTCGTGATCTGGCGGGTGTTCTTGACCGACTTGATGCGTCGGCGGATGTCGCGGGTTGAGGCCATAGAGGAGGATTTCCGATTTTCGATTTCGAGCAGCCGGGTCGCGGCCGCTCGAAAATTCAAAAACTAGAATCGAAACGAGATCAGCCGTTGTAGGTGGACTTCCATTCGTTCAAGGCGGCCTCGATCTTGGCTTCGAGGTCCTTGTCGAGAGCGGCCTTGGTGCGGATTTCGGTGAGGAGCGCGTCCTTGCGGGTGGCGAAGAATTCGCGGAGCGCGACGGAGGCGGCGGTCACCTTCTTGATGTCGAGATTGTCGTAGAAACCTTTTTGCAGCGCGAAGATGGTGACGACCTGGAGCTCGATCGGAATCGGACTGAAGGCGGGCTGCTTGAAGAGTTCGACGATGCGGGAACCGCGGTCGAGCTGCGCCTTGGTCTTGGCGTCGAGGTCGGAGCCGAACTGCGCGAAGGCGGCCAGTTCGCGGAACTGCGCGAGCTCGCCCTTGAGTTTACCACCGACCTGCTTGGTGGCCTTGATCTGCGCGGACGAACCGACGCGCGACACGGAGAGACCGACGGACACCGCGGGGCGAACACCTTGGTTGAAAAGGTCGGTTTCGAGGAAGATCTGGCCGTCGGTGATCGAGATGACGTTGGTCGGGATGTAGGCCGAGACGTCGCCCGCGAGCGTTTCGATGATGGGCAGCGCGGTGAGCGAGCCTTTGCCGTCGAGACGCGCCGAGCGCTCGAGGAGGCGGGAGTGGAGATAAAACACGTCGCCCGGATACGCTTCGCGGCCGGAGGGGCGCTTCAAGATGAGCGAGATCTGGCGATAAGCGACGGCGTGCTTGGAAAGATCGTCGTAAACGATGAGCGCGTCTTCGCCGTTTTCCATGAACCATTCGCCGATGGCGGCGCCGGCGTACGGAGCGAGGTATTGATTGGCGGGATTGTCAGCCGCGGGCGCGGTGACGATGACGGTGTACTCAAGCGCGCCGGCGGCTTCGAGGGCGGCGATGGTGCGGACGATGTTGGAGTTTTTCTGACCGATCGCGACGTAGATGGAGTAAACCGGGCGGAACTTCGGATCGCCGGAAGCGAGGCCGACTTTGTTGATCTTGGCCTGGTTGATGATCGTGTCGATCGCGATGGTGGTCTTGCCGGTGCCGCGGTCGCCGATGATCAATTCGCGCTGACCGCGACCGATCGGGATCATGGAATCGATGGCCTGGATGCCGGTGAAGAGCGGTTGATTGACCGACTTGCGGGCCATGATGCCGGGCGCGATTTTTTCGACGGGGAACGTTTCCTTGGCGTCGATCGGGCCTTTGCCGTCCACGGGGTTGCCGAGGGCGTCGACCACGCGGCCGAGGAGAGCGCGGCCGACGGGAACGGAGAGGAGCTTGCCGGTGGTGGTGACTTCGTCACCTTCCTTCAGCTTGGAAACGTCGCCAAGGACGACGCAACCGACTTCGTCCTGCTCGAGGTTGAGCGCGATGCCGATGACGCCGTTGGGGAACTGCACCATTTCATTGTAGGCGACGTCGGAGAGTCCGTCGATCTTTGCCACGCCGTCGGCGACGGAGCGGATCTTGCCGGTGTTTTTCTTGACCGCTTTGTTCTGCAGTTTGGCGATCTGTTGTTCGATTTGTTCGAGGACCGTGCTCATGCGACGAGAGGGAGGCTAGGGATGTTTGAAAGAGTTTAGACGTTGGCAGCGAGTTCGCCGAGGCGGGCGGCGACGGAGTTTTCGTAAACGTCGTCGCCAATGCGCACGCGCAGACCGGCGATAAGCTCGGGCGCGGACTTGGCGGAGGCGGCGACGGGACGGCCGTATTTCTTGCTGAAGAGGGCGCCGATGGCGTTGACGGCGTCGGGTTGAATCGGGCCGGCGTGTTCGACGATCGCCTGGCTGCGGGCGATTTCGGCGGCGACGAGACGTTCGTAAGCCTTGAGGACGGCGACGGTCTGCGCGGGCTTGGTCTTTTCGACGTAAGCGAGGACGCCGGCGACACGCTCAGCCGAGATGCTGCCGTTTTCGAAGCTCAGTTTGAAGAGCTGACGGGCGAGTTGTTGGGCTTGTTTTTTGACGGCCATGGCTCGGCGCGGAAACGTCGGTTAAAAACGGGAGGGCGGCGCTTAGACGTTGGCGAGCTCGCGGGTGGCGGTCTCGTTGTAAGCGGCGCGGTCGGCGTCCGTGAGTTTCTTGGCGAGGACGCGTTCGGTGGTGGCGACCACGAGGCGGGCGATTTCGCCGCGGGCGTCGGCGAGCATCTTTTTGTGCTCGAGCTCGATGGCTTGCTGGGCCTTGGAGATGAGGCCGTTGGCGCGCTCGGTGGCTTCTTGCTGCGACTTGTCGGAGAAGTCCTTGGCGGTGCGGCGGGCTTCTTCGATGATCTTGTTGGCCTCGAGCTGGGCGGCCTTGACGATGTTGGCGCTCTCCTGCTGGGCGGCGGCGAGCTGCGACTTCATGTCCTCGGCGAACTTGAGGCCGGCTTCGATCTTGCCCGTGCGCTCATCCATCGTCGCGAGAACCGGCTTGATGGCGAACTTGTAGAGCACAAACGCGAGGATCGCGAAGCTCAGAAGCTGCATGCCGATGTAGACCGGATCGATGCCGAACTGGAGGACCAGATCGTGCAGAAGGCCACCCTCGGCGGCGTGGGCCGGGTGAGCTTCAACGGAAGGTGTCGCAGCGGCGAGGATGAAGGAGAACATGAGAAAAACAGGAAAAGGAGTCAGACGAGCCGCGCGGGTCGGAAGGACGCCGCGCGGCAGGTTTCAGAAACTTACTTGGCAAGGAAGAGCGCGAGGAGGCCGAGACCTTCCGCGAGCGCCATACCGAGAATGGATTGGACGAGGATTTTGCCGGAGGCGGCGGGATTGCGGCCGACCGCTTCAGCGGCCTTGGTGCCGATGAGGCCGACCGCGGTGGCGGCGGCGATGAGGCCAGCAGCGCTGGCGATGTTGCCGGTGATTTGAGCGAGGATCATGGGAGGTGTGTTGTTATGTGTTCGTTCTCTCGGTTGTGCACATGTTTATTATATATGCTCCCAACCGGGAAAGGGATCAGTGGGCAGCTTCCTTGGCCGAGCCGTGTTCATCATGGCCATGCTCATCGCCATGGTCGTCACCATGATTACAGATGAGCCCGATATAAACCGCCGTCAGCAAGGTGAAGACGAGGCCTTGGACAAAGCCGACGAGCAGTTCCAAGAAATAAAACGGGAAGAGGAAGTGCATGGCGTGGAGAAGGTTTTCTCCACCGAACACGTTACCGAAGAGACGCATCGAGAGCGTCACCGGACGGATAAAGATCGATACGACTTCGATCGCGCCGACGACGAGGAAGACAAGCGACAGGCCCCAATACATCGCGGGGGCGAGTTCCTTTTTATCGGCCTTGTTTCCGAAAAGATCTTTGATGAGCAGACCGGGGCCGGCGTACTTCATCACAATAATAAACCACGCTCCAAAGGATACGAGCGCAAGCGCGATGGTACCGTTGAGCTCGGAAGTATGCGGGCGGATGAGCGGAGTAGTCACATGGAAATGTCCATCGACTTCATGCCCCCAACCGATCGTACCAACACCAGGGATGAGTCCCGACCAATTATGAAAGACAATAAAGATAAAGAGCGTGAGCAAAACCGGGAAGGCCATCGGCATCGCCTTCTTGCCGACGATCGGTTCATACAAACCGCGCAATCCATCAACCGCGCTCTCTACAATCGCCTGACCACGCGAAGGGATGATCTTGGGCGAACCGACCAGCCAGCGCACAAGAACGATGACCGCCAGCGTGATGATCGCGCTATATAGAATGCTGTTAGTGATCGGAAGGTGGAGATAGTCGCTAAGCGAATCCGCTTTCTCACCGCCTGCGGCAAACGCGGTCGCGCCAGTGGCGAGCATCAACATCGAAAGAGTAAATTTCTTGAGTGCGGACATGTCTGCGCGGAGGACGTCTGGACGGTGGAAAAGGGGATGACGTAGGCAAACGCGTTCCACCTCGTCAATGATTGAAATCAACACCGCTAATGCCTGTACCGTGAATTAGCCGGCCGAACAGTGCGCGTTCACCGCAAGCAATCGTAATAATGGCGGTGCGTCACTTGCCTGCCCTTAGCCGCTTTTTTCGAGCGATAGTTTACGCGTGGCGACGATAGACTGGTACGATTCGGCCCGGCTCTGGAAGACGGTCACGAGCTCAAAGGGCCACGGCGTCGTGAGATCGCGTTTCCAGTCAGAATGTCCCTCGATGGTTTCGGCAGCATCCGCATGGTACGGCGCATAATCGGTGCGAAAAAACAGGTGCGCATCGGACGCGGATTTTTCCGCCAAGGCCGTTAAAAATTCCGGCTGAAGTATGCGGTTTTTGTGGTGCCGGCGCTTCGGCCAAGGGTCCGGAAACAGGATGAAGATCTTCGCCAGCCGCACATCCGCGGGAAGCGCCGCGAGGCATTCACGCGCCTCGGCTTGCAGGAAAACGAGATTTTTGAGTCCGGCGCGGTCCCGTTTGCGCGACGCACGCGCGATGCGATCCTTCAACAAGTCGATGCCGAGGCAGAACGATTCCGGATGCGCCTGTGCATAGGCGGTGAGGTAGTGCCCATGGCCGCAACCGATTTCCAGCGTGATCTCGGTATGACCGGCGAGGATGTCGTTCAAAATAGCTTTCAACTCCCCCTGACGTTGATCGCGGCGGAGCAGGAATTCGGAAGTGCGAGCAGGATTATGCACGGCGCGGAGCTAGCAGACTGCGCTGCGCCCACGAAGCGTAAATGCGCAGCGCGCGGTGTGTGCGCGGCGATTTGGCTCGTATAAAAAAGAAGCCATCGCGCGGTTTGTCGCGGAGCCGCCTCAGTTGGCGGGACGCACCGGCAGCCGGAAGAAAAACGCCGTCCCCTCCCCTGCCCGACTCTCCGCCCAGACGCGTCCGCCGTGAAGCAGCACGATGTGTTTTACGATGCTGAGGCCGAGACCCGTGCCGCCTTTCTCGCGAGCGCGTCCTTTTTCCACGCGGTAGAAGCGCTCGAAGATGTGCGGCAAATCTTCCGCCGGGATGCCCGGGCCGTTGTCGTGCACGCACACTTCGATCTGCGTGTCGTCGAGCCGCGCCGTCACATCGATGCGCGATCCCTTGGGCGTGTATTTGAGCGCGTTTTGAATCAGATTTTCGAACACCTGCGTGAGCCGGCGCGCATCCACCGACACGTCGCCAATGCGCTCATCGACTTCGACGTGAAGGCTGTGCTCCGCAGCGTCGGCACGCGCGCGATAATCCTCGACGACCGACGCGATCAATTGCGCAAACGACGTCGGCTCGCGCCGCAGCCCGGGATTGATCGATTCGAGACGCGACAACGTCAGCAGATCTTCGAGCAACGAATTCAAGCGCTCGGTGTGTCGCTGAATCGTGCGGAGAAACCGGTCGCGATCGGCGAGCGGCATCGACTCGTGATCGTCCACCAACGTTTCGACATAACCTTTGATCACGCTGAGCGGCGTGCGGAGTTCGTGGGAGACATTCGCGACAAACTCCTTTCGCACGACTTCGAGTCGTTTGAGTTTTGTGATGTCGTGTAACACGAAGAGCGCCCACGGTCCGCCTTCGCCGGTCGGCGGCGGGATCGTCGTGCCGGTGACTTCCACCCACAACGTCCGGTCGCCTTCGGTAAACTCCATCTCGTGCTGCGGCTCGGCGTCGTTTTTGCGCACCGCCTCCACATACGCGAGGAACTCCACGCTGTGCAGCACACGTTCGAGGCGTTGATGAAGGATGTTCGCCGCGCGGGGGAAGATTTTGCTCAAGGCCCGGTTCGCCAGCAAAACGTGATTCGTGCTGTCCACGATCAACACCGCCTCGCGCAAACTGCCGAGGGTCGCTTCGAGTTGCGCGAGCTGACCCGAACGTTGCGTCTCGAGACGCGCGCTTTCGGCGATGAGTTCATTGGTTTCGCGGCGAAGCTCTTCCCACTCGGCGTTGAGCGCACCTGGAAGCTTTTTCGGCAACAACGGCTGCTTCAACCGCAGCGCCTGATGCAGACTCCGCGCTGCGCGGCGCAGATGCAGATAACGTCGCGCAACCGCCACCAACGTCACCGTTAACGCTACGATTGCGACGATCAGATAAATCATGGGCCGGCTTTTCGATCAGCAAACCGGTACCCCACCCCGCGGATCGTTTCGATCCAATCCGCTTCCGCGCCGAGTTTTTCGCGAAGCCGCCGCACGTGCGTATCCACCGTGCGCGTCTCGATCTCGGTTTCGTAATTCCACACGTTGATCAGCAAATGCTCGCGCGTCTGCACGCGACCGCGGCGCTCCATCAACAAGCGGAGCAACTTAAACTCCGTCGCCGTCAGCTCAACCGGCTGCCCGCCTACCCTCACCTCGTGACGCTCCACATCGACATCGACCTCGCCCGCCTGAAGCCGCTTGGGCGTTTCCTCCGCAGGCTCCGCTACGCGACGCAGAACCGACTGCACTCGCAGAACCAACTCTTTGTATGAAAACGGCTTACAGATATAGTCATCCCCGCCGGTTTCAAATCCCTGCACGCGGTCCGCTTCTTCTGCCCGCGCCGTGAGAAAAATCACCGGCACATCGCGCAGGTCTTTGTCGGCACGCAATAAGCGACAAACCTGCAACCCGCTCAGGTCAGGCATCATCACGTCAAGGATCACCAGATCCGGTCGAAACGTCCGCGCCATACCAAGGCTCAGCGTCGGATCGTTTACGGTTTCGACCAAAAAACCTTTGGCGCGCAGATGATACGCGACGAGCGCAGTGACATCGGCTTCGTCGTCTACAACGAGGATCTTTTTCGGCGACGTGTCGGGCATGACGTCAGAACGTTACCCAAGCGCGACAAGAGTTCCGAGCAATTTACGCCGGCGTTTCACAAATGTCACAAAAGCAAAGACCACGGGCGCCGCGGTTTCAAATGTCGGCCGAATTCCACTCAACTTGTTTATTTATAACTATTTAAGAAATTAATCCGCGCCCACCGTCCGATCGGCTTTCCCCGCCGCGCGACGCGCCTCGAGATATACCATCAGAATGCTGATATCTGCGGGATTAACGCCACTGATTCGTGCCGCCTGGCCGAGCGTGTAAGGACGAAACTCCTGGAGCTTGGTCGCACTCTCTTTTCGCAAACCACGTACCGCCAGATAATCGATATCCGCCGGCAACTTGATCGATTCGATCGCAGATAGCTTCTCGATCTGACGCTGCTCCCGTGCGAGATAACCTTGATAACTGACGCGATAAAGCACCTCGCTGCGAATCGCGTCCGACTGCTTGGCAAACTCTTCCGGAAACGGGGGCAGCATCCCGCCGCCAGTCGTCGCCCGACGCACCGCATCGCCCAAACTGCCCTGCCCCGCTGGCGCGCGCAGTTTCTCAAACGCAGCCGTCCACTCTTCGATCATGCGCTTCTTTTCTTCAATCCGCGCCAATCGCGTCGCCGACACCAAGCCGTGCTCGCGCGCGTGATGCAGCATACGGAGTTCGGCGCTGCCATGGTTAAACAACAACCGATGCTCCGCCCGGCTGGTAAACATACGATACGGCTCACGCGTGCCCTTGGTCACGAGATCGTCGATCAGCACACCGATATATCCCTCGTGGCGTTTGACCACCATCGGCGGCTGTGAGCGAACCTTGCGCACGGCGTTGACGCCGGCTACCAAGCCTTGCGCGGCGGCTTCCTCGTAGCCGGACGTGCCGTTGATTTGACCCGCGAAGAACAGATTCTCGACCTTGCGCGACTCGAGCGACGGAAACAACTGCGTGGGCGGCGCGAAATCGTATTCGACCGCATAAGCGGGCCGCAGCAGCTCGGCGTTCTGCAAGCCAGGCACGCTGCGGACCATCTCCAGCTGCACATCAAACGGCAGCGACGTGGAGAGCCCGTTGACGTAATACTCATTGGTCGAACGACCCTCGGGCTCGAGGAAAAGCAAATGCCGCGGCTTATCCGCGAAGCGCACAAACTTGTCTTCGATGCTCGGACAGTACCGCGGACCAACGCCTTCAATTTCGCCTGAGTACATCGCGGACTTGTGGAGATTCTCGCGCACCAATTGCGCGGTACGCTCGGTGGTGTAAGTCATCCAGCAAGAGACTTGGGCCGCACCGGGAACCCAGCCGAGCCGCTGTTCGCCGGTTTGTTCCACGTGGAACAAATCTTCGGGATCACGCGTGTCATGGAACGCAAACAGGGTGGGCGAGGCATCGCCTTTTTGCTCCTCCATCTGACTGAAATCCAAACTGCGCCCCAGCAGACGGGGAGGGGTGCCCGTTTTCAGACGTTGAAGCTCAATTCCCGCCGCCAGAAAACTCGCCGAAAGTGTTTTCGCCGTAAAGTCACCCAAACGCCCCCCTTCGTTCTTATTCAGGCCAATATGCATGAGGCCCCGCAGGAAGGTTCCTGTCGTCACCACGACCGTTTTGCCCGCGAACTCGATATCCAAGTTCGTCTGCACGCCGACAACTTTATCGCCCGAGTAGACGAGGCCGGTCACCATCGCTTGGAAGACATGCAGACCGGGCTGCAGCTCCAACGTGTGCTTCAGGCGAAACTGATACATCTTCTTATCGCACTGAGCGCGGGGGGACTGAACCGCCGGCCCCTTGGATTCGTTGAGCAAACGAAATTGGATCCCTGTGACGTCGGTATTAATGCCCATTTCGCCGCCCAAGGCATCGATCTCACGAACCATTTGTCCCTTGGCCTGGCCGCCGATGGCCGGGTTGCAGCTCATCTGGGCAATCGTATCGATGTTGCCCGTAAGAAGCAGGGTAGTAGCGCCCATGCGCGCCGCCGCCAGCGCCGCTTCACAACCGGCATGTCCGGCGCCACAGACGATCACATCGAACGGTATCTTGTTATAAATCATCGACTAGCAACAGATTAGCCATCCACTAAACACAAAATCCTCACGCTACGCAAAGCGGAAGTGGCATTTGCACGGCGGCATCCGCTCCCACATGCCCGGTCTGTCGCACATCCGAGGCGAAGCCGCCCGTTTATTTGCCGATGCAGAACGTGGCGAAGAGATGATCCAGCATGCGCTCGTTATCGATGCGCCCGCCGATTTCTCCCAACGCATCGAGCGCACCGCGCAGGTCGCTCGCGAGCAACTCGACCGGACCGTCGTCGCGCAGGTGCGCCATCGCTCCTTGCAAACATACTTTCGCACGCTCCAACGCGGCCGCGTGGCGGGCATTGATGGCAATCACTTCGTCGCCTTGATCGCGGCGAAACGCTTCCGCGCGTCTGACCACCGCAGCCACCAGCGCCTCGAGACCTTCGCCCGTCCGGGCTGAAATTTTCACAATCTCTTTTTGCTCAATTAATTGAGACAAACTCACGCCGGCGCTCGCCACTAGATCGATCTTGTTGATCACGATGAGCGCATTGCCGGCATCGATGCGTGCCAACAGCTCCGGGGGCAGCTCGGGGCGGGGACGCGTTGCATCGAGCACCAGCAGGAACAGATCGGCCTCGGCGGCGCGCTCGAGGGTTTTTTCCATGCCGAGTTTTTCCAACGGGGCAGGGGAGGGATTCAGACCCGCGGTGTCGATAAGTCGCAAACAATGCGGCCCGATGATCACGCGTTCTTCGATGAAATCGCGCGTGGTACCCGGTTCGGCGCTCACGAGCGCGCGTTCGCGTCCCACGAGCCGATTGAGCAGCGAGCTTTTGCCGGCGTTCGGTTCGCCGACGATGACGGTTTTGATACCGTCGCGCAGCAGTTCGCCATAATGCTGCGTCGCGAGCAACCGATCCGCTCCCGCCATCACGCGGCGCACACCTTCGAGCACGATGCCGCGATCTTCGGCCGGGAGATCCTCGTCGGGAAAATCGATATACGCCTCCACGCGCGCCAGCACGCCGAGCAATTCTTCCGTCAACACCGAGAGATGACGCCCAAGGCTTCCGCGAAGCTGTTGGTTCGCCGCAGCCAATGCCCGTTCGCTGCGCGCGTGGATAAGATCCATCACCGCCTCCGCCTGGCTGAGATCAATGCGGCCGTTCAAAAACGCACGCCGTGAAAACTCGCCCGCCTCCGCGGCGCGACATCCACGGGCCAGGAGATCCTCGAGGATTTTTTGCGCGATAAACGGATTCCCATGCGACGAGATCTCCAACACGTCTTCGCCCGTGTACGACTTAGGACCTGCAAAAAACGTCGCGACCACATCGTCGATGACCACGCCATGCCGATCGCGATAATCTCCATGCAACGCGAAGCGCGCACGCGGCGTTTTCCCCAAGATAGCGCGCGCCAGTTCCGCGCATTGCGGTCCACTCGCACGCACCACGGCGATGGCAGAGGTGCCCACCGGGGTGGCGAGAGCGACGATGGTATCGTGAGAGCTGTCCATTTTGCGCATCACCAAAACGCAGCCGCGCCAAAAGGAAAGCTCTGCGCGTCAGCCCCCGGTCGTGACGCCGACGAGCCGCGCGCTGCGGAATCTCTCCGCCGCGCGTGACGGTGTAGTTGAAAACTCAATACACACGTCACGACGAACGTGTTCGCGCGCTTTGAACGCCGGCAGTTCCTTCCCCGCGCACGAAAACTACTCAAAAACACTCATCCATATTTTTTGTCAGCCCACCATATATAATCTATACAAAGCGGCTTGTTGGTTTAATTGCGAGCCACCCGCAGTTTATCCATAAACTACAGTCGCCCGGACCATGAATTGTATTCTCTACACTTCGCAACTGCGAAGTGGGCAGTTACGCAGGTGTTTGCTACGGTTTGGCCGCGGGCTGAACTATCGCGGAAGATCAGTAAATACCACCAACGAACATACGGGTTTTTTGCGACTGTTTCGATTAAGCCGGTTGTTCGTGCGAATAAGTTTCAGCCCGGCCTACTTATGCACGAAATCATCCGCTTGGCCGAAACCGAAAACGACGTGGTGCTCCGCACCGAGTCCTTGACCGCTCGCTACGACGAGAAGACGCGCACCCTGTGGAATTACCTCCACGCGTCCCCACGTCCGTGCTTCACCGAAGATCTCTTAAGCGACGCGCGCCAACTGCACACCATGATCCGCACCGGCGAGATCCCGGTCGATTTCTACGTCGCCGCTTCCGGTGTGCCCAAGGTCTTCAACCTCGGAGGCGATCTCTCGCTCTTCCGCCACTGCGCGCTCGAACGCGATTGGGACCGTCTCACCGGTTACGCCGAACGCTGCATCGAAGTGCTCAACGATCTCGTCTGCGGGTTCGATCAGAAAGTCATCAGCATCGCGCTCATCCAAGGCGATGCGTTGGGCGGCGGCTTCGAATCCGCTCTCGGCGCCGACTTCATGATCGCGGAAGAACAAGCCAAGATGGGCTTCCCCGAAGTCCTCTTCAACCTCTTCCCCGGCATGGGCGCGTACAGCTTGCTGGCACGCAAACTCGGACCTCAACCCGCGCAACGCATGATCCTCAGCGGCTCGATGTACTCCGCCACAGAACTCCACACCCGCGGTCTGCTCGATCAACTCGCGCAACCCGGACAAGGCCCGCAAGCCGTCCGCGATTTCATCCGCGATACGCGCAAGCACCTGCACGGATACAAGTCGTTCCTCGAAGCGCGTCGCCGCACCACACTGTGGCCCGATCGCGAAGAGCTGCTCGCCGTCGTCCACGAATGGGTGAACAGCGTAAAGCAAATCTCGGAGCGCGACTTGCGACTCATGGACAAACTCGTAACGGCGCAAAACCGTCTCAAGATCGCCGCCTGACTCGTGCGTCCCTCTCATCGCCTCGGCGCGGCGCCCCATCGATTCCGTTTCTATCGCATAACGATGGATCATGGCGCGCCCGCCCGGCGGACTGAGCGCATAACCACATTCCTTTTTGTCCACGCAGCCACACGTTCCACAGCTCGGCGTAGTGAAAAACGGATACAACGACCGAAAACGACGGTCGTCTCGCGCGATCGAGCGAACACCTAAGGCAGCCTTACCTCAGAACCCTAACGGACGGCGGATCACTCAGATCCCGTGGATGGGGTCGCAGGGGCGGGAGGCGGCGCGATCGGCGAGAACGACGGCACGCCGAGCCCCTCGGGCTTTGTAGGGGAAATTTGAATACGCGCTGGTTCTGAACTCGCGGGCAGATTTACGCGCGCGTCCGATGCCACCGGCGGCGGAGAAACCTTGCCGCCATTGCTCGCACCACCGGATGCCGGCGCCGAGGTGGACGAGGCATTTGTCTCTTCCACGGGAGCGCCCAAGAGTTCCGCCGCGCGCGCTTCGGCACGCTTGATATACGCGCTTCCTCCGCGAGCCCGGTTCAAATGCGCACGGAGCTGTTGTTCACCCTCCGGGTCGGCGCCGTTTTTTGCCGCAACAATCAACCAGGCGAGACCCTCCACGTAATCGCGTTTCACGCCGCGACCACTGGCGTACATGGCGCCAAGATTATACTGCGCCTCAGGCACGCCGGCGTTGGCCGCCGCCTGATAATGCTTAAATGCCTCCCCGAGATCCTGCGGAACCACTTCGCCGTCAGCCGCGAGTTTGCCGAGACGAAACGCCGCGTTGCCATTGCCGGCCTCCGCCGCGCGCTTCAAAAGCTCCAGTGCCTTCGCCACATCGAGCGCCACCTGCGTGCCGGTGAGATGCATGATGCCCAATTCGTAGCACGCGTCGGGATCTCCTTTCTTCGCCGCCTTCTGCAGCTGATCGATGCTTTCCCAACCACCGCCTTTGCCTCCCGTCGTGGATAGCAGCTTCGGCTTTTCATCATCTGCGAAGATGACGGCTGGAGCGGCAATCAGGGCGGAAAGGAGGATAAGCGAACGGAACTTCATAAGGGGAAAACGTGCATCAGACAGCGATGCCACGAGAATGTCTCATGCCAAATATACACAACGACGCAAGCGGACTGATCGCAATGCATGCAATTCGTCCCGCCCCTTCGCGTATTCAAAAATCAACTACGGAGGCAATGGGCGTAGCTTCGTAAGCTCGGCATCCGCGCACTTCCTTGCGTCCTTTATGGAAACAAAAAAGCGCGGTGATGTTCACCGCGCTTGAAGGAAATCGAAAAGAGCTGGAAATGCGCTCGTTTATTCTTCCGCTTCGCCGGTCACCGTGGCGCCGCCGGTGATGTTCACTTTGGCGAGGATGGATTCGGTGATCTTTTGCGCGATTTCGGGACGATCGCGGAGCGTTTGTTTCGCGGCGTCGCGGCCTTGGCCGATGAGCTCGCCGTTGTACGCGATCCAAGAGCCTTTCTTTTCGAGCAGCTTGTACTCGAGGCCGAGGTCGAGAATCGAACCGGTCTTGGAAATGCCTTCGTCGTACATGATGTCGAACTCGCACTCGGTGAAGGGCGGGGCGACTTTGTTTTTCACGACTTTGATCTTGGTGCGATTGCCCACGACTTTGCCGTCGGGGAGTTTGATCTGGTCTTTGCGCCGGATGTCGATGCGCACGGAGGCGAAAAACTTCAACGCCCGCCCGCCCGAGGTCGTTTCGGGGTTGCCGAACATCACGCCGATTTTTTCGCGAATTTGATTCGTGAAGATGCAAATGCAGTTGGTCTTGCTCACGACCGCGGTGAGACGGCGCATGGCTTGCGACATGAGGCGCGCTTGAGCGCCGACGGTGGCATCACCCATCTGGCCGTCGAGCTCGGCCTTGGTCGTGAGCGCGGCCACGGAGTCGAGCACGATGACGTCGATCGAGTTGGAGCGGATGAGCGTCTCCATGATGTTGAGCGCGTCTTCACCGGAGTCGGGTTGCGAGACGAGCAAATCGTCGAGATTCACGCCGACGACTCGGGCATATTTCGGATCGAGCGCGTGTTCGACATCGATGAAGGCGGCGAGACCGCCGCGTTTTTGCGCTTCGGCGATGACGCTCAAACAGAAGGTCGTTTTACCCGAAGATTCCGGACCGTAGATCTCGATGATGCGGCCTTTCGGCAAACCGCCGACGCCGAGCGCGAGATCGACCGCGAGCGAGCCGGTGGTGAGCGTCTCGACTTTCATCTTGTGCGAGTCGCCCAGACGCATGATGGAGCCCTCGCCGAACTGCTTGGTGATGGAGGAGAGAGCGAGATCGATGTTCTTCTCGCGAGCGGAGGCGGCCGGGACGACGGCGGCCTTATCGGTTTTGGCGGGAGCGGCTTTGGACATGATGTGATGTGGTGAAAATTGTTGTGGGGACGACATGAGGCCGTCCGGGGCGAAGTTCAAGGGATATGTTCAAGCGAACGTACAGGGCGGCGAATCGCTGGCAATCACGATCCCCGCCTTTGCTGGACACGCAGGAACGTGAAACGCCCACTCCGCTCCGAAGCAAGCGCACGAAGCGGACGAGCGGAAACTGTCTGCCGCCGCGGCGACGCGCGTTTGTTCAATGCGCGCCGGGCACACCGCCGCCGGGCTTGAAGGCCGTGGCGAAATACACGGCGAGCAGGATGAGGCTGAAACTCACCGCGTAGTTCCACGTGAGTTTTTCCTTCAGTATCAGCCAGGCGAATACAACGAAAACGATCAGCGTGATCGCTTCCTGAATCACTTTTAGCTGATACCCGCTAAAGCCCGATTCGAGATACCCCAGCCGATTGGCGGGAACCATCAGGCAGTATTCGAAGAAGGCGATACCCCACGAGACGAGGATGACCGTGAGGATCGTTTTTCCCTCGAGAAACTTCCATTTCAAATGCCCGTACCATGCGAGCGTCATGAAGATGTTGGAGGCCACCAACAGGAGGATTGTTTTCACAAGAAGTGACGGAGCCCCGATCGCGTCGGAGCTATTTTAATGTCCGTAGTAGTGCTTAAACCACGACACGAATTCCCGCAAACCGTCCTCGAGCGCGACCTTCGGCGTGAAGCCGATCGCTGCACGCGCGCGCTCGATGTCGGCGCAAGTCTCGGGCGCATCACCGGGCTGCGCGGGCAGCAGCTCCAGGACAGCTTTTTTGCCCAAAATCGATTCGAGCATCTCCACGAAGAGACGCACCTCGACCGGACGGTTGTGACCGAGATTAAAAATGCGATAGGGCGGAGTCGGGCGCTCCGCCGGCGGGTAAAGCAGGAGCTTCACGATGCCGTCCACGATGTCGTCGACATATGTGAAATCGCGTAGCGAACGGCCTTCGTTAAATAACCGCAGCGGCGCGCCTTCGCAGATCGCTTTCGCAAATAACGTCGGCGCCATGTCAGGCCGCCCCCAAGGTCCGTACACGGTGAACAAGCGCACACCGGTGATCATGAGCCCGTACAGATGCGCATAGCTGTGCGCCATCACTTCGTTGCTCTTTTTGGTCGCGCCGTAGAACGACAGCGGACGATCGGTCGGTTGATTTTCCGAAAAGGGCAGGGGAAGTCCCGCGCCGTAGACACTGCTCGACGAGGCAAATACCAGATGCTTCGGCGGACGCGCTCGGCAGGCTTCGAGCATGTTGAGGAAACCCGTGAGATTGGACTGTGCGTAAGCGGCGGGGTTATCCATGCTGTAGCGCACGCCGGCCTGCGCACCGAGATGCACCACGTAGTCGGGCTTCGCATGGCGATACAGCCCGCCAAACACCTGCGCATCGCTGAAATCGCTCTGCACGAAACGAAAATCCTCAAACCCCTCCAACGCCGCGAGACGCGCGCGCTTCAACTCCACCGGGTAATAATCGTTCAGATTATCCACGCCCAAGACCTCGCACCGCTTCGTTTCCGCGAGGCGGCGGCAGACATGGTAACCGATGAACCCGGCCGCGCCGGTCACGAGGACTTTCATGGAGCGGCGGTTGTTAGCGCAGCGTCCGCGGCCCGGCTAGCGCAAAAATGATCATTTTTCGCCCATTTAGCGTGTTTGGCCCGAAATTCGCTAACAAAGCGCCGCTATGAATTTTTCTCATTCGAGCGCTCCGCACTGTCAAAAAGACCAAAACTTTCTATTGAAGGACCGATTTCCCGGCCTTTAGTTTGCGCCGTTTTTGTCCTTAGCAACGCTTCCAGCATGAAGATTAAAGCATATCTAAAACCGCATTGCGGATGGTCCAACGGTGTTCGCGCCATTATGCGGAAATACAATCTTCCGTACGAGGACATCGATATCATCAACAACCGCGACAACTACGCCGAGATGGTCCAGAAGTCCGGCCAGCCCCTGTCTCCCTGCGTCGAGATCGACGGCGTCATGCTCGCCGACGTCTCCGGCGAAGAAGTGGAGAACTACATGCTGTCGAACGATCTGATCAAGCCCACCGATGCCACCGTCGACGTCCCGACGAACGCCGGCTGCTCGGATGAAGAACACGCCAAAATGGCTACAAAAACTATCCGCTTCTTTTGATTAACGCGGGTCACCGTCTCCAATTTTCCCTTGGGCCGGCTCTCGCAGCATGCGACCGGCCCTTTTTTGGCTCCAGACGCTTCGATCCGCGCCACCTTCCTCGCACCACACACCTTTCCCGCACATGGCCAACGTGATCCCGTCCCCCCTGTACTCACCCGATCAAGAGCATGACGCTTGTGGCGTCGGCTTTATCGCCAAACTCTCCGGCGAACGCTCCGCCGACGTCGTTAATCGCGCCATCACCGCTTTGAAATCGCTGGCCCACCGCGGTGCGATCGACGCCGATGCCATCACCGGCGACGGCGCGGGTATCCTCACCCAGATCCCCGTCGAGCTCATCCGCGAATACCTCGCGAAGCACAAGAAGCCGCTCTATCGCGATCAAGACCTCGGCGTGGGCATGATGTTCTTGCCCAAGGACCCGTATGCGCAGGCGTACGCCAAAAAGCTCGTCGAAGACTCCGTGAAGTTCGAAGGCTTGGCCTTCCTCGGCTGGCGCGAAGTCCCGTACGACGCCTCCTGCCTCGGCCGCAAAGCCATCGAGACCCAGCCGCTCATCGTCCAAGCCCTCGTCGCCCGCACGGACGACTGCTCCGACGAAGAATTCGAGCGCAAACTCTTCCTCGCGCAGAACACCATCGAGAACAAAACCTACGACGCGAAGTTCGAAGGCCTCTACATCTGCTCGTTCTCCTCGCGCACCATCGTTTACAAGGGCCTGCTCACGCCTCACCAGCTGCGCAAGTTCTACCTCGATCTGAAGTCGCCGAAGTTCACCAGCGCCTTCGCGATCTTCCACCAGCGCTACTCGACCAACACCTTCCCCACCTGGCACCTCGCGCATCCGTTCCGCATGCTCGCCCACAACGGCGAGATCAACACCATCCGCGGCAACCGCAACCTCATGCGCGCTCGCGAAAACTCCACCGCCTACGGCGTGTGGGGCGATCGTTTCCACGATCTCAAGCCGATCATCCAGCCGAACATGAGCGACTCGGCGACCTTCGATAACACCCTCCAGGTGCTCACGCTCGGCGGTCGTCATCCTCTCCACGCCGCCATGATCATGGCCCCGATGGCGTGGGAAAAAGATACCACGCTTTCCCCCGAAGCCCGCGCATTCTACCGCTACCACGCGTGCATGCTCGAACCGTGGGACGGCCCCGCCGCGCTCATCTTCACCGACGGCAAAGTCATCGGCGCCTCGCTCGACCGCAACGGCCTGCGCCCCGCCCGCTACAAGATCTTCGACGACGGCTACGTGATCCTCGCCTCCGAAGCCGGCCTCGTGCACGACTTCCCTGGCAAAGTCATCCGCTCCGGCCGCCTCGGCCCCGGACGCATGGTCGCCGTCGACCTCCAGGAAAAGAAGTTCCTCGAAGACGAGGAGATCAAAGCCCGTTTCACCAACGAGCCGCACTATCGCGAATGGTGCGAAGCGCATCTCACCAATCTCCACAAATTCGCCGCGCCGTCCGCTCCGCCCGCCGACGCACCCGCGCCCGATCCCGACGCCAGCCTGCATCAACAGATCGCGTTCGGTTACGACCTCGACGAACAGGAACTCGTGCTCACGCCGCTCGCCGAAGGCCTCGAGCCCACCGGCTCCATGGGAGACGACACACCGCTGGCCGTCCTTTCGCGCCGCCCGCGTCTGCTCTACAGCTATTTCAAGCAACTGTTCGCACAGGTCACCAACCCGCCGATCGATTCGATCCGCGAAAAGTCCGTCATGTCGCTGACGATGTATCTCGGCGGCCGTCTCGGACTCTTCGAAGAGTTTCCCAAGACCAGCGGCTACATCGAACTCGATTCGCCCATTCTCCAAACGCACGAGCTCGCCGCGTTGTTCGACGTGCCGGTTCTCAAAAACCGCATCGTCCGCCTCAACGCCGTCTTCGATGCCAAGGCCGGCCCGCAAGCGCTCGAGGCCGCCGTCAAGGACCTCGCTCGTCGCGCCCAGGAAGCCGTCGATCAAAACAACGCGAAGGTCATCATCATCTCCGACAAAGGCACCGGCGCCGAACAAGCGGCCATCCCGATGCTGCTCGCCGTCGGCGCCGTGCACCAGCAACTCGTCCGCGCCGGTCTGCGCCTCAAGTGCGACCTCGTCGCCGAGACGGGTGAAGCGCGCGATGTCCACCACATCGCCTGCTTGCTCGGCTTCGGTGTGAACGCCGTCAACCCGTACCTCGCGCTCGACATCGTTTCGGCGTTGGCCGCGGCGAATAAAACCTCCAAGCCCTTCACGCCCGAGCAAGCCCGCCTCAATTACAAGAACACGATCGATGCCGGCCTGCTCAAGATCATGGCCAAGATGGGCATCTCCACGCTCGCGAGCTATCGCGGCGCGCAGATCTTCGAAGCGCTCGGCGTTTCTCACAAGGTCATCGAAGAGTGCTTCACCGGCACGCCGTCGCCCATCGGCGGTATCGACTATGCGCAGATCGCCGAAGAAACACTCGTCCGCCATCAACGCGGTTATCCCGCCTCCGCGGAGGCCGCCGCGCTCGCGCTGCACAACGAGGGTTATTACCGCGTCAACAAAAAGGGCGACGGCGAATACCACGGGTGGAGCCCGAAATACATCGCGGCCACCAACAAATTCTTCCGTTCCAACACCGCGGAGGATTTCGCTGCCGTCCGCCAACAGGCCGACGAACATACGCCGGTTTCCATCAAGGATCTGCTCAAGCTCCGCTTCGGTCTCCGTCCGCCCGTGCCGCTCGAGGAAGTCGAGTCGATCGAGGAAATCCGCAAGCGTTTCACCACCGCCGGCATGTCCATGGGCGCGCTCTCACCCGAGGCGCACGAAACCCTCGCCATCGCGATGAACCGCATCGGCGGCAAATCCAACTCCGGCGAAGGCGGTGAAGATCCCGATCGCTTCAACGTCCGCGAAAACGGCGACAACGCCAACTCCGCCATCAAGCAGGTCGCTTCCGGCCGCTTCGGTGTCACGCCCGCCTATCTCTCGTCCGCCAAGGAAATCGAGATCAAGATGGCCCAGGGCGCGAAACCCGGGGAAGGCGGCCAGCTCCCCGGCAACAAGGTCACGCCGCTCATCGCGCGTCTGCGTCACAGCGTGCCCGGCGTCACCCTCATCTCGCCGCCGCCGCATCACGACATCTACTCCATCGAAGACCTCGCGCAGCTCATCTTCGACCTCAAGGAAGTGAACCCGCGCGCCAAGGTCTGCGTGAAGCTCGTTTCGTCCTCCGGCGTCGGCACCGTCGCCGCCGGTGTGGCCAAGGCCTACGCCGACGTCGTGCTCGTTTCCGGTCACGAAGGTGGCACCGGCGCTTCGCCGATCGCCTCCATCAAGAACGCCGGCTCCGCGTGGGAAATCGGCGTCGCCGAAGCCCACCAGGTCCTCATGATGAATGGTCTCCGCAACCGCATCGTGCTCCGCACCGACGGCGGCATGAAGACCGGCCGCGACATCGTCATCGCCGCCATTCTCGGCGCCGAAGAATTCAACTTCGGTACCGCCGCGCTCATCGCCGCCGGTTGCGCGATGTTCCGCGTTTGCCATCTCAACACCTGCCCGGTCGGCGTCGCCACCCAACGCGACGACCTCCGCGCCAAGTTCCGCGGCAAACCCGAAAACGTCATCAACTACTTCAACGCCGTCGCCGAGGACGTTCGCCAATACCTCGCCAAGCTCGGCGCACGCACGCTCAACGAGATCATCGGCCGCACCGAACTCCTCGAGCAGATCGACGATCCGTCGAACCCGAAGACCAAACACCTCAACCTCTCCGGACTCCTCCACGATCCGGATCCTTCCGGCGAAACCGACCGCTACCACACGCGCGAACGCAACGAGCGCTTCGGCGGCGAAGGTTCGCTCGACGAGGTCATTCTTCAGGAAGCGCGCGACGTCATCCTCGGCGAATCCGCGCGCCTCGTGGCCCGCTACAAAATCACCAACGTCAACCGCGACGTCGGCACGCAGCTCTCCGGCCAGATCGCCTACCAGCGCGGCAACGAAGGCCTGCCCGCCGGCACGATCGACCTCACGTTCAACGGTTCCGCCGGCCAGTCCTTTGGCGCGTTCCTCGTCAACGGCCTGCGCCTCACCCTCATCGGCGAAGCCAACGACTACGTCGCCAAAGGCATCAACGGCGGCGAGATCATCATCCGCCCGTTCAAGAACGTCGCCTACGCGTGGCACGAAAACTCCATCGTCGGTAACACCTGCCTCTACGGCGCCACCGGCGGACACATCTTCATCGCGGGCCGCGCCGGCGAACGCTTCGCCGTCCGCAACTCGGGCGCCACCGCGGTCGTCGAAGGCGTGGGCGACCACGGCTGCGAATACATGACCGGCGGTCTCGTCGTCATCCTCGGCGAAACCGGACGCAACTTCGGCGCCGGCATGAGCGGCGGCATCGCCTTCGTGTACGACGAAAAGAACGAGTTCGAAGGCCGCATCAACCCGGCCATGATCGGCCTGGAACGCCTCAACAACCAGGAAGAGATCGACAGCCTGAAGAAACTCGTCGCCGTGCACGCGAAGCTCACCACGAGCCCGCACGCCAAAACGCTTGTAGACAACTGGACCACCGCCGTCGGCAAGTTCTGGAAAGTCGTCCCGCATCCGCCGACCCCGGACTTCCCGAAGACAGTCTATACCTTCGACCCCGCCAAAGTCCCGGTCGCAGTATAAGCCAGATTCGTTATATAAACTCTGCACTCAGCCGCGCACATCCCGTGCGCGGCTTTTTTATCTCCCGCCTATGGCATTTTCAACAAAGTCGTAGCCGAGAAGGCTGCCCTTGGGAGCGCCGACACGCCTCGTTACTGTCAAACTACTTCAGAATACCATGTTAATGAAAAGGCTCGCCGAATAGAAGCATCTCAATTTTTTGGCACTAACCCCACGTACCCATGGCGGGATACATTGGTGGAGAGAAACCTTAAACGCCGGGCATGAAAGCTACCATTTGTAAGTCTCTGTCTAGCACTCGGCGAGACAACCTTATAACATCAGTGCGTGGTGCTTTCGGTTGGATAGGCATACTATTCGGCGTCGCTAGACACGCGGATGGCGGAATAAATACGATCGAAGACATGCAATCCGTCACCGATGACGGCACTCAAATTTCTCAGAATGTAGCAATAAGCCAGGAGCTTTTCGACTCTCTATTAACCGAAACCAATGCCCGACAGAAGCCAAATGGATATCAATACGCGACTTGCAGATCTTCACATTAAGAAACATATTCACCAAGGCAGGTAGTGTCCGTCAAGTTTCGCACATTTGATATTGGGTGGTGAAGGAACGGAGGAAGGTTTTGGCGGGATGGGGGTGTGGGGGCAAGGGGCTGAGTCCCATTTAGGATAAATGGGACGGTCCGGCGTCAGCCGGACAGCCCCTTCCCCCACTTGTTTACGTTTAGCCTGCTGGAGTGGATACGCCGGGTTCGGTCTGGTCATCTTGGCGTCTGAGGCGGTCCATGTCCATGTAGCGGCGGCCGCCCCAGTTTTTCGAGGCGATGTGACGGAGCCGGGCGCACACCAGGATCAAGGCCGAGTTGCCGTCGGGGAAGGCGCCGACGACTCGTGTGCGGCGGCGCACTTCGCGGATCACCCGCTCCAGCGGATTATTGGTTCTGAGGTTGCGCCAGTGTTCGGCGGGGAAGGCAAAATAACCGAAGGTCTCCGGCGCGTTCTGCTGCACGTGCTCGGCTGCCATCGGCAGCTTCATCTCCCGCAGCTTGGCGACAACCTGCCGGGTTTTTTCCTCGGCAGCGGGCCGGTCCTCGCTGGCGTGGATCGCCTTGAGCATTTGAGCGACGGTGCGCACCTTGGTCGCGGGCACGAGCGACCACACGTTGCGGTAAAAGTGAACGACGCAGCGTTGATACGCCGCTTCGGGATAAAACTCCGCGATCGACTCCACCAACCCCAGGCAGCGGTCGCCGACGATCAACCTGACACCTTTCAGTCCGCGGCTTTTTAACTGCCGCAGGAAGGCCCGCCACGAGGCTTTGTCTTCCTTGGTGCCTTCGCTCACCGCGAGCACTTCGCGGAAGCCGTCCTGGTTCACGCCGATGGCGATCAGTACGCTCACGTTTTTGACTTCGCCGCCCCAGGAACGTTTCAGCCACAGGCCGTCGAGGTACACGTACGGGTGTTCTCCCTCGATGGGGCGACTCCGCCACTCTTCGATCTGGCCGGCGATTTTTTGATTCAACTCGCTGACGGTCGACGGGCTCACCCGCGTGCCCCAGAGCGCCTCGGTGATGTCCTCGACCCGGCGCACCGAGACGCCGGCGTGGTACATCTCGATCAGCGCCTCTTCGACGCTCGTCTCGCGGCGACGGTACCGCTCGATGATCGCCGTCTCGAACGGCAGTTTGCGCAGCTTGGGCACCTTCAAGGTCACCTCGCCGGCTTTGGTCTGGAGCGATCTTTCGTAGTGGCCGGCACGCGTATCCACGCGGTCAATACTGTGCTCGTAACGCCTCGCTCCGCAAAGCTGGTCGGCTTCGGCGTCGAGCATCGCATTGAGGGTCTGTTCCACCGTCGATCGGACCACCTCGCTCAGGTGCTTTTGTACAAGCTCCCGGTCGATCTGGATCATTTCTCCCATGGGTTTGTTGAGGGCAGCGGCACCTCGCGCGGCCTGATTGTCTTCGGTCATTGGTTCGGCTTTCAGTTCGGGTTATCGGGTTACCCGTCCCTTCGCCACCTCTTCGAAAATGTGCGAAACTTTCCGGACGTTATCAAAATTAACGCGACGCTTCGTGCGACTCGCGTCGTAGAAACGCGGCTGTTTTTGCGCGAAGAAAGCTGCGCAAGGAATGACTGCAGTGGTGAATGAGCCGCGCGGTTATTTCGCGGGCGACATCTTGAAGTGCAACGTGCCGCGCGGCAGCACGGCGGTGAGTGTGTGCAGTCGGCCGGTGTCCGGCTCGAAGATGAAGGTCACCGCGATCGGCTTCGCTTTCGTTTCAGACGTGATCGCGTGGTAACGATAGTGAAAGTGTTCGAGACCGTTCTGTTGCGAGCGTTCGGCGGGGCGACCGAGCAAACCGAGAATCGCTTCGAGTGTCGGTGGAGCGACGGAGGGTTTTTCCGGCATCGGTGTGTTTTCGACTTCGGCTGAACGCGAACCGCGATCGATGCGCGCGCCGCCCGCGGAGCGAAGCAGACTCACGAACAATTCCTTGGGAAAATATTGGAAGTAGCGCTCGGGAATCGTGACGTGCGCGAGACGTCCATTTTCAAAACGCGCGGCGAGCTCGACATCGTACACGGCGGTTTCAGGTTCGCCCGGCGGCGCATCTTTGACCCAGCGCACGCGCCAGCGCTCTTCCTTTTGTTGCGTGGTGAGAGTCTCCGGAAAAATGCCGAGCCAGCGCAGATCGCCCGGAGTGAGGAGCGGTTCACGGCAGATGATGTCCACGCCTTCGCGTGTATCCGCGGAAAAATACGTATCGAATTGCGCGAACTGCCGCTTGAGTTCCAGCAAGCGCAGATAGACACAACCGCTGGCGAAGACCGCGGCGGCGATTAATCCTATCGCCAACAGGCGTCGCACATGGGGTCGGGAGCGACGTGAGCGGATCATGATGACACTAACGTTTGATGAAACGCAGCAGATAAGCGAACAGGACCGCGCCAGCGACCGCGAAGATCAACTGGCCGAGCAGTCCGCTGGCGGTGATGCCGACCAGCTTGAACAGAAAACCTCCCAGCAAGGCGCCGATGACACCGACGATGATGTTGCCCGCGAGGCCAAAGCCCTTGCCTTTGGTGAGCACGCCGCCGAGCCAGCCAGCGAGCGCGCCGATGAGCAGGATGGAAAGAAACGCCTCGATATCCATGTCGGATCAAGGAGCCGTCGGCGCGGGCGCGGGCTTCGGACGAGCGGCGAAGGTGATCGAGTTGGCGAGCGCGAGCAGGCGACGCTGCAGAATGGCATCCTCTTCTTCGGGCGTTTTCTTAAACGTATCGCGAAGCAACACGCGTTCGTAGAGCTCGGTGCTGATGATGACCAGCTCGTCGTTTTTGATGAAGACGAGGAAACCACGTTTCGCCGCGGGCATCGTTTCGCCTTCGAGAAGAACGACGCGATCGGCGAAGGATGTGCCGTTGGGAATCAGCGCGGAAACAAACACCGCGCCGTCGTGAACGGTGGAAAGGTATTTCGCGACGGAAGTCGTCGTGCCTTCGTAGAGACGCGAGTACTGCGGCAGAATGTGCGTAGCGAACGCGCCTGCGAGGAACTCCTTGCGCGGACGGCTCACAAACTCGGTGCGCAACGGTTCCTCGATGGCGACGCGGCCGACAAAGACGTGTGTGCCGTACATGTCGCGGAAAGTGACCACCGAAGGCGTGTCGTGTACGACGCCGCCGAGTTCGGGCAGCACCGGAATCGGCATGGTGAAAAATCCGCCGGGGCTGATGTACTGGTTGTACTCATCGATGGCTCCGTAAATGCCTTCATCTTCTTGCGCGGAGAGCGGCGCAAGCAGAGCGAGCGCGATAGCCAGGAACAGGGAGCGACGGGGACGATGCGAATTCATGAAGCGGATACGACGGGGAAGTTGAAAAGCTAGAAGCCTTAGTTACGTGGCGGAAGTGGCAAGACGGGTCCACAGCGAAATCGGAATCTCTTCCGGCCGCGATTGCGCGGAGAGACCGGCGGCGGTGAGTTCGGCGAGCCACGCGCGACCTTCGTCGGGCAAGTGCTGACGCAGAAGCGCGCCGATTTGTTTGCGCCGCTGTTGGAAGCACGCGCGGATGAGCGCTTTGGTTTCCGGCTTGAAAATGAACGGCGTGGGTTTGCGCACGAGGTGAAGCAAATACGACTCGACGTCGGGCTTTGGATAAAAACAGGCGCCCGCTACTTTGTGTCCCGGCGCGATCTCGTATGCGCATTGGAGAAAAATCGAGATCGCGCTGAACTGTTTCGAGCCATGCGTGGCCGCGTAGCGCTGCGCGGCTTCTTGTTGAAGCATCAACACCAGACGCTCCGGTAGTGGTCCGCTCAATACAGCGTCCATCCACGGTGTGGAGATCGCGTAAGGAAGATTGGCGACGATCTTGAATCGTTCCGCGCGTTCCGGCGGAAGCGCCGCGAGCGGATGATCGATCGCGTCGCCCTCCAGCAGGTGAAACGTGGTCGGGTATTCCTTCGCAAGCGTTTCGGAAAGATGCGCGTGGAGCGTGCGGTCTTTCTCCACCGCCCAAAGTTCGACACCGGCCGCGAGCAGCGCGGACGTCAGCGTACCGAGACCGGGACCGACTTCCACGACGCCATCGCCGGCGGCGATTTGGGCGAGCTCGAGCGATTTGCGAACGATGTTGCCGTCGACGAGAAAGTTTTGGCCCAGGAAACGTTTTGGTGAATGGCCGAGCTTGGTGAGTAACTCGCGCGTGGCGGAGGGAGTGAGCGGCATGGAGATTTCCCTGAAATCACCGGGTGTCTTCGACCACGACGGGATAACCGCCTTGGATCGTCAGCAGATAGTTTTTTCCTTTTTCAACCGTGACCGGAAACGTGAGCCGCTCGGTGGTTTGTTCCTTCGGATTGTTGACCGATTGCCGCGTGCTCTCGACGAGCACGGTACGACGTCCCGTGGGAATCACCGCGCTAGGCAGGATTGTTTTTTCATCGCGAAACGCGCGGTTGGGCGCGCGGCCATCGACGCTGATGAGTCGCAGTTTCCAATAATAACCGGCGTAGTCGCCTTCGCCGCGGGCGGTCATCATGTCGTTTACGAAGGCGACATCTTTGCCTTCGACATCGACAATCGTGGGCGTGGAGCAACCGCCGAGAAACGCGGCGATGCAGGCGAGAAGAGCGAGAAGAATGCGGGGTGAACGGCTCATGGAGGATATGGGGTTGAAGAACGAAGCATGGTTGCTGTCGCGCACGTTCTGTTCCGGACTGAATTTGCGGCGAGCAGCGATTGTCACCTGATCTCAGCCGCGAAATTCCGCGATGAGCGCGGCGGGGTCGGGCGATTTCATGAGCGCCTCTCCGACGAGGATCGCGTGTGCGCCGCAGGCTTTCACGCGGGCGGCATCGGCGCCGGTGAAGATGCCGCTCTCGCTCACGGCGATGACATCGGCGGGGAATTTCGGGATGAGGCGTTCGCTCAGACCGAGGTCGGTTTTGAAGATGGCGAGGTCGCGATTGTTGACGCCGATGATGCGGGCATCGTGGCGAATGGCACGGTCGAGTTCGGCTTCGTTATGAATCTCGAAAAGCGCATCGAGCCCGGCGGCGTTGGCCGCATCGAAGAGCATGCGGATGTCGTCGTCGTCGAGCGCACGGACGATGATGAGAATCGCGCTGGCACCGGCTTCGCGCGCCTGGAGCACTTGGATCGGATGCACCATGAAGTCTTTGCGCAAACAGGGGACGGCGGGCGGGTTTTCGCGGAAAAATTGAGTGACGCCGCGAAGATCATCGAGCGTGCCGCCGAAAAACTTTGTGTCGGTCAGCACCGAAAGAGCGCTGGCGCCGGCGGTTTGATAACGGCGCGCCTGCTCGGTGGCGGAAATGGATTCGGCGATCGCGCCGGCCGACGGTGAACGACGCTTGATCTCGGAGATGACGCCGAGCTTGCCATCGGCGCGCTTCAACGCGGCCGCGAACGACGGCGGCTTCGGCAGCGAAGCGTCGAGACGCGAAAGTTCTTCAAGGGAAACAAGTCGCTGCAGCGGCGCGACCTCCTGGCGCTTCCACGCCATGATTTCGGTGAGTTTGTCGGACATTCGGGAAGTACGAAAAACACGAAACGTCGCGAAAACCAGACCAGAGTGGAGTCTTTGCATGCTGGCGCCGGGCGGCGGCCAGCGTTGAGAGGTTTGGGCGAGAGCAAACGGACGCGCGCGGGAGTTTTGAGTGGGTTTTTGCGGAGGAGGTGTTTTTTGTTTCGCCGCATGAACGCCATGGAAGAGCTTCGCAACACCATCGCCCGTCTGCGCGGACCGGGCGGATGCCCGTGGGATCAGGAGCAAACGCACGCATCGCTGACCCGCTGCCTGATCGACGAATGCAGCGAGTTGCTCGACACGATCGACCGCCTGGACATGCCGCACATGCGCGAAGAGCTGGGCGATGTGTTGATCCAGGTGATTTTCCACGCGCAAATCGCGGAGGAGTCCGGGCATTTCACGCTCGACGACGTGGCGCGTGAGGTGAACGAAAAACTTATCCGGCGGCATCCGCACGTTTTCGGCGATCATGCGAAGCTCGCGACCGGTGCGGAGGTCGTGGTGAAATGGGAGGAAATCAAAGCGCAGGAAAAAGCCGCGAAAGGAGAGGCGACGTCGCCGAGCGTTTTTAAGGATCTGCCGCCGCGCTTGCCGGCGTTGATGTATGCCGAAGCAATCTGGAAGCAGATCGAGAAAAAGAAACTCCCGGTGGGCGATGCGGTGAACACCACGCGCATCCAATCGCTTGGCGCCGAGCTCACGGCGGCCGATGCGGGACGACTGCTTTTTGAAATCGCCGCCGCGTGTCGAGCGAAAGGGATCGATCCCGAAGGCGCGCTGCGGCTGCACGCGCAGCGGGTGAAGGACGATGTCGAAAAACTCGCCAAGTCCCAGTGACGCCGTTGCCGGTGCGGACCACTCCGCGGCGATGGCAAAGGCGCGGCGTGTTTGGCTGTATCCATTTGTCGAATACTTAAGCGCCGAGCGGCGGTATTCGCGGTACACGGTACGCAACTACACGCAGGCCGTGGAGGATTTTTTCCGCTGGCTCGATGAGCAAAGCCTGCTCGAAACGGTTTTCCCTGCGGAAAAAATCGAACCGCCGGATCGCCGGACGGTGCGCGACTTTGTAATCGAATCCACACGGCGCTTTGATCGACGCACCTTGCACAATCACGTGTCGGGACTGCGGGCGTTTTTCCGCTTCTGGCTCCAGCGCGGTGCGGTAGTGCGCAATCCTTTCGTCGGTGTACCGCTGCCGAAGTTGGAGAAAAAATTGCCGCGATTTCTCACCGAAGAGCAGGTGACGCGGCTGCTCGATGCGCCGATGCGACTTTTGGAGAACGAGTCGATCGATGCCTTTTCCGCGTGGCGCGACCGAATGGCGATGGAGCTGTTGTATGGAGGCGGATTGCGTGTGAGCGAAGCGGTGGCGTTGAACTATGGAGACATCGATCTGGAGACCGGCGTGGCGCGTGTCGTGGGCAAAGGTCGCAAAGAACGCGTGTGTCCGCTCGGCACGATTGCAACGGCGGTGATTAAAAAGTTCCGCACGGAGTTCGCGACGGATACCGATCGCAATGCGCCGGTGCTGGCAACGCGCAATGGAGGACGCATGCAGGTTCGCGCGGTGCAGTTGATGTTGAAACGTTACCTCGCCCTGACCGATCTGCCGAGCGATCTGACGCCGCATAAACTGCGGCATTCATACGCGACGCATCTGCTCAACTCAGGCGCAGATTTGCGTGTCGTGCAGGAGCTGCTCGGCCATGCGAGTTTGAATACAACGCAGATCTACACGCATGTGAGCATGGTGCGCTTGAAGGAAGTGTATGCCAAAGCGCATCCGCGCGCGTGAGGTGGATGCGGACAATGCGGAGCATGTCCCTACCATGCGAGATCTGGCGCGTGCTCGGAGGCGAACGCGATGCGCTCAGATGAAATCCAGCGGGCGATAATCTTGTCCGAGGACGGACGCGGGCGTGGTCGCGAACCAGCGATCCAACACCGTCGCGTACACTTGCCGGAAATCGGTGGAGAACGTGAGGTCTTGATTGTGACCGAGATCGAGCGACGGCGCGGAGCCGTGGAGTCCGCCTTTCACGCGTGAGCCCATCACAAAGAGCGGCGCGGCGGTGCCGTGATCGGTGCCTTTGCTTTCGTTTTCCATCGGACGGCGGCCAAATTCGGAGAATGTCATCGTGGTCACTTGATCGTCGAGGCGATGTGCTTCGAGGTCGTGCTGAAACGCGGTCAGACCTTCTGAGAGCGTGCGCATGAGCGTCTGGTGCGTGTTGAGTTGATTCGCGTGCGTGTCGAAACCGCCGAGCGAAACAAAATATACACGCGTCGAGAGGCCGGCGGAGATAAGCGCGGCGATTTGTTTGAGCGATTGCGCGAAAGATGTGCCGGGATACGTCGCCTCGGGCTGATAAGCGCCGAGGATTTTTTGCACGCGCTTCTCCGTCACGAGCGTGTCCATCATCGTTTGTTTGAGAAACGAGTGGTTGCCGTGGTGTTCATCGTCCGCGGGCTGCGCGACGAGTTTTTCGAGGAGATCGGCATCGCCGCGTCCGCTGCGTCGCGAGCCGCCCGAAGCGACGCCGAACGTCGGATGGATGTTTTCCGCGAGAAACGTCTGCGGAACTTCGCCGCCGAGATGAACCGCGGCTGGATCGTCGGTGGGCATGCCCGCGCAAGTGTTGTCGAGAAAACGACCGATCCAGCCCGATGAGAGAATGCGATCGGAATCGCTCCCGGATTCCCAAATTTCGGTAGAGCGGAAATGACTGCGATTAGGATTGGGATAGCCGACGTTTTGGACGATCCCGAGTTTGCCGTTGTGAAAGAGACGATGCAGCGCGGAGCACGCGGGGTGAAGCCCCAACGTGTCGCCGAGACGCAGCACCTGGTCTTTGGCGATGCCGAGCGTTGGACGCAGCCGGTAATAATTCGCGTCCTCGAAAGGAATGACGGTGTTGAGACCATCATTGCCGCCCGCGAGCTGCACCAGCACGAGGATGGTACGGTCTCTTTCCGGACCTGGTTGTGCGGCGAATGTGGAGCGAACGAGAAATGACGGCGCGAAATGACTGAATGCGAGCAAGCCGATGCCGGCGCCGGACATACGGAGGAACTCGCGTCGGGTGGAAGGAAACGGCTGCCGGGGATTGTTCATGGGGCGGGGAAAGTTTGTATCAACAAAGCTGATACTGCGGGGATTGGAGCAGGGCGGCAAGAACGCTACGGATGCGGCGAGCGGCGGGAGTCGAAGAGTTATTCTTCAGAAAACGAATAATGTCGTCGCGAGAGGTGGGGGAGGTTTCTCCGGAAAGAAAGGAATCGATGAGCCGCGCGGCGAGTTCATCTGCAGATAAACGAGAAAGCGCTTCGAAATACGACGGATCAACCGTGAAACGAGCGCGGCCCGCCTCGCGCGCGGCCGCGAGATCGCGTTGCTCGTCGCCATTGAGCGCAGCCTCGTTGATCGGCTGAAGCAGCACGTGCACAAGCTGCCGGCGCGCAGCGAGTGTCGCAGAGTTGATCCATTGGCGGCCGCCGACCCAGCCGCGGACGTTGGGCGGATTGAAGGGATTTTGTCCCATTTGCCGCAGCGAGCCGAGAACCTGCCGCGCGAACGGGGCGACCTCGAGCTCCAGATCCTGGATGAGTCCGAGATAAAATTGAATCGGGCTCTTGATGTAGTTGCCGCGATGATACGGCTCGAAGAAAAGCCGGCTGCCGAAGAAACGCTGCGCCAGCGCACGAAGATCGAAGTTTCGCGCGCGCCACCAATCGCCGAGCGCTGCGAGCTGCTCTTGGGGAATCGGCGAATCGCTCAGATAAAAACGCGCGAGTTCGTGGGGCAGCCAGATGGCCGCGGCGGGTTGTTCGTACGCGAGATCGATCACCTCATCGCCGGAAAAAGACGCGGTGCGTCCGAAGATCGTTTTGGGTGTGTTGTCGTGTTGGCGACGGGCAAAAACGAACGCGCCCTCGCGGTGACGATAACCGGTGAACGCGCGTGCGGCTTCCTTGATGTCGCGTTCGCTGTAGTTGCCTTCGCCGAGGACGAAGAGCTCGAAAAGTTCGCGGGCGAAATTTTCGTTGGGCGCGTCGCGACGACTGTCTTGCAGATCGAGATAACGAATCATCGCGGAGGAACGCGACACGGCTTTGGTCAACGCGGGCGCGGTACCGAAGCCATGTTCTCGCAGAATCGCGGTGTGATCGAAAATATGCGCGGCATTGCGGACCTTTTCGTAGGCGACGACGTAGATGTCGGAGAGAAAAAGCATCCACTTTTCTTGCGCGGCCACGGCGGGCTGCGATGCGAACTGCAGCCAGTGAATGCTCATCTCGCGCAGCGCCTGTTGCGAAGCCTCGCGTGCCTGTCGCTGAAGCTCGCGTTTTTCCTGCGCGCCGGCGGCACGGATGCGTTGCGCGAGTTCGGGCGCCTCCTTTTCGAGTTTTGCGATCGCGGGCGGCTTGGGAAAAGGAACGGTTTTCCCTGAGAAAAGCCGCTCGAGCGTGGCGGGAAGTCCGTCACGCACGGCGCGATCGACTTCCGCGGGCGTGGCCGACCAGGTGGCGCGGCGCAACAAATGGCGCGCGGCAGCGGAGTCGAATGCCTCCGGTGGGAGCGGATCCCAGACGTCGGGGTTGCGCGGAGAAGAGCCGGCAGACGTTTCCATGCGAACTCACAGACGCTGGATTGCGACGGAGGTTTCGCGAGCGCGGGTTTTTCGGAGCGGGCTCATAGGTCCTATAGGACTTCTGGGACCCATGGGAGGACCGCGCGTGGGCGCGATCGAGGCGCCCCGTCCGCAACCGGCGCCGCTCAGAGGCCGAGTTGGGTTTTGTAGAGGCGCGGGACGCGTTTGGTGACGGAGCAGAGCGTTTCCCACGGGATCGTGTCGGAGAATCGGCTGAATTCGGTGAGCGAGATTTCGTTTCCGCCCTGACGTCCGACAATGATCGCTTCGTCGCCGCTGACCACGCCGGGCACATCGGTGATGTCCACGATGGTTTGATCCATGGTGACGCGACCGAGCACGGGGCAACGCGAGCCGCGGATGAGCACTTGGGCGCGGTTGCTCGCGGCGCGCGGGATGCCGTCGCCGTAACCGGCGGTGAGGACGGCGATGAGGCTGTCGCGTTTGAGCGTGTAAGTGCGACCGTAACTGATGGCGGTGCCGCGCGGGAGTTTTTTCACGATACCCACGCGTGTCTTGAAACTGAAAACCGGTTCGGCGCGCACTTGCGCGAGGAGCGAATCGCGGCGCGGGAGAATGCCGAATTGCAGCAGGCCGATGCGCACGGCGTTGAACGGGCCGGCAGCTTCGAGCGTTTCGAGGCCGGCGCTGTTGTCGGCGTGGATGAAGAGACGGTTGAGCTCGAGGCCGGGGCAGCGCGCGAGTGCGGAGAGAAAACGACGGCGTTGTTCGGCGGTGAAAACGGGATCGTCGTCGGGGCTCGAAAAATGCGTAAACACGCCCGCGAGTTTGATGTGCGGAGCGGCGAGGATTTCGGTGCAGAGTTTTTCAGCTTCTTCATGCCACACGCCGAGGCGGCCCATGCCGGTGTCGATTTTTAAGTGCACGGAAACCGGACGACCGGAAGCGCGGCCGACGGCGTCGAGGCGCCGGACTTCATCAAGCGTGGAGACGGTTGCGATGAGATCGTACTCCGCGACATAACGGTCTTCATCGGGCAGCAGCGGACTGAGCAGCAAGATCGGCCAGCCGGGACCGATTTCGCGGAGCGCGGCGGCTTCGGCGAGATTGGCGACGGCGAAAAGATCGGCGCCCGCGTGCATAAGACGCGCAGCGGTTTGCGGCAAACCGTGACCATAAGCGTCGGCCTTCACGACGGCCACGTAGCGCATGTGCGACGGAAGCGAAGCACGGATGAGGCGGAGATTGCGCTCGAGGGCGGCGAGATCGATTTCAGCCCAACAGCGGAGCGGGAGGCGCGAGTGTGTGTGCACGGTGGGAGCGGAGGCGCGAGGTTTCGGAAAGTTGACGTTGGGAAATCGATCAGGCCGGAGCGCGGTGGATTTGCGGCGTCCAAGTGACGTAGGTCGGCTCTTCGTGAAGAAACGCGTCGGGCTCGGGCGCGTCGTGAAACAGCGCCGCGTCATCGATCGCGGGCAGTTGCACGGCGAGATCGTAAGGCACGCCGCGGACACCCGCAGGAAGCGCGGACCAGTGGCGAAAATGCGACGGCTGCACGAGTGCGCCCGTGAGCTTGGCGGCGGGAATACGTCGCAACGGACCGAGTGCGCCGGCGTGATCCACGGACAGACAGTGCCAGGATTCCCGGCGAGCGTCGGCGATCACGGAAAAGCTGCGGAGATTTTCCTGACGCGCGAGGAAAGCGCCGACCACGGCCAGGCAGCAATAGCTGTAGTGAGTTTGTGAATACGCGGTTTTCCACGTGCGCAACGCGACCGCGGCGGTGCGGATGCCCAGCACGGAGCCCGGACCATCGCAGAAGAGGATCGCGTCGATCTCGGCGAAATGCAGCGGTTGCTCCGGCGAACCAGCGCGCGCGAGCAGTTTTTCGACGCATGCGAAAAGACCCGAGCCGGCGTCCGTTTCAGCGCTTTCCCAGAGCGCGGCCCGCTCGCGACGGAGCAGTCCGGTCTGGATGCGCGAGGAAGCGGAATCGAGCAGGAGGACCGTCCGGTGGCGGCCGAGCAATTCGCGGAGCGTGAACATCGCTGCGACGAAAGGCCACGGAAGCGCAACGGGCAAGCGCGGGGAATGTCAGCATGCATTTCGATAAGCGGCCATGATGATTGAGGCGCGGTGCCGGGCGGAGCGTGGCGTTGTCGACGCAATGCGCGGCGCGCGCGGAAGCGTTTGTGCGCGGGAAAGTAACCCGGAAAATACGCAGTGAGGTTGGGACGGTTCGCGGCGAGGGACAAAGGATGCGCAGCGCATGCGGTCGACGACGATGGTGCGTGCGGAATCAACGTGTGCTTATCGACGGGAATGCGCGCACTCATTTCGCCGCGAACGAGATGTTGTGACATTGCCAGCGAAAGAACGCGCCTGCGTTTCTGCGCGTTCCATGAGCGCTTCTGCTTCTGCTAACTCCAAACTTGGAAATCCCGCGGTGGTCGGCCTGGCCGGCTTCGGCTTAACGACGCTGCTGTTGCAGTTTCACAACGTCGGCTGGATGGGGCTTGGTCCCGTGATCTGGGTCGGTCTCGTGTTCGGCGGCGCGGCGCAAATGATCGCGGGACTGCAGGAGATGAGGACGGGCAATCATTTTGGTTACTGCGCGTTCACCGCTTACGGCGCTTTTTGGATTTCGCTCGTGCTGATGATGCTCGGCAACAAGCACGGCATCGTCACACTCGAGCCGCGCGACATGGGATTCTACATGGTCGGCTGGACGCTGTTCACGGTGATCTTGTGGATCGGCGCGCTGCGTATTCACGGTGCGATGGCGCTGACCTTCACGCTCTTGTTGATCGGCTTTATTCTGCTCGATCTCGAACTGCTGTTTGGCTGGCAGTCGTTGAAGCCGGTGGCGGGTTACGAGCTCATGGCCTGCGCGCTCGCGGCGTGGTACATGATGGCGCGGACGATTCTCAACGAACTCTACGGACGAGATCTGTTGCCTGCGGGGAAACCCTGGGTGAGTTGAGCGGCATCGCATGTTCGCGATCCACCGCATCGTCGCGCCACGCGCTTAAGCGGTCTGCATCTTCGCGACGATTTTGCAGACCGTGTTCCACGTGCGCGTGGTGATTTGTTTTCCGTGGCGTTTCTCGAGATCGGCCATGATCGACGGGCTGTCGGTTTTGGTGGCGTCGAGTTGGGTGAATACCGGCGGTCCGTTTTTGCGAAACGTGACCATGAGGTACCATTGCTTCCCGTGGGTGGCGCCATTGAACGGATCTTTCTTCACGAGCGCTTCGAGGTCGGTCTGCGAACACACGATCACGTCGTTCGCGAGACCGAGTTTTTGCGAGAACGCTTTTTCGAGTTTCGCGGCGAGCGCGGTGGTGCTGCGCGACTTTGAGGAGAAGACGATATTACCGCTCGCGAGAACGGGACGAATATCGGTGCAACCCACATTCTCCATGACGGCCGCGAGGCGGGCGTTGCGCATGTTGGGGTTGGTCGGCATGATGCCGCGAATCAGCGCCACGTAGTTGGCCATGGCGCAGAGATGACGCAGCGATGGCGGACGCGCAAGTGCGTGCCTTCGTGCTGCGTGGCCGCGTCACAAATGCACGGGACCTTCGACGCCGGCGGTGAGCGTTTTTCCGGTCACGGCGCCGAACATGATTTTGAGCGTGGAGAGTGTTTTGCCGTGTTTGGTGTCCCAATAATAACCCTCGCGCGGATTCACTTTGATCACGGTGAGATTGGGATCGTCGACGCCGTCGGGAAACCACGTCTTCGCGATCGGCGTCCAATGTTCGTTTCGCGACGCGGCATCGTCGCTGATCGTGGCGGTGCCTTCGAGGGTGAGGAACTCCGCGGTGCCGGGATTCGTGAAGAACAACTGTACCTGCGAATCGCCCGCGATGTGTTGGTTGATGTGACTGGTGCGGCCGCTGAGGAACCAGAGGTTTCCCGAATCGTCGACGCTCTCGACGGTCATCGGACGCACCGTGACGGGCGGATGCGAGAGATCGGTGCCGAAAAGGCAGAAGCGCGCGGACTTGGTAAGCGCGCGAATTTTTTCGACCGCGAGAGAACCGGAGACGCTTTCGTAGTTGGATTCGAATTCGTTTTTCATGCGCGAGCAGACCGTGGCGGCGAAAGAGCGTTCAGTGATGGGAAACGCATTCGGGAAAACCCCCATGCGAACAATCCGGTCAAACGCTCGATGATTGGCGCGGAGGCGACGCCGCGAAATCATGTGAGGTCGTGAGCGAACCGTCGCGCGTGCGACGAGTCTGGCGGATCATGCCGTATCAACGACGACGTCCCCGCATTCCCGCCACCGGGCGGGTCACACTTTGGCTGAACACGGCGCAGCGTGATGTATTCGTGCATTCGCGCGAGACACCGCAGGCGCTGAGTCATGCGTTGCATCGCGCGCCGGTGAAGAAAGGCAAACTGACGCTGCGCGTGACGCGTGAATCGGTCGATGCGTTGATCCTCGCGGCGGCGAATGCCACGCCGAAAAACGCCGCCGAAGAGCGCACGTTTAATGCGCTGATCCGCTATCTGGAATCGCTGGAGGATCGTTTCGAGGAGGACGTTAGCGACGAGACCGACGCGGAAATGAGCTCCTCGGAGACGTAGCGCACGGAAAAATTTCGGATAAGATTTTCGGACAAAAGGAGAGCCCGATGAACTGCGGTCAGAGCCAACGTGCGACAGTGTGTGCGATGAATCCTGCGATGCACGTTTCGTCCCGTCGCTCATTTCTTCACCAATTTGCGCTCGGAAGCGCCGCGCTGGCGTTTGGTGCGGCGGCGTCGCGCAGCGAAGAAATGAGTCCGCTAAAAACGCCTGCGAAGCGTTCCCTGGGCGTCGCGCTGATGGGACTCGGCGGTTACAGCGCAGGCGAGCTCGCGCCGGCGTTGCAGACGACGCGACATTGTCACCTCGCGGGGGTAATCACGGGCGATCCGGCGAAAGGACGCGCGTGGAGTCGGCGATACGGTTTTCCCGAGAAAAACATCTACACGTACGACACCGTGCAGCACTGCGCGACCAACGCGGACATCGACATCATCTATGTCGTCACGCCGCCGGGATTGCATCGCGATCATGTGCTCGCGGCGGCGCGCGCGGGAAAACATGTGATCTGCGAAAAGCCGATGGCGGTGTCGGTCGCGGGGTGCGACGAGATGATCGCGGCGTGCCGTGCGGCGGGCGTGAAGTTATCGATCGGATACAGACTCGCGTTTGAGCCGCATCACCTCGAACTCGATCGACTCGCGCGAACGCGTGCGTGGGGCGTTTTCAAAAAGATCGCGGGCAGCAACGGATTTCGACTTCGCCGACGCACGTGGCGTGTGGACAAGAAACTCGCCGGAGGCGGTCCGCTGATGGACATGGGGATTTACGTGATTCAAGCCGCGGTGCGTGCGGCCGCTGGCGCAACGCCGGTCGCAGTGGCGGCGCATGAGTTGCCGAAAACAGACGCGAAGCTCTTCAACGAAGTGGAGGAGAGCCTGCGGTTTCGTTTGGAGTTTCCCGAAGGCGAAGTGTGTGAAGGTGCGACGAGTTATGCGGAGAACTCGGGCGATTTTCGCGCGGAAGCGGAGAAGGGCTGGATCGCGTTTTCGCCGGCGTTCAGCTATCGCGGTGTGTCGGCGCGAACGCAGGAAGGTCCGCTCGACGTGCCGAAGAACGTGCCGCAACAAGCGCTGCAGATGGACGATTTTGCGGCGTGCATCTTGAACCAACGTGCCACGCCGGTTCCCGGTGAGATGGGCCGGCAACATCTCGCGATCATCGAGGCTATCTACGAAGCGGCGCGCTCCGGCAGACGTGTGAACGTGCGTGCCTGACGCGCGCGTCGGCTGTATTCAAAACGTCGGTACAGCTTTGCTCCTGCGCTCCGAGTACACCGTCTTCGCCTTTGCCAGGCGGCATCGAGACAGACAGGCTGGGCGTCGCATGAAAGCTATCGACGGTTACCGGTTGATCACTCCGGACGAACTTCACTGGAGGCCATCGAACAGGATGCGCATCCCGAACGCGGATTTTCTCGAACGCACCGGCAGCGAGTTAATGGGCGCGCGTTTATGGCGATTGCCGCCGAAGAGCGCGAACACGCTGCACAAGCACGTGCTGAAGGAAGAGTTTTATTTCGTGCTCGAGGGCACGGGGCGCATGCGCATCGGCGATGAAACCGTGACCGTGCCGAAGTACGGTGGCGTGTTGGTCGGGCCGTCGATGCTGCGGCAGGTTTTCAACGATTCGGAAACGGAGGAAACTCTCTGGCTCATCATCGGTGCGCCGGAAAACGAGTTCGGGCCCGGAGGTATCGATCTCACGAAAATTTATCCCGTGGAACCGACGCAGTTGCCGCCTGAGTTGAAAGGCGTCACTTGGCCGCCTAAGAGCTGACGCGCGCTTCGTTCGTTCGGCGACCCGCGCAGGATCACTCCTGCGTGTGGTCGATGTAGCGCAGATAAGCGTGCTTTTCGAAGCGCAGGAGCTCGATGGTCTTCGACTTGGTTTTTACCGCGACGCCATTGAGAATCCCGCCACCGGAAACATCCGTGAGGTTCTGCGCGCCGAAGTATTGGGTGAAGCTCGCGAGGTGTTCGTCGTAGGCGAACTTCGCGGCGGCTTTTCCGTGATCGAGCAGATAATATTCGCCGATGATGATGCCTTTGCGATTCACCCACACTTGCTGAGGTCCTCCGTAAACAGGCTGGCCGCGCTGGTAGAGTTTCACCTTTTTGCCGGAGCGATCGGTGTATGATTTTTCCGTGGGCGCGTACTGCTTTTCGGGCGTGGCGTAGATTTTGAATTTTTGCCCGATCGCACTGCCTTCGATTTCACCCGAGCGGGAAGGCTCGAGCGGCGGTGCGAACGCGCGTACCTTCGCCTCGAGCGAGAGCGGCGCGAGCGTGCGCAACAACTCGGCGCGACGCGTGATCTGGCGCTCGAGTTCCACATCGTAGCGTTTCTGCCATTCGCCGTTGGCCTGCAGCGCTTTCATCCAGCGCTCGGTGGCGAGTAGATCGCGATGTGGCGCCTCATTGATCATGAACTGCATGGACGCGACATCGCCGGCATCGGCGGCGCGGGCGGCCCACAAAAAGGCTTGTTCGCGGTCATTGTCCGTGCCGCTCGAGCTGATCCATTTGTCTTTATAATATTCGCGAAGCTCGACCATCGCACGCACGTTGCCGGCCTTGGCGGCGCGGGCGAAAAAGGCGGGCTTGGCGCCGCTGGGGGCGAGTTTCCCGAGGAAAAGAGGATCGTCGAATTTCCCCAAACGATCCGCTTCTTCGAGAAAGCGATAGAGTCGAGAATCGAACAAACCCTCGTAGCCAAACACACGCGCGATACGGTGAGCGTCGTCTTTGCTCTCGAGTTTATGCGGTGGCGGCAGCGCGGCGATAATGGCTCCGCGATACGCATTGGTGAAGCTGCGCGAGTAGAAGGTGATCTTTCGGGTATCTTCTTCCACGAGCACGTCTTCCTGATCTTCAGTCTCTCCGGTTTCGGCATCCTTTACGGTGACATGACGGGTGATGACCAAACGTGCGGGTCGCGTGAGACGTAGGTTATGTGCCCAAGCCTGTTGCGCATCTTGGGCGCGTTCCACGTCGATGTCCTCCACCGAGGCGAGCGCGACGTCGTAGTAATTCACCAACAATTGCTCGCCGCTCCGAGTATCGCGCACGAGGAGACTGAGCGTGGCTTCGGTGCGGTTGTCGGTATCGTAGAAAGAAAAGGGGAAGGATGATTTCTCGAGCACGCAGTCGCGATCGGCGATCGTGATCTTCAAACCGGCGGCGGCCTGCAGGGTTTCGCGAACATCTTGTTCGGCGAAGCGTTTGCTGAACGGCGCGTATGAGTATTTCTGCGCGTTGACCGAATAGTGTTCGTGGAAAAGCGCGGTGTCGTGCGCCATGCGCGAAACGCGCAGCTCGAGAATCCACGGAGCGTCGGCGAGATTTTCTTTTGTTCTGAAAATGCGACCGTCGAAAGTGATGCCGTTGGCGCGTGGAAAAAAGAAGCGACCGCCCTGGAGCGCGTCGTTGGCTGCGTACTCGAGGTAACCTTTGGGCGCGCCTTTGAACGGCTGCAGCGCACCAAAGACATCGGTCAGGCGTTTGATCGCATCGTTCGCGCTGCCGATGCTTTTCAGCGTCGTGGCAAACGTGAGACTATACACATCATTGCCATGGAGGGAGGCGTCGACGAGCCGCCAGTCTTCGCCGAGCCCAAGAAAGGGTTTTAGTCCGGCGCTCGATAGGTGATTCACATAATCGCGCAATGCACGGCCATCCGTTTTCGCATCGATGTAGGGAGGTGCGTCCATGTTGTCCCACTCGATGAGCTTGTTGTGATCGAGCACGGCGCGTTCGTCGCCGCCGAAGGAGGCGGGCACCACAAAACCGACGGGAAACTCGATCCAATCTTCGAGCGTCTGCGGGACCTCTTTTTGAAAACGCTGAATGATGGCGCTGTTGGTTTTGAAGCTCGTGAGCCGCGAACGATGAAGCGATCGAAATGCCGCGGCGCCCATGTCGAGGTTGAAGGGCCCGGACAGCAGGTGCTTCTTAACCGTGTTGATTTTGATCTTATAAAACTCTTCGAGCTGGCGCGCCTGATGTTCCTTCGTGCGACGATCCATTTCGGACACCGCGCTCGGTCCAAACGCGTCGGCGATGAACCTCTTGAACGTCGCATCGTTTGTTCCCCACAGATCGAGAAACGTCGCGCGCTCTTTCACGGCGTCGAAGCCCGCGCCGAGTTTCACCGCTTGGCCGAGCCAGCTCGCGACTGTCGGCCCATCGCTTTTTTCGGCGTGAAGCGAAGCGACTTCGAGGCGCGGCTGCACCTCGATCGGAAACGCCTGGCTCAACTGCACGAGCGTCGCGAGATCGCCGCGCGAAACGGCGCGAGGAAGTTCATGCTTATAGAGCTGCTGCAAACTCGTATGCAGCGCACCGAGCTCCGCGCTCGCCGCGTCGGCGGCGTCGGCATCGCCCGAGGCGATCGCGCCTTGGAACAGCACCGCGGCATCAAGCAGACGGTTCAGACGCTTCGCGTAGAGCGTCGCGGCTTTGAATGCGAGGTCACCGCGATCGGGCGAGAGTTGAAACGCGCGTGAATACAAATCGGCCGCTTTGGCGTTGAGGCCATTATCCTGCGCTTCGTCGCCCAGGCGGGCGAATTCTTCGGTGTCTTTCGCTTTGCGGATCGCTTCGACCAATTGCACGGCGCGCGGTTTTTCACGCTCGCTGGCGGCGGCGACGGCGGCGTTGCCGTACTCAAGCGCGGCGGCGTGGTCGCCGAGGCGAAATGAAGCGACGGCGAGATAAAAATAACCTTCGGACTGCGTGTTGTCGGCCTGCACCGCGCGTTGAAATTCGCGCCACGCATCCGCCACTTCGCCTGTTTCGAGTTTGTTTTTCCCCGAGGCGAGCGCGGCTTGATACGCGGCGGGGTCGGCCGCGTGAACAACACTCGTGGCGATGGCGAGCGACGCGATCAACGCGTGCGCGCAGAAGCGAAGGGAAAGGCGTTTCCCGAAGTGGTGTGGCTGCATGCGTGAGGGAAGGGTCATTTGCCTTTGAGCAGGTCGGAGATCGATTTTTCGGAGGCCTGGCCCGAGGTGTCCGTGGGCTTGGAGCCGGATTTCAATACCTGTGCCGCGCTGGAGCTCTGCGGACGGCGCACGTTGCCGGTGACGTACGTGATGTTGTGCGAGGCGATGCTGCGCGCGATGAACCAGCCATCGATGAGCGGTTGGCCGGCGGGGATTGTTTCGGCCTTTTGCGCGAGTGCGTCCATGTCGCGGCGAACGGTCTGGTTAAACGCGGTCGCGGTTTGGCGTGCGCGCGATTCGGCCGCGGACGTCGCACTCAACGACGAACGCAACTGCGCCTGCGCGGCGCGAATCTGGACATCGCGCGCGGGATCCTCGGGCGACTTTGCCAAGGCATCGAGGTGTTGCTGTTGCGCGGCGAGTTTTTTCTCCCAATCGCCGGCTTCCGCGGACCAATGGGCGATCTGGAGATCGCGTTCGTTGTAGATCTCGCGGTGATAAGCGGCGGTCGCGACGAGCAGCTGATGATGTGCGTCTCTGAGCTCGGAAAGTGCGCGCTCTTTTTCGTCCTGCTTTTGTTTCAGACGATTGCGGATGCGCCCGATTTTCTCGGCGCCCTCTTGCTTCGCTTTTTCGATTTGTTCGGGGCTCGCGGGGACGACGGTGCCGCTGACTCGGCGCACGTGATAAAGAAACGGCTCGCCCTGGGCTTCGAGCTGAGAAGCGCTGCGGAGGCATTGGCTGCAAAACTTGCCCTCGGCCATCTCGCGCAACTGGTCCGCGAGTTCTTTTTCGGCGGCGCGGATATCGGCTTCGAGTTTCTCGATGTCTTTATCGAGCAGATTGCAGGTGGGCACGCGGTCGCGCAGTTTTCCCAATAAATCCGAGATGCGTTTCGACTCCTTTTGCCACGCTGAGCGTGCGGAGCGGATTTTGGAGGAGAGGCCGTTTTTATCCTGGGCTGAGGTCCATGACGAAGGACCGAACAAAGCCAGAAGAAGGATAAAAATGGCGAAAAACCCAGGGTGGGTGGACGGTCTGGGGAAGGACATGCTGGAACGTCGCATCACAAAAAATGCGCAGGCTTTGGCAATGCTAACCGGCGTGTATTGAGGTGAACGCCTTAGTCGCCTGAACATCCGCACAGAACAGCGGGGCCAGTTGAAAAAGTCGGAATGTCGGGGACAGGTAAGCGATTCCCCATGAAGACCAACCGTCCTCCGCGCGAATTTCGCGCCAAGACAGGCACCAATATCCGGGGCGGCGTCATGGCCGCACATCGTTTGGCGCTTCTGGCCAAGCAGGCCAAGCCTCTCAAACGTCTCTTCGCGGATTATCGGCGGGCCTCGAAAAAACTTTTTTCGAAATCCGAACTACGCGCGGCGGAAAGCATCCGGCAGCGGATTTGGCAGGAGTATCATGCGGCAAATCTCAAGCACGGCCCCGATGCGATGAGCTGGGCGGCGAACCATGCGGCGTTTCGCCGGCGCTTGCAGCGGGCGCTCGCGCAGACGTTGCCGCGTCTCCGCGAATGGCGCGCGCTCACGAATGCGTTTCAACGCGACTGCCAAAAACTCTTTCAGGCGGCGTCAGTCCGGCCGCGCGCGGGCGACATTCGCGTGAGCCTCGATCAAAACGCGCTTCCGGATTCGCCCACGGCGGAGGAGTATCTCGCGCCTTTTGGCGTGTACGATGTCGCGATGAGCGAGGTCGGAAACTATCCCGATATCGAAGATAATTCCTTCGCGATTCCCGGAAACGGTCATGTCGTGAACAATCTCGAGCTCGAGTACGATGACTCCACGTGGTGGTTTCCGAATGGGCTTTTCGGCATTTACCTTCCGGTGCACGGCTGGAGTCACGCGGGCTGCGGGATCAACTACAACCTCCCCAAAACAGGACGTCTCCGTATCGGCGCTGTCGTTCGAAATTTCTACGCGCGTGTGACGATGTCGCTGGAGGATAATTTTGGTTTCTCCATGGGCCGCGTGCACGGAAGCGCCAATCTGTACGTGGATATCGTGCGCGGTCGAAACATCACCACGCTCTCGAAAACACTCGTCGAAAAAACGCTCGAGTCCGACGGCGACGATGTGTCCACGACATTGCCACAACTCGACGACATCAATCCGTACGTTATCGACGTGACCACGGATGAGACGTATCAGGCCGGCGCGGCGGTACAGATCATCGCAGGCACCGAATTTGTGTCAGGGTGCACGCTCGACGACATGGTCGCCAACGTGAAGGCGCTGCTGTGGTCGCAGGTGCAGAAGATCACGGTCGATGTGATCTGACGCTGCGCGCGTTTATTTCAGAATATTCAACGCCGCGGTGGTGATCACGGCGTTGAAGAAATCGACAAGAAACGATCCCACGATCGGCACGATGAGCATCGCGCGCGGGGCCGGACCGAAGCGGCGAACCATCACGCGCATCGTCGCCATCGCGTTTGAAGTCGCGCCGAGTGCGTAGCCAATCATGCCCGCGCTGATCGTCGCCGCCTCATAGTCGCGCCCCATCAGGCGGAACGTGACAAAATACGTCATGAACGCGATCAACAGCACCTGCACGACGAGGACCGCCAGCAACGGAAGGGCGGAGCTGAGCAATTGCGTGAGTTGCAGATCGATCATCACGATCGCGAGCAACCACATGAGCGCGACGGAACCGATCGCGTCGACACGTTCGGATTTCAGGTGCGTGCCACCGAGCAAGTCGTGCGCGTTGCGCAGCAGCGCGGCGACGATCATCGCGCCCATATAGACAGGAAAGGTGACGCCCGAGCGCTGGATAAACACGCTGAGAAACGCGCCCAACTTCATGCAGATCCCGAGCACGATCAGGTGCACCAACACGCTGCCGGCGGATCCCGCGAGTTCCTTCACTTCCGCAAGAAATCCGGCCGGCTGATCGGCGACTGTATCCGAAGGATTGATACGCACAGGCCCGCCATCGCGATGAAGTTTTCGCCGCACGAGATTGCCGCCGACCCAGCCGGCGACGATGCCGCCCGCGATCACACCGAATGCCGCCGAGGCGAGACCGATCGATGCCGCGCCCTCGAGTCCGGCTCTTTCGAACTCCGGCGCGAAACCTGCCGCGGTCCCGAAGCCGCCCATGAGCGCGACATTGCTGGCCATGATGCCGAGGAGCGGATTTTCGCCGACCGCCACCGCCGTGAACGCGCCGGTGACTGCTTGCACCGCCGAAAGGCCGATCGAGAGCGCGAGCAGGATCACCAACGGCAGACCGCCTTTGCGCGCCACGCTCCAGCTCGCGTTAAAACCGATGCACGTGAAAAACAGAATCAACAACGGCCGTTCGACATCGGTCATGCCCGGCGCGCCAAGCCCCCAATGCGGCAACACCGGCCACAACCAGACCGAATTTGCCGTGCTCCCTTGCAGCGCGACAAACCCTGGCGCGAAACGATCGAGCAGCACCAACGCGATCGCGACGAACAGGCCGCCGATGATCGGCGCCGGCACATTGCAACGCTGCAACCAACCGACGCGGTGAAAAACAAACTCGCCGAAAAGCAGTACGGGAATGGCGAGCAGAAGGAGAGCGAAGGGACCGATATGCACCGACGACGAAACCGCCGATTCCGCGTTTGCTAGCTGGGCGAAGACACACATGCGGCCCGCACCGTGTTGCGCACTTCCGTCGATGTCCAGACTGCGGGGCGTGAATCGTTTTTATACGGCTTCTTTTCGCGACGATGTTTTCACCGCTGAGGCGCAGAGAGCGCGTATAAGAGGCGGTTGGCAAGGAGTGTTGATTTGAGCGCGAGCGCTATGTGCGGTGAGTGTCGTTATGAATCAGAAAAAGGTGCGCGGACTTTTCGTCGCGGTGCGTGTCCATCACCCATGCGCATTCACGTCGGTTGCAGCGGTTGGTTTTATTCGCACTGGCGCGGGATTTTTTATCCACGCCACGAAGTGACCACTAAGAACTGGTTCGCCTACTACGCGAATGTGTTTCGCACGGTGGAACTCAACGCGCCGTTTTATCGATGGCCGAAACCCGCGACGGTGCGACGATGGAAGCGCGATGCGCCCGAAGGATTTATTTATACGGTGAAGGTGAACCAGCTCATCACGCACGAGCGGCGTATGGTGCGAACGAAGGCGCTGGTGCGCGCGTACTATGAGGAAATCGCGCTGGTGCTGGCGGAAAAGATGGGCTGTTTCCTGTTTCAGTTTCCGCCGAGTTACCGCTACACCGCGTCGCGTTTGAAGAGCATCGTGACGCAGCTCGATCCGACGTATCGCAATGTGGTGGAGTTTCGTCACCGCAGTTGGTGGCGGGAGTCTGTGTGGCGTGCGCTGGCGAAGCGCGGTATCTCGTTTTGCGCGGTTAGCGCGCCACGTCTGCCGGAGACATTTCCCGCGAAACAACGTCTGCTCTACGCGCGCTTCAGCGGACGCACGCGCTGGTATCGTCACAATTATTCGCCGGAGGAACTGTCTGTATGGCTGGAGCGGATACAAACATCCGGCGCGGAAGAAGTGTGGGTGTATTTCAACAACGACCGCAACGGCCACGCCGTCGCCAACGCGCTCGCGCTGCAACGCATGCTGCGTGAGTCGGAGAAATCGCAAACCACGGCGACACTGAGCGCGCGGAGCGGTTGATGCCTCGCGCGCCGAAGAAAACGCGCCAAACTACGCGCCGCGGATGGCGGCCTCGATTTTGGCGACATCGATTTTTTTCATCTCCAACATCGCGGTGAATGCGCGCCGTGCGACTTCGCCGCCAGCGCGGAACGCATCGGTCAATACGCGTGGCGTGATTTGCCAGCTGAGACCCCAGCGATCCTTGCACCAACCGCATTCGCTTTCCTGACCGCCATTGCCGACGATCGCATTCCAATAGCGATCGGTTTCCTCCTGGGTGTCGGTGGCGATTTGAAACGAGAACGCTTCGCTGTGCGGGAAAACCGGCCCGCCGTTGAGGCCGACGCAGGGGACGCCGCAGACGGTGAACTCGACCGTGAGCACCTCGCCGGCCTGGCCGCCGGGATAGTCGGCCGGCGCGTGGAAGACGCCGGTGACGCGACTATCGGGAAACGTCGCGGCATAGAAGTTGGCCGCATCGAGCGCGTCGTTGTTGTACCAAAGGCAGAGGGTGTTTTTCGGGGAGGAATGCTTGCTCATGACGAGAGAGAACTGAGTGGTTAACGTTTGGCCGGTTGATGGGCCCTTTCCCTCTACGACGAATCAAGGGACGCCCGGCGGACAACGACTAGGGCCTCGTTGGTTAAAGACAGCGGGACTCCGTTGATTGCGGGCAGGCGAACTCGCTTCAAAAGCTGGACGCGTTGCGGTGCTTAGAGACATCCACCGCGTTATTTTTCGATTTTCGCGATGAGTGCGGCTTCGACCGTGGACCACGGTATAATGCGACGAATCGCGGATGACATCGATGACATTGAAATTGAATTGACGAGCGCCGCTTTCGCCGCGCGTGCCAAAAGTTTGCGGTCCACTTTCGTTGCCTCGGCGAGGTAGATGAGCATCTGTGGATTGACGATGTGGTTGTAGACGTACTCGGCAGAACGGATCCAGTTCTTGCGGTTATAGGCCCCGGGACCGTCGTATCCGCTAAGCCAACCGAGCCAGTGTTCGTGCTGAGTCCCGTACCAAACGTACTTTCGCTCTTGTTGTCCTTTTCCCTTTTCTTCGAGTTTGCGCCATCGAGTAGAAAACCGATCGGTGAAGGGGCTGGCTGGAGACAGCTTGGCAATGGCGCGTCGAAGTTGTCGGGGTGTGGCGATGGATTGAGATGTGCGGGGTTTCATTCTACAGGTCTTCTGGTTGCTGCCGACCGCGTGGGGTTTGGCGCCGTTGAATGCTACGGTTTTTCCACGGCATGAAACGGCGAAGTTTCTCCGGAGCAGGCATCTGCAGCGGATTTGAGTGAGCGAAGAAGCAGGGGAGGCAATTCGAGTTTTGATTGGGGGCCCTGGACGCAGCGACGTTTTCGCGGAAGGTCTCTGTATGGCTGATGCATCTACTTCGTTTTCGTCGGTGAATGTGGCTGCGACCGCTGGGTGGCGGTTGGAGCATTCTTATGCGCGGTTGCCGGCGGTGTTGTTTGAAGAGGTGGCGCCGACGCCGGTGAAGGAGCCGCGGCTTGTAGTGCTTAATCGGATACTGTTGGCGGAGCTGGGGCTCGATGCCGAGGCGCTGGCAGGACAGGACGGCGCGGAGATTTTTGCGGGGAACCGTTTGCCGCCGGGAGGGCGTCCGCTCGCGCAGGCGTATTCAGGACATCAATACGGGTTCTTCACCGGGCTCGGCGATGGCCGGGCGATTTTGTTGGGCGAGCAGATCACGCCGCGTGGTGGGCGTTTGGATATTCAACTGAAGGGCGCGGGGCCGACGCCGTTTTCACGGCGCGGCGATGGGCGCGCCGCGTTGAGGCCGATGTTGCGCGAGTACATCATCAGCGAGGCGATGACGGCGTTGGGAATCCCGACCACACGAAGTCTCGCGGTGGTGGCGACGGGCGAGGCGGTGTGGCGCGAGTCGGCATTGCCGGGCGCGGTGCTCACGCGCGTGGCGGCGAGTCATATCCGCGTGGGGACATTTCAGTGGGCGGCGGCGAAACGCGACGAAGCGACTTTGCGCGCGCTGACGGAGTACACGTTGCGACGACATTTTCCGGAACGAGCCGATGCGGAGAACGCGGCGCTGGCATTGCTCACGGGTGTGGTCGAGCGGCAGGCGTCGCTCATCGCGCAATGGATGCTCGTGGGTTTCGTGCATGGCGTGATGAACACCGACAACATGGCGCTCTCCGGCGAGACGATCGATTATGGTCCGTGCGCGTTCATGGATGCGTATGATCCGGCGACGGTGTTTAGTTCGATCGATCGCCACGGGCGATACGCGTATGGGAATCAGCCGGCGATCGCACAGTGGAATCTCGCGCGGTTTGCGGAGGCGTTGCTGCCGGTGTTGCACAAGACGGAGGCGGAAGCGGTGGATCTCGCGAAAGCAGCGCTGACGGAATTTGGTGCGGAGTTTCACCGGCAATTGTTGGCCGGATGGAGACGCAAGCTGGGATTGTTTAACGCGGAGGTCGAAGACGTGGTCTTGATCGAGTCGCTGCTCGAATGGATGCAGACGACCAAAGCGGACTTCACGAACACGTTTGCGGCGCTGTCGGCGGACCCAGCGGGAGCACTGGAGAAATCCGAAGGTCAAATGCCGAATGCCGAAGCGGCGGACGCGGCGACTGCGGAGGGGGAGAAACCGATCGTGATTGATGCGGCTTTCACGGAATGGCGTGCACGGTGGATCGCGCGATTAAAGCGGCAATCGGAATCGCCTGAAGAGTCGGCGCGTCTGCGTCAGGCGAACAATCCCGCGGTGATCCCGCGCAATCAGGTGGTGGAGGCCGCGCTGGCGGCGGCGGAGCAAGGAAATCTAAACCCGATGAATCGCTTGCTTGAGGTGCTCGCGAAACCGTTCGCGCATGGACGCGTCCCGGTGGAGTTTTGCGAACCGGCACCAGCGAGCGCGGAGCCTTATCGGACGTTTTGCGGAACGTGACGCGGCGCGCCGCGAATGACGAGAGGCGAAGGATGCGTGGTGAGGATGAGTAGTGAAGGACCAACTCCCAACTACCAACTACCAACTACCAACTACCAACTACCAACTACCAATTACCAACTACCAACCGAGTGACCAATGGCCAATGGCAATGGGGCAGAGGTGAGTGGTCGGGCATTTGTCTGCTAATTGGGCGGCCTGCTGGAGCGGCAGTTTGCCGGCCGGCGCTCCTGAGGAGTTCTCGCGGGCGGTGATGAGCGTGATTTTTCTCGCACAAAAAAACCGCGCCGGTGCGGGCGCGGTTTTTGAAGAGCGGTGAAGAACTGCGTTGGGATCAGCCTTCCTGCTTGGCCGCTTTGCGGGCCTTGAGGCGCTCGTTGTTATTGAGGATGCGCTTGCGCAGGCGGAGGTTTTGCGGCGTGACCTCGAGCAGTTCGTCGGCGGCGATGTATTCGATCGAGCGTTCGAGACTGAGCTTGGTCGGCGGCGTGAGTCCGGCGGCGACGCCTTCACCCTGCGAGCGGAAGTTGGTGAGCTTCTTTTCGCGGACGGCGTTGACGGCGATGTCCTCGTTGCGGGGATTTTCGCCGATGATCATGCCTTCGTACACTTTCTCGCCGGGGCCGACGAAGAGTTTGCCGCGCTCCTGGCACATGACGAGGGCGTAGGTGGTGGTCTCGCCCGCTTCGGTCGCGATGAGCGTGCCGGTGGTGCGGGTGAGGACTTCGCCGGCGTAGGGGCCGTATTCCTTGAACAAGTGCGAGAGGACGCCGCGGCCGGAAGACATGTTGATGACGTCGATCTCCAGACCGATGAGACCGCGCGTGGTGATGGTGGCCTCGATCAACGTGGTCGAGGTCTGCTTTTCCATGTTGGTGAGCTGACCTTTGCGGTTGGCGAGGTTCTGCATGACGGCGCCGACGCATTCGTCAGGAACTTCGATCCAGACGGTTTCGTAGGGCTCGAGGCGTTCGCCATTGGGACCGCGTTTTTCGATGACGGTCGGGCGGGAGACGAGGAGTTCAAAGCCTTCGCGGCGCATCGTTTCGACGAGCACGGCGACCTGCATGGCGCCGCGAGCCTTGACGTTGAAAACGCCGGCGCGGTCGGAGTCTTCGATGTGGATCGAGACGTTGGTCTTGAGCTCGCGCATGAGGCGTTCGCGGATCTGGCGCGAGGTGACGAGCTTGCCTTCCTGACCGACGAGCGGGCCGTCGTTGACGGCGAACTGCATCTCGAGCGTGGGCGGATCGATCTGCTGGAAGGGCAGTGCGTGCGCGTCTTCGTTGATCGCGAGCGTGTCGCCGATGTCGACGTCTTCAAAGCCGGCGAGACCGATGATGTTGCCGGCGGCGGCAGATTCGACTTCGCGCTGACCGAGGCCGGTGAACTCAAAGACCTTGCTGATCTTGGTACGGACTTTTTTGCCACCTTCGGCGTGACGGATCACGTAGATCGGGTCGCCAACGCGAATGGTGCCGCCGAGGACTTTGCCGACGGCGATACGACCGACGTAGTCAGACCAGTCGATGTTCGACACGAGCATGTGAAACGGATCGTCGGGCTTGGCGAAAGGCGGGGGGATGTGGTCGATGATCGTCTGGAAGAGCGGCGTCATGTCCTTCTTCTCATCATCGAGTTTGTACATCATGTAACCGTCGCGGCCGGAGCCGTACACGACGGGCGCGTCGAATTGTTCCTCGGTGGCGTTGAGCTCCATGAGGAGCTCGAGGACCTTGTCGTACATCTTGACCGGGTCGGCGTTCTCGCGGTCGATTTTGTTGATGACGATGACCACCTTGAGGCCGTGCGCGAGGGCCTTGCGGAGGACGAAACGCGTCTGCGCCTGAGGGCCGTCGTAGGCGTCGACGACAAGCAGAACACCGTCCACCATGCGAAGCGCGCGTTCGACTTCACCGCCGAAATCGGCGTGGCCGGGCGTATCGAGAATGTTGATGATTTTGCCCTTCCAGTGGACCGACGTGTTCTTGGCCTTGATGGTGATGCCTTTTTCACGTTCGAGGTCCATGGAGTCCATGGCGCGCTCGGCGATCTGCTGGTTGGCGCGGTAGACGCCACCTTCTTTGAGGAGCTGGTCGACCAGCGTGGTTTTGCCATGGTCGACGTGGGCAATGATGGCGATGTTTCGGATGTTCTGATTCATGGAGCAGCAGGCATTGGAAGTGTGGAAAAGGTTCGAACGTGCGCCTCGCTGCCGGGATTGGCAAGGCCGAAGGCGGGAGGCTTCGGATGAGCGGAGCAGGCGCGATTTCCATCGTGTTGGTGTGTGCGCGAATTGTGCAGATGAGCCGGATGGGAGCGAGGGCTTGCGTTGCCGACGGTGCTTTGAAGGTTTGGACGTTCTTTCACTGAACGCCCATGTCTCCGCGCGAACTGCCCATTTACGAACTCGAGAATGCCGTCATCGACCGTCTGCGTGCGCAGGGGCGGTTGATCGTGCAGGCGCCGACGGGCTCGGGAAAATCGACGCAGATCCCGCAGATGTTGTTTAACCACGGTCTGCTCGGCGATGCGGGCGAAGTGGTGGTGCTGCAACCGCGTCGACTGGCGGCGCGCATGTTGGCGAAACGCGTGGCGGAGGAACTCGGCTCGCGGCTCGGCGATGTAGTGGGTTATCAAATACGGCTCGAATCGCGTGTGAGCGAGAAAACGCGCATTCGTTTTGTGACGGAAGGCATATTGCTCCGGCAAATGTCGTTCGATGCGACGCTGCGGGGCGTACGCGCGATCGTGTTCGACGAGTTTCACGAACGCCATCTCTATGGCGATATCTCGCTCGCGCGGGCGTTGCAGATTCAGCAAACGACGCGACCCGATCTGAAGATCGTGGTGATGTCGGCGACGTTGGATGCGGGCGCGCTGAAGGATTATCTCGCGCCGTGCGAAGTGCTGGTGTCGCAGGGACGCAGCTTTCCGGTGGCGATCGAGTATCTGCCGAAAACGGTGAACTTCGAGCAAGAGCCCGTGTGGGAGGTGGCGGCGCGCGAGTGCGCCCGCGTGGCCGCACGCACGACGGGAGACATGTTGGTGTTCATGCCCGGCGCGTACGAAATCTCACGAACGGTGCAGGCGATCCAAGGCGATCGGGCGCTGCGCGATTTTATTTGTTTCCCGCTGCACGGAGAATTGCCGCCGGAACAACAGGATCGCGCGGTGGCGAAATACGACGCGCGCAAGATCATCGTCTCGACGAATGTCGCGGAAACGTCGCTGACGATCGATGGCGTGACGGTGGTGATCGACAGCGGATTGGCGCGCGTGGCGCGCTTCGATCCGAATCGCGGCATCAACACGCTGCTCGTCGAAAAAATTTCCGTCGCGAGCGCGGATCAACGCGCGGGCCGTGCGGGTCGCACCGCGCCGGGTTTATGCGTGCGCTTGTGGACCGAGCGTGAGCACGGCGGACGGGCGTTGCAGGAGTTGCCCGAAGTGAAACGACTCGATCTCGCGGAAGTCGTGCTGACGTTGAAGGCGAGCGGCATCGACGACGTGGCGGCGTTTCCCTGGCTGGAAAAACCGGATGCGAAAGGGCTCGAGCGGGCGGAGATGATGCTGGCCGATCTCGGCGCCGTGGAAACGGCGCAAAACTCAAACGCCAAAGGTCCAAATGCCAAAGAAGGAAACGGAAGTTCCAAGGGCCAAGGGGCAGGTGACAGGGCGGGTGCGGGGAAGATCACGGAGGTTGGGCGGAAGATGCTGCGGTTTCCGGTGCATCCGCGTTACGCGCGGATGTTGCTGGAGGCCGATCAACGCGGTTGCGTGCGGCCGGTGGCGTTGATGGCGGCGTTGACGCAGGGCCGGAGTTTTCTGCTGCGCGGTGCTCCAAAGGAGGTGGAGAACGCGCGCGAAGAGGTGCTCGGCGAAGAGCACGAGTCGGACTTTTTCCTGTTGATGCGCGCGTGGCGCTACGCGCATCAGGCGAATTACTCGCTCGATGCGTGTCGTCGCTTGGGCATCCATGCGCAGGGTGCTCGCGCAGTGGGACCGCTATTCGCGCAGTTTTTGGAGATCGCCGAAAAAGAAGGCCTCGATGTGAGCGAAAGGCGCGTCGACGGCGAGGAGGTGCGCAAATGCGTGCTCGCGGGTTTTTCGGATCAACTGGCGAAGCGGCTCGACCGCGGCACGCTGCGTTGCGAACTCGTGCACAAGCGCAAAGGCATGCTCGCGCGCGAAAGCGCGATTCAGGAAGCGACGCTGCTCGTCGCGGCGGAAGTCAGCGAGATCGGCGGGCGTAGTGGAGAAGTGAATACATTGCTCAGCCTCGCGACGGCCGTGGAGGAAGCGTGGTTGAAGGAACTTTTCCCGTCGGACTACGAGAACGCGACCGCGGTCGTGTACGATGAATCGGCGAAACGCGTGATCGCGCGGCGCGAGCGTCGGTTTCGCGATCTGGTGCTGGAGGCGAAAGCGAGCGCGGACGATGTGCCGTTGGACGCGGCGGCGGCGATTCTCACGCAGCTGGTGTTGTCCGGTAAGTTGAAACTCGAGGCGTGGGACGAATCGGTGGAGCATTGGATCGTGCGCGTGAACCGGCTGGCCGAATGGTTTCCCGAATTGGAGGTGAATCCGATCACCGATGCCGATCGCGCGACGCTGATCGAGCAGATTTGTTACGGCGAACTCGGCTACAAAGACATTCGCGACAAACCGGTGATGCCCGTGTTGCGCGAATGGCTGACGGCGGAGCAGCTCGCGGTGCTCGATGAATATTTGCCGGAGCGCATCGTGATGGCGAACGGACGTCGCTCGCGCATCGCTTACGCGAAGGAAGGTCCGCCTGTATTGTCCGCGCGGATACAGGAACTCTACGGCGTGGAAGGAAAGTTCACGCTGGGACACGGACGCGTGCCGGTGAAGATCGAGGTGCTGGCGCCGAATCAACGTCCGATCCAGGTGACGGACGATCTCTCGAACTTCTGGCGCGAACAGTATCCGAAGGTGAAGGCCGAGTTGTCGCGACGTTATCCGCGTCACGAGTGGCGCTGAGGTTTTGGAGGCGGTTGTTTTGAACCACGAAATGGTTTCGACCAACGGGCCGAAACTCGGGTGAGAACCGTCGGCTGATCGTCAGCGGTTGCGGACTGGAGGGCGCGCTGATCGCGCGCGGATGAAAAAAATAAAAGCCCGAGCAGAGCTCGGGCCGGAGGAGAGAGGCGTTTCTGAGAAACGCATGCTGCGTTAGCGCATTCTTAATTATGTCGTCGTCGTTGGCTGACGGGAGCGCGGGCCGCCGGCCGGCTTCTCGTAAACTGCCGGCGGGCCGCTGGCGCTCCCAAGGACTGCAGATTTTTTGAAGTGCTCAGATCGCTTTGAGCTTGGCTCCGGCGGCGAGGAGTTTTTCGCGCATGGTATTGGGATCCTGCGCTTTTTCCACGGCTTCGTCGGCGGTGATGAGCTCGCGATTGTAGAGGCTCTGAAGGTGCGCATCCATCGTGATCATGCCGAGATTGGCGCCCGTCTGGATGTCGGACGTGATGCGGAAGGTTTTGTTTTCGCGGATGAGCGAGGCGATCGAAGTCGTGGCGAGCATGATCTCGAACGCGGCGACGCGACCGCCGCCGATTTTTTTGCAGAGCACTTGGGAGATGACCGCCTGGATCGACGAGGCGAGCTGCGTGCGGATCATTTCCTTCATGTTGGCCGGGAAGGCATCGACGATGCGGTCGATGGTTTTGGCGGCGCTGTTGGTGTGCAGCGTGCCGAAGACCAAGTGACCGGTTTCGGCGGCGGAGATGGCGGCTTCGATGGTTTCGAGGTCGCGCATTTCGCCGACGAGAATGATGTCGGGGTCCTGGCGCAGCGCGCGGCGGATCGCTTCGGAGAAACTGGGAACGTCCACGCCGATCTCGCGCTGGGTGACGATGCAGCGTTTGTGCGGGTGGTAATACTCGATCGGATCTTCGATCGTGATGATGTGACCCTCGCGATGCTCGTTGATGTAGTTGATCATCGAGGCGAGCGTTGTCGATTTACCGGAGCCGGTCGGACCGGTGACGAGGATGAGGCCGCGGGGGAGATAAAGGAGCTGTTTGATTTTGTCGGGCAGGCCGATGTCGCGGAGGCCGAACATGCGGTTCGGGATCTGGCGGAGAACGAGGCCGTAATTGCCCTTCGACTTGAGGATGCTCACGCGGAAGCGCGCCTTGTCGAGGTAAGCGAAGCCGAAGTCGGTGCCGCCATTGAGCTTCACGTTTTGCTGATGGGCGTCCGGCGTGATCGAGAGCATGAGCTTCTCGGTATCGATCGGGGTGAGGTCGGGGCCTTCGATCGGAACCATCGAACCACCGATGCGAAGGGTGGGCGGCTGGCCCACCTGGCAGTGGAGGTCGGAGGCGTTTTGCTCCACCACCAGTTCCAACAGATCATTCATTTCGTAGCTCATTGGAGTGACTGTATATCGGCTTAAAAACGCACCGACTCACCTTTGGCGATGAACGTCTCGCGAAAAGGCGGGGATTTACGCGGGATTTACCCGAAGTTTTGCGATTGTGGGTGGAAAACCGTTTTAGCGCGGAGGCGCAGAGGACGCGGAGGCGAAAGGCACGGGAAATGGGACGAGGGCGCGGCGGTATTTGGGAAATAAAAAGCCGCGCGGGTGGGCGCGGCTTTGGATGAATGGCGGAGTGCTTCGAACGCGGGCTCAGCGATTGAGCGACATGAGGAACTCGGCGTTGGTTTTCGTCTTTTTGAGACGATTGATGAGCATCTCCATCGCTTCGACCGGCGGGATGCCTTGCATGGCGCGGCGCAGGCCGTGGATGCGGAGGATCTCGTCGGGGTGATAGATGAGTTCTTCTTTGCGGGTGCCGGAGCGGTCGCCGTTGATCGCGGGGAAAATACGTTTGTCCACGAGGCCGCGGTCGAGGTGGAGCTCCATGTTGCCGGTGCCCTTGAATTCTTCGAAGATGACTTCGTCCATGCGGCTGCCGGTGTCGATGAGCGCGGTGGCCATGATGGTGAGCGAACCGCCGCCTTCGATGTTGCGCGCGGCACCGAAGAAACGCTTCGGGCGCTGGAGCGCGGTGGCTTCCATACCGCCGGACATGATCTTGCCGGAGTTGGAGGCGAGGGCGTTGTAGGCGCGCGCGAGACGCGTGATGGAATCGAGGAGGATGACCACGTGTTCGCCCTGCTCGACGAGACGGCGGGCTTTTTCGCCGACCATCTCGGCGCAGTGCACGTGGCTCTCCGGCGATTCGTCGAAAGTGGAGCTGACGACCTCGCCCTTCGTGTGACGTTTGAAATCGGTCACTTCCTCGGGGCGTTCATCGATGAGCAAGAGGATGAGTTTTGCCTCGGGAAAATTGTGCGAGATCGAGTTGGCCATGTTTTGCAGCAACACCGTTTTACCGGTGCGCGGCGGCGCGACGATGAGACCACGCTGGCCGAAGCCGATGGGCGTGAGGATGTCCACTGTGCGCATCGAGACGTCCTTATGAATCTCGGGCGCTTCGAGCAGGATGCGCTTGAGCGGATAATACGGGATCAGCTCCTCGAACGGCGTGACTTTGGAAATCTCGGCGGGATCGCGTCCCATCACGCTGACGATGCGGACGACGGACGGGCAGCGCTCGTTTTCGCGCGGAGCTTCGACCTGCACCTCGACCTCGTGACCGCGTTTGAGACCGAGCTGTTTGATCAGCGATTCCGGCAAGTAGGAATCTTCCGGATACACGCGGTAGTTGAGTTTGGGATGCACGATGAAACCGTGTCCCTTGTCGGTGAGATCGATGTAGCCGCGGTCAAAAATCGGACGCTTGGCCTCGGCGGCGAACTTGAAGATCGCCGCGAGGAGCTGCTTGCGGTTGGGCGCGCCCTCGAAAGCGACGCCGAGACGACGCGCTTCCGCGGTGAGTTCGTGCAAAGTCAGCGTGTAGAGATGATCGACGTAGAGCGGTTCGCCACCGCCGGAGGCGATCTCGGTCGCGGTCGCGGCCAGAGCCTCGAGATCGGCGAAACGAGCGGCGTCGGGCAGATCGCCCACGACGGGATTCAGATTGGGCGGAGGTGGTTGTTGCGGATGCTTCGGGCGTTCGTGCTGCTGCCAGTTGCCGCCATTGCCGCCGTGTTTGCCGCGGTTGCGCTTGCCGCGTTTGTCGCGTTTCCAGAACGGCTCGTTGGGATTTCCGCCCTGGCGGTTGCCTTGCGGTTGTTGAGGCTGGTCGCCGCCCCCTTGGTTTTGAGGGGGACGCTGGCCCTCGGCGGGCGTGCCTTCGGCGGGTGCTGCGGGCGCTTCGCTGGACGCGGCTTGGGCGGCGGGAGCGCTTTCGGAAGAGTCGAAATCGCGGGCGGGAGCCGGAGCCGGGGATTCCGAGGCAGGCGCTTTCTCGGACGCACCCGAGGACTCTGGAGCGGACTCAGCGGACGAAGCTTCGGGAGCGCGTTCGCGGCGGGGTTTGAAGACCTCGCGAGGAGATTCGGATTGAGGTTCGGGCGCGGCGGGTGCCGGCGCTTCCGGGGCGCGTTGTTCGGGAGCAGGCGCGGGAGCCGATTCGAGAGGCAGTTCCGGAGAGGCGTCTTCTTTCGCAGCCCGGGATTTGGACGTGGCCTTCGTGCTCTTTTTGGCCCGCGGCGCGCGGGGAGTTGAGGAGGCCGTGCGGGTCCTTTTCTTGGGCGCGGCGGCGCCTTCGGCTTGAGTGGCGGCTGTGTCGCCGTCGGAAGGAGAGTCTGCCATAAAATGTGCGTTTAAAAGATACGATGCGGCCCGCGAGGTGCGGGCGTGGCCGGCGAGGTCGGACGCTCAGCGATTATTCCCGAGGCGGGCGATCAGGTACGCGACCTGATCGCGCAGGAAGTGAAGTGTGCCGTCGTTGGACAGCACGAAGTCAGCTAGCTCTGTTTTTGTAGCCAAGGGCAATTGCTTGGAAATCCGTGCCTCGGCGAGCGTTTGGGAGAGACCGCGCTCTTGCAGCCGGGCGTATTGACGCGCCGAGGTTGTGGTTACGCAGACAATGAAATCAAACCAATTTTCCAGACGCTTTTCATGGAGCAGAGGGACCTCGATGAGGAGGGGGCGTTCCGAGTCGGCCGCGATTTCCTGCTCCCACAAAGCGTACAGGCGGGGATGAATTTCCGCCTCCCATTTCCGCAACAACTCCGGTTCGCCAAAAACGGCGCGGGCGAGCGCGGCACGATCGATGCGGCCCGTCGGAGCCAGCACATCGGGGCCGAACAACGTCACCGCGAGCGATTCAACTTCCGGGCTGGTGAGGATGCGGTCTCGCACCGCTTCGTCGGAATCCAGGCGCGCAAAGCCCATTTCTTCGAAGAGGCGGGCGGCGGTCGATTTGCCACAACCCATCCCGCCAGTGAGGCCGATGGTCATGCGTTTTCGCGGATACACGGAGAGGGAAAACACAGAGATTGGGCTTGCCGGTTTTTCCTGCAAATAATTAGTCACACGCGGGCCAGGAATCTCGCTGACGGTCCGAAATCGGCGTGGGTCTTGCATCCATCTCGCCATGTTTCAACCGCTTGATACGAAACGCGCTTTCAAAGTGGCCGATGCCACGCTGGCGGTGTTTCGCCGGATGTTTCCACGGGTCGAGCCCGGTTTGTTTGTGCGCGTGTTTGCCGATGTGGAATCGATGTTCGCGGGGCGCTATCTCGATTATCAGCCGATCGACACGCCGTATCACGATCTCGAACACACGCTGCAGGTCACGTTTTGCTTCGTTGAGATCATGGAAGGCCGGCACATCGCCGGCATCGAGCCGCGCATGGATGCCCGCCAGTTCGAACTCGGCATCGCGGCGGCGCTCCTGCACGACACGGGTTATTTAAAACTTCGCTCCGATCAGACCGGCACGGGTGCGAAATACACGTTCACGCATGTGCTCCGCAGTTGTGCGGTCGCGTCGTCTTATCTGCCGACGGTCGGTGTGTCGCTCGACGAACTCGATGGCGTCCTCGGCGCGATTCGCTGCACAAATCCGACGACGAACATCCGGCGTCTGCATTTTCAACATCCCGTCGAAGGCATCATCGGCTGCGCGGTGGCGACGGCGGATTATCTCGGGCAAATGTCGGCCGCGAACTACCTCGATGCGCTGCCGAAGCTCTTCGCCGAGTTCGAGGAGTCGGATAATTTCGCCGGCGTGCCGGCCGAACAACGCCTCTATCGCTCAATCGAAGAACTGACCGCCAAGACGCCGAAGTTCTGGCGCACCTCCGTTCTGCCCAAACTCGATAACGAGCTTCTCGGTCTGTATCGCTTCCTCGCGCGGCCATATCCGCACGGACGCAATCGCTACATCGATGCGGTGAATCAAAACATCGCCGCGATCGAAGCAGCCGTGGCGGGGCGATGAGGTGCGGATGCGGACAATGCCGAGCATTGTGGTTACCGCGCCGGTTTTGGACGAAACGCGCGATCAGCGCGCGGGCTTCGCAAAAATCTCCGCGAGGATCGCTCGCACGGCGTCGGAGGCGCGTCCGCGTTGCCACGCGACAAACAAATCCGAACGCAGCGTGGAGGGTTTTAGCGGAACGTAGGTGACGCCCGGCGTCTTCGCATCGGCCGCGTATTCAGGAATCAATGACACCGCGCCTTCGGTGACCACGAGCGAGAGTCCATGACTGAGGCTTTGCGCGTCTTCGAGGAAGCGCGCGCGAAAACCTGCTTTGCGACACGCCTGCGCGATCCAGCGATTGTGGCCCGGCATGTCCTGCTCTTGAGCGCCGATAAACATTTCGGAACGCAGATCGCGCAACGTCAGCGAGGAGACATTTGCGAGCGGATGACCGCTGGGCAGCACCGCCAGCATCGGAAACGAAGCGATTCGCCGCACATAAAATTCCTTGTCGGGCAACGCTGCGGCGAGACCGAGCAACCCGAGATCGATTTCACCGCGTCGCATCGCCGCGATTTGCTCGCCGGGCGAAAGGTCGAGCAGCTTCACCTTCACTTCGGGATGACGTCGGCGAAGCGCGGCGAGCGGTGTGTTCAGATAACGATGCGCCGCTGAGGCGATGTAACCGATGCGCAGCTCCGCGCTCTGACCGCGGGCGAGTTTGCGCACTTCGCCCAATGCCGCGTCGAACTTCGCGAGCAGCGGCGTCATGCGCTCGCGCAGCACGTGTCCCGTCGCGGTGAGCGCGACGCCGCTGGCGCTGCGTTCGAAGAGCGGGCCGCCAATCTCATCCTCCAACGCGCGGAGCTGACGCGTAAGTGTCGACTGCGAAACCTGACGCCGCTCGGCGGCGCGATTCAGGCTGCCGGCATCGACGATGTCGAAGAAAGTGCGAAGGAGTTCGATGTTCACGCGGAGGCGGACGTTATGCGTAATGCGCATGACTGCAAGCCGTCCTGTGCAGTAGGCGACGCGTCCGGGCGGGGATATTCTGGGCGTATGAACAACGCCGCTCGTTTCCCCAAAGTTCTCTGCACGACCGCCTGGATCGTATCGCTCGCGACCCTTGGCACGTGGCTTTTCACCGGCGCACATACCGGTTGGACGCAAACCCGCGTGATCACGCTGCAACACGATGAGATCACCGGCATCGAGTATCCGGTTTTTCACGACGCATTCGTCGCCGGCGTGGAGTTTCTCGCCGCGGGATTGGTGATCGGCGCCGCGCTCGCTGCCTTCGGACTCTGGCTCGGGCGCAAACGCACCGCCGCGCACGTGTGATCCACCGCCATTTTTCACTCTCCCATGAATACAAAAATCATTCGTAATTCCCTCACCGCATTTGCGGTTATCGCCGCAGGTTTTGTCACCGCCTACGCCTCTCCGCAGACATTCGATTTCCAAGATCCGAAAGGCGTGAACAACGTGCGCTTTTCGCTCGATGCGCCGCTCGAATCGATCACGGGCACAGGCACGGGCATCAGCGGTTCCGTACGATTCGATGTCGATGCGCCCGCGGCCACGACAGGTCGCATCGTGCTCGATGTCGCGTCGCTCACGGTCGGCAATCCGCTCATGACGGATCATTTGCGCGGCGAGCACTGGCTCGATGCTGCGGCGCATCCGCAGATCGTTTTTGAAGCGGCGAGCGTCGCCAATGTGCGCTCGCAAGGTTCACAGATCATCGCCGATGTGACCGGCAAACTCACGGTGAAAGGCGTGACGCGCGAGATCACCGTTCCGGTCACGTTCACGCATCTCGCCGACAAACTCGGCGCACGTCTCGGCGATCCGAAGTTGAAAGGCGATTTGCTCGTGTTGCGCGCCAACTTCACGATCAATCGCAGCGATTTCGGCATTCAGCCGGGGCAAAACACGGACAAAGTCGCCGAGACGATTCAGCTCTCTTTGAGCATCGCGGGCGCTGCGCCTCGCAGCTGATTTTTCACTGGGCGAAGGGCGGGATTTTTCGTCCCGCCGTCGCGTCTCCAATAATTTCGGTTAAACTCATCCCGCGCCTCTTTTCTCTCCCTATGAATGCTTTTCCCCGCGGTTTGCATCACGTCACGGCCATCGCCAGCGACCTTCAGAAGAATATCGATTTCTACGCGGGCCTGTTGGGTCTTCGTTTAGTGAAACGCACGGTGAACTTCGACGATCCGACCGCGTACCATCTTTATTATGGTGATGCGCAAGGAACGCCGGGAAGCATCGTCACGTTTTTCTATTGGCCGCATGCGGGACATCGCGGCCGCGTGGGCGCGGGGCAAGTTCGGCGACTGAGCTTTTCGGCGTCGCCGGCGGCGCTCGATTTTTGGATGGAGCGACTCACGCGTCACCACGTGTCGGCGGAGCGCGTGCAACGGTTCGACGAAGATGTCATTTCGCTGACCGATCCGGATGGCATCGCGATCGAGATCGTCGCTGCCGCGAACGACCCACGTCGCGGATGGACTGGCGCGGGCATCGCCGAAGAACACGCATTGCGCGGATTACACACGGCGGAGCTGCTCGTGCACGAACGCAGTGTCACCGAACGCTTGTTGGAAGGTGAAATGGGATTTCGCCTCGTGAAGCGGACCAGCAGCCGTGCGCGTTTTGAATCGGGCGAGGGCGGTCCGGGCACGTATGTCGATGTCGTCGGAGATCCACAGACGGTAGGCGGGTTGGGCGGTGTGGGGACGATTCACCACCTGGCCTTTCGTGTGCCCGACGATCCGAGTCAGCGTACGATGCAAGTGCGGCTGAATGCCGTGGGCTATCTTGTCTCGGCCGTGCGCGACCGCAGTTATTTCCGCTCGATTTATTATCGAGAGCGCTGCGGTGTCCTGTTCGAGATCGCGACGGATATTCCGGGATTCGCGATCGACGAGCCGGTCGATTCGCTAGGCACGACCTTGCGGTTACCCCGGCCGTTTGAAGAGATGCGCAGCGAAATCGAGCGCACGCTTCCGCCGCTGAGTCCGCCGAAAGCTTTTAACTGAGACGCGTGTTCTGCGCGTGCACGGCGTCGCGTTTCCTGAATCAACGCCGACTGGCGTGTGATTCATTTTATAAACTCAACCTTCCTTCTTATCATGAGCGTTCACGTAAAAGTCATTTTCCATAGTCTCTACGGACATGTGTATAAACTCGCCGAAGCGATCGCCGCGGGTGCGCGCGAAGTGCCCGGCGCGAAAGTCGAAGTGCTGCAAGTCGCCGAGACTTTGTCGGAGGAAATTCTCACGAAGATGGGGGCGCTTGAGGCGAAGAAAAGTTTCGCGCACATCCCGATTGCCGATCCGAAAAAGCTGAACGTAGCCGACGCGATTCTCTTCGGTTCGGGCACACGCTTCGGTAGTGCGACGGCGCAGATGCAGGCGTTCTTCGATGCGACCGGCGGCCACTGGAGCAGCGGCGCGCTCGTCGGAAAAGTCGGCGGTGTTTTCACATCGTCGGCGAGTCAGCACGGCGGACAGGAAACGACGATCATCAGCATGCAGACGTTTTTGTTTCATCAAGGCATGGTCGTGATCGGCGTTCCGTACGCGGCGAAAGGTTTGCTCAACATGAGTGAGATCACGGGCGGTTCGCCGTACGGTGCGTCGACGATCACCGATGGCGACGGCTCGCGTTTGCCGAGCGCGAACGAACTCGAGATCGCGCGCTTCCAAGGACGTCACACCGCGCAAATCGCGGCGAAACTTGCGGCGAAGTAAACCGCGCGTCTCTTGCCTGGCCTATGAAGACTCTCTATCGCACGCAGGCGACCGCTACCGGCGGTCGGGAAGGTAAAGCATCCACCGCGGACGGCGTGCTCGCCGTGACGCTTTCCACGCCGAAAGAACTCGGCGGTGGCGGCGGTCCGGGCACTAACCCGGAGCAATTATTTGCCGCGGGATATTCGGCGTGTTTCCTCGGCGCGCTGAAATTTGTCGCGAACAAGACCGGCGCAAAAATTTCTCCGGATGCCACGGTTACGGCGCAAGTCGGCATCGGTCCGCGCGATGATGGCGAAGGTTTTGGCATCGAAGTGACGCTCACCATCAAAGTGCCCGGGCTGGAAAAATCCGAAGTGCAGAAGCTCGTCGATCAGGCGCACATCGTTTGTCCGTACTCGCACGCGACGCGCGGCAACATCCCCGTGACGCTCAACGTCGAGTAAACTTCGCTCGGCCGGCGGTGCGCGGCGAGACTTGCGCACCGCGCCGATCGTATTTGAAATTTGAATACATGACGCAGTCTCTTCACGACGCGCGCAGCGGTCTTCGTCTGGGCGCTCCGCTCGCCTCCGCGCGCGCCGCGGTTATTTTGCTCCACGGGCGCGGTTCATCCGCGCGCGATATGGCGGGGCTCGCGATGGCGCTCAATCGCGAGACGGTGAGTTTTGTTCTGCCCGAGGCGACCAACAACACCTGGTATCCGCAGCGATTTCTCGTACCGGCGGAAGCGAATGAACCTTGGTTGAGCTCCGCGCTCGACGTGATCGAGACCTGCGTGAACGAACTGCTCGCGGCTGGCGTGCCGAGCGAGCGCATCGGGATCGCGGGATTTTCCCAAGGCGCGTGTCTTTCGCTTGAATACGCGCTGACGCATCCCCGGCGCTATGCATTTGTCGGCGGATTAAGCGGTGCGTTGATCGGTCCGCTGGAGCGGGCGCGACCGGCGGCGAATCTGCAAGGCACGCCGGTGCTGGTGGCATGTGCGGAGTTGGACGCGCATATCCCGCTCGGACATGTCGAGCAGAGTGTGAAGGTTTTTCGCGCGAGTGGCGCGGAAGTAACGCGACAAGTGTACGCCGGCAGCGCGCACACGATTTTCCCGGAAGAACTTTCGTGGCTGAAAACGCGTGTGGCGGCGCTCGCGTGATGCGGGCACAAAAAAGCCGCGCATGAAGCGCGGCTTGGAGAAAAGCGGTCGAGGTCGGTTTTAGGCCGAGGCGGTGACGAAGTTCTTTTCGGCGGCGTCCCAGTCCACGACGTTCCAGAAAGCCGCGATGTAGTCGGGGCGGCGGTTCTGGTAGTTGAGGTAGTAGGCGTGTTCCCAGACATCGAGACCGATGACGGGCTTGCCTTCGATGCCGGCGACGGCCTTGCCCATGAGCGGGCTGTCCTGATTGGCGGTGGAGCCGACGGCGAGTTTTTTGTCGCTGCCGACATAGAGCCAGGCCCAGCCGGAACCGAAGCGCGTGGTGGCGGCCTTGGTGAACTCTTCTTTGAACTTATCGAAGCTGCCGAAGGTGCTGTTGATGGCTTCGGCGAGTTTGCCCTTGGGCGAGCCGCCCTTGTTGGGGCCGAGGATCGTCCAGAAGAAGGCGTGGTTGCTGTGACCGCCGGCGTTGTTGCGAACGCCACCGCGGATGGCCTCGGGGACCTTGCTGAGATCGGCGATCAGCTCATTGACGTCGAGCGCCGCGAGAGCCGGGTGATCCTTGAGGAGATTGTTGGCGTTGGTGATGTACGCCTGGTGGTGTTTGCCGTGATGGATTTCCATCGTCTTCGCATCGATATGCGGAGCGAGGGCATCGGCGGCGTAGGGAAGAGGGGGGAGTTCGTAAGCCATAATAGTTGTTTTGTTGTGTTTAGAGGTGAACGCGAACGAGTAAAGACAGTTGGGGCCGCGTCAACCGATGGGCTGAGAAAGCACGGCCAACGGATTAATTATTAAAGCGGAAAAGGGCAACGTCGCCGTCCTGAAAGACATACTCTTTGCCCTCGAGGCGGTATTTACCGGCTTCGCGCGCGGCGGCGGTGCTGCCAAGGCGGACGAGATCTTCGTAGGAAACCACTTCGGCTTTGATGAAGCCTTTTTCGAAATCGGTGTGGATGACGCCCGCGGCCTGGGGCGCTTTCCAACCTTTGCGGATGGTCCACGCGCGCACTTCTTTTTCGCCTGCGGTGAAGTAGGTTTGCAGACCGAGCAGCGAATAGGTGGCGCGGATGAGATTGGAAACGCCGGAGTCGGTGACGCCGAGATCCTTCAAAAACTCCTTCGCTTCTTCAGGCGAGAGATCGATGAGCTCGGCCTCGATGCGTGCGCTGATCGGCACGTAGGCGGCGTCGTGGTGTTCTTTCACGAAGGCGGCCACTTTCTGCACGAAAGGGTTTTGCTCGGCGTTGGCGAGATCGCCCTCGGCGACATTGCACGCGTAGAGTACGGGTTTGGCGCTGAGCAACTGGAAGAGATTGAGGAGTTTTTTCTCCTCCTCGGTGACCGGAAGAATGTTGGCCGGCTTGTTTTCGTTCAGGTGCGGCTTGAGGCGTTCGAGCAGCGCGACCTCGGCTTGCGCGTCTTTGTCGCCGGACTTCGCTTTCTTCTGCGTTTTCTCGATGCGCTTGGTGACGGAATCGAGGTCGGCGAGGATCAACTCGGTCGTGATGACTTCGATGTCACGCACGGGATCGACGCTGCCCATCGTGTGGAGAATATCGCCGTCTTCGAAGCAACGAACGACATGGACGATGGCATCGGTCTCGCGGATGTTGGCGAGGAATTGATTGCCCAAACCCTCGCCCTGACTGGCGCCTTTGACGAGACCCGCGATGTCCACGAACTCCATGGCGGCGGGAATGACGACGTTGGTCTTGGCGATCTTTTGAAGAACGTACGCGCGCTCATCGGGCACGGTGACGACGCCGACGTTGGGATCGATCGTGCAGAAAGGATAGTTGGCCGCCTCGGCTTTGCGGGAGCGGGTGAGGGCGTTGAAGAGAGTGGACTTGCCGACATTGGGCAGCCCGACGATGCCTGCTTTGAGCATAAGCCGCGGACCTTCGCGCCGGCTCGCAGACCGGTCAAGCCCGCAACCTCGCCGCGGAGCGGGGAGGGGCTTTACGCGGCGATCTGGCTCAGCGTTTCCGCGATTTGCTCGGCGGTCGAGTCGATCGAAGAAACCGCGGCCGGTGTGGTGAAGGTCAGGCTGCTCAAGCGAGCGACGACATCGGACAACGCACGCGATTCGCCGCCGGCTTTCTCGATTTGCGAACGCAGGCTGGTGAACATGCCGCTGAGGTCGGCGCTTTCGGCCAAGTGCGCCGCTTCGACCAAGCCGGAGATCTGCGCGACTTGGAGCGTGATGATGTCTTTGCGTAGCGATTCGTTGTTGGCTTCGAGCTTGGGCAGATGGTTCCGCAATGCGCTCAGGGCTGTGGTCGTGCGGTGAAGTACCGACGCAAAGGTTTCGTGAAGCGCGCGGAGAAGTTTGTATTTTTCGGAGCGCACGACTTTGTCGCGCGTGGAGGCGATTTCGGCTTGGAAGAAGAGCGATACTTCGAGCAACAAGCGCGACTCCGAGAGATGCGATGCGACCGCGTCGATCGTGGAGGACGTGCTCGTGATGGAGGAGGCGAGATGATCGACATCGCTGCCGAGATCGCGAGCGCAGCCGTTGAGGAAATTGGCGATGGTGCCCAAGGTCTGTCCACGCATCCCGAGCGGATCGGAGGCGAGGTGGGCGTTGAGCGCATCGATGCGAAAATTCTCCGCGAGCTCGTGAACAGCGGCGGCTTTCTCACGCATACCGACATTGAGCGAAGCGAGCTCGTCGAGTTTGCGAAACAAGTTGTTGAGCGATTCGTACACCGAGAGGCTCTGACGATAGAGCATCTCGATGCGCGACGTGCAGCGCACGGTGCTTGGGAAAAGTGAAAGTCGTTTCGCGACGAGTGCCGCGTCGCGGGCTTTGATTTCTCCATTGAGACAGTGGCGGCTGAACGCGTCGTACGTGCTGAAGCCGAGAGCCGGCAGCGCTTCGGTGAGAATGCGCTTGGAGGCTTCCATCGCCTCGGACGGGGTGAGTCCGCTGGCGAGCGCGACATTTTCGGCTTCAAGCATTTTCCCGTAGAGCGTGGCGACGGAATCGCGTAGCGGCGTCGACGGTTTGAAGCGCACGGAAAGATAGCCGTCCCTCGCGGGAAAAATCGACGCGAACACCCAGTAGTGATTTCCGTTGCGCGCTTGATTGATGACGTAGCCGAGAAACGGCTTGCGCGCGCGCACCGTTTGCCAGAGCAGCGCAAAGACCGCGCGGGGCATGTGCGGATGGCGAATCAAGTTATGCGGCTGCCCGATCATCTCGGCGAATGAGTAGCCGCTCGTCCGCGAAAACACTTCGTTGCCCGCGGTGATGATGCCGTGCTGATCCGTGGTCGAAAAGAAGAGCTCGTTGATTTCGAAGGGCTGTTCTTTGCCCGTTGGTGCCACGGATTGCTGTTTCATATGTGTCTTAGGAAGGTCCGGTCAGGACCGTGGCGCGGTCAGCATGCGTTGTGCCTTGGCGGCGCAAACAACCAGCAAGTTTTTGACACAGCGAAGGGGGCATAACGGGGATTAATCACCCAATCGGTTTGCGTTGAATGGGTTTTAGAGAAATCGCCGATTATTATTCCAATTCATAGAAAGTGTGCGCGCGGAGAACGGAGGTGATCAGATCGGTCGCGCAAGGGACGAGTGTTCGCGCATGACGTGAGAACAGGCGACTTTGTTCGTGCGCTCCGGACACTTTTAGTCAGCGTCCCCGGCGCCGATCAGCGCGCGCAGAGCGGTGAACCGAAAGGCCGATACAAAATGTCGGCTCTTGACAAGGATTGCGCGCGACGGTGAATTTCACGGCTTTTCCAAAAACACAACCGTTCGAAAACCATTTCACATGGCTCTCAAAATCCGTCTCTCGCGCGTCGGCGCCGTTCACAAACCTGTCTACCACGTTGTTGTGGCTGAGGCCCGCTCCCGTCGTGACGGCAGTCCGGTCGAATTGCTGGGCACGTACACCCCGCAGGCTAAGAGCCAGCCGCTCGTTCTCGATGCCGAGCGCGCCGAGTACTGGATCAGCAAAGGCGCTGTCCCGACCGACACCGCCAAGTCGCTTATCAAAAAAGCCAAGAAGGCTGCTTCGGCTGCCTGATTTTTTGCCGACCACGCGCTAAACGCGTCGCGCCATTTCCCAAGCCTCGGATGCGTTCCGGGGCTTTTTTATTCCTGGCGTCTGGTCCACTGCCGTCTTGCTCACTGATTTTTTGTCATGCCGCTTCACATCGATCTGCTGACGTTGTTTCCGCGCATGCTCGATGGCTTCCTCGGTGAAAGCATCCTGGGGAAGGGCATCGCCGCGAAACTGCTTTCGGTGCAAGTCCACGATTTGCGCGCGTGGACGACGGACAAACATAAGACCGCCGACGATCGTCCTTTTGGCGGAGGCGCCGGCATGGTGATGAAACCCGAGCCGGTTTTCGCCGCGATCGAGCAACTGCAGACGCCCGGTTGCCGTCGCATTTATCTCACGCCCGATGGCGTGCCGTTTTCGTCGGCGATCGCGCAGGATCTCGCGCAACAGTCGCACATCATTTTTCTCAGCGGTCATTACGAAGGCATCGATCAACGCATCCGCGATTGTGTGATCGATCAGGAGATCAGCATCGGCGATTATGTGCTCACAAACGGTACGCTGGCCGCCGCGGTGGTGATCGATGCGCTCAGTCGCTTTATTCCAGGTGTGTTGGGGGAAGAAAAGTCATTGACGCACGAATCGCACACCGGCACGTTGCTCGACTTTCCTCAATACACGCGTCCCGCCGAATTTCGCGGCATGTCCGTGCCAGACGTCCTCCTGTCGGGCGATCACGGCAAAATCGAGAAGTGGCGGTACGCGCAGCGATTGGAGAAAACCCGCCAAGTCCGCCCAGATTTATTCGAAAAACACCGTCATGAATCCCGTCATTAAAGAAATCACCGCCCACCAAGTGAAGAGCGACCTGCCGCCGTTCAAGGTTGGCGATGGCGTGCGCGTGCACACCAAAGTACGCGAGGGCGACAAAGAGCGTATCCAGGTTTTTGCTGGCATCGTCATCGCCCGCAAAGGCACGGGCATCCATGAGACGTTCACCGTCCGTCGTATCAGCTACGGCGAAGGCGTGGAGCGCGTGTTCCCGGTTAATTCTCCCAACATCGAAAAGATCGAAGTGGAGAAGGAGTCGGAAGCGATGAAGGCCCGCCTCTATTATCTCCGTCAGCGCCTCGGCAAGGCCGCCGTCGCCGTGAAGGTGAAGCGCAACCGCGCCGCCGCCGCCAAGTAATCCGTCGCAACCGCGCCGCGATCTCTTTCTCAAAGCGAGCCCATCCCGGGCTCGCTTTTTTGTTGGTGGGATTGCCCGAATTTCGGCTTCCACCCCGCGCAGTCCGCGGCTTAATCCTTCAATTTCCGGTCACGTGCGCGCGTCCCGCGCGAAGCCGTCAACGTTCATCCCCTTTCCTCATGAAACTCGAAACAGAAATCCTCGCGAAAGCCTGCGCTCAAGCCCGTGGTCTGGCCATCGATGCCGTCCATAAATGCTCTTCCGGCCACCTCGGCCTGCCGCTCGGCGCGACCGAAATCGGCGCCGTCCTTTTCGGGAACGCCCTCGTCCACAACCCCGACGATCCCAAATGGCTCAACCGCGACCGCTTCATCCTGTCCGCCGGCCATGGCTCGATGTTCATCTACACCTGGCTGCACCTCAGCGGCTACGATCTGCCGCTCGAAGAACTGAAGAACTTCCGTCAGCTCCACAGCAAGACCCCGGGCCATCCTGAATTCCACGAGACCCCCGGCGTCGAAGCCACCACCGGTCCGCTCGGCCAAGGTATCGCCAACGCCGTCGGTTACGCCGTTTCCGCCAAGATGGCCGAAGCGCGTTTCAACACGCCCGAGCACACGATCTTCGATCACCATGTCATCGCGCTCGCCGGCGACGGCTGCATGCAGGAAGGCGTCGCGCTCGAAGCCGTTGCCTTCGCCGGTCACCAAGGCCTCGACAACCTTATCCTCATTTACGACGCGAACGACGTCACCCTCGACGCGATGGCCGACAAATCGCAGAGCGACGATGTCGTGAAACGCTTCAAGTCGATCGGCTGGGATGTCCAAGTCCTCGTCGATGGCCACGACCAAGTCGCCATTTTGAAGGCGATCAACAAGGCCAAGAAAGCCACCTCCGGCAAACCCCAGCTCATCGTTGCCAAGACGATCATCGGCAAAGGCATTCCGGAGGTGCAGGGCACGCAAAAGGGGCACGGCGAAGGTGGCGCCAAGTTTGCCGACGGCGCTCGCGCCGGTCTCGGTCTGCCCGCCGATCAGCACTTCTATATCAGCGACGACGTCCGCGAATATTTCGCGAACCACAAGAAGCGCCTCATCCGCAACTACAAGAAGTGGCTCAAAACCTTCGAAGCGTGGAAAGCCGCCAACCCGGACAAAGCCGCTCTCCTCGAATCGCGCAACACGCCGATCAATGCCGAGAACCTGCTCGCGCAGATCCCGGTGTTCCCGACCGACGCCAAGCTCGCGACTCGCGCCGCCGGCCGCGACGTGCTCCAACCCATCGCCGCCGCTCAGCCGCTCTTCATCTCCGGCAGCGCCGACCTCTACGGCTCGACGCTCAACTACATCGCCGCGGACAAGGACTTCGACAAAACCAACCGCGCCGGCCGCAACATCCGTTTCGGCATTCGCGAACACGCGATGGCCGCGATCAACAACGGTATCGCGTACGACGGCATTTTCCGCACTTCGTGCGCGACCTTCCTCGTGTTCGCCGACTATGCACGTCCGTCGATCCGTCTCGCCGCGCTCGCGAAGCTGCCCGTCACCTACATCTTCACGCACGATTCGATCGGTGTGGGTGAAGACGGTCCGACGCACCAGCCCGTGGAAACGGTCTCCGGTCTCCGCGTGATTCCGAATCTCGACGTCATCCGTCCCGCCGATCCCGAGGAAACCGCCGGCGCTTTTGCCGCGGCTCTCGAACGTCAGGATGGCCCGACGCTCCTCGCGCTCACCCGTCAAAACCTCCCGAACCTCAACGAGATTCCGGTCGAAATCCGCCGTCAGGGCGTGCTCAAGGGTGCGTACATCGCCGTGAAGGAAACGGCGGAACTCACGCACATTCTCCTCGCCTCCGGCTCCGAAGTGCAGCTCGCGGTCGCCGCGGCCAAGCAGCTCGGCGCGGGCGTGCGCGTTGTTTCCGTGCCGTCGTTCGAACGCTTCAACCGTCAGTCGGCCGAGTATCGCGAGTCGGTGCTCCCGAGCTCGGTTCGCAAGCGCATCGCGATCGAAGCCGGTGTCACCGGCCTCTGGTACCAGTACGTCGGCCTCGAAGGCAAAGTCATCGGCATCGACCGCTTCGGTATCAGCGCTCCCGGCGCGACGGTCTTCAAGGAGCTCGGCATCACCGCCGAAGCCGTTGTCGCAGCCGCGCAGTCGCTGTAACCAAAAAACGGATACATTCGCTTTAACGCAAAAGGCGGCTCTTCACCGAGCCGCCTTTTTTATGAGCAAGTGTAATTGTTCGCAGCGAAGCGGGCAGGGACCGTTGTCCCCACGCGTCGGAGAAATGTTGCACAGCATCCGACGACGAAATGGGAACGCGTACCACGACGCGTCAGAAACAACGCGCCCTCAAAAACGCCGCGATTGCCGAGCGCGCTTGAGATCACGCGCTGGTCGCGAGCTCGCGTTCCTTTTCCGTTTTTAGTCGGAGCTGACCGCAGGCGGCGTCGATGTCGTGGCCTTTTTCGCGACGTAACGTGACGGGGATGCGCGCGGCGCGCAGCACATCGGCGAAGTCTTCCTGGCGTTTCACGCTGGGGCGTTTCCACGGCAGACCTTCGACGGTGTTGTAAGGAATCAGATTCACGTGCGCATGCAGATCGCGCGCGATGTCGCGAAGCTCGCCCGCCTGCTCGATCGAGTCGTTCACATCTTCGATCAAGATGAACTCGAGCGTCACCATGCGGCCATGTTTCTCCGAAAATGTTTTCACCGCGGGCAGCAGTTTGCTGAGGGGATAGGCCTTGTTGACGGGCATGATTTTCTCCCGGACTTCGTCGGTCGCGCCGTGAAGCGAAACCGCGAGACGGAAGCCGAGCGGCTCATCGGCGAGCTTGAGGATTTTTGGCACCAGACCGCTGGTGGAAATGGTGATGCGGCGCGCGCCGAACCCGAGGCCCCAGTCGGCGTTGAGAATGGTGAGCGCGCGAACGAGCGCGTCGTAGTTCGCGAGCGGTTCGCCCATGCCCATGACCACGATGTTGTCGAAAGACGCGATTTCTTCGCGGGCGCGGAGGGTGCGGCTGTCCTCGCGATAACACACCTGCAAAAGCTGCGCGACGATCTCGCCCGCGCTAAGGTCGCGTTTCCACCCGGCGAGCCCGCTCGCGCAAAACGCGCACGCCATCGCGCAACCGACTTGGGTGGAGATGCAGATGGTTTTGCGCGAATGCTCGATGCCGACGCCATCCTGCGGCGCGCGGATGATGACGGTCTCGATGAGTGATTTGTCGCCGAGTTCGAGGAGGAGCTTGTCGGTGACGTCGGCCGATTGTTTGCCGAGCACGAGTGAAGCGGGCATGAGCTCGAAAGTCTCCGCGAGCCACGCGCGCAGCGGCTTCGAGAGATTGGTCATGTCGTCCCACGAACGCGCGCGTTTTTTGTAGATCCATTCGAGGATCTGTTTGGCCCGAAACGCGGGCTCGCCGCGCGCGCGGAGTTTTTCCGTGAGCGAGTCGAGAGTTTCGCCGGTGATCGGCGGTTTGGCGGGCGTGAACTTCATGGGACGCGCGACGATAGGCCCGCGCGTCCACGGTGCAAGCGACGGCTCAGGGGAGGCGTTTCACGCCTTCGGCGCGGATGGTCCAGGTGCCGTCTTTGGGGAAGCCGGGGAATTCTTCCGTGCAACCGTCCCACCCGGCGACCATGAGCGCGATGGCCGAGAGGAAGGCGCCGTTGGCGGGAAGATAAACCGCGATCTCGCGTTTGCGTGCGCCGGGTGGGGCGTCTTTGGGAAGGGCTTCGTCGCTGCGCACCGGCGCGTGGCCGGTGGGGAGATATTTGTTGTTGGGGCCTTCGCGCATGAGCACTTCGAGCGCTTCGGCGGGACGACCGAGGCGGGTGGCGGTCATGGCGACGAGCGGATAATCCCAGCCCCAAATTTTCGTTTCCCAATCCCATTGCTGCAGCACGCCGGTGAGCGTGCGGTCCATCGTGGCACGATCGACGTCGGGGCCGCCGGGAAGGAAACCGAGCGGCATGAGCATCTGCGGATGATCGTGGCGACTCTCGATGTTGTCCCAGGTGTCGGGTTGCGATTCGAGTGCGACGTACATGCCGTGGCGCTGCGGGAGTGGCGAAAGGTTGTTGATGACGTGATCCCATTTTTCTTCGCGCGGCAGACCGAGGCGCTTGCGCCACTGCTGCGCGACGTCGAGCGCCCAACGCCAGTAAGAGAGCTCGAAGCCGGGATTCTGGCTGGTGGCTTGATCGCCGATTTCCTGGGCTATCCAGAGCGGCGGGCCGAGGACGTATTGTTTGCGCGCGGGATCGAACCACACCATCGACGCGAGGCAGTCGGCGGTTTCGAGGACGAGGTCGCGATACTTGGCGAGTGTGGCGGGCGTGGGGTTGTTGCGATAGAGGAGTTCGCAAAGATAAACCATGTGCGGCTGGTTCCAGACGATGAGCGGAGGGCCGCCGGGGCTTTCGCGCATCTCGGGGCCGGTCATCTTTGCCCAACGCGCGCCTTTCCATCCGCGGAATTTTGCGAGTTCGCGCGCGGCGGGGAGCTGCGCCTGGTACCATTCGAGATTCTTGGCGAGCAACGCGTCGCGACCGAAAAGCGCGAAATGCGCGGTGTGCCACCAGATCATTTCAGTATGGTGTTTGCCGTACCACGTGCTGCAGGTGAGACCGCTTTCCTGAGGAGGAACATCGCCGGCCATCTGCACGGCCATGAGGTATTGCGAGAGGACGATGCGCTCTTCGATTTTCTTCGCGAGCGGGTTGGTGCTGCCGGTGAAGTCGATGGCGGCACCGGAGAGCCAGAAGGACTTCCAGTGGGCGGCGGATTTTTTGAAGTAACTCGGATTGTCGAAAAAGAAACGTGAGGTGTTTGCGACGATCGGGCTGGACGCACTGAAATCGAGTCCAAGATCAAGAATGCCTTTGGATGACTCGTCTTTGATCAAAAATGTGTGCGGTCCTCTTTCAACGACCGGTGTGGTCGTCGAAACGAAGTACCTCGTGGTTCCGATTTCGCGTGCGATGACATTCTGTTCCGTGAGCCTCGAGCTATGCGATTCCGGCTGGCTCCAATCCAACCCCGGCGTGTTTTTGACGTCGAGTTTGTGGCCGCGGGGGAAGGCGAGGCGGACGCGGAGTTTTCCTTTGGATACAAGCTCGGATTCGATGCGGAGCGCGACCGTGTCACTGTCGGGGGCGCAGGCGGTGGTTACTTTGACCGGCACGCCGTCGAGTTTGAACTGGCTGGTGACGATGCCGGTCCACAGGTCGAGGGTTTGGTTGGGTTCTTGAATATCCTCGGGCGCAAGCGGCGTGCCGTCGGCCTTGTCGTATTCGAGGGAGACCTGCGCGAGCGGGTGGTTGCGCGGGTTGGTGCGCAGGTATTGACCGGCAGGCGTGGAGGCGAGGGTGGCGTAAAGTTGCTCGCTGCCGTCGGGGTGTTTGTAGAGCTTGGAGGCGTCGGCGAGGGTGTAGTTGTTGGGATTCGGGTCGGTGACCCAGCACCAGCGGGAGAGGATTTCGACGGGAATGCCGTTGCGGTGATGAAACTCCGCGAAGGTCTGCATGCCGGTGATGTCGCAGCCGAAGGCGAAGTTGCCGTTGCCGACGGTGAGTGTGGCGTCGGGATCAACGCGCGTGATGACGGGGTTGTGGCGCGTGACGAGTGTGTGGCGGTCGATCTTTTCGGCGGCGCGGGCGAATGACAGGGTGCAGACGAGGACGAGCAGGGCAGTGGCGAAGGGGAGTCGCATGGTTGAGGAAAGCGGACGAGGGGAGACAGGAAGCGGCAAAAGGGGATTCGTGCGGACAGTACAAAACGAATGCGGCTCGGTGGAAGGTTGTTCTCGGTTTCGGGAGTGGGGCTCACGCAAAGGCGCGAAGGCGCAAAGTGAGGGGGCGGAAGTGCGATCGTAAGCCGACCTTTGAGGCTTCGCGTCTTGGCGTGAGTAAAAGACAGCGTAGAAAACTGAGACAAAAAAGGCGGGCCGGTGAGGGCCCGCCTTTGAAGAGGACGGCAATTATGAGCGTCATTTAGCCAATGAACGATTGAGCGCGCTAACGATCGCTTTGATCGACGCGAGCTCGATGTTCGTGTCGATGCCGGCGCCGAAGTAGGTGAGGCCGCGGTCGGTTTTGATTTGGATGTACGAAACTGCGCGCGCTTCCGCGCCTTGGCCGAGCGAGTGTTCGGCGTAGTTGAGCACTTCGACCTTTGGCAACGACGTGGTGCCGAGCGCGCGCACAAACGCATCGATCGGGCCGTTGCCCGACGCCGTGAGCATGTGGCGTTTGCCGTTGATGGTGACCGAAGCTTCGCAGGTGACGAGGCTGTTGCGCTCGGTGCTCTTGAAGTGCTCGAGCGAAACCGGTTCGCGGCGCTCGATGTATTCGCGGAGGAAGAGCGCGTGGATGTCGGACGTGGTGAGCTCGGTGCCTTTTGCATCGGCGAGGTCGTTGACCAAGCGGCCGATCTCTTTGTGCATCAGTTTCGGCAACTGGAAACCAAACTCCTTTTCCAAGATGTAGGCGACGCCGCCTTTGCCGGATTGGGAGTTGATGCGAATGATCGCCTTGTAGCTGCGGCCGACATCGGCGGGGTCGATCGGAATGTAGAGCACGTCCCACGGACGGCCGGGCTTCTGATGGGCCCAGGACTTTTTGATGGCGTCTTGGTGCGAGCCGCTGAACGCGGTGAACGCGAGTTCGCCCGCGTACGGTTGACGCGGCGGCACTTCCATGCGCGTGCAGCGTTCGTACACATCGCGGATGTGATTCAAGTCGCCGAAATCCAAACCGGTCTCAATGCCGTAGGTGTAGAGATTGAGCGCGGTGGTGACGATATCGAGATTGCCCGTGCGTTCGCCCACGCCGAAGAGCGTGCCCTCGACGCGATCGGCGCCAGCGAGCAAAGCGAGTTCGGTCGCGGCGACGCCGGTGCCGCGGTCGTTGTGCGTGTGGAGCGAAACAATGGTGAGGTCGCGACGTGTGAGGTGCGTGCACATCCACTCGATCTGATCCGCGTGCACATTGGGCGTACCGTATTCGACGGTCGCGGGAAGATTGAGGATGATTTTGTTGTCGGCCGTAGGCTGCCAGACATCGGTCACGGCTTCGCAGATCTCCAACGCGAAATCCAATTCCGTGCTGGTGAAGCTCTCGGGCGAATATTCCAGGCGCACGCGCGAGCCGGCGGCGGCGAGCGGCTGCATCTTTTCTTTGAGGAAGCCGACGGCGTGCGTGGCGATGCGCACGATATCTTCGCGCGTGGCGTTGAACACGTACTCGCGCTGCTTCGGCGAAGTGGAGTTGTAGAGGTGGAAGATGATGTTCTTCGCGCCCTGCAACGCCTCGAGCGAACGCGTGATCAAGTCCTCGCGGCACTGGCAGAGGATCTGCACGGCGACATCGTCGGGGATGCGGTTTTCCTCGATCAAGCGGCGGCAGAAATCGAATTCGATCTGCGACGCGGAAGGGAAACCGATCTCGATTTCCTTGAAGCCGATTTTCACGAGGAGATCGAAGTACTCCAATTTCTCTTCGACGCTCATCGGCTGAGCGAGTGCCTGGTTGCCATCGCGGAGATCGACGCTGCACCAGATCGGTGCGCGGGTGAAGGTGCGATTAGGCCACTGGCGATTGGGCAAGTGAACCGGCGGAAACGGCCGGTACTTGGAAACGGGAGACGGTTGCATGAGACGAGAAAATGAAACGGTTAAACGGACGGATAGGGAAAAAGACGACGAAACGCCATAATCGACTCACACGGAGGAGCGACGGCGGGGCGCAGAAATCAACGGACGCACGATCAACCGATGCCGGTTCTCTCGGATCGTGCGTCTAGGTAAGTCGGAGCGCCTGCAGAATGGGTCGCATGAAGGAGCGTCAGCTAACGCCCGGAAACGCCGCGGAGTCAAGGAGCGGTTTTTACAACGGCGGTGCGTGTTCGCGTGGGCGGCGATCACTGCGTTGTCATCGCGCGAATGAATTCGTCGGCCTCGCGAATGGATTTTTCCATGTCTTCGATCAGACGCGAAACATCGCCTTGAAGACTGCTCGCGGTGGAGGTGAGGCCGGCGATGGCTTGCGCGTTCAAGTTGTGTTTGAGGAAGAGCACCTGGTCGCGGAACTTCGCGAGAATCGGATCCATGCGGGCGGCGGCGGCGCGCATGGTGCGCATGAGTTCGTCGTAGCGACGTCGGGTTTCGTCGAGCTGGCGCTGACTTTGCGCGCGCAGATTGGGATCCGAGTAGGCCTTCAGTTCTTTTTTCCATTCCGAAAACAACGCGTCGGAAACATCGGCGACGGCGGCGATGCGCTCGCGGACCTCGGTCGCGCGCGCTTCGCTGCGTTTGAAGTCGCTGTTGAGCTGATCGTATTTGGCCTTGAGGTTGCCGCCCTCCACGTTCGTGACCGCGATGAATTTTTCGAGCGCGCTGGCGAATTGCTCCTTGGCTTTCTGTTGGGATTCGCGGGCGTTGCCGACGCGATCGACGAGGATGTCGCGTTTGGCCACGCCGATTTTTTCCATGGCTCCATAATAGGCGCTGGAGCAACCGCCGAGCAGCGGCAGCACAAGCGTCGCCGCAAGCAGAGGGGTACGAAGCATTTTCATACACCGCGCAACGTGCGGCGTATGGTCGCGTCAGCAAGCGGTGGCGCGAAACAGCCGCCGCTCAGCGCCCGAGGAATTTGGCCACTGCCTGACCGCGCGAGTTGACGTGAAGCTTTTCGTAGATGCGCCGCACGTAGGTATCGATCGTGGTGACGCTCAAGCCGAGCTGGTCGGCGATTTCCTTGTAGAGATAGCCGTTGGAAAGCAGCTCGAGCACGGAGGTTTCGCGAGGCGAAAGTTTCTCCATGTCGTTGCGGCCGGCGGGCGCGGGCTGGGCGAAGGATTGCACGACCTTGCGCGCGATGGAGCAGCTCATCGGCGAACCGCCTTGGGCGATCTGTTTGATCGCGGAGAGCAATTGCGCGCGACTCGTGCCCTTCAGCAAGTAGCCGGTCGCGCCAGCGGAGAGCGCGGCGAAGATGTGGTTCGCATCGGCGTAGACGGTGAGCATGAGAAACTGCGTGTCGGGCAGCCGCGGCTTGAGCGTGCGCACGCATTCGATGCCGTTGATCTGAGGCACATTGATGTCGGTGAGCACGACGTCGGGTTTTTCCTTCGGCAGTTTCTCGATGGCTGACTCCGTGTTCGGGTGTTCGCTGACGAATTCCAACGACGGTGTTTCCAGGATGAGCTCCTTGAGAATCTGCCGGGTGGGTTCGTCATCATCGACGATGGAGACGCGAAGTTTCATGGTGCGGAAACATCAGGCGTAAGGCTTGCGACGAGCGTGACAATGGTGCCTTGCGGAGAAGCGCGCAAAAATGTGATTTCGCCGCCCATCGCACGCACGCGCGAACGCATGTTTTTCAGTCCGTTTCGGTGCGAGTTTTTTTCGGCGGGCTCGGGCAGACCGACGCCGTTGTCGGTGATGGTGACGATCAAACGATCGTTCTCCACGGCGATTTCCAGCACGACATCGGTCGCATGCGCGTGCTTCACGACATTGTTGAGAGCTTCTTTGCAGGTGAGAAAAAGGTGATGGCGGAACTGCGTCTTGAGCGCGTGATGTGGGAGGGCTTTGGGAATTTTCACACGACAACGCAGCCCGGCATCGGAAAGATAACTCTGCGCGAACTCGGCGATGTAATTGGCGACGTTGTCGAGATCGTCGTTGGTGGGATTCACGGCCCACACGATTTCGTCCATCGACTGCATCAGATCGCCCACGATCTCGTAGATACGATCGAGCTGCTGTTTCGCGCGATCGTGACCGGATTGTGTGAGGAGACTGATGCGTGTGAGACCGGCGCCGAGATCGTCGTGGATGTTTTCCGCGATGCGTGCGCGCTCGCGCTCAAGCGCCGATTCGCGTTCGAGGCGGGCGAGTTTTTCCTGAAGTCGGCGATGCGAAACATGCCGCACGACCAACACCACCAGCGCCACCGCGGCGGCGGCGCTCAGCAGGCGAAACCAAAGCGTCTGCCACCACGCCGCACGCACGACGACGGTGATCGAGTCGGCCGATTCCGCTCCGGGAACACCTGCGAGCAGCGCGGCAACTTCGAAGCGATACGTGCCCGGCGGCAAACGCGTGTAGCGCGCGCTGGCGGCGGAAGTGCCGTCGATCCAGTCCGGATCGTATCCAGTTAATCGATACCGCATGCGCACGCGCTCCGGCACGGAAAGATTGGGCGCGGAATAACGCAGCTCGATCAGATGCGGGTTGGGCTCCGCACGCGTCACCGGCGAAAGCGGCAAACGCGTCTCATTGAGCCACGCGCTGGTGATCTTCACGCGAGGACGCTCGGGGGCGTGGCGAACTTTGGTGGGATTGATGGCGACGATGCCTTGGCGCGTGGCGAACCAGAGTGTGCCGTCGTCCATCTTCCACACGGACGGCTGATATTCGGCGGAACAGGTCGCTTCCAACAATCCTTCGTCGGGTCCGATCGTGACCGGATAGATGCGCGAACTGTGTCCGCGGAAAAATTTTTCGAGCTCGTCGATGCCGATGTGAAAGATCGCGCCGGTCGAACCGAACCACAACGCGCCGGCGTCATCCGCGATGATTTGGGTGATGTTGTCGGAAACGAGACCCTGTGCGGTGGTTACGGTGGCCACGCCTTGTTGGTTGCGACGGAGCAGTCCGCCTTTTTGCGTGCCGATCCAGACCGAACCGCGCTCATCGAAATACAGCGCTTGAATCGCGCCGGCGGTTGCTGCGGCGGCACCGAGATCGATGGACGCGAAAACTTCATTGGCGCCGAGACGGAGCACACGACCATCGTTGCAGCCGGCCCACAAATTGCCGTCGGGCGCTTCGGCCAAGGTGCGAATGCGCGTCGCGCTAAACTCGGGCGGAAGGGCGATCGTGGTGACTTGTTTATCGCGAATGCGGCAGACGCCGCCGGTTTCGAGCGCGAGCCAGAGATCGCCGTTTTGGGTCGCGAGCGAAACGCGTGGCGCCGCGCGGCCCGTGAGAAAGTCATGCGAGTGGTCTTCTTGAATGCCATCAATGGTGACGCGCAGCAGACCGCGTGTCGTGGTCACCCAAATACCACCGTCGCGCGCGGGCGAAACCGAGTACGCGCTGAAGTCGGGCCAGGCGCGCGTCGGTTCGAAAGGCGCGAAGCCGCGCGACGAATCGCGAAAGACGATGCCGCCGTCGCGATTCGCAAACCAGAGCATGCCGTCGTGATCGCGGCAGAGCGTGAGGCTGCGTTTTTCGAGGAAACCGGCCGAACGATCGAAGATCGAAAGCACGCCGGCCTTGATGCGCATGATGCCGCTGCTGGCGGTACCGACCCACAGATTGCCGGCCACATCTTCGACGAGCGCGGAAATATCCTCGGGCGCTTCGTCGATGTGACTGAGCGCGCCGTCGACGGTGAGACGATGAAGACCGCGCGAACGCGTGCCGATCCAGAGATTACCCGCGGAATCTTCGAGCAGCGCCTGAATGTAGTACGCGCCGGTCGTGCGTTCGAGACGAGCGACGGGTTTCAGTTCGCCCTCGATGAAGCGGGAGACGTTTTCGCCAACCACCACCCACGGACCTTCGTCGCGCGACGATGCGATGCGGAGACGTTCGCGAGACTCGAGCGTGTGGGCAGATGTTTCGAGCAGACGACCCTCTTCGTAACGCGCGAGAAATGCACCGCTCGCGAGCCAGATGCCGCCGCGGCCATCGCGCGCGAATTGGATGGGTTCGTGCGGACTCAGGCCCGCGCTTTGATCGAACACCTGGATGCGACCCGCCTGACTGCGCAGCGCGAAGCCGCCCTGAAAACCGATCCACAGCGTGATGTCGTTTTCGAAAAACAACGACTCGATGGGCAGATGCGCGAAGCGCTCGGGAAGCGGCTGCTCGGTGAAATCGTCGCCGGAGAGACGCAACAATCCACCCACGCGTGGCGCAGCGAGGATGTCGTCGCTGCCGGGAATACTCGCGAAGGTGGCGATGCCTTGATCGTGAACGGTGGTCTCCGCCGTGTGCGCCATCGCGCTGAAATGTTGACCATCGAAACGCACGACACCGTTGGGCGTGCCGACCAACAGATAACCGGAACGACTGCGGCTGAGTCCGGTGACTTCGTTGGACGGCAGACCTTTTTGCTGCGTCCAAGAACGAAAACTCAGCGCTGCGTCGATCGATTGCGCATGGGATGCCGGCGCAATCTCCGCCCACGCGGCGCAAGCGACGACAAGGGTGAAGCAGGCGGCGAAGCGACGATACGATGCGCGACTCATGCGGCGAGTATCACGCCATTCGCGCGTCGTGCGAGCGAGCAGACGACGCACGTGAGAGGACTTGTTAAGCGAGGAAATGCGCGCGGACGACGGCGCGTTATTTTTCTTCCGGCGCGACCACATCGATGATCACACGTTGATAACGCGTGAGGCGCGGCGTGCCATGATCCGTCACGGCGAGGATGATATGCATCGTGCCGGTGCCGGGAGGCATCACGCGGGAAGTTTTCACGACGAGCGACGCTTTCGGCTGATCGAAACCGTTGATCTCGTGTTTCACGCCAGTCGCCGAATTGGACATGCGACGCGTGCCCGGTTCTTCGTAGCAAAACCACTCGAACGAAAGTGCGTCGCCATCGGGATCGGTGCTGGCCGTCGCGCTGAGTTCCACGCGTTCGCCGGGCCGCGCCGTGATGTACGCGGGATGATCGAGTTTCACGACCGGCGGATGATTCGCCTCCGCGTAGGGCTTGATCGTCCAATCCATGCGCGCGGCGAAATCGTTTTGATACGCGGAGCGCCAGCGCCAGATCGTGGCATGGTTGGTCGTGTGCCACTCGCCGTCGATGCCGAGGACCTCGTCTTGAACATTCGTCCAGATCGGACGCGTCTCCGGCTCGAGAAACCATTTTTCCGTGCGCGGCGTGTAGAGTTCGTAGCGGCCGCCCCAGCCGCCCCAATCGGGACGCTCGGGATGATTAAGGCCGTTGTTGACGAGGAAGAGGAACGATGGCGAATCGCCCTCCATCATAAACTCCCAACGCGGATATACCGCGCCGAGCGGACCTTTGCGGCGAACGTTGCGATCGAGCCATTCGTTGGTGACGAGCGAGAAATCGGCGCCGCCGAAACGGCCGTGAAATTTATCGCCGCCGATCGCGATCCACGTCGCGTGATGAAAACCGCCGCCCGCATTCACGCCCGGCGTTACGATGTAGAAAAGGTCGGGGAAGTTTTTGCGGATCCACGGACCGCTGTTGTCCTGATCGGAGATCGCGTACACGCGAAGCTTGGCGACAAACGCAGCGAGTTGTTCCGCGGAGCGTGTGGCGCGGACTTTCCAGAGCGCTTGCGCGAGGACATTGGGACCGCCCCAGACGGTGACCCACAACGGACGCGGATCGTCGCGATCGACGGCGCGAATCAACAGCTCCGAACCGGGCGAGTCTTTGCCTTCGCCAACAGCGTCCATGTGATCGAGCGGAAGACCCGCGGCGATGCGCTCGCGAAGAGATTGCGCGGTCGGGAAACCGGGTTCGTGGAGTTCGAGATTATCGCGCACCTGCGCGTACGCCGACACGATGCGTTCGATGTGTTGCGGATTCACGCGGCCGTTCACGTGCGTCGCGACCAGACCCTCGATGTCGAAGTGATTCGCGTAAGTCATCAAACGCACCGTCGACATCTGATCGTCGGGATCGCCGCCGATGTCGGTGAGCACGAGCAGGCGCTGTTTTTCCGCGGCAATTGAAGAGGAGGCGGCGAACAAGAGCGCGGCCGCGATGAAAACTAGTCGAGTGAGTCGGTTCATGGCACGGGGTTGGAGTCTGGTTGAGGATGCCGCGCTGGGGACGCGGGAGGGTTGTTGGGGAAAACTTCCTGCAGCCAGGCGATCGCGCGGTCGTGATAATCCGGCTGAAATTCGCTCCAGCGCGTCAGGCGATGAGGCGCTCCTTGCAAGGTGATCAAATCGCAACGCACGCCTTCCGCTCGGAGCCTGGATTGAAACGCGAGGGACTGCTCGTAGGGCACCGATCCATCGCTGTCACCATGCAGCAATAAAAACGGCGGAAGTCCGGCGCGCACGTGATTGATCGGCGAAAGGGCGCGAAGCATGCCGAGCGATTCGGGCGTTAGCGTTTCGGGTCGGTTGAGCAAGCCGCGTTGCGCGCGTCCGAGGATGTTGCCGCGTTTCGGGAGTTCCTGAACGAAATCGGTGAGCGGCGCGAAGCCGATCACGGCCTGAACGCGCGTGCTTTCATCCACGACCGTGGCGGCGAAACACGCGAGATGGCCGCCGGCGGAATAACCCGCGAGCGCGATGCGCGAAGGATCGCCGTGGTAGCGGGCGGCGTTGGCTTTCACCCAGCGGATCGCGGTCTCGACATCGTTGAGGCACGCGGGCCAGCGATGTTGCGGCGCGAGGCGATAGTTGATCGCGAAGGTGACAAACCCGGCCTCGCTGAAGAGTTCGAGCGCGGGCGCGTCGTCGGGGTTTGCTTTGTCGCCACTGGTCCAGCCTCCGCCGTAAACATAGATCGCGACGGGAAACAGGCCGGCGGCGTGCGTGTTGGGCTGACGAATATCGAGAAGGAGTCTCTCGCCGCCAGCTGAGCCATACTCGACATTGTTGATGGTCGCGGGCAACGCGTCGTCCGCGCGAACAATCGTCGCGGCGAAGCATCCGGCCGCGAGGAGCCAGCGGATTTTTGACGAGAGATAGTCTTCGCGAAACATGCGAGCGACGCGGGCTATTTCGACATGGCGTTGCGGGCGGCGGACGCAGGCTGCGCGCAGCGATCGAGACGTTCGATGAAATCGCGCAGATACTCTTCGCGCCAGCAGCTGACGGTGCGGGCGCCGTAATGCGTGCCTTCCATCAGCTCCGGCGACGGGTCGTCGGTCCACCAGTTGGGATATGCGGGATCCGGGGCGAGCGTTGCCGTCAGCGGAATGGGAGTGGAGGTGATTTCTCCCGTGCGCCCGTCGAGCGCCGGCACGTTGCCGCGAATGGTGTAGCGGTAGAGTTTGGCCTCTTTCGGGCAGAAGCGGAAACGGATGTTTCCTTCTCCATCGGGATGGCCGATGAGCGATTGGTTTTCGATCACCATACGCGCTTCGGGATTGGGCGGAGCGTTTTCGCCGAGCGGAAGCACGAGTTCGAGGATGCCGCAGAACTCGACCTGATCGGCGGCGGTCGTCAGTCGGTTGAACAACGCATAAGGCCGCGTCCACGCGCGCACATAGCGGCCGCCCCAACCGGGTTGAAACGGCATCGACGGATCGCCGCGCAGCAGCCACGCGACGCTCGGCGTGTCGCCCATCTTCAGGTTGGTGCGCTTGCGTCCGTCGAATTGGATTCCGTTGGCAAAAAAATCTCCGAGTGCGCCGTGTCCGGCGGCGTGTTTTTCGGCGAAGGTATTTCCCGCAAAATCGCCGGTCTGATTTCCGCCGACGAACCAGCCGAAGTAGGTGGAGTTGGATTCGATGATCCAAAGATCCTTATGGTGCGTGGCGATGTAGTGATACGCGTCGGGACTCCATTTCTTGTTGGGACCTCCGATGTAGTAGACGCGTAACTTCGGGAGGATGTCGGGCGCGTCGTGAAGCGCCTGCGCGAGATCTTCGATGCCACCCCAGATCAAGACATGCAGCGGACGCGGATCGTCGCGACGCGCGCATTGCACGATCCAATCGGACCCTGGAGTCGTGCGGCGAACACCGGCGTAAGGCGCGGTCTCGGTTTCGCCCTGAAACGTCATGGCGCGCAATGCGTCGGGCGTTGGATAATCGAGAGAATACGTCCGCAGATTCGGGTAGTCGCACTCGTAGAGATCGATGGCCTCGAGGATGCGTTCTTTGCGTCCCGTACCTCCGCAGGGCGATGACACGAACCCTTCGATATCGAGCAGGTCGGCATAGAGGAGCACGTGCACCATCGATTGATAATCATCGTAGTCGGTGCCGCCGACATCCGTCGAAACGAGCACGCGCGGTTTTTCCGACGCGAAAGACCACGACGCCGCGATCAAGCCGACTAGGATGAGGAAAATTTTCATGGTTTGGGTGAAGCACAGCGGAGCATGCGTTCGGCGAAATCGTTGAGAAAATCTTTGCGCCATTGGCTCACGGATCTGGCGCCGTGGTGAATGCCTTCGGCCATCGCCGGCGAAGGATCATCGGTCCACCAGTTGGGGAAACGCGGAGAAGGCGACAACGCTGCGCCAGGCCCGGGCAGATATGCGGTGATCGCGCCTTTTTTCCCATCGAGCGACGGCACATTGCTGCGGATCTCGTACGTGAATTCCTTCGGATCGCGCGGGCAGAAACGGAAGCGGATGTTTCCTTGTCCGTCGGGATAACCGATGAGCGATTGATTCGTCACGAGCATCCGCGCTTCGGGTTTTTCGGGCGCATCGGAGCCGAGCGGAAGCACGAGTTCCAAAATGCCGAAAATCTCGAGGCGATCGCTCGCGGTGGTGAGCCGCTCGTAGCGCGCAAACGGACGCTCCCACGCGCGCACGAAACGACCTCCCCAACCGGGCAGCGAAGGATCCGCGGGTTGACCGCGCAGCAGCCAATTCACCGAGGGTGTGTCGCCCATCTTGATGACGCCGCCGAGATGCTCGGCGAAATAGCTCCCGATCGCACCGCGTCCGGCCACGTGTTTCGCGACGAAGCCCGCGTTGCTCCATTCACCCTCCTGAGTACCGCCGACGAAATAACCGCGATATGCGGCGTTGGCTTCGATGATCCAGAGTGTCGGGAAATTGTCCGCGAGATACTGATACGCATCGGGTCCCCATTTTTTATTGGGACCGCCGATGTAATGAACGCGCAGCTTCGGCAGAATGTCCGGCGCATCGTGCAACGCTTGCGCGACTTCTTCGAGCGCGCCCCACACGAGGATATGGAGCGGACGCGGATCGTCGCGACGCGCGCATTGCACGATCCAGTCGGAACCTTCCGTGGTGCCGCGCAGACCGGAGTAGGGCGCGGGATGAATGCCGCCCTGCTTTGTCATCGCGCGCAATACATCGGGCGCCGGGTAACGCTCCGACCATGTGCGCAGATTCGGATAATCTTTTTCGTACGCGTCGATAACCTCGAGGATTTTGGTTTTTCCTTCGCGCTCGAAGGGCGAGGAAATCAGCCCCTCGATGTCCAAGACATCGGCGTACAAAAGAACATGCGCCATCGATTGGTAGTCGTCGGGATCGGTGCCGCCGATGTCACTGGTGACGATGACGCGATGACGATGGCCCGCGAGCGCACCCATGTCGGCGCGAGCGGAGACGGACGTGAGGACTGCGAAAGCGACGAAAGAGAAGAGGCGGAGCAATGTGTTCATCAGGAATCGCGGTTGCGCGGTGCGCTTGCCTGGTCGATGGCGACGGCGACGAGGATGACGTAGCCTTTGATCACGTATTGGAGCATCGGCGGGACGTTGAGGAGGAAGAGGCCGTTGTTGAGCACGCCGATGATGAGGCAGCCGAGCACGGTGCCGAAAATCGTGCCGCGTCCGCCCGAGAGCGACGTGCCGCCGATCACGACGGCGGCGATCGCGTCGAGTTCGTAGCTGAGTCCGGCGTTGGGCTGCGCGGAGTCGAGGCGTGCGGTGACGATGAGACCGGCGACACCCGCGAGCGCGCCGGCGAGAGTGTACACCGCGATCTTGATACGCGAGACGTTGAGACCGGTGAGACGCGCGGCGCGTTCATTGCCGCCGACCGCGTAGAGATGGCGGCCGAAACGCGTGCGTTTGGTCACGACGAGAAACAACACGATAAACGCCGCCATGATCCACACAGGCAGCGGCACACCGAGCCACGCGCCGGTGCCGATGAAACCGAAGTCCGCACCGAGACCGGTGATCGGAAATCCGCCGGTCCACAAAAACGCGAGACCGCGCGCGATGCTCAACATGCCGAGCGTTGCGATGAACGGCGGCAGTCGAAAACGCGTGATCGCGACACCATTGTGAAAACCGAGCAACGCGCCGACGAGCACGCCGGCGAGGATCGCGCCGGACGTGGTGAATTGCAGATGCACGTCCGTGCCGGGAATCGAGAGCCCGTTTTTCACGAGACCTGCGGCGATCGCACCGGCGAAGCCCAGGATGGCACCGACGGAGAGATCGATGCCGCCGCTGAGGATCACGAGCGTCATCCCGATCGAGAGACACATGTTGATCGAGACCTGGCGCAGGATGTTGATGCCGTTGTCGGTCGTCAGGAAATGCGGCGAGAGCAGGCTCAACGCGATCGTCATGAGGACAAGCGCGATCAGCGAGCGGAGTTGAACGAATTGTCCCTTGATGGCTGGAGATAACGGCATGTCAGGAAGCGAGGGAGGCTCGGTCGGGCAGGGCGGCGTGGAGGACGCGCTCAGGCGTGGCTTCGGCGCGGGTGAACTCGGCGGTCTTGCGGCCTTCGCACATGACGACGATGCGATCGGACAACGCGAGCACCTCCGGTAATTCCGAGGAGACGACGATCAGGCCGAGACCATTGCCCGCGAGCTCGTCGATGAAGGCGTAGATCTCGCGTTTGGCGTTCACGTCGATGCCGCGCGTCGGTTCGTCGAGCAGCAAAACCTGCGGCTCGGTCGCGAGCCATTTTGCGAGAATGATTTTCTGCTGATTGCCGCCGGAGAGATTCACCACGATCTGCGTGAGCGAAGGCGTCTTCACGCGGAAACGATCGACGTAGGGAAGAATGTAGTCGGACTCGCGGCGCCGGCTGACCAGGCCGCCGCGCAACGTGCGGCGCAGACTGGCGAGACTGGCGTTTGCCGCGACGCTCATCGGGAGGATTAGGCCATCGCGTTTGCGATCTTCCGGCGCGAGCGCGAGCCCGGCGCGAATCGCATCGGCGGGCGAACGAAAAGAAACGGGTTTCCCGCGGACAAGCACGCGCCCGGTGGTGCGGTCGGGATGCAGACCGAAAATCGCTTCCAACAATTCCGTGCGACCCGCGCCGACGAGACCGAATATGCCGACGACCTCGCGGCGGTGGAGCGTGAGCGAAACATCGTCTACCAGCAGTCGTCGTCCGGCACCACCGCCGGCGAGCGTAACGCCCTCGACCTTGAGGATCTCGGCTCCGGGCTCGAACGTGGATTTTTGAAAAACATCTTTCGATTCGCGCCCGGCCATGAGTTGCACGATGCGCTCGCGCGTGAGTTCGGAATAAAGCGCTTCGCCGACAACGCGGCCGTCGCGCATGATGACGACGTCGTCGCAAAGCCGCGCGAGTTCCTCGAACTTGTGCGTGATGTAGACGAGACCGACGCCCTGTTTTTTCAGTTCGGCGATGACGCCAAAAAGCACTTCCACTTCATGCGAAGAAAGCGACGACGTGGGTTCGTCGAGGATCAACACGCGTGCGCGGGTGGAGAGCGCCTTGCCGATTTCGACGAGCTGTTGCTGGCCCACGCGCAAGTCGCCCACGAGTGTGTCGGGCGAGACGTTGAGATCGAGTCGAGCGAGGATCGCAGCGGTGTCGGCATGAAGCCGGCGATAATCGATGAAACCCGAGGAGCTGCGGGGCTCGCGACCGAGCCAGATGTTTTCGGCGATGGAAAGACCGGGGACGAGATTGAGTTCTTGGTGGACGATGCTGATGCCGCGCGCCTGGGCCGCGTGTGGATTGGCGAAGCTCACCGATTCGCCATCGCCGAGACGGATCGTGCCGGCGTCGGGCGGGAAGACGCCGGAGAGTACATTCATCAATGTGGATTTACCGGCGCCATTTTCACCGAGCAGCGCCAGCAACCGGCCGGCCCGAACGCGCAGCGAAACATCCTCGAGCGCGCGAACGCCCGGGAACGTTTTGGTGATGCCCTCGGCTGCGAGCAGCACCTCGGTGGATATCGCCACATCGCTCACGGCAGAACCTCCGCTTGAACGGGGACCAGCGTGAACAACGGCCCGCTCGCGGGCAGCGACTCGGGCGCTTCCGCGCAACCGGCGAAGCGGACCGTCGCGCCGACGGTGAGGGATTTGAGCGCAGGCTGCACACGGTCTTCGACGAGACGGTTCAACTCGGCGGAGAGCGCGTTGAACTCGGAGAGGCCCGGCACGTCGTTGACCTCGATGAGCCCGCTGCCGTCGCGTAGTGTATTTCCGAATACAGGACCGGTGCGCAGCGCGATGACCGCGCCATCCACGTCGAGCAGCACGCGGCTGCGCTCGACCGCGCTGACGCGGCCGGTGCCTCGAATGAAAAAGTACGCGGCGTTGCCGAGACCTACCCGGTGCGCGTGGGCTTTCAACGCTTCCGCCGTGTTTCGCTTCAATGCGGTGAGCACCCCCGCGGCGTCCGCTGCCTCGTTCGCCGCCGGCAGGAGCGTTTCGCTCCAGAAGTTTTCCGCGAAGGACTTCGGTTCGAAGGCTCCGTCGGCGACAGGGGCGTTTTGCGCCACGCTCTTCGAAACGACGCGGAACGGCGGATATGCGATCAGCAGACCTACGAAAGCAGCGGCGGCGGCCCACGCGGGCCAGGGAAGTGACAGGCGGTTGATCACAGAGCGATTAGCGGAAGCGGAGGACGATGGCTGATTACTTGCGGCCGTAATCGCCGAATTTGTTGACGTTGTCGCGTGTCACGAGTTCGACGGCCACGGGGATACGTTGCGGGAAATTGCGTTCACCCTTGAGGTATTTGTCGGCGTTTTCCGCGGCGGTGCGCGCCATGGTCTTGGGGAACTGCATGACGGTGGCGGTGATTTTTCCTTCGGCGATGGAACGCACGACATCGTCGGCGCCGTCGAAACCAAAGACCTTCACTTTGTCGGCTTTGCCGGCAGCGAGGAGCGCTTGATACGCGCCCATGGCCATCGCGTCGTTGCCGCAGAACACGGCGTCGATGTCGGGATGCGCCTGCAGAATCGCTTCGAGCACCTCGAGCGCCTTTGTGCGATCGAACTCGGCGCTTTGTTGCGCGACCATTTTCAAACCGGGAAAACGATCGACGACGGAGTGAAAACCTTTGGAGCGATTCCACGTGTTGGTGTCGGCGACGAGGCCCAGCAGCTCGACGTATTTTCCTTCCTCGCCGACTTGCTCGACGAAGTATTCACCGAGCGCGACGCAGCCGGAGTAGTTGTCCGAAAGCACCTGCGACACGGCGGCGTCGTTGGCCTCGATCTCGCGATCCATGCAGAACACGGGAATGCCGGCGGCCTTGGCACGACGCACATTGGCGATGGAGCCTTTGGCGTCGGTGCAGTTGAAGAGAATCGCGCCGTAGCCGGAGGCAATGATGTTGTCGAAGTGCTGCGATTCTTTCGCGGGATCATTTTGCGAATCGAATTGCACGGCGTCGTAGCCGAGCTCCTTCGCGCGATCCTGGGCAGCGTCGGCGAGGACCACGAACCAAGGGTTGTTGAGCGTGGAAACGACCACGGCCACGCGACGTGAGGCCGGGGAATTTGCCGATGCGGCGCTGTCGTCGGACGGCGCGCGTTTGCATCCGAAAAGCAAACTGCCGGAAATCAGGACCAGGGCCGCAAGAACGCGGGAGAGGAGGGCGGGCATAGGGATAAACGGAGGATTGAGGAAAAACCCACTGCACCGGGAGCCGGTGGGACCGCGATGCAGTGGGCGCGGGATATGGTTGCTATCGCGAACTCAAAAGCGCGCGGCAAGTGTGAGCGTCAAAGCGGCGCCGCCACCGGTGCCTGTGCGTGTCGCGCGGCCATCGGCGAAGTGCTGGCCTTCTTCCGCCTCGGTCACGTTGCGCCCAGCGAGCGAGAGCGTGTACCGGGAGTTGATGCGGTAGCGGACCTCGGCTTCGTAGACGGTGCGCGCGTCTTTGAATTCGTTGGTGTTTAGGTTGAGCAAGATGTCGTCCACGTGATTGGCGCGAAACGCGACATACACGCGGCCCTTGGGCGTTTCATAGCTCACGCCCCAATTCCAAATCTCCGGCGTGATGTTCGGCAGTTGGGAGTAGAGCGTCTGGGAGTTGGCGGCGTTGAAGTTTCCCTCGGTCGTGGTGAGCTTCGTGTAATTGGCGAACACCTCGAGATTGCGGAACCACTCGGGCAATTTCCGGAAGCGATAACGGCCCTCGAGTTCGAAACCTTCGATCTTGGCGCGGCCGAGATTGTCGGTCGTCGTGAGTGTGTAGCCGATCAGATCGTTGCCGATGTCGAGTTCGGGAATCGGTGCGCTGATGGTGAAGCTATTGTTCACGATATAATCATCGATGTCTTTGCTGAACCACGCGGCTTTCACCGTGCTGCTGCCGGATGGATACCATTCGACGCTGACATCGATGTTTTCGGCGCGCGACGGTTTGAGCGTGGTGTTGGCGGCGGACACCGTGCCCGTGCCAATGGTCAGACCGGGAATGATGCTGCCGAAGTTGGGACGAGTGATCGCTTCGGTGTAGCTCGCACGGGCTTGGAGACGGTCGTCGAAACGATAGGTGAGGTGAAGGTATTTAAACGGATCCGGCGTGTAGCTCGTCGAAGCGCGCGTGGGCGAGAGACGCGCCATGGCATCGGCGAGCGGCGTGGAGGCGTTGATGGTGCCCGTCTGGCGCGCGCCATGTCCCTCGACGTAAGTTTCCTCGATGCGGAGACCGGCGAGCACGTCGAGCTTACCGAAGCTCACATTGCCGAGAAGGTAGTAACCGTAGATTTCTTCGGATACGCGCTGATTGCTGCGGAAGGCTTGTACGTAGGAATTGGATACATTCTCCAGAAACGCGTTTGGCTGGATGGCGTAGAGGTCGGCGAGCACAAACGGGCTGATCCACGCATCGGGCGCGCGCTCTCCGAACCAGATGTTTGGCGTATAATCGCGTTCGGCGAACTGACGAATGTTGGCGCCCGCGACGGTGTTGTCGTCCGCGGTTCCCTCGATTCCGTCCGGTCCGACGTAGGTCCAGGTTTTGCTGGGATTGCGACGCGAACGTTCCTGAAGCTGATAAGAAAGACCGGCCTGTATATAGAACGGGAAACGCGCTTCGAATTCGCGACGTGCGTTTACTTTCGCGGCGGTGATGCGATCGACCGAGTTGCGCGTCCCGACCGAGATGGAATTCGCGGTGATGAGGTGATTGTTTAAATCATAAATGTCCGCGCCGGCCGTCTGCGTGATGCGCGTGGCGGTGCCCCGGCTGGGATCCTTTTCGAGAATATAACCCACGCCGGAGTTTTGCGCGGTGACGCCGCCGAACATGCGCGGGAGATAATCGTAGTGATTGGTCGCGCGCGAGAGCGACAGATCGTAGTCGACCGTCCAGTCCGCCCAGCGATGTTTAACGCCGGGGTTGATTGTCCACGAGGCGCTGTTCTTGTCGCCGAACGACATGTTTTGCTGCGAATTTCCGCCGCTGGTTTCGACGCGTTCCGGCGTGGCGGTTCCGACGATGGTGCCGGTGTTGAGGCGGAGAAAACGATTGCGGAACTCGTAATAGTGATCGGTAACCGTGGTGCGAATATACGCGGTGGTGCTCTCGTTGACTTTATAATCGAAGTTTACGGAACCACCGGTGCGGGACGTGAAGTTCTGGTGATCTTCGCGACTATATTGGCTCACGTAGGTTCCCGATGCATTGCTGGTGTAGGTGTTGTACGCCGTGCCACCAAAGCCGCTGACATTGACCTGGCTGACGCTGACGACGACACCGAGCCGGCCACCCAGCAACGTGTCGGAGTAAGTGAAAGAACCGCCGGGATGGATCTTGCGCTCGGCCTTTTCGTTGGGGCCGGAGCTGCGGCCAAGCGAGAGACTGTCGGAGTTGGCGGTGAGGTTGACGGTGGCGTTGATGCGACGTCCCTTTTGGAGAAACGCGCTGCGTGTGATCATGTTGACGATGCCGCCGGTGGCGTTGGCGGGCATCCACGGCACGGGCGCTTTAAAGACCTCCATGCTCTCGATATTATCAATCGTGATCTGATCGAATTCGAACGCTCGATTGGTGGAAGAACTCGAAGCAGCCGCGGCCTGATTGCCATTGATCATGATCAAATTGGCATTCGCTTCGAGACCGCGGATCGAGACCGTGCGCGGCTCGACGCCCGTGTAGTCCATTTGGAGACCGGGCATCAGTTTTAGAAACTCGCCGGGATTCGCATCGGAGATGACGCCAAACGCATCGGCGGAAACGACGGTACGCTGGGACTCCGCGTTCTTTTGTTGGTGAACCGCGTAGGCGTTGCCCTCGCGTTCGGCGGCGACGCGGAACTCGCCCAAGTTGACGATCTCCTCCGACCGAAGTGCGAGATGAACAACCGTCGTTTCACCCGCAGTGATGGTGATCGCCGCAGAGGCCGGTTCGAGATCGGTATAGTGGGCGCGTACCGTGTAAGTGCCTGCTGGAATATTATTCAGGCGAAAGCTGCCATCGGCGGCGGACTGCGTGTAGAAGTTGGTTCCCTCGATACTGACTGCAGCGCGTTCGAGGACTTTTTGAGTGGATTCGTTGACGACCGTACCGGAAAGCGAACCGGTGCTGGCGGATTGTCCGTGTACTCGGACAGAGGCGAGAAGACCTGAAAGCAATAGGAACAAGGTGACGAACGTCGAAGCGACGGGATGCGGGCGCTGTGAAGCGACAGCGGTGATGCATGTAGGGATCATTGGCTTGTTGGGGTTGTGCACCCACTGAGGGGCAGTGGTGCTCGATAAGCGTAGCATCAAACGCATTTGCGCGGGCGTCCTGAAAACTCGGGACAGCGGGGCCTGCATGGCTTCCGCGCGCCGCACTTTTTCGCGCCGGCGAAGTCTGTCTCATAATGAACACAGCCAACGAAGGAACCGACGTGATCGTGATCGGCGGAGGCATCGCGGGCCTGGCCGCCGCGCGCGAACTGGCGCGAAATGGGTGGCGCGTCACTCTGCTCGAAGCGCGCGAGCGAATGGGCGGACGCATTCTTTCCGCACGTGCGAAAGGACTGAAACAATCGGTCGAACTGGGGGCGGAATTTCTCCACGGCGGTAACGCCGATTTCCGGGCGCTCGCGCGGCGCGCCGGTATGCAGGTGAAAAACGTGTCGCGGGAAATGTATCAATGGCGCGATGGCCGTCTGGTGCGCGTGCGCGGCTACTGGAAAAAACTGGCGGCGATGATGGAGACGATCCCGGCGCGCACACGGCGATCGTTGGCCGATTTTCTGGAAGCGTGGACGGAGAAATACACCGCGGAGGAAATCGCCGGGGCGCGCGACCATGTGGAGAGTTTTAATGCGGCGCCGGCGTCACGTATGAGCGCGGCCAGTTTGAGTGAAGATCATGCAGGGGCCGATGAACGTCAGTATCGTCCTGCGGATGGATACACGCCGCTCGTGGACCAGCTGCACGATGAGCTGCGCGAGCTTGGCGTGCGCATTCGGCTGCGAACAACCGTGCGCCGGGTCGAGTGGGCGGCAGGACGCGTGACGATCGATGCGATGGGCAAAGGCAAGCGCGTGAAGATTCATGCGCAGCGAGCAATCGTGACGCTGCCGCTCGGCGTTTTGAAGGCGAAGACCGTGACATTTGCTCCGCCGCTCAAAGGCAAAGAGCGGATTATCGAACGGCTCGGGTGGGGCGAAGTCGTGCGCGTGGCGTTGCGATTTTCTTCGAGATTTTGGCGACGGCGTTTTGTGCCAACAGCCACGCGCGCGAAGCGACCGGGCGAGATCGCGTTCATGAGCGCGCCGGGAAATTTGCCTGCGGTTTGGTGGGTGCCGTCATCGGAGCCTGTGCTCGTCGGTTGGGTGGGCGGGCCGATGACCAGGCGGCTGGCGCGATTGACGCGTGCGCAGCTCAAAGCGACTGCGCTGCGATCGCTCGCGAAAATCTGGAGCATCGATGTCGCGATCTTGCGCGCTGAGATGCGCGAGTTTTGGACGCATGATTGGACAGCAGACCCGATGACACGCGGTGCTTACAGTTATTCGGTTGCCGGATTTGAGAACGGTCCTTCGCAACTCGCGAAGCCGATTAAGCACACGCTTTATTTTGCGGGCGAAGCGACGGCCGAAGATCTCGGCACGGTGCACGGAGCGCTCGAAAGCGGTATCGTCGCGGCTGAACAGTTGGGACGCGGACCACGCGCTAAACGAACGAAAACGCGACGCTGAATCTCCCGCGCGCGCGATCAGCGGGCACAAAAAAGTCGATGCCGTGACGGCATCGACTTTTTTGGTAAAACGCGGCGCGGGCTCCGCACAAACGCGTAAACCGGTCGGAGGATTATTCCTGCGGGATGACGGTTTGGATGTGGAGTTCCTTGAGCTGCTTGGCCGTAACGGGCGTCGGGCTTTGCGCCATGAGGTCCTGACCCTTTTGCGTTTTCGGAAACGCAATGACGTCGCGGATGCTCGTCGTGCCGCAAAGCAGTGCGACCATGCGATCGAGACCGAAGGCGATGCCGCCGTGCGGCGGTGCGCCGTAAGTGAAGGCCTTGAGCATGTAGCCGAAGCGGCTTTCGACGACGTCCTTGGGAATCTGCAGAACGTCTTCGAACACCTTCTTCTGCAGCGCGGGCTGATGAATACGGATCGAGCCGCCGCCGAGTTCCATGCCATTGAGCACGATATCGTAGTGCTGACCGCGGACGCGCTTGGGATCGCTGTCGAGCAACGCGATGTCTTCCGGCACGGGCGCGGTGAACGGATGATGCGTGGCGACGTAGCGGTTGGATTCTTCGTCGAACGTCATCAGCGGAAAATCGACGACCCACAGGAATTTCCAGTCGTCGGCGCGGATGGTGAGTTTGCCGCGTTTGACGAGAAGTTGCGCGGCTTCGAGACGGATGCGGCCGAGGATCGCGCAAGCTTTTTCCCACGCCGCCGCGGCGAAGAAGATCATGTCGCCTTCTTCGATTTTGAGCTTCTCGGTGAGCGCTGCTTTTTCAGCGTCGGAGAAGAACTTCACGATGGGCGATTTCCATTCGCCGCCTTCGACCTTGATGAAGGCGAGGCCTTTCGCGCCGAGCGATTTCGCGATGTCTTCGAGGTTCTTGAGTTCGCCCTGCGTGAGATCGGCGAGGCCTTTGGCGTTGATGGCTTTGATGACGCCACCACCGGCGACGGTCGCTTGGAAGACTTTGAAGGCGGAGTCCTTGAACGTATCCGACAGATCGCTGAGCTCGATGCCGAAGCGCAGATCGGGCTTGTCCACGCCGAAGCGGTTCATCGCTTCGACAAACGGCATGCGCAGGAACGGTGTGGCGATGTCGACGTCGAGCACATCTTTCCAGACCTTCTTCAACATGCCTTCGAAGATGGTGTAGACATCTTCGCGATCGATGAACGACGCCTCGACGTCCACTTGCGTGAACTCCATCTGGCGGTCTGCGCGAAGGTCTTCGTCGCGGAAGCAGCGGGCGATTTGGAAATAACGTTCCACGCCGGCGACCATGAGGATCTGCTTAAACTGCTGCGGCGATTGCGAGAGCGCGTAGAACTGGCCCGGATGGATGCGCGAGGGCACGAGGTATTCGCGCGCACCTTCGGGCGTGGATTTGAAGAGCGCGGGCGTCTCGACCTCGATGAATTCCTGCGAATCGAAATAATCGCGGATCGCCTTGGTCGCCTTGTGACGAACGTGAAGATTTTTCCGCATCTTCGGACGGCGCAGGTCGAGATAGCGGTAGGTGAGGCGGAGGTCTTCGTTCACCTTGTCGCCGCCGATGTCGTCGAGCGGGAAGGGCGGGGTGTCGGAAATGTTGAAAATCGTGAGCGCGCTCGCGTCGATTTCGATGCCGCCGGTCGGGATGTTCGGATTCACCGTGCCTTCGGGACGCGCGACGACCTTGCCGGCCACGCCGATGACGGACTCGGGCTTGAGCGACGCGGCTTGCGCGGCGAGCTCGGCGTTCACGTGCGGGTCAAACTTCACCTGGGTGACACCCTTTCGGTCGCGCAAGTCGATGAAGAGAATGCCGCCGTGGTCGCGGATGGAATCCACCCAACCGACGAGCGTGACGGACGCGCCGAGTTGGGACGGAGTGAGTTGGGCACAATGATGGCTGCTCTTCATGGGTGAATCGAAAGATGGAAAAGAGGGAACAAAGCCCGTCGGCGGGCAGGCCGGCAAACAGAAACTTGTTGCGACAGCGCAGGAACCGGGTGTTCGCGAAACCGCTCGACCGGCGACCTTCCGACAGGGATAACGCCTGCGCCATGCATCTACTTGATCGGAAGACGGTTTTCGTGCGCGAACATGTGGGACTTCTCAAATTGAGCGGCGCCTACGATCTTCTCGATCCGGAGACCGGTCAGCCGATCGGCATCGCGCAGGAAAAACTGAGCGGTTGGATCAAGTTACTGCGCTTGTTGGTGAAAAAACACCAACTGCCGACGCGCGTCGAAGTCGCGACCGCGGAAGGACGTCCACCGGTGCTTGTGCTCACGCGTGGGTTCACGTTTCTTCGCGCCAAAGTAAACGTCTTGGACGGCGCGGGAACGCCGCTCGGTTATCTGCAGGCGAAGCTATTCTCGCTTGGCGGCGGTTTCCACGTGTTTAGCGCCGACGGTCAGAAATTTGCCGAAGTGAAGGGCGACTGGAAGGGCTGGAACTTTCGTCTGCTCGACGTCGCCGGCGGCGAGATGGGCATCGTCACCAAAAAATGGGCCGGGCTCGGACGGGAGCTGTTTACCACGGCCGATCAGTATGTGATCGAAGTGAAAGAAAGCGGCTCCGGCAACGCGCTCTTGCTCGCGGCGGCGCTCGCGATCGACATGGTGTTTAAAGAAAAGTAATCCGCGCACGCGGCCGACGATCGACCGCGTATCCATTTACCGAATACATCTCATGGAAGTCATCTTTCTCGGCACCGGCACTTCCCAAGGCGTTCCCATGATCGCCTGCGATTGCGCCGTATGCACGTCGGATGATCCCCGCAATCGACGCACACGCGCCTCGGTGCATGTGGTGATGGACGGCTTGCACATCCAGGTCGATGCGTCACCGGAGTTTCGGCTGCAGTGTTTGCGCGAGAAGATCGAGTGGGTGGATCTGTTTATCCTCACGCACGGCCACGCGGATCACATCACGGGCATGGATGACCTGCGGCGTTTCTGCGATCTGCTCGGCGGAAATGCCCTGACCGTTTACTCGACCGACGAAGGCATGAGCCGTGTGCTGGCGGTGTATCCGTACACGATCATGGAGCGTCCGGTGGTGCGCGGATATCCGGCGTTCAAACTCGTCGAGATGCCCGCGCGTCTCGATCTTCCGCAAGGCACAATCGAGTCGACGCTGCTGCCGCATGGCGGGTTGAACACGCTCGGCCTTGTTTTCACGGAAAAAAGCAGCGGGAAGAAATTTGCTTATTACACCGACTGCAAACGCGTGCCGCGCGAAGCCGTGGCGCTCGCGCGCGGATCGGATCTCGTGGTGCTCGATGGTCTGCGCCCGCAACCGCATCCGTCGCACATGAGCATCGATGAAGCGGTGCAGGCCGCGCAGGAAATCGGTGGAGCGCAGACGTATCTCACGCATCTCACCCATCTGACCGATCACGCGACCGCGGAAGCGCTTTTGCCCTCCGGGGTGAAGCTCGCTTACGACGGTTTGCGCATTAGGCTGTAACGCCGCGTGCGCGTGACGTTGATCCGCCCATAATATTGGGGTAACGAAGACTCCGTTATGGTCGCGCCGGCCAAACTGGTCTTCTTTGTCCTCTCTTTCTCCCATGAAAACCCTCCGTACGCTTACCTGTTCCGCGACGATCTTGTCCGGTGCGATGTTCACCGCCCATGCGCTGGCCCAAGGTTATCCGCGCATCGATCCCGCGGTGCAGAAAGTCACCGACGAGCGCAATGAAGCGGAGAAGCGCCGACTCGACGCATTGTTCGCGAGCCAGATGCCCGAGATTGAAGCGTGGGCGGCGAAGGGAAAACCGTATCTCCCCGGCGCATCCAAACCCGAAGATCTGCCGCAGGCGCCGATCCCGGCGTTTCCCGGCGCGGAGGGCGGTGGCAAGTTTTCCTTCGGTGGTCGCGGCGGAAAAGTGTACGTTGTCACGAATCTCAACGACAGCGGCCCGGGCAGTTTCCGCGAAGCGTGCGAAGCCGCTGGGCCGCGCATCGTGATCTTCAACGTCGCGGGCATCATTCACCTCAAAAACCGCATCGTGATTCGCGCGCCGTACATCACGATCTCCGGCGCGACCGCTCCGGGCGATGGCGTGTGCATCGCGGGAAACACGGTGGAGCTGGAAACGCACGACGTCGTCATTCGCCACATGCGTTTCCGTCGCGGCGCGACCGATGCGACCGAGCGCAACGACTCGCTCGGCGGCAATCCGGTCGGCAACATCATCATCGATCACGTCTCGGCCTCGTGGGGTCTCGACGAAAATATGTCGATGTACCGCCACATGTATCGTCCGCCGGAAGGCGGTCCGGAGCTCAAGCTGCCGACCGTGAACATCACGATCCAGAACTCGATTTTCTCGGAAGCGCTTAACACGTACCACCACGCGTTCGGCTCCACGATCGGCGGCCTCAACAGCACGTTTCATCACAATCTCTGGGCCTCCAACACCGGGCGCAATCCGAGCGTCGGCATGATCGGCGACTTCACGTTCGTGAACAACGTGATCTTCAACTATCGCCATCGCACGATCGACGGCGGCGATCACCGGAGCTTTTTCAACATCATCAACAATTACTTCAAACCCGGCCCCGGCACGCCCAACGGACCGATCGCGTATCGCCTGCTCAAGCCCGAGAGCGAGCGCAGCAAGACCGTCGTGAACAACTTCGGTAAAGCCTACGTCGATGGAAACGTGGTCGAAGGTCATCCCAAAGTGTCCGCGAACAACTGGGATGGCGGCGTGCAACCGTCGGTCGTGACGCGCGAGCAGATGTTGGCCGACAAGATGAAGCTGGCGCCTTCCGATCCTCAGAAGCGCGCGCAGTACATCGCGAAAGTGGAGGCCGAGGTTGGTCAGATGAAATTTGTGACCAACTCGCTTGAGGAAGCGCTCGCGGCCATTCGCGTGAACGAACCATTCAAGCACGCGCCGCTCACGATTCGCAACGCGCGTGAAGCCTACGCTTACGTGCTCGAAAACGCCGGCGCCACGCTGCCGAAACGCGACGCGGTGGACGAACGTGTCGTGAAGATGGTGCGCACGGGCAAAGTCGCGAAAGCAAAAATGCTTCCCGAATCGAAAGCGAAGGCCGCCGCCGTTCGCTACGAAAAGAAGTGGATCGACGAACTCGAGGCCGGTGTGACGCAAGGCTTCATCACCGATCCCGCGGAAGTCGGCGGTTATCCGACGTATTCAGGAAAACCCTACAAAGACAGCGACGGCGATGGATTGCCGGATAGCTGGGAGAAAAAGTATGGACTCAATCCCAACGATCCGAGCGACGCGACCGCCGATCTGAACGGCGACGGTTACACCAACATCGAAGAGTTCATCAACGGAACCGATCCGCGCGCAAAGCGCTGATCTTGGCTGACGATTCTCACCGAAACGGAGCGACGATCCTCGCTCCGTTTTTTGTGTCCGAAAAAGCCGCTGCGTGCGAACCGGCTCAACTCATAGAGTGGGTTGCGCGCGTCACCGCCTTTTCTTCGCGCGTGTTCACTGCCAGAGAGGACGGGTATGAAAACGCGTTGCCCCCTGACGTGGAGAGGATTTCTCGCGCTGGCCGTTTTGACGGTAGGCGCTCGTGGTGAAACGGAGAAAAAAGCGTATCCCGAATACAGCGTGCCGGGCTCGGTCGTTCGTGTGCTGCCGCGCACGGTCGACGACCGCGAGTATCAGTTGATCATCGGCTTGCCGGCGGACTTCGAGAAGTCGCCCGACAAACATTATCCCGTGGTGTTTGTGACCGACGGCTATTGGGATTTCCTCAAAATCAACTCCATCAAAGGCAGCCTCGTGTACGACAAGACGGTGCCGGATTTCATCACCGTGGGCATCGGCTACGCGGGTGAGGATCTCGACTACGGACAACTGCGCTGCCGAGATCTCTCGCCGGTGGTTTTTCCCGACATGGGGCCGAAAACCTCCGGGCAAGCGGGCGAGTTCTTGGATCTGATCGAGAAGACGATCATCCCGCTGATCGAACGCGAGTATCGCGCCGATCCCGAACGTCGTGTGCTCGCAGGCGCGTCGATGGGCGGGTTGTTTGCGATCTATGCGATGTACACGAAGCCCGAACTTTTCCGCGCGTACATCGCGGCGACGCCGGCGACGATCATCGGCGGCGATTGGATTTTGCGCTACGAAGACGAGTTCGTGAAATCAGGCAAAACGCTCAACGCGCGCCTCTACTTCACCGTCGGCGAAAACGAAGCCGCGGATTTTCGCGGAAGTATCGAGCGCTTCGAGCGTCACCTCGCTCAGCGCAAATTTCCCGGACTCACATACACATTTCGCAAAATCGAAGACGAAGACCACGGCAGCGTGCAATGGGAGTCGTACGTGCGCGGACTTCGTTTCGCGTTTGCGGACGATATGAAAAAATAAATTCCGCGCGCCGGCGCGAGGCGGTCTGCGCGCGAAGTTGTTTTGCCGTGATGTGTGTGAAGTCCCTAACGTCGCGGCATGCTGATCTCCGCGGAAACGCTTTCTCAAAATCTGCAGAATCCCGACTGGATCGTCTTCGACTGCCGGCACGATCTCGTCGATCACGCACTCGGTGAGCGACGCTATCGCGAAGGCCACATCCCCGGCGCGCATTTCGCGCCGGTCGAAACAGCGTTGACGGGAAAGAAAACGGGGAAGAATGGACGGCATCCCTTACCCGAGCCCGCGGATTTCGCGGCATTTCTGAGCCAGCATGGCGTGACTCCGAAATCGACGATCGTCGCGTACGATGACGCGGGCGGCATGTTTGCCGCACGACTGTGGTGGCTCGCGCGCTGGATCGGTCTGGAGAACGTCGTCGTTCTCGACGGTGGCTGGCCCAAATGGACGGCGGCTGGCCGATTGGTGTCGCAAGAAGTATCGGCAAGCGTACCGGCATCGCCGCTGGATGTGCGAAAAAATCCATCGTGGGTGTGGAGCGCGGACGATGTCTTACGGCACTTGGACGATGAAGCGTTTGCGTTGGTGGATGCACGCGCGCCCGAACGCTACCGCGGCGACAGCGAGCCGATGGATCCCGTGGCGGGGCACATTCCCGGCGCGTTGAATCGATTTTATAAGGCGAATCTCGCGGCCGACCTGACCTTTCGGCCAGCGGAGGAATTAAAACGCGAGTGGAAAACGCTGATCGGCACGCGTTCGCCGGAGCAAGTGGTGCATCAATGCGGATCGGGCATCACCGCTTGCGCGAACATCTTCGCGATGGAATTCGCGGGACTTCCGGGCTCGAAACTGTACGCGGGTTCTTGGAGCGAGTGGGTGGCCGACCCCGCGCGACCGGTTGCCAAAGGGTGACCGATGGAATGTCGAATCGCCGTTTCCCCGGGAATCAGAACGTGAGGCGGGATGGACGGTTTCATCAGAGCGGATCGCCAAACCGAATCGGTCGTTTTTTCGCCGTCTTTTTCTTTCGGGGAGACGGTAAGATGCCGAGACGGGGATCTCCGGCTTTTACCAGGCGCACGAGTTTTCGCGCATCCTGCTCGAATGTCTCGGCCGATTCCGGCAGGTAGAGCCACTTTTTCAGGATCGGATGCTGCATGAGCGAGGGGAACTCGGCGCGCAGGCTTTCCTGATGTTCGTGAAAGGTGCAGACGAGCACACCCTGCCAAGGTTCTCCTTGGGTGGTGAGAAACAGCTGATGTTTGCCGTGCAACATGATCGTGCGCCCGCCGAACCAAGACTTTAGCACAAAGCTCGGTTCGTTAAGGAGCGGCTCGGCCAACCACGCGAGCGGATGCTCCGGTTTGGCGGCTTTAACGCGAAACGAAGGCGCGCGGGAGGATTTCATGTGCTGGGCCAGTTTTTCTGAGCGTTCGCGAACGGCTGGAGCGTGGCGAAGTTTAGCCAAAATTACGTTGGCAACAAGGTGCTAGATCGTCCCAAACAGACACAAAAAAGCCGGCCTGTGGTGAAGCAGGCCGGCGGTAAAGAGAACAGACGCTTTACTTGCGGGTTGGTTGGGCCGGCGGCGTCGGCATCTGCGTGAGCGTGCTTTCGCTGGCGCGCTTGGCGACCATTTGAGCCATGCGCTGGACCTCGATCTCGGCCGTGCGTTTGTTGGCGTGGGCGAGGGCGATCTTCTTGGAGAGATCGAACGAATCGCGGCCGAGCTGCTCTTTTTCCGCGCGGAGGCTGGCGAGCTGCTTTTCCAAGGAAGCGGCTTCCTTATTGTTGTCGGCAAGCTGCTTGGTGAAGCGCTCGATGTCGGAATTGATGCGCTCAATCTCAGCTTTGCGCTTGGCGATGCGATCTTCTTCCTTCTTGCGCTCAGCTTCTTCGCGCTCGGCCATGCGGCGCTCGGCGTCTTCACGCGCCTTGCGCTCCGCTTCCGCCTTCTTGGCTTCTTCCTCGGCGCGGATGCGGGCTTCTTCAGCCTTCTGCGCTTCGATTTTCTGGTTCATCTCGCCTTGATGCTGCCAGTAAACAAAACCAAACAGCACGAGGAGGACGATTGGGACGATGTAATACGAACGCTTCATGAGGGGATCGCGGTAAGTGGTTAGCTTTTGTTTTTGGCAGCGAGAGCGGCAGCAGCGGCGGCTTCAGCGGCGGCCTTGTCCACGGCTTCAATGGTGGTGAGGATCTCTTGGAACTTCTTTTCGTTTTCCTGGGCGAGCTTTACGTGCTTGTCCTGGTCAGCGATCTCAGCCTGTTGTGCGGCGATCTTTTCCTTGAGAGTGGAAACGGCTTCCTGCTCAACCTTCACCTCGTCTTTAAGGCGGCGAATCTGATTGGCGATGCGTTCCTGTTCGCGGAAGACGCGTTCGCGTTCGTCGAGGAGAGCCTGACGCTCTTCGCGCTCACGGCGATCGCGCTCTTCACGAGCTTCCTTCTCTTTCTTGCGGCGCTCGGCGAGGGCAATGGCCTCTTCGTATGCCTTGCGGCGCTCTTCGACTTCGCGGGCGAGCTTAGCTTCCTTTTCTTGCTGAATGGCCAGCGCGCGCGCGCGTTCTTTCTCGGCGTTATGTGACCGGAAGCTCCAATAAAAGCCGGCAAACACCAAGCAGCCGATGATGGGGACGAGGAAGTAGATTTTCTTCATTGGTAAGAGCGGAGAGTTTTAGCTGGTGACTGTCGGGGCTTTGAGTTGGGCGTCGCGTTCTTCGAGAGCGTCGTTAACCGCCTTCAAGAGTTCCTTGGCTCCACGCGTCTCGGGATCGATTTCGATGACTTTGTCCGCGGCGGCTTTTGCTTCGTCCAAGAATTTCAATTCCAACGCTAGATAAGCGATGTAGCTGTAGGCTTGGACTTGCTGGCTTTTCTCAAGCTTCTTGGCAACGGCTTGTTTGAAATGCGTGAGCGCTTCGGCGTAACGATCGGCCATGTAGTAGAGGTTGCCGATCAAAACTTCGAGAGCACCGGAGTCAGGGAAGAGCTTGGTCGCTTCCTTGAGTGTGGCGATCGCTTTGTCGTCCTTGCGGAGCTGCTGGTAGCAGTTGGCGAGGAGCTCCCAGTTGCGTTGCGAAGATTCGAGGGAACCGTTACGCAGGCCGGCTTCAAAGAGATCGGCGGCATGGGAATACTGCTGAGCGTTCAGGTGAATGCCGACCAAGGTGAAGTTATCACCTTTTTCGTTGAGCAGTCCGTGGCTCTGCGCGCGCTCCAAGGTGATGATGGCAGGGACAAAGCCCTTTTCTTCTTGGAGGAGATACGCGTTCAGCAGGGACTGCCAGTAGCTCTTGTTCTTCGGGTAGTCGCGGACGAGCAACTCCAGATATTCGGCGGCTTTGACATTGTCGCCGAGTTGCTGAGCCATGCTGACGAGCAGGGCGTAGAAGTGTTCGCGCGGCTTGATGCTCAGGCTGAGACCTTTTTCCGCTTCGATCTGGGCCTGCCGCAGGAGCTCCTTGTCGACCTTGTTGTCGTAAAGGGCCTGATTGTAGAGGATCGACGCCATGAAGTACTGGGCGTCGGGATTGGTCTTGGGCGTGCGGGCGCTCCAGCGGCGAAGCGCGTCGTACGCTTTAGCGTAGTAGCTGCGCTGGGCTTCGATATTCTTTTCGCCGGCAGCAGAGGCTTCTTGGCCATACAACTGAGCGAGAAGCCAGAGAAGTTCCAAGTCACGATTGCCGAAGTAGCCGTGCTTTTCGGAGAGGCCGACAGCCGTTTCCAAGGGTTCGATCGCGGCTCCGTAGTTGGATTTGTTGAGCAGCGCCTGGACCTTCAACTGCGACAGATAAGCTTTATCGTAGCTTTCGGGATCCGCAGCTTGGAGGACGGGCTCGATCTTTTCCAAGATTTCATCCCAAGGCTGAGGGTCTTTCTCCATCAGCGGAGAGATCACTTGAATCGCCTGGTGGGCTTTTTCGGAGAGCTCAGGCTTGCGTGCGGCGTCCTGCGCAAAAGCGCAGAAGGGCGTCGCGAGTGCGAGGAAAGCGGCTAAGAGGCGTGCTCGAGACCGGCGGGAAATGGGCGACGAGAGGTGGGACATGGAACGCTCGGGTTATTCGTCGTTGAGGTTGAACACGATCGGGATCTGCATGCGGGTGGCGACAGCTTTGCCACCTTTGCGACCGGGACGATATTTCCACTTCAGCACGGCTTGGATGGCCGCGGCTTCGAATTCGCGCTGACTGGAGCGGATGACTTCGACGTCGCGAACATCACCGTTGGTATCAACCACGAAGCGGAGAACCACTTCGCCATTGAGGCCGGCGCGGCGCATTTCGAAGGGATAGTTCGGGCGGGCTTGCACGCCGCGGATCTGCGGGTGCTGGTCGAGGTCGCGGAGGTTGAAGATGTTACCGATGTTGCTGGTGACGCGGTTGCCCGTGCCAGGACGGCCCGGTGGGATGTTCATAACACCCGTGGGACGGCCGAGATTCGGCGGGGGAGGCGGTTGAACAGCCTGGGTGAAATCGGTCAGCGAAGCAACCGTGGGAACGTCGGTGAGGCTGGGCGGGGCCAGAGAGGAGGATGGCTCCTGCTCGGCTTGGTCACCAAGATCGACGATCTCGGGTTCCTCGTCCTCGATCGGGGGCGGAGGTATCATGACCTCCATCACCACGGTCTCTTCTTCAGTGACGGCTTCTTGGGGTTTGGGCTTAAAAAATTCACCGCCATACGCAAATAGCGCGTGGATTGCGATCGAAGCGATGATGCCGATGATGAGGTCTCGACGCATGATTTATAGAAGTCGTTGAGGATTATCGGCCGCTGGCGCGGTAAGCGGTTTCTACGGAGACTTGGTCAATGCCGGCTTCGCGAACTTTGTCCAAGACTTGGACCAAGGCGCCAAACCTGGCGCGATCATCGCCGCTCACGAGAATCTTGGGACTGCTCTTTTGCTGGCTGAGTTGCAGCAGGCGGGGAGTGACTTCGCTCATCGAGATAGGCTCACGATCCCAGAAAACCGAATCAGCCTCAGAGACTTGGATAACGGTGATCTCGTTGGCGTCGGCGTTAGGCTGCGGAGGGACGGCCTTGGGAAGATTAAGCGGAATCGATTCGATCTTGTTCAGCGAGAGTGTGAACAGAACGAAAGTTGCCAGCAGGAAGAAGACGACGTCGATCAGCGGGATGATCTCAATGCGGGCCTTTTTGGCTGACGAAGCGGGAGGATTGAAGCCACCACCTTGCATGGTAAAAAGAAATAGGGATTTAAAGGGAGCGCTTACTCGCTGCTTGCCTGAGCTACGCGGGTTTCGATCAGGAGCTTGCTGAAGCCGGCCTTACGAATTTCGTCGAAGACGTAGCGCGAAGAGCTGAAAAGGGCGTTTTCGTCGCCGTTGATCAGGATTTTTCCGTCCGGCCCCGCGACTTGCTTGAAGAGCTGCAAGCGAGAGATGAACTCGTCGAGAGAGATGGGGTCCTTGTCCCATGCCAGTGAGTTATCGCTGGTGATCGAGACAGTGATCGTGCCGGCGGGATCGCGCGGCTCGTTGGTCGTCGATTCCGGAAGACGAACCGGCACGCCGTTGGACTTGTTCAAGGACAGCGTGAACAACACGAAGGTCGCGAGAAGGAAGAAAACAACGTCGATCAGCGGGATGATCTCGATGCGGGCTTTTTTAGGGCCACCGCCTGAACTGTGTCCTGAACCACCGGCCATAATGCGAGGGGAGTATAGGTTAAAAGGGAAAGGGAACCCAGCTAGCCGCGAGCGCTATCGGAAGGCTGGCGGCTAGTTGGTTGGGACCGCGCAGCTATTAAGAAACCGAGGTTTCGGATTTCTTCATGATCAGCTCGAGCGCGTTGGACGCGTCGGCGATGTCGTGCTTAGCCTGCTCAGCCTGCGAGTTGAGGATGTTGTAGGGGACGAGGCCGATGATGGCGATCGCGAGACCGGCGGCGGTCGCGATGAGCGCTTCGGCCACACCACCGGTGATCTGACCGGCAGCGGCGGCGATGTCGCCCGTCATGTTACCGAAGGTACGCATCATACCGGTAACGGTACCGAGCAAACCGAGGAGAGGAGCGGCGGTGATCACGGTATCGAGCACCGCGGTGCCTTGCTGGAAGCGCTTGAGTTCGTTGTTAGCGGCGCGCACGAAGGCGTTATGGAGAGACTGGTCGCGGTGGGTGAGCGCGTAGGTGAGGATGCGCGCGACGAAGTCCTTGCTGCGCTTGCCGAGCTCGATCGCGCCGTCGATGTCGCGGTTCTCGACGCGGTCGAGAATCTTTTCGACGACTTCCGGTTCGCGGCTGGTGGCCTCACGGATGAGGAAAAGGATGCGCTCGATGACGACGGTGAAGCCGACGAGAGAGACGATCAGAATCGGCCACATGATGGGACCACCGTGGTGGAAGAGCTCCATCGGAGTCTGGTTCATCAAGAAGGCGAGAGGCAGGCTACTGGCGGTGATCATGTTGGTTATTTCGTTGGGATTTTAGAGGTGAGGAAACTTGGGGGGCTGAATGGGCGTCTTGGGTTAGACGCAGAAATTGCAGCTGGGTTGTGAATGAAACGCGGAGATGTATTTTTTCTTAATAAAGAGCGCGAAATTTTTGTGGGGACGCAGAGTTTGATACTGTCTGGACAAAGAAAATGCAAAAACGGCCCGCGCGATATTCTATTAGCAAAGGGACTCCGGGCTATTCGTCAGACCCGGGGACGCGGCGCGAAGCGAAGCGTGCGCAAAGAGAGGATGAGACGCCGACGGAAGGCTGAAGCGATCAGAGGATCTTGGGCGATGGGTGGGCGGCATCTAACGAAAGCGAAAAAGAAAAGGGGCGGGGGAGGGCGCAAACTAGGCGTTCGTGAAAAATGGCTGTCAACGATGTTCTCTGGGAAACCTTTTCCTAACGTTAGGATGGCTGCCCGATAAGGACTCGAACCTTAACAAGCAGAGTCAGAATCTGCTGTGCTACCATTACACCATCGGGCAAAAGAGAAATCGTTGATCAATCGGAGCGTAAGATGGAGCCGGCGATGGGAATCGAACCCGCAACCGCCTGTTTACAAAACAGGTGCTCTACCGTTGAGCTACGCCGGCAAAAACGTGTACGACACCGGCACGGAGTTGGGTGCGGGGTCAGCCATCTGTCAGCTGGCAAGTTTGTGAAAAGAACCCCGGCGTGACCGGTTGCCGTGGAGGCGAAATTTGGTGGCTCCCCGGGGACTCGAACCCCGAACCAATTGATTAAGAGTCAACTGCTCTACCATTGAGCTAGGAAGCCAAAAAACGGAGGGCGAAAAACTCAGATTCCGGACGGGGTTGTCAAATCCTTTTCGGTGGAAACTTCCGTTTTTGATGTGCGTGCACGCGTGAATGTATTCAAATATCGAATACATTCGTCTGTTGTGATTCGCGACCCTTCGCGGGGACGGTGGGGATGCCGGTTGCGCAGGGCTGGAATTTTACCCTTGCCAAGGTGTGCGGTGCCCAGTGTTTTCTCCCGCTCCTCACATGCAGAAGACCAAAAAGTCCATTGCCAAGCGCTTCAAGTTGTCCGCCTCGGGCAAGCTGGTGCGTCGCACTCCGGGCTTCCGTCACTTGCTGGCCTCGAAGAGCACGAAGTCCAAGCGTCGTGCCTCTCGTGACAAGCTCGTGGCCGAAGGCCATGCGAAGCCCCTGAAGCGAGCTCTGCCGTTCGGCCTCTAATCCGCTATACGGCAAACCGATAACCGCCCAGCCGGGTGAATCCTAACGAGACGACCCGGCGGCCCAAAAATACCTAAACTAACATGCCTCGTGCCACAAACTCCCCCGCGTCGCGCAAGCGTCGCAAAAAAGTGCTGAAGTACGCCAAGGGCTACTTCGGTAATAAATCGAAGCTGTTCCGCTACGCCAAAGAAGCGGTCCAGCACGCCTGGCAGTACGCCTACGCGGCCCGCCGCAAGAAGAAGGGCGATTTCCGCGCCCTCTGGATCGTGCGTCTCAATGCCGCCTGCCGCAACGCCGGCATCAGCTACAGCCGCTTCATCGAAGGCCTCAAGGCCGCCAATATCGGTCTCGACCGCAAGGTCCTTTCCGACATCGCCATCCGCGATGAGGTCGCCTTTAATGCTCTGGTCAAGAAAGCCCAGGACGCGTTGAAGAACAAGGCCGCCGCCGCGCAGAAGGCCTAACTCTTAATAACGCGAGCCTAGCGGGCTCGCCCCAAGAAAACCGCACACCGTCACGGCGTGCGGTTTATCTCCCGAGGACGGGCCTCCACGAGGTTCGTCCTTTTTGTTTTCCCGGCTCGACGCCGCCCCCTCCGCTGCCGCTTCCTTTCTTTTTCATGCAAGACCAACTCTCCGCTCTTCTGGCCAAGGCCCAGTCCGAGTTTCCCTCGTTGAAAACGCGTCCCGAATTCGAAGCCGCCAAGGCCCGTTTCGTCGGTCCCAATGGCGAGCTCACCGGCCTCATGAAGCAGATGGGCTCCGTGCCGAAAGAGCAGAAACCGGCGCTGGGTAAACTCATCAACGAAGCCAAGGCGCAACTCCAAGCGCACATCGACGCCACGCTGCGTCGCATCGAAGCCGCCGAACTCCAGGCGCAACTTGGCCCCGCGATCGATCCGTCGTTGCCGTCGCCCGATCCTGATTTTGGCACCTATCATCCGCTCACTCTCGTCCGCGAGGAGATGTGCCGCATCCTCCGCAAAGTCGGCTTCACCGTTGTCGAAGGCCCGGAGGTCGAGACCGAGTACTATTGTTTCGACGCGCTCAACACGCCCGCCGATCACCCGGCGCGCGATGCGCAGGATACGTTTTATCTCCCGACGAACGCGCGCTTCGGAAACATCTCCAAAAAAACGCCCGACGAAAAATACCTGCTCCGCACGCACACGTCGTCGGTGCAGATTCGCACGATGCTCAAAGGCGAACCGCCTATCCGCATCGTTTCGCCGGGCCGCGTGTATCGTCGCGATACGACCGACGCCACGCACTCCGCCAATTTCCATCAGCTCGAGTGTCTCTACGTGGACAAGAATGTCACCGTGCGCGACCTGAAGGCGCTCCTCGATTACATCTTCGCGTCGCTCCTCGGCAAAGAAACTAAGACCCGCTTCCGCACGCACTACTTCGGCTACACCGAGCCGAGCTTCGAAGTGGATCTCAGCGCGAAGCACCTCCCCAAGGTGAACAAGGAGTGGATCGAAATCGGCGGCTGCGGCATGGTCGATCCCACCGTGTTTGCCGACGTCGGCTACGATCCCGAAGTCTGGACAGGTTACGCGTTTGGCATGGGACTCGAGCGCCTCGCGATGCTGCTCTACGGCATCGATGACATCCGCTATTTCTACCAAAACGACCTCCGCTTCCTCCGCCAATTTGCCTGAGTTTTTAGTCACAGCGACACACAGAGCGCGCAGAGTTAAGCCCTCTGATTTTGCCTCTGTGATCTCCGTGCTTCCGTGGTTCAATTCACATGAAAATTTCCCTCAACTGGCTCCAAGACTACATCGATCTCTCCGGCATCAGCGCCGATGAGATTTGCCGCGCGATCACGCTCCTCGGCTTCGAAGTCGAGCAGGTTATCCGCACCGGCGCACCCGAGCTCAAAAACGTCGTCGTCGGCGAAATCCTCACGCGCGGCAAACACCCCAACGCCGACAAACTCTCCGTTTGCACGGTCGATGTCGGTCCCGAGCATGGCGGCGTGCGCACGATCGTTTGCGGCGCGCCCAACTGCGATGCCGGCAACCGCGTTCCCGTCGCGCTTCCCGGCGCGATCATGCCCGGCAATTTCGAAATCAAACTCTCCAAGATCCGCGGCCAGGAATCGCAGGGAATGATGTGCTCCGCGAAGGAGCTCACGATTTCCGACGAAGCGCAGGGCTTGCTCATCCTCGCGGACCGCCCCGCGATCGGTACGCCGATCAATCAAGTGCTGCCACCCGGCGACACGGTTTTGGATATCGAGATCACGCCCAATCGCCCCGACTGCCTCAGCCACATCGGCATCGCGCGCGAATTGTCCGCGTGGTTCAAAAAGGAGCTCCGCTATCCCGCGGTAAAATTCGAGCCCGCGCACGCGACCGAGGCGCGCCCGGATTTGTTGAAATCGGTTCGCGTGACCGCCCCGGAAGAATGCCCGCTGTACACGGCGACCGTGATCACCGGTGTGAAAATCGCACCGAGTCCCGCCTGGCTGCAGGAACGTCTTCGCGCGATCGGTCAGCGCCCGATCAACAACGTCGTCGATATCTCCAACTACGTGCTCCACGAGTACGGCCAGCCGACGCATGCGTTTGACGCCAAGAAAATCGGCGGCTCCGAAATCATCGTTCGTCTCGCCGCGGAGAGCGAAAAGATCGTCACGCTCGATGGCAAGGAACGCACGCTTGCGTCGAACATGCTCGTGATCGCCGATGCTCAAAAATCGCTTGTCGTCGCGGGTGTGATGGGCGGCGAAAACTCCGGTGTGGACGACACCACGACCGACCTCGTGCTCGAGGTCGCGTACTTCAAGCGCCAGTCCGTCCGTGCGACTTCCCGCAAGCTCGGCCTTTCGTCCGATTCGTCGTATCGCTACGAACGCGGCGTCGATCCGCACTCGCTCGAAGAAGCCGGTCGTCGTGCGATCGATCTCATTCTCGAAATCGCCGGCGGCAAAGTGGCCGGCTTTACGCAACGCATCGGCGCCGATGTCCCGTGGCAGCGCGAGATCGTGGTCACACCTGGCTTCATCAACGAAAAACTCGGCTTCACAATTCCCGAGGCCGACATGAAAGCCGCGTTCGAAGCGCTCGAGCTCACGATCGTGCGCGAAGAACCGACCGAATCGCGTGGTCCCGCATGGACGGTTTCCATCCCGAGCTGGCGCGACGATCTCGATCGTCCGATCGACCTCGTTGAAGAGGTGCTGCGCGTTTACGGCACGGAAAAAATTCCCGCGAGTCGCGTGCTCGCGCCGGGCCTCGTCGGCGATGACGACGCGGTTGTGGTGTTTAATCGCCGCGTCGCCGATGCGCTTGTGGGCCAGCGTTTCCACGAATGCGTCAATTACACGCTGCGCTCTGTGCGCGAACTTCAGGCCGCGGCGACGCCGGAGACGCTCAGCTCGCTCGCGCTGGCCAATCCTTTTGTCGAAGACCAATCGCACCTGCGTCCGACGCTCGTCACCGGTTTGCTCGATACGTTGAAACTCAACCAATCGCGCGGTGTCGCGGCGTCGCGTTTGTTCGAGACGGGCCGCATCTTTCTCGAGCGCGGTGATCAGCTCGTCGAGTGCGTCGCGGTCGCTTTTGTGATCGCGGAAAACGCCGATAAACGTTCCTGGCTCAAACGCGAGCTGGCCGATTTCTACACCGCGAAAAATCTCGTCGGTACGCTCGCCGCGGCCGCAGGTATCGATCTCTCGCGCCAGCCGCTCGTCGCCGTCAACGACATCAATGCCTTCGGCTGGCAAGCGGGCCACTCCGCCTTGGCGGGCGATATCAAATACGGTTGGACCACACGCTTCGGTTTGCTCGATCTGGCCGCCGTCAAAGCCGCGGGTGTCGAAGGCAAAGTGTACGCCGGCCAGTTCGCGATCTTGCCGGAAAAACTCACCTCCGCGGAAACGCGTCGTCGTTATCAGCCGTTCAGCCTTTTCCCCGCCGCGTTGCGCGACCTTGCGCTTGTGGTCGATGAGGCGCTGCCGGCTGCCGACGTCCAGAAAACGCTCGCGAAGATAGCCCGCGCGGCGGTTGGCAACGCGTTCGCGCTCGAAGGCGTGGGCGTGTTCGACGTTTATCGCGGCAAGGGCCTGCCCGAAGGAAAGAAGAGTCTCGCATTCTCCTTCACCTTCCGCGCCGCCGATCGCACGTTGACCGACGACGAAGTGAACGCCGTCTTCAACAAAATCCAGGACGAGCTCACCAAATCCACGCCTTACCAGATCCGGAAATAATTTTTAACCACAGAGACACAGAGCTCACAGAGAGTCGGAAGGATTGTTCTCTCAGCCCTTTGTGCCTCGGCCGTTAGACAAACCCCCGCTGAATATGTCCGCGCCATCCGACCTCAACATCGACCACATCGCCACGCTCGCGCGCATCGAACTCACGCCCGAGGAAAAAACGAAATTCGCGGCGCAGCTCGGCGACGTGCTCGGCCACATCGAGCAGCTCAAGAAGATCGATGTCACCGGCGTCGAGCCGACCGCGCATGGTTTCCCGATCTACAACGTCTGGGCCGACGATATCCCGCAGCCGGGACTTCCCGTGGAGGTCGCGCTGAAAAACGCTCCGGCTCAGCGCAACAACATGGTTGTCGTTCCCAAGGTCGTCGAATGATGACGCCGCGCAGCGACGATCAACAGCGTTCGCAAACGCCGGATCTTCGCACGCGCGGTTTAATTTAGCCGTTCACTCACCGCTACTCATTCTTCTCCGTGTCCTCCGAACTCATTTACCAGCCCATCTCCCAACTCGCCGAGCAGCTTGCGTCGAAAAAGATTTCGTCGGTCGAGCTCACGCAGGCGGTCATCGCGCGCACGAAAGCAGTCGATTCTCAGGTGAAAGCGTTCAACTCGTTCGACGAGGCCGACGCGCTCGCGCAAGCCCGTGCCTCCGACGAACGCCGCGCCGCCGGGCAGGCGAGGGGACCGCTCGATGGCATTCCGATCGGGCTCAAGGATGTCATCGCCGTCGAAGGCCAGCCGCTCACCGCGTCGTCGAAGATGCTCGCGAACTTCGTTTCGCCGTACGATGCGACCGTGACGAAAAAACTGAAAAACGCGGGAGCCGTTTGTTGGGGTCGTCTCAACCTCGACGAGTTCGCGATGGGCTCGTCCACGGAAAACTCGGCGTTTCACACCACGTCGAATCCATACGATCTGGAATGCGTGCCTGGCGGAAGTTCGGGCGGCAGCGCGGCCGCACTCGCCGCGGGTGAAGCGATCGCCACGCTCGGATCGGATACGGGCGGTTCCATTCGTCAGCCTGCCGCGCTCTGCAATGTAGTCGGCCTCAAGCCCACGTACGGCCTCGTGTCGCGTTATGGATTGATCGCGTTTGCCTCGTCGCTCGATCAGATCGGTCCGTTCACGCGCACGGTGGAAGACGCCGCGATCACGCTTGGCGTCATCGCGGGACACGATCCGCTCGATTCGACTTCGTTCAAAGCGGACATCCCCGATTATCGCGCCGAACTTTCGAAGCGCAAAGGCCCGTGGAAGCTCGGCATTCCCAAAGAATATTTTGGCGAAGGTCTCGATCCCGAAGTCGCTGCTGCCGTCGAAGCCGCGATCGATTTCTACAAGAAACAAGGCTGCGAGATTAAGCCCGTCTCACTCCCGCACACGGAGTACGGCGTGGGTGTTTATTACATCATCGCGACGGCCGAGTGTTCGTCGAATCTCAGTCGTTACGACGGCGTGCGCTACGGACATCGCACCGCGAATCCGAAAGACATCAACGAGCTCTATTTCAAATCGCGCGCCGAAGGTTTCGGAGCGGAAGTGAAACGCCGCATCATCCTCGGCACCTACGTGCTGAGCTCGGGTTATTATGACGCGTATTATCTGCGCGCGCAGAAAGTTCGCACGCTCATCCGTCAGGACTTCCTCAAGGCGTATGAGGAAGTGGATGCGATTCTCACGCCCACGACACCGACGCCTGCCTTCAAGAAAGGCGAAAAAGCCGCCAACCCGCTCGCGATGTATTTGAGCGACATCTACACGATCGGCGTGAACCTCGCGGGCCTGCCTGGTTTGAGCATCCCGTGTGGTTTCTCGAAGAGCGGCCTGCCGATCGGCCTGCAACTCATCGGCCAACCCTTTAAAGAAGCCGACCTCCTCGCCATCGCCCACACCTACGACCGCGCCCACGACTGGGCCTCGCGTCATCCCAATCTCTAAAATCAAAGGAGTAGTTGGTGGTTAGGCATTGGTAGTTGGTCCAAGCCGCGCTTTTCGCGAACCAGCTCACATCCGCGTTCCTCCGCCACCAACTACTGATTACCAACTACAAACTACCGCAGCAGCCTTTTGTTCGTCCCATGAAATACGAAGCCGTCATCGGTCTTGAAGTTCACGTCCAGATCAAGACCCGGTCGAAGATGTTCACCCGCGTCGCCGCCGGTTACGGTCACGACGAAAATACGCTGACGGATCCCGTCGTCCTCGCGCTGCCGGGCGTGCTGCCCGTCATGAACAAAGCCGCGCTCGACGCCATCATCAAAGCCGGCCTCATGCTCGGCTGCGAGATCGCGCCCGTGTGCAAATGGGACCGCAAAAACTATTTCTATCCCGATTCGCCCAAAAACTATCAGATCTCTCAATACGACCAGCCCATCTGCATCGGCGGTGCGGTCGAGATCGAGTTGCCCGGTCCGTCGCGCAACATCATGGGCGAGCACAAAAAGATCCCGCTCACGCGCATCCACCTCGAAGAAGACGTCGGCAAGCTGAACCATTTCGCGAACGATTCGCTCGTGGATTACAACCGCGCCGGCACGCCTTTGATGGAGATTGTATCCGAACCGGCAATACACTCCGCCGAGGAAGCGTATGCTTATCTCACCTCGCTGCGTCAGACCATGATCTATGGCGGCATCTCCGACTGCGACATGGAGAAGGGCCAGATGCGTTGCGATGCCAATATCTCCATTCGTCCCGTCGGTTCGACGGCGCTTGGCACCAAGGTGGAGTTGAAAAACCTCAACTCGATTTCCTTCGTGAAGGCCGGCATCGAGCACGAAATCAAGCGCCAGATCGCCGTCCTCGAAAGCGGCGGTACAATCGTGCAGGAAACGCGCGATTACGATGGACAGACCGGCGCGTCGCAGTCGCTGCGCACGAAAGAAATGGCGCATGATTACCGCTATTTCCCGGATCCCGATTTGATGCCCGTCAAAGTGGACGCCGAGTGGAAGGCGCGCATCCAGGCCGAGATTCCCGAACTGCCGTTCGACAAGCAGCGCCGTTTCCAGGAACAACTCGGCGTGCCCTACACGATTACCTCGGTGCTCGTGCCCGATCGCGAACTCAGTGACTTTTTTGAAGAAGCGGCCAATCTCGCCGGTCCTGGAAAAGCGCAGGCGGTGGGCAACTGGATCGTGAACGATCTGTTGCGCGAACTCGGTGCGGCGAAGATCGCGCTCGCCGATTCCAAAGTGAAACCGGCGCACATCGCCGCGCTCGTGAAACTCATCGATGCGGGCACCGTGCTCACCGCGGCCGCGCGCGAAGTTTTTTCCGAGATGTTTGCCACGGGCGATCAACCCGACGCCATCGCCGAACGCAAAGGACTCAAAGCCGCGCCGACCGACGCCGGCGAACTCGAGCAGTGGTGCCGCGATGCGATCGCCGGCAATGCGAAGGCGCTCGCGGAGTTCAAGGGCGGCAAGGACAGCGCCATCAATGCGTTCAAGGGCCCGGTCATGAAGGCCGCCAAAGGCAAAGCGAATCCGAAGGCCGTGGACGAGATGCTGCGCAAGCTTCTCGCGTCGATGTGATCGCGCGCTGAAGCCACGAGAACATCTCTTCGGCGAACGAACGACGCTGCGCTAAATGCAGTTTCCGCCGTTGAGCGTGCTCCGTTTTTCTCGCCGACATTTTTATGCAAAGTTCGTCGTCCGCTCCGAGATCGCAGCGTTCACTGTCCCAACTGATTTTCCTCAGCCGCTGGCTGCAGGCGCCGCTCTACCTTGGGCTTATCATCGCGCAAACGGTGTATGTCTATCGCTTCTGCGTGGAGCTCTGGCACCTGATCGGTTTCGCGTTGCTGGGTCACGACGCGCCCGCCTCGGTGCTTTCATCGGTCAAAGACACCGAGACGATTGTGATGCTTTCGGTATTGGGCCTCATCGATGTCGTGATGATCGCGAACCTGCTCATCATGGTGATCGTCGGCGGCTATGAGACCTTTGTTTCGCGTCTCAATCTTGATGGTCATCCCGATCAGCCGGAGTGGTTGTCGCACGTGAATGCCGGCATCTTGAAGGTGAAGCTCGCGATGGCGCTCATCGGCATCTCGTCGATTCACCTCCTGAAGACGTTCATCAACGCTAATGATATCGGTGAGAAGGTGCTTCTCTGGCACGTATTGATCCATCTTACCTTTGTCGTGTCCGCTCTCGTGCTTGCGTGGATTGAACGCATCACCGGCAGTTCGGTGAACGCGCAGCACTGAGCCGGACCGCTCAAATGGCTCATTCCTCCGCACCATCGCGCATCGCCCTCGTCACTGGCGCCTCGAAAGGTCTCGGGCGCGCCATCGCCAAAAAACTCGCGGCCGAAGGCCATCGCGTGATCGCGAATTATTTCAGCTCGGCGAGTGAAGCGGAGGCATTGGTTGCGGAGATTTCTGCCGCCGGCGGACAAGCGCTCGCCGTTCGCGCGGATGTGCGCGATCCCTCGCAAATCGCCACACTGCTTCACGCCGCGCAGGAACATTTTGGTGGTACGGTCGAAGTCGTCGTCAACAACGCCACGGGCCCGCAACCGATGAAAGCGATCGAGGACTACGCGTGGACCGAGTTTCAGGACCAGCTCGATTTCTTTGTGAAAGCGCCGGTCTTGATCGCGCAGGCGATGTTGCCGGCGATGAAAGCGGCGCGTTGGGGCCGCATCATCAACATCGGCAGCGAGGTGGTGGATCTGGGTAACGCCAACTTCAGCGCGTACGTCGCCGCCAAAGGGGCCATGCTCGGACTCACGCGCGCATGGGCGACCGAGTTTGGCCCGTGGGGCATCACGGTAAATCTTGTATCGCCCGGGTGGATACCGGTGGAGCGCCACGCGGACATTCCGCGCGCATCGATCGACGGATACGCGGCGCAGCTGCCGTTGAAACGAATCGGCACGCCTGAAGAAGTGGCCGATGCCGTCGCGTTTTTGGCGGGCGAGGGCGCTGCATTTGTCACCGGTCAGACGCTCGCGGTGAATGGAGGCAACACCTTCTCCTGACGGCGGTCCATCGCCGCATGAACTGTTATTCGCTTCTCCTCGGTGCAAGAAATACGCCGACGGCCGGAAAACGATTTTTGAAGAAGGATGATGCGCGGGTGCGCGCGATCACGGCGCGGCATTTTCCGGAGGGCTTCACGATATTGAGCGCGAAGGGTGGTTGGCAGGACCAAGAGCGCGGTGCGTTTATCGAAGAGGATTCGCGCCAGATCCTCATCACTACGCGCAATCGCGCGAAGCTTCGCGCGTGGTGTCAGGAACTCGGCGCAGCGCTTCAACAAAAGGAACTGTTGGTTGTGGAGATCGGGCCGGCGTCCACGTTTCGCATCAAAGCGCGTCACTGACCGCTCACGCGTGGAGCGCGTTTGCCGCGCGTGATCGCGCCGAGCACACGTTGGTACGGAAGTTCCGTGCCCGCTTGCGCGGCGCGCAGCAGCAACGCTCCACGACTCATGTCGCCGCGTCCGACGAAGTCCGCGGGAAACCAGAGCCGATCGCCAAAAGTCGCCAGCAACACGTCGCGATATTTTGCCGTCGCGATGCTGCCGAGCAGCACGGCGCGACCATCGGGTTCGAGATGCCTCAAGAGTTTCTTTGCATCGCGCGTGAGCGGCTCGTGATAACGCGGATCGTCTTCGTGAATATCCACCGCACCGAAAGCCAGCAGCTCGGTGGGCGTGACGAGGGTGCTGGGGTCCAACAAGCCGGCAGAAGGCGTGATCACACGTACGACGGTGTCGTTGTCATCCGCCGCGAAACGCCGCGCGTAGGTGATCTTGCCGCGAAAATACAGGCCGCTCGCGAAAGCGAAGACATCGGCCAGCGGCAGGCCCGCGTGATGAAACCGCCGCGCCAGTGGAAACTGCGCCGCGGGATTCAGCAGCAGGCTCGCGCGCTGACCAGTGACCTTTGCCGGCGAAAGCAGGAACAGTTTTTTCACGGGAGAGCGGACCTTCGGCGATGACGTCGGTTCTGCATGAGTGTACGCAATTCTTCGCGATATTTGGCGGGCGTCGTCGTGACGCCTTGCGGGCGATGTGTGGCGTGGAGCTTCACCGTCGCGCTTTGCTCAACAACGTGCGCAAGCGTGTGTCTGCGCCGGGTTGCCTCGCTGCGATTTCTACGGCTGTCTGTTGGCATGCTGTTATCGCCCCTTTGCCGCATCCGTACCTTGGTTTTGGTCCTCGCTGTCAGTTGCGGGCTTTCGCTTTTCGCTTCGGAGAAAAAGCCCGGCCCCTTCACCACGATGTTCTGGACGTGGCAGGACGACGCGATCGAGAACCCCGATGTGTTGCTCAAGCAACTCGCCGAGCTGAAGGCGGCGGGATTCGACGGACTGTTCGTGATGCCGCGTGCGACGCGTTATCAGATTTTCGACGACGAGATGATCGCGGCGGTGAAACTCGCGAGCGAGGCCTGTCGCCGCGAAGGCATCGAGTTTATCTGGGGGCCCGATCCGCGTTTTGGCGCGCATCACATCATCGCGAAGACCGGGTACGGCGCGGAAATTTTGCTCACCGGTCTCGATTTCCTCGGAAAAGTTCCGCCGGCCGGAAACAAACTCCCGCCCGACCGCGCGCTGCTCAACGAGTGCAAGGTCGAGAACGGCCGCTTCTCGCTTCGCTATAACTACCCGCAGAAACGCGATGTTCACATGCTGACCGAAGTCGGCCTTTGGCTGAACCCCATCGGCGTGGACAAGGTTTTCGCCTACCAGCGCAAAGATGGAAAAGTCGTCGCCTCGTCCGTCCGCGACATCAGCGGGCAGCATCATTTCTTCATCAACCGCAGTCTCTACTACGTTGAGGTGTTCGGAAAGCCCGACCTGCCTCCCGGCGAATGGTGGGTGATCGCGTTTCCACGTTTCGCTTCGAATCTGTACGCCTTCGATGCGCCCGAACACGAAGCGGAGATGATGAAACTGCTCGATCGTTACCAAGCCGAGGGTATCCGCTTCGACGGCTTCTGGTGGGACGAACCAGGTTATTATCTCCAATTCGGCCACTACGCGATCAGCGAGCGGATCTACCGCGATTTTCAGGCGAAGTATGGCTACGACCTCAAGGAACGACTCTACGCGCTGCTGCTCACGCTCGATGACGAAAGTCAGATGCGCGTGCGCGACGACTATTTCCAGCTCGTGATGGATTATGTCTTCGGCGCCGAGGAGCGCATGTGGCGCGAAGGAGAAAAACGTTTCGGGCCGCTGCGCATGGGCATTCACCAGAACTGGCACACGATTCCCGACAACATGTACCACGGCTCGGCCGACTACTGGCGCGGTCTTGCGGCCGTCGATGCCGGCTACACCGATGCGGGCAGCTTCGAGCGGTATTTCAAGTCCAGCTTGGCCGGCAAATACGAGCAGACTTCGTTCATGATTTTGGCGACGAGTCTCGCGAGGTATTCGAAAACCGGGCAGGCCTACTTCAATCAATGGGGCGTGAACTACGACGAGGCGGTGCCGGTTTACTGGAACGACCTGATGGCGCTCTTTTCGAATCAGTGGATCCAGCATTCTTACGGCACGACCAAAGGCATTGGCGCCGGACGCGATTTCGGCCCCGGTTTCCCGAATCATCCGACGTGGTCCCTTTTGCCGAAACTCATCGAAAAGACCCGCCGCGTTCACGCCATCACAGGCTACCAACTTCCGGTCGCTGACGTCGCGGTGATCTGCCCGCTGGCTACGATGATGGTCGGGCGCGAACCGGAAAACGACGACATCATGAGCAAGGTCAACCGCCTCGTCGGCGCGATGCCCGCCGCCGGCGTGCAGGTCGATTTTATCTCGGACAACTGGCTCGGCGACGCCGTCCTCGAGAATGGCCTGCTCAAGCTCGGCAGGCACAGTTACAAGGCCGTCGTGTTGCCGTGTGCCCGCGTGCTTACGGCGAAGGAATTTTCCGTTATTCAAAAACTCGTCGCCGCGAAATTCCCCGTTCACGTCGTCGATCAGGCGCCGGAGCTGACACTCGACGGCGAGCGTGTTTCGCTGTCGCTGCCGGTTGCGTTCAAAATCGAAGCCGATGCCACGGACCTTGTTTCCGCGATCGCGCGACTGAATCTGCCCTCGCCAGTCACCGCGCTTCCGGGGGCGTACGTCACCGCTATTCCAGCCGGCAACGACGATCTTCTCGTTTCTGTCATGCCGGTGACGCCGGGCGCCATGGTTTCCGGCGAGATTCTCTGCCGCGGGCAAACGGTTTTGGTGGAGCCGACGGATTCGCTCTCGATCTATCGCGTCGGAGCCGCCGGCGCGAAACGCGAGCTCTGATCCTCCATGACAATTGTCTGACATCTGGCTGACGCCACCCTGACAACTCGCGGCCGATTTTCGTGTGAAATGAGCGCGTCCCTAACGGACGTCTCTCATGAAAACGAAAAAATACTTCTCCCGTCTCGCGATGGCGCTCGGATGTGCCGCGCTGTTTGTGTCCGCTTTCGCCAAGACTCCGGCCGAGCCGGTGAATCTGCGTTTGGAATTCGATCGTCCTGTTTTGCCGGCAGACTCGATGGAAACCGTGATCGTGAAAGTCGCGCTCGATGGTGCGCGTTTGCCGGCCAATAAAAAACGTCCGCCTGTGAACCTCGCGCTCGTGATCGATCGTTCGAGTTCGATGCACGGCGATAAAATCGTGAAGGCACGTGAAGCCGCGCTCGAGATGTTGAGCCGCCTCGCGCCGGACGACCGGCTCGCAGTCATCGCTTACGATACTGCGGTGGAAACATTGGTGCCGGCGCAGCTCGTCGGCGATGGTCGCGAAATCGCTGAGGTGATTCGCTCGATCCGTCCGCGCGGTATGACGGCGTTGTTTGGCGGTGTTTCCCAAGGCGCGTCCGAAGTGCGCAAGGCGCTCGAAGACGTACGCTTCAGCCATCGCGTGATTCTTCTTTCCGACGGCCAGGCCAATGTCGGTCCGAATTCGCCCGACGAACTCGGCAACCTCGGCAGTGCGTTGATGAAGGAAGGGATTTCCGTCACGACCATCGGCCTCGGTCTCGGATACAACGAAGATCTCATGACGCGTCTCGCGCAACGCAGCGACGGCAACACGTACTTCGTGGAATCAAGCGATGAGCTGCCGCAGATTTTCGCCGCCGAGTTGGGCGATGTGCTCAATGTTGTCGCGCGCCGTGTGGTCGTGGACGTGGAGTTTCCCGAAGGGGTGCGTCCACTTCGTTTCGTCGGCCGTGAAGGTCGGATCGATGGACGCCGCGCGCATGTGCGACTAAACCAAGTTTACGGCGGGCAGGAGAAATTTGCGCTGATCGAAGTCGAAGTTTCTTCGCGTCGCAAAAACGCCCGTCTGCCCCTCGCGACGGCGCGCGTGAATTATGAAGATGCGTTAAACATGCGCCCGGTGACGCGTGAAGCGCGCGGCGAAGTGCGTTTCACCGACGATCACGACGCGGTCGTCAAATCTGCGAATCAACGTGTGCAAGCCGACTACGCGCTCAACCGCGCCGCCGAGAGCCGCGACGTCGCCATCGCGTTGATGGATGAACGCAAGCCGACCGCGGCTGCGTCCGAACTCCGTGCGCGCGCCGCCGAGATGCGGAGCGTTGCGGATACGTACCGCAATAAGCAGCTGTTGGAACTCGCCGCGAAACAGGAAGCCGAAGCGGCCCGGCTCGAACGCGAAGGTATGAGCAATGAATCGCGCAAGCTTTACCGTGCTCAAAACGCCCAGACGGCAAACCAGCAATCGACCTCGAGCCGCTGATCGCGCGGTCGGGAAGTGTCATGCATGCGATCGCGTTCTCACGTGTACTGCTGATCGGGCTGGCGATGGTTGGATCCGTCGCCGCCCACACGGCGGCGCTGTCTCCCGCCCGCAGTCTGGATTGGGCGACGATTCAGGCGACAGGCGGAATGAAAAGTGGATCTGTTTTCCGGCGTGGTGACGCTAGGATTCTCCCCGTGGAGTACGATGTCCACGGCTTGCGTGCGATCACTCGCAAGCCGACGGTCATTCATTCGGCGCCGGATGTGTGCCGCTGGCAGGGGAAACGAGAAGGCTCGCGGATTCTGCTTCTCGCCACGGCTCGGCTGACGCGGGAAACGAATGAGTTTCCCGTGCGTTATGAACTTGAACTACCACCGCTCGAGCCGGGGATCTACGAAATCCTCTACGATGATAAATCGGCGGAGTATCCGCGAATCGGTAGCGTGGAGATTCGCGCGGACGAGGTCGATTGACGCCTCTGCAAAAGCGGCTCGGCAGAGGGCGGAGAGTTATCTTACCTCAAACTGAAACGTGACCACGACCCGACGCATATTTGTCTATTGGTTCCTGCTGCTCGTGGCGGCGTTGGGCGTGGGCGCTGGTGCGTGGTGGCTGTTGCAACGCGAAGAGTCGCGGCTGCTCGTCAGGACAGAGGCGGCGGAAGCGGCGCGACGGGCAGCGGCGGAAGCGCGAGCGACATTGGTCGGGGAAAATGTCGAACTGCTCGTCGGCGATGTGCGTAGTGGGTTGTTGGATACGCTGACGAATTTCGCCGAAGACGAACTCGCTGAGTCGCTCGACGCATGGGAAAGCAGCAACCCGCTCGTGCGGACCGCGTTTCTCGCGTCGTCCACCGGGAGTTTGTTGCGACCCGAAGTAAACGGCGCCGATGACGAGCGACACGGCTTCGTGCGGCGTTTCTCGACATTGTTTCGCACGCAGTCTCCCTGGCGCCGGCCGGAGTCCGCCAAGAGTCGGGCGGACGGTGACACGGAACGCGCGTCGCGCTCGAACGTGGCGGGCATTCAAAGTGCGCGGCGCGAAGTGCAGGTTCTGTCGCAGAATAAACTCTACGTTCCCGCGGAGCGCGCGCGGGCGTCAGGCGCACCGAAGGTCGCATATGCGGATGAAGAATCCCGCCCGCGGGCTCAAACGGGTCTGGCGCGTTCGGGTTGGTGGCCGGTGACGGTGGATGGGCGACTGCATTTGCTCGGCTGGGTCTGGCCAGACGGAACGGCGCGCGTGCGCGGCGTGGACGTGGAGCTGGCGGCGTTGCTGCCGCGATTGGCGGGGGCGCTGCCGCAGGAAGCGGGCGCGGGCGAAGGGTATGTTTTGCGCGATGAAAAAGGCCGCACGATTCATCAAAGCGGAATCGTGCCTATCCAAAATTTGGATACAGCGGTGGCGCGTATTCCGATCGCGTCCGATCTATTGCCGGGCTGGGAAGTGCTCGCGTTTCTCGAGCCGCCCAAGACGAGCAGTTCGCCGTTGTCGTTTTTCTGGTTGGGAGCGCTGCTGGCGGCGGTGCTGATCCTCGCGATTGTGACCAGTGGCTGGCTTTTGCTCCGGCAGGCGCGGCGCAGCGAAGCCGATGCGGTGCAAAAGACATCGTTTGTCGCGAACGTTTCCCATGAATTCAAAACGCCGCTGACGACGATCCGGCTCTACTCGGAATTGCTGGAGCAAGGACGCGTCGCGGATGCCAACAAGCAGAGCGAATATCTGCGGATCATCGGGCGCGAAACGCAGCGACTCGCGCGTTTGGTGAACAATGCACTGGATTTCTCGCGGCTGGAAGAAGGCCGGAAAAAGTATCAACGAGAAAACTGCGATCTGGTTGAGGAGCTTTCGCGTTTGCTGGATGCGCTGACACCCCGGTTGGCGGAGGCGGGCATGAGGTTAATCCGCAAGCTACCGGAGTCGCCGCTGAGGTTGAAAACGGACCGCGACGCCTTGGAGCAGATCCTTCTCAATCTGATCGAGAACGCCTGCAAATACGCCGCGTCGGGTGGTGAACTCGAAGTATCGGTTTCGGCGTATGAGGAGGGCGGCGCAGAGGTGCGTGTGGGCGATCGCGGTCCGGGCGTGCCCGCGGCGGAGCGGGAACGGATTTTTGAAAAATTCCATCGCGTCGATGAATCGCTGACCGCGGAGAAAAGCGGCACGGGGCTCGGTCTGAGTATCGCACGTCAACTGGCTCGCGGACTCGGCGGAGAACTGCGTTGCGAAGCACGTCCCGGAGGCGGCGCGGTGTTTGTGCTCACTTTGCCATGAAAGCGAAAATCCTGATCGCCGAAGATGACGCGAACATCCGCCTGGGCCTGATGGCCACGCTGGAAAGCGATGGCTACGCGGTGACGGCCGCCGCGGACGGCGCGCAGGCGCTGGCATTGTATCCGCAGGACAAATACAATCTGGTGATCCTCGATGTGATGATGCCGAAAACGAGCGGCTACGATGTTTGCCGCGAACTTCGCGCACGAGGAGAGACAGTACCTGTTTTGTTTCTGACCGCCAAAGGCGAGGAGATAGACAAGGTCGTCGGTCTAAAAATCGGCGGAGACGATTACGTGACGAAACCTTTTGGCGTGCACGAACTGCTCGCGCGAGTGGAGGCATTGCTGCGGCGGACGCGCGGACAGGAAACCGCGCTGAACGCGGGCGGGGAGTTGCCGCCCGTGTTTCCATTCGGCGCGGCGCAGATCGATCGACGCAAATTTACCGCAACGATCGCAGACGGGACGGAGGTCTCGCTGACGGCGCGCGAGCTGAAGTTGGCCGAGGTGTTTGCCGCGCATCCGGACGAAGTGCTTACGCGTGATGCACTGCTCAACGCGGTGTGGGGCGTCGGTTATTTCGGCACCACGCGCACGCTGGATCAGCACGTGGCGCAGTTGCGCAAGAAAGTGGAGCGCGAGGACGCGCCGGCGACGATCGTGACGGTGCATGGCGTCGGTTATCGTTATCGGCCGCCAGCGAAATGAAGAGCCGGGTTGCGGCCGGCGCTTTTTGCGCTACGGAAGGGTTTCTATGAATACCCAAAAAACTCCCGTTTCCTGTTCACGTCGTGATGCCCTCAAAACGCTCGGGGCCGGAGCGGCGATGTTGGGACTCGGTTTGTTCGGCGCGCAACGTCTCGCCGCGCAGACCGGCGGCGATGCTTCCGCGGGCAGTGTATCCAAAAACCTGACACAAGGTCCGTTCACCCTTCCTCCGCTGACCTTCGCTTACGATGCGCTCGAGCCGCACATCGATGCGAAGACGATGGAGATTCACCACACGAAACATCATCAGGCGTACATCACGGCGGCGAACAAGGCGCTGGAAAATCGCGCCGATCTACGCGCGCTCGAAGTGCCGGAGCTGCTGGCGCGTCTCGATCGTGCGCCGGAGGACATCCGCACGGCCTTGCGCAACAACGTCGGCGGTCATGCGAATCACAGCTTTTTCTGGACGATCCTCAGCCCGAAAGGCGGCGGCGAAGCCAAAGGCGCCCTCGGTTCGGCGATCGAGAAACAGTTTGGTTCGTTCGACGCGTTTAAGACTCAGTTCGCCGATGCGGCGGCGAAACGTTTCGGCAGCGGCTGGGCGTGGCTGGTTCTTCGTGGCGAGAAGTTGTCCGTCGAGTCGACCGCGAACCAGGATTCTCCGTTGATGGAGGGCGCCTTCCCGATCGTGGGTCTCGATGTGTGGGAGCACGCGTATTATTTGAAGTATCAGAATCGCCGCGCGGATTACGTGAGTGCGTTTTGGAACGTCGTGGATTGGGACCGCGCCAACGCTTACTACCGTTCTGTGCGTTGAACGTTCGCGTCAGGACACAAAAAACGCCGGGAGGTTTTCCCGGCGTTTTTTTGTTGGTTGGTTTAAAACGAAAAGGCTCGGGCGATTATTCGCTGACGACCGGCACCTGCGAACGCTGCGCGGTCTGCACGGGCAGCGAGTCGTCGCGCGAAGAAGCCTTGGGCTTTTGCGCGAAGAACTCCACGAGGTGGGAGACGTCGGTGTAACCGCGGGCGCGAAGCGTGTCTTCGATGCGGCGGACGACGGCGCGGAGCTCGGCGCTGCTTTCGGGATCGAGCTCGCTCACCTCATTCGTGTTCTTCGACACGATGTGATAGGGCGCGTTGTCGTCGTCGAGCGCGATTTGATACAGGCTGGTGCCGTTGTGGAAGTAGCACAGACGAACGAGGCCGACTTCTTGGAATGCGGCGAGGCAGCGGTAAACCGTGACAAGGTCGCACGCCGAATCGGCGAGGTCGTTGTGAATCTGTTCGATGCTGGCAGGGGCGGTACGTTTGAGGAGGGCTTCGAGAATCGCCACGCGTGGCTGGGTGATTCGCAGGCCGGCGGCTTTTAACCGCGCGCAAGCCAGGTCAAGAGACGCTGGCGACTTGGCGGCTGATACTGACGCCAAGGGGTGGTTCGTCTGGGTGGAAGCGATCATGGGATGAGCAGTGGCTAAGCTAATGCCGTCTAAATGCAATTCTGTAAATACGCTGAGTTGCAAAATGCCACGCGGCGTCCAGCCGGGGAATTGCCCTGTATCTGCACAGTTGCCAGCGGACGGCGGACGCGCACAGTTGCGCCCACACCCATGCAGGACTTGGAGTTTAATGAAGTCGTCGAGTTGATTTGCAAAGAAGACGGTCGCTACGACCGCGCTGCGTACACCTTTATCCGCCAAGGGCTGGATTATACGGTGAAAGAGATTCGCAAAAAGGATGCGCAGAAGTCGCAACGCTCGCGTCATGTGACTGGTCCCGAGTTGCTCGAGGGGCTGCGTCAGTTCGCGTTGGATCAATATGGTCCGATGGCGAAAATCGTCCTCAACTCCTGGGGCATCAAACGCTGCGAAGACTTCGGTGAGCTCGTGTTTAACCTGATTGAGTACAATGTCTTCAGCAAAACCGAGAACGACAAGCGCGAGGACTTCGCCGCCACCTATACGTTTGACGACGCGTTCGTGAAACCGTTCCTGCCAACGAAAAAAACCGCTTTGAGCGGCACCGTGGCGCCGACCTTGGAATCGGCCTGAGCCCGTTCGGCGTCGTCTTTTTTGCACTCGGCGCGGCGATGAAGACGCCGCCGCCGATGCTCTCACTTCACCCATCCGCATGTCCGCCAAGTCCGCTTCCGCCCAGTTTCAATTGCTTGCTCCGTTCTGGAAAGAGCGCGTCGAACGCACCGTTTTGCCAAACGGATTGACGGTGTTGATCAAACCCGACGCTTCGGCGCCGGTGGCGTCGGTACAAGTCTGGGTGAAAACGGGCAGCATTCACGAAGACGCTTATCTCGGCGCGGGGCTTTCGCATTATCTCGAGCACATGCTCTTCAAAGGCACGGAGCGTCGCGAAGGGCGGGAAATCTCGCAGACGGTCCAAGCGCATGGCGGTTATATCAACGCGTACACGACCTTCGATCGCACGGTTTATTACATCGACCTGCCCGCCGAGCATGTAGAGGTCGCGGTGGATTTGCTCGCGGACGCGGTGCTGCATTCGACGCTGCCGGCCGACGAAGTCGCGAAAGAAAAGGATGTGATCCTGCGCGAGATCGACATGGGCCGCGATGAGCCCGACCAGCGTTTGTGGGAATCGCTTTTCGAGACGGCGTTCCGTCAGCATCCGTTTCGGTATCCGATCATCGGATACCGCGATGTTTTCTCGGCGATCACACGCGACGACCTGACGGCGTATTACCGCGCTCGCTACGTGCCGAACAACCTCGTCGTGGTCATCGTCGGAGCCGTGGATCCGGCGCAGACGCTGGCCGCGGTGGAAAAGCATTTCGGCGGCGTGCCGCGCAAACGTCTCGCGCCCGTGACGATTCCCGCCGAGACGGCGCAATTGGCGCCGCGCGCGCTGCATCGTTTCGAAGACGTGGAGATAAGTCGCGCTGCGATGGCCTGGCAGATTCCCGGTATCGATCATCCGGATACGCCTGTGCTCGATGTGCTGGCGACGATCCTCGGTGGCGGCGATAGCTCGGTGCTTTGGCTGGAACTGCGCGAAAAAGCCCGTCTCGTGCATGCGATCGATGCGCATAGCTGGACGCCCGGCAGCGCGGGGCTGTTTACGGTGTCGTTTCACTGCGAACCAGAACGCCGCGAAGCGGCCGAGCGCGCCGTGGAGCGGGTGTTGGCTCGCTGTGCGCAGAAAGGCTTCACCACGGCGCAGATTCGTAAGGCGCAGCAGCAAGCCGTGGTGAGCGAAATCAATTCGCGCAAGACGATGAGCGGGCAGGCGTCGCGACTCGGTGCGGCGGAAGTCGTCATCGGCGATCTCGATTACGCGCGAGTGTATTTTGAGCGCGTGAAGAAGGTCTCGGCGGCGGAGCTGCGTCGCGTGATGAAAACCTATCTCGTGTCGTCGAAACTCACGAGCGTGTCGCTCAATCCCACGTCGGCGAAAAAGCCGTCCGCGACCTCGATCGGTGCGACCGGCGGCGAGGTGAATTTTGAGGAGATCGCGTTGCCCAACGGAGCGCGACTGTTGCTCCAGTCGAATAAAAATCTTCCCAATCTCCACCTGCGCATCCTCTGCGCAGGCGGGCCGATGCACGAGCCGTCCGACCAACGTGGCGCGACCGCGCTTCTCGCGACTTTGCTCACAAAAGACACACGCAAGCGTAGCGCCGCCCAAGTCGCGCAGACGATCGAAGAGGTCGGCGGCGCGTTCCATCCGTTCTCGGGCAACAACAGCTTCGGCCTCGCGCTGGAAGTGTTGCCGACGGATTTCCCGCGCGCGCTCGATCTGTTGCAGGAGGCGTTGTTCGCGCCGGCGTTTAAGAAGACGACCTTCGAGATCGAACGCGACGCGCAGCTCGCCGATTTGCGTCAGGACGCCGACGACGTGGTGACGTATGGCCGGAAGCTGCTCCGCAAAAAATTCTTCGGTGCGTATCCGCTCGCGATCGACGCGACGGGTGACGAAGCGGGTTTAAAAGCGCTTACGCCCGCGGCGCTGGCGAAGCTTTGGAAAAAATACTTTGTCTCGCGCAACGTGGTGCTGGCGGTCGCGGGCGATTTCGAGTTGCGCACGCTCGTGCCGAAACTCAAGGCCTTGCTCGCGCGTGTGCCGAAAGGCGCGTTGCCGCAGACGACCGCGAGCTTTGAGTGTCCCGCGGAGATCGGCGATTTCATCGAAACGCAGCCGCGCGAGCAGGCGGTCGTTTACCAAGCGTTTCCCGGGCCGGGCTTAAAAACGACGGACTACTACGTGAGCGAAGTGGCGGACGAGTTGTTCAGCGGCATGTCGTCGCGACTCTTCGAGCGCGTGCGCGAGGAAAAAGCCCTCGCGTATTTCGTGCGCTCGAGTCGCGTGGTCGGACTGCAAAACGGGATGTTTTTCTTCTACGCGGGAACGAGTCCTCAGCGTTACGAAGAAGTGCTCGCGGAGCTCGATGCGGAGATCGCGCGCGTGCGAGCGGGCGAGATCGAAGAGGCGGAGTTGCACCGCTGCCAGACGCGTCTAAAGGCCGCTCGCAAGATGGGCCTACAGACCAATGCCTCGCGCGCCATGCAGGCGGGGCTCAACGCGCTTTACGGCCAGCCCGTGAACGATTGGCAGAACTACGACGGCTACATCGACGCGGTCACGATCGCTGATCTCCAGCGCTTCGCCCGTACCTATCTGCGCCGCGAATTACGGACGCAGTTGGTGGTAAAGGCGTGATCGCTCTCAACGCGCGCAGGCGCTCACGCAGCGCCAGGGGTTTGCGATACCGTTGCGCTACCACGGCGCTGCGCACTTTATGCCCTTTCGGGGTCCGTCGACTTCGATGCGCTTAGTCGCGGCGGCGGAAGAGGATGAGTCACTGTAAAAATCGACCCGCCTACGGACGGTTTGCGGGAAGCGTTTTTGTAAAAAAGACACGATTTTCTCGGAAAAAATGCTATTTAAATTATTTGTAATCAGAATCTTGGGAGAAATCCCAAGGTAGGCAGTAATAATTGCTTGCATTAATCTCCGGATCGGGGATTCTCCAGATCCCTCCCGCCAAAAACTGTACGTAGAGCTTAGCTCCGTATGGTTTATCGCCCGGCTTCATGCCGGGCGATTTTTTTTGCCCTGACGGGACGTTCCGAAGCACGCGAGGCTCGCCTCGACCTTGTGAGGCTGCGCAGTTTTTGGCGCATGGTTCATCAAGCTGAGATTCGTTTACAGAGCCGCAGCCAAGGTCTCTGGGAAGTCACTAGTCGTCTCGAGGCTGAGTTGGCGCGGAGCGGGATCGAGCGGGGAGTGCTGACGGTGTTTTGCCGTCACACCAGTTGCAGCCTCGTGATCATGGAAAACGCCGATCCGTCGGCGCGGGCAGATCTGGAAGCGTGGTTGAACCGCCTCGTGCCGGAGAACGATCCGCATTTCGAGCACACGCTCGAGGGTCCGGACGATATGCCGAGCCACATCAAAATGGCACTCACGCGTACGTCGGAGACGATTCCGGTCGGCGGCGGAAAACTGCTTTTGGGGACCTGGCAGGGCGTGTTTTTGTGGGAGCATCGACGGGCGCCACACAGCCGCAGCCTGATCGTCACGATTATCGGTGAATAATAAAAAGGCCGCCCCGGCAAAGGGCGGCCTCGAGACTGTATTCAATTTTTGGTTACGCTTTGCCGTTGGCCGCGGGAGCGCAGGCTCCGCAGCCGTTGACGAAGAAGTCGTTGCCCTTGTCGTCCACGAGGATGAACGCCGGGAAGTCTTCCACCTCGATCTTCCAGACGGCTTCCATGCCGAGTTCAGGGTATTCGAGGAGTTCGACTTTCTTGATGTTATCCTTGGCGAGGATCGCGGCGGGGCCGCCGATGCTGCCGAGGTAGAAACCGCCGTGTTTCTTACAAGCGTCGGTGACGGCCTTGGAGCGGTTGCCTTTGGCGAGCATCACCATCGAACCGCCGAGCGATTGGAAAAGATCGACGTAGCTGTCCATGCGGCCGGCGGTCGTCGGGCCGAAGCTGCCGCTCGCGTAGCCGGCGGGTGTCTTGGCGGGGCCGGCGTAATAGACCGGGTGTTTCTTAAAATAATCGGGCAACCCCTGGCCGGCATCGACGCGCTCCTTGAGCTTCGCGTGCGCAATGTCGCGGGCGACGACGAGCGGACCGTTGAGCAGCACGCGCGTGGTGACGGGATGCTTGCTGAGCTCGGCGCGGATGGCGTCCATCGGCTGGTTCAAGTCGATGCGCACGACATTGTTGTCTTTAAACGTGCGCAGATTTTCCGGGATGAAACGGCCGGGATTGGTTTCGAGTTTTTCGAGGAAAATGCCGTCCTTGGTGATCTTCGCTTTGATGTTGCGGTCGGCCGAGCAAGAGACGCCGAGCGCGACGGGGAGGGAGGCGCCGTGGCGCGGCAGGCGGACGACGCGGACGTCGAGGGCGAAGTATTTGCCGCCGAATTGGGCGCCGATGCCGGTTTTGCGGGCGATCTCGAGGATCTTGTTTTCCCATTCGAGATCGCGGAAGGCGCGGCCGTGCTCGTTACCCGTGGAGGGAAGCGAGTCGTAGTACTTGGTCGAAGCGAGCTTCAACGTTTTCATGCACTGCTCGGCGCTGGTGCCGCCGATGACGAGTGCGAGGTGGTATGGCGGGCAGGCGGAGGTGCCGAGGTAGCTGAGTTTGTCGGTGACGAATTTCTCCAGACCGGCGGGCGTGAGGAGCGCGCGGGTTTCCTGGAAAAGGAACATCTTGTTGGCCGAGCCGCCGCCTTTGGCGACGAAGAGAAATTCGTACTTCGCGCCCTCGGTCGCCATGAGGTCGATCTGCGCCGGCAGATTGGTGCCGGTGTTGACCTCGCGCCACATATCGAGCGGGGCGTTTTGCGAGTAGCGGAGGTTTTCCTTGGTGTAGGTCTCGTAGATGCCTTTGGAGAGCCATTCAGCGTCGTTCACGCCGGTCCAAACCTGCTGGCCCTTTTTGCCGAGTACGGTGGCGGTGCCGGTGTCCTGGCAGAACGGCAGGATGCCGCCGGCAGAGACCTCGGCATTTTTCAAAAGCGTGAGCGCGACATAGCGATCGTTGGCCGACGCCTCGGGATCGTCCAGAATCGCGGCAACCTGCGCGAGGTGTTTGGGGCGCAGGTAGAAAGAGCAGTCATGCATCGCCTGCTGCGCGAGAAAGGCGAGAGCCTCCGGCGTGACCTTGAGGATTTCTTTTCCCTCAAAAGTCGTCGTGGAGACGCCTTCCGTGGAAAGAAGGCGATATTCGGTTTCATCGGCGCCGAGCGGGAACGGGTCCTGATAAACGAACGGGGGCGTAGGCATGGAGGCACGATAGAAGAAAGTTGCGGGGCAAGCGCGAGAAATTCGCGCCGCGAAAGCGGGAATTAGCCGGCGTTGAGGCGGCGTTAAGTTTCACGCAAGCCGTCGATCGACCGAAGCGCGCAGATCACCGGTCGCGGGACAGCCAGCGGGCGAGGGATTTTCGGAGCAATTGGCGCGCGCGATAGAGGCGGGTTTCGACGGCCTTGGGCGTGGCGCCTACGATCTCGGCGATCTCCGCGTGGGACTTTTCCTCGTATTCGAACAAAAGGACGGCGGCGCGCATGTCGTCGGGCAACGCGGCGATGGCCTTGCGGACGGCCTCGGCGCGCTCGTCGCGTTCGGTTGCGGTTTCCGGCGAATCGCGATGGTCGACCGGCTCGGGGGCCTCTTCGAGCGGCGTGGTGCCGCGGCGGCTCAGGCGACGGGCGCGATCGCGGGCGAGATTGAGGGCGATCTGGAAAAGCCAGGTGGAGAAACGGGCGTCGGGCCGGAAGCGCGCGCGGTGTTGATAAACGCGCACAAAGGTTTCCTGCGCGAGGTCGAGCGCATCGAACTCGTTTTGCGTGTGACGGTAGAGGAAGGCGCGAAGCGGCACCTGCCAGCGCAGCATCAAGCGATCGAGCGCTTGGTTGTCGCCGCGTTGGAGCGCGATCATGTCGTCGGTGTCGGGCCCGACGCGCGAGACGACCGTCATTGGGGCTGGGCGAGCGAAGGCTGGGTGGAGGTGAGTTTGGGGCCGACCATTTCCAGGTAACGGCGTGCTTGTTCCGGCGGCATTTGCGCGGCGATGGCTTCGACGTGGGCGCGCGTGGCTTGGGCGCATTCTCGGCTCACGCGATCGAAGAACTCGCGCGCTTCCTTATACGCGGCGCTGTCGGCGCCTTCGTATTTTTCGGTGGCGGTGAGACGCTGCCGGGCTTCCGCGATCATGCCGCAATGCTGCGCGCAAACGGGGGCGTAGTCGGCGCGGATTTTGCGGATGGCGGCGACCTGTTGGTCGTTGAGCGCGAACTCTTGTTTCAACCATGTATCCTCATCGGGGATACGGTTGCGACTGAGCCATTGGGTGACCGCGAAGGCGGCGACGCCGGCGAAGACGATGGCGACGATCAGCGGAAGCGCGCGTTTCATCACGGATGGCGGTGCACGGTGTGCGGCGCGGCGACGATCTGGAAAGGATCGAGCGTGCGCACGTGAGCGGCGGCCATGCGATCACCGCGCGTGAGCGAATCGTACGCGTAGGCGGCGGCGCTGCCGCCAAATGCGGCGAGGGCGACCGCCCAGCACACGGCGGCGCGGAAATTCGCGAAGAACGGCAAAACGCGCGCGGGTGTTTGTTGCGACGATTGATGAATCCGCGACCACACTTCGCTGGCGAAGTCCGGCGCTGGTTCGGGCCGGCGGACGCGCCATTGCTGAAGGAGTCTGGAGAGGGCGCCGTGTTCTTGGTTCATGCCGGTGATACGCTGGGGAAGGAAAGATTCCCTGGCAAATTTCTCTCTTTGCGCGGCTCAAAAAACGTCGCGGGCGATTCAGCCGCTCGCCGGTTTTGGCCCATAAAAAAGGCGAAGCGGGAAACGCTTCGCCTTGCAGGGTCGAGAGAACGAACGATTGGCGCTGCGGTCGCGAACGAGCGCGGCCCTCAGCGGCGCATCGCTCAAACGGTTTCGAGCAATTTGTTGAGACGCGCGACCATGCGGCTAGGATCTTCGAGGAGACCGGCGGCGATGAGCGCGTTGTCGAGCAATTGCTCCGCGACGAGTTTCGCGCGATCGGCGTCGGACGCGCGGGTTTGTGCGAGGCGCTTGATGACGGTGTGGCGCGGGTTGATCTCGAAGTTCACCTTCACGGGGTCGTCGGGCGTGTTGTCGCCGGGTTTCTTCATCGCTTTCATGAGGCGACGCATGTGCGGGGACATGAACTTGTCGGCATTGGTCGCGAGAACGGGCGAGTTGACGAGGCGATCGCTCGCTTTGACTTCGGCGACTTGCGAACCGAGGACGTCCTTGAGCCAGGAAACGAGATCCTTCACCTCCGATTCGCTGAGCGCGCCTTCGGACTGCGGGATGTCGGCGAGTTTCACGTCGGCGTGATCGGCGGCGATGAGCTTCTTGCCGTCGAATTCGCGGACATTGTTCATCACGTATTCGTCGACGGGTTCGTAGCAGAAGAGCACCTCGAGATTGCGAGCCTTGAAGCCTTCGAGGTACGGGCCGTTTTCGATCGCGGCGCGGTTGGCGCCGAGAAGGTAATAAATTTCCTTCTGCTCGCTCTGCATGCGCGAGACGTAGTCGGCGAGCGACGTGGTTTTGCCGGGCTCGGTGAGCGAAGACTCGAAGCGCAGGAGCTTCGTGAGCGAGTCCTTGTGCGTGAAATCGAGTGCCGCGCCTTCTTTGAGGAAGATGCCGAATTCGGTGTAGAACTCGTTGTACGCGTCGGGCCGGTTTTTCGCTTCGTCTTCGAGGAATTTGATGAAGCGCTTCGTGATGACCTTGTTGAGCTTCTCGATCAACGCACGGTCCTGCATGGTTTCGCGCGAGATGTTGAGCGGGAGGTCTTCGCTATCGACGACGCCCTTCAGGAAACGCAGCCACTCGGGGAGCAGGTCCTTCGGCTTGGCGTCGATGAGGACCTTGCGGCAGTAGAGGGAGACACTGGGCTCGAGGCGCGCGAAGCCGAGTTTCTCGGTGTTTTCCTTCGGGACAAAAATCAGGGCGTTGATTTGCAGCGGAGCATCGGCGCTGAAGTGCAAACGCATGCGTGGCTCGTCGTGCGCGTGAGCCTGGAACTTGTAGAACTCGGTGTATTCCTCGTCCTTGATTTCGTTCTTCGAACGCAGCCAGAGCGCCTGGACGGTGTTGATGCGTTTGCCGTTGAGGTTGATCGGGAACGACACGAACGCGCTGTAGCGCTCGAGGATTTCTTTGACGCGCCACTCCTGGCTGAACTCGGAGCAATCGTCCTTGAGCTGGATGACGATTTTGGTGCCGCGACGTTCGCCGTCGGAAGGTTCGATTTCGTAGCTGCCGGCGCCGTCGCTTGACCACACATGGCCGGGCTCATCCGCGCGCCACGAATGCGAATACACCTTCACCGATTTCGCGGCCATGAACGCGGAGTAGAAACCGACGCCGAACTGGCCGATGAGATTGGCGTTTTTCTGACCGGATTCGCTGAGTGCCTTGAGGAAGGCCTTCGAGCCGGAGTGCGCGATCGTGCCGAGGTTTTCGATAAGTTCGGCGCGGGTCATGCCGATGCCGAAGTCCTGGATCGTGAGAGTCTTCGCCTTGTCGTCGGTCGTGAGGTTGATCTCGAGCTCCAGCTTGTCGTCGAAAATCTCCTTCTCGGTGAGCTGCGTGTGGCGCAGTTTCTCCAGCGCGTCGGAGGCATTGGAAACGAGCTCGCGAATGAAAATCTCCTTCTCCGTGTAGAGGGAGTGAATGACGATATCGAGCAACTGCTTGATCTCGGCCTGGAACTCGAACTTTTGCGGAGTGGTGGTAGACATAGATGGATACGAGTTTTGAAAAGAGCCGCGTATTTTATCGGGTATGCAAATTTAGCAAGAGCTGGAATAAACACGGCGAGCGCGTACGTTGCTCCGATGATGAAAAAAGCTTCGACGTTTCTCCGGGCGACCCTCGCGTGTACGTGGGCGGCGTTGGCGTGCGCGTGCAGTTTCCCATATAAATCTGCAAACATGAACAGCGATAAAACCAAACCCTCCGCGGAAGCGGCCGAATGTGCAGTCGACGGATCGATGTCCGCGTGCGGACTGCCCTCACAAGTCGTGATCGACATGAGCAAGACGCAGGTGCGTCTGACCGACGACGAGTGGCGCGCGCGCCTCACGCCGCTGCAATTTCACGTCGCGCGCAAGCAGGGCACCGAACCGCCGTTTCGCAACGAGTACTGGAATCATCACGAAGACGGCGTGTATTTCTCGGTGTGCAGCGACACGCCGCTTTTCGATAGCCGCGACAAGTTCGACAGCGGCACGGGGTGGCCGAGCTTCACCAAACCGATCGAGCCCGCGTTCATCGGTGTGCAGCGCGACACGAGCCACGGCATGATCCGCGAAGAAGTGCATTGCACGGTGGACGGCGCTCATCTCGGCCACGTTTTCAACGACGGCCCGCGTCCGACCCGTCTTCGCTACTGCATCAACTCCGCGTCGCTCCGTTTTATGCCGCGCAAAGAGTACGAGGCGTGGGTCGCGAAGAACGGCGGCAATACGACTGCGGCCAAATAAGTCGTCGCGCCTGCCTCGCCGCGCGAGTGATGAGACTCAGTCCTTGAGTCGATAGCGTGGCGTTTCGCTGATCTCGAAAAGCTCGGACGGACTGCCCCGCTTTTCGAGCTGACCCTGGCGCAGGATCAGCGCGTCGTCGCAAAGCGACAGGATCTCGTCGGGCGAATGCGTGACGTAGATCATCGGGATCGCGAACTCATCGCGGACGCGCAGCAGATAGGGCAAGAGTCGCTCTTTGAGCGCGGCGTCGAGACTCGCGAGCGGTTCGTCGAGAAGAAGCAAACGAGGCGCGGCGAGCAAAGCGCGGCCGAGCGCGACGCGTTGTTTTTCACCGCCGGAAAGCGTGGCGATGTTGCGTGAGAGGAGCGGGGAAATTTCCAGAACCTCGGCAACGTGTTCGAAACTCAGCCCGGCGGGACGCGGCAGATCAGGTTGAAACCCGTAAAGCAGATTTCGCCGCACGGAGAGATGCGGGAAAAGCGCGCCATCCTGCGGCACGTAACCGATGGCTCGACGCTGCGGCGGCACGCATGTGCGGAGCTCGGTATCGACCAAAATTTCTTCGTCGAAGACGATTCTTCCCGCGCGCGGCCGGCGAAGTCCGGCGATGAGTTCGATGAGCGATGTTTTTCCTGAACCGGATGGTCCGAAAATCGCGGTGACACGCGCCTGAATCACGGCGTCGATTGAGAGCGTGTAGTGCGCCAGCGGCAGCTGCAGGGCGTGCAACGTGAGTTTCATGCGCGGGTGTTTTTTCGGAGGAATCGTTCGCCGAGCCAAACCGCGGCGAAGGCGATGGTGAGCGAAAGTCCGAGCAGCGCGGAGGCCTCGGTGTCGCGTCCGAGCTGCACGAGATGGTAAATCGAAAGCGAGAGCGTGGCGGTTTCTCCCGGGATGTAGCCAGCGACCATGATGGTTGCGCCGAACTCGCCGAGCGCGCGCGCAAACGCGAGCGCGATGCCGGCGACGATGCCGCGAAACGCAAGCGGTAAAGTGATCGTTGCAAACACGCGCGACGGTCCTGCGCCGAGCGAGCGGGCGACGTATTCAAAACGTGGATTCACGCTTTCGAAGGCAACGCGCGCGGTGCGCACCAGGAGCGGAAAGGACATGATTGCAGTCGCGAGCACGACGCCGCGCCAGTTGAAGACGATCTGCCAGCCGAACGTGTTTTCCAAAAATTCGCCGACAGGCCCGCGCCGCCCGAAGAGCTTCAGGAGCAACAAGCCAGTTGCGACCGGCGGGATAACGAGTGGAAGCGCGACAAGTGTTTCGACGATCGATTTCCCCGGCCAGTCGCGTCGTGCGAGCAACCACGCGAGTGCGAGGCCGCCGGGCAGAATCAGCGCGGTGCTTCCCGCCGCGACGGCGACGGTGAACCAGGTGATCTGCCAAAGCTCGGACGACATGCGAAATGACGAAGAACGGAAATGTACGGAAAATGAAGCGCCGAATCGAAACGCACGGTGCGGCGTTCGCCCCACCGAGGGTATCAAGGCATCAACCCGAAGCCGTATTTCTCGAAAACGCCGCGTGCATCGGGCGACGCGAGGTAGCTGGCGAAACGACGGGCGGCGTCGGCGTGACGCGTGTCTTTCAGCACGGCGAGGGGATACGAAATGCGCGGACCTTCGTGCGCGGGAACTTCGAAGGCGATCTTCACGCGCTTCGAAATCAACGCGTCGGTTTTGTACACGAAACCGACATCGGCATTGCCGGCTTCCACTGCGGCCAGGCATGCGCGGACGTTTTCGGAGGGAAGGATTTTTCCGCGTACACTTTTCAGCAGGCCACGTTGTTCGAGATAAGCGGACGCGTAGATGCCTGCGGGCACGGTGTTCGGCTCGGCGAGCGCGATGCGCCGAATCGCGCGGGAGGCGAGATCTTCGGGCGAAAAAATCGCGGGGCCATTTTCCCGATGCACGACGATGACGAGCTGATTGCTGAGGAAGGCGCGTCGTGTGTCGTCAGCGATGAGGCCCGCGCGCGAGAGATCGTCCATCTTCAGTTCGTCCGCGGAAAAAAACACATCGGCGGGCGCGCCTTCTTTGATTTGCCGCGCGAGCAAACTCGAGGCCGCGAAGTTGAACCGGATTTTATTGCCGCTGGTTTTTTCATAAACGGAGCCGATTTCGCGCAGCGCATCGGACAAACTCGCGGCCGCAAAAACAGTGAGCTCGGCTGCGAGCACACGCGCCGCGCTTGCGACGAAAAGCACGAGAAGCAGCGATCGACGAAGATGTTTCATGAAGGAGCGCGTCGCGAAACTGGTAAGAGCCGTCGCGAGTCTCAACCGCAATGCGGCGGCGAGCATGATTCGTTTTTGGGAAAACGATGATGCGGATTCACGCATCGCGCGGATTTCGCAGTGGCGCGGGATGACGCATGTAGGCAGATTGTCCGCATGAGTTTCGTGCGCATCGAGCACCTCTATGTGTCGGCCGGCCACAATTTTTTCGGGCATCACGGCGCCGACGCCGGCACGTGGCCGACGGAAGCGCGCGACGAAGTCATGTGTGTGGCGGGGAGGGGAATCGCGGGCGATCGTTTCTTCGATTACAAAGAAGACTACAAAGGGCAGATCACGTTTTTCTCCGCCGAGGTTTTTGAAGAGGTGTGTGAGGCGCTGGGATTGTCGGAAAAAAGTCCCGCGGTGGTGCGGCGCAATGTCATCGTGCGCGGCATCGATCTGACCGCCTGGTACGAGCGCGAGTTTGAGCTGCAAGGCGTGCGCTTTCGCGGCATGGGCGAATGCAAACCGTGTTATTGGATGAACTCGGCGTTGGCGCCGGGCGCGGAGGCGGCGTTGCGGGGACGCGGCGGATTGCGCGCGAAGATTTTGACCACGGGGAAACTGCACGTGGATCTCGCGGAGCATGCGCAAGGAATTGCGGCGCGATCGGACGGGACGCGCAACGATGCTTGAAACACCGCCCGCAGGGCGTTGGCTCGCGCGATGGCCAAATGGTATCAATCGGCGCTCGGGCGCCTGCGCGTTATCGGTGTTCTCGAAGGTGTTTCGTTCCTGCTGCTGCTCGGGATCGCGATGCCGCTAAAGTATTTCGCGGGCGAGCCGCGAGCGGTGAGCGTCGTCGGCATGGCGCACGGCGTTCTGTTTATCGCGTATTTGCTCGCGGTGATGCAGGCGGCGATCGAGTACGGCTGGAAACTGAAACTGATCGCGCTGCTGGTGCTGGCGTCGGTGTTGCCGTTTGGACCGTTCATCGCCGATGCACGTTTGCTCCGTCCTCAAAAGGACGCGGCGTGATCGTGTGCTCGGAAAGCGATCGCTGATCGCGTTGATCAAAAAACAGTCTGCAGGCGGACGAGCACCTTCTGTCGCTGATCGGGTTGGGAGTCGGCGTTGAAGAGGAAGTAGTCCATCATGAGCTTCACGCTATCGCCGCCGAAGAAGTAGTTGAGGCCGAGAATCCACGTGTCGGTCGAGTTGCCTTTGATGCTCGTGTTTGGATCGAACGACTCGAAGCGAATCGCGCCCTGCCAGTAGTTGGGCACGAAGGTGTACGCGGCCTGCGCGTGCCAGCCGTCGGCGAAAAACGAGTCCGCGGGCAGATCGCTCTCGGGCTTGAACTGCGTCCGCAGGTATTCGGTCCAGAACTCAAACGCGCCAAAGCTCAGCTGCGTGTCGATACCGAACCCTTCGCGTTGACCTTTGAATGTGTTGTCCGAGAAGCCGCAGTCTTCGAGGGAGACGCGCGTGTCTTTCGACGCGTAGGCACCGGCGCCGACCGTCCAACGGAGAGGGACGCCATCGACTTCAGTGTGTAGTGGAACGCCGGATACACGACCGGCCCAGAGGAAGGAGTCGTTGTCGTTGATGTTGGAGTTCACGCCCGTGCCGTTGAAGATGCCGGTGGCGTATGAAAGACGTTTGTCGAAAAACTCGCCGGCGACCTGTGCGCCGACCTGGCGGTTGAGCGTGAGCCGGTCGTTGGCGAGCGAGCGCTCGATGATCGCGAGGGTGAGATCGTTGGCCAGTTGTTCGTAGCCGAAGGGCGTCTTGAACTGCCCGATGCGAACATTGGCGGCGGAGTGACGCGTCCACGTGACGTAACCGTCGGCCATCTGGGCGCGATAACCGCTGGCATCGCCGAGCGAACCGGCGAACTCGGCATCCACTTTGAAATCGAAGTCGGATTGAAAACGTCCGGCCATCACGAGACGCGCGCGGCGCACGTAGAGACGATTGTTGGCCGCGGTGAAACGGCTGTCGCCTTTATCGAGAAATTCCGCGTGCGCTTGGATGAAACCGCCGAGCGTGACCGATTTTAATTTTCCGGAAGGTTTGATCACCGTCGCGACCGGTTGAGCGACGACAGCGGGAGCAGGCGCTTCGGCGGGGAGACCGGCTTTAAGACGCTCGTTCTGCGCGCGCAGCGCGGATACCTCCTCTTCCAGACGGCGCAGACGCTCCTCGATGGAGGACGAAACGTCCGCGAAAGCCGGCATGGCAATGAGACCCGCGGCGAGAAAACCGCAGAGACGAAGCGGGAAGATGTTCATGGAAGACTTGCAAGATGTATCCACCAGCCAACTACGGCGTGGCGGAAGGTTGATTATGCAAATTCCCGCCGGGCCGCCTTCCGCGTTTTTGCCAAAGCCCCTGCGTTTTTTGCGCGCGAGAAAATTCTCAATTTAGTTCTTGCTTAATTAAGAAACTACTTAATTAATTCGGTCGTGCAAAGTCTCCAAGTCATCGCCGATCCCACGCGACGCCGGATTGTCGAGCTCCTGGCGGTGCGCGACCGGACCGCCGGAGAGCTCGTCGCCGAGTTCGACATGAGCGCGCCTGCGATCTCGCAGCATCTCAATGTGTTGCGCGAAGCGGGGGTGGTGATCACGCGAGCGGAAGGGCAGTCCCGCATTCAGTCGTTGAACCCGGCCGCGTTCGACGAGGTGGAAGCGTGGCTGCACAGGATGCGCGCGGTCTGGTCGAGCCGTCTCGATGCTTTGGAACGTGAGTTGCGCGCGGAAGATACGGCGGACGCCGCCGCGAAGAGGACGAAAGCGACGAAAACCAAAGCGAAGAAAAAAACATCCCCATGAATACCGACGAGAAATACGCCAAGTTTACCAAGCCCACCGAACTCCGCATCGTGCGCACGCTGCCCGGTCCGATCGAACGCGTGTGGGAATATCTCACCGATCCCGTGAAACGCGCGCGTTGGTTTTGCGGTGGAGAACTTGAGCAACGTGAGGGCGGCAAAGTGGTCTTCCACATGGTGCACAAGAATCTCGCGCCCGATGAAGTGCCGCCGTCGAAATACAAGGACGTGCAGGATCCTGGCGTGAGTTTCGAAGGACGCGTCTTGAAGTGCGAAGCGCCGCGACTGCTGGCGTACACGTTTGGCAGCGATGATTCGGAAGTGACCATCGAGCTGACGCCGCAGGGTAAAGACGTGTTGCTTGTGCTGACGCATCGCGTGCGCGGCGCCGAAGAAGAGCGCGAGCTCACCAACTACGCGTCGGGCTGGCACATTCATCTCGATCATCTGGTCGCGCAGCTTGCGGGCACGCCGCGGCCGGGCTTCTGGTCGCTGCATGACAGACTGATTGGCGAATACGAAAAGCGCCGCGCCGCGGAACTAAGGAGCTGATTTTTCGCAGATAGCGGAACGCGTCGTGCCCGTCGCGGACGAACTCCGTGTCCGCTTTTTTGGGTGGATCTGCAGCGGACGCCGTCCTCCGTTCACGTCCGTGATAAAAGGACTCACGGCGACTGCCTTGCTAAAAAATCCCGGCACCTGTCGGGAAACTTAACCGCCAATCGTCATAACAGTGACCGCAAGAAGTCTGTTATGAAAACGCATCCGTTCCCCAAACCGACCGTTGTCACGGAAGATTCAGGGATCGCGGGTCGCCGAGCGCTGATCGGTGAAGAGAAAGAACGAGCGCGCGTGCTTCGCTGGCTGTTACCGGCGGCGCTTATCGCGCTGTTGCCGAAATGTGTGTTGTGCCTGCTCGCGTATTTCGGAGCAGGCACGGCGTTGGGAATCGGCGCATCGGCGTGGTGTCGTGCGACCGACGATGCACCGGTTTCCTGGCACGCAGTGCTGGCGCTGTGCGGCGTGGGGATTTTTTTCGTTTCCGGCGCCATCGGTTTCGTCGCAAGTTACCGCCGCGAACGAAGGCGTACCCCTCCCTTTCTCCCTTTGGAAAAACGATGAAATCATCCCCGTCTCGTCAGTCCACCACCGCATCGAAAACCGCGAAGAAGCCCGTCAAACGTGGCGGCGCGTCGAAACCAAACGCCTTGAAGAAAAACGCCGACGGCGTGGTCCTGCTTTCCGGAGGTAATCCGCAGATAGCGAAAGCGGACGGCGACGCGCCGGTGCAGGCTTACATCAAAGCAATGCCGGGATGGAAGAGCGCGCTCGGCCGTAAGCTCGACGCGCTCATCGTCCGCCAAGTGCCGGATGTGAAGAAAGCGGTGCGCTGGAATTCGCCTTTTTACGGTGTCGAAGGCCGCGGTTGGTTTCTTTCGTTCCACGTGCTCACGCGCTATGTGAAAGTGACGTTTTTTAACGGACGTTCGCTGAAACCGCAGCCGCCCGGCGGCACACCGAAGAGCGGCGAGACGCGCTGGATTGATATTTATGAAAACGAGGCATTCGACGAAGCGCAGTTCGCCGACTGGGTGAAACAATCGTCGGCGTTGCCCGGTTGGAGCGGAAGCTGAGCGCAGTGGCGCGGATCACGCCCGTGTGACGGGCCAGGCGACGAACAGCAGCAGGATCGCGACTCCCGCGAGCAGACCAGTCCACAACGGCCATGGCTTTTTCGATGAGGCGATGACGACCAGCCATTTCCAATTGAGCAGCAGATGGAGCACGACGAGGCCGATCACGCCATAAGAGATCCATTCGTGCCACTCGCCCCATTCGTGACGATTGAGTCCGAGAAAGGACAGCGCGTGTCCGTCCCGTCCGCGGTGAAGACGTTCTGCGAGCAGCCAGCCGGTGCCTGCGAGAAAGCACCCGGCCAAGTAGAGTCCGATGTTCACCAGCCGCATCGCGGTATTCTTGTTGGGAATATTCATGACAAGGATTGGTGACGCCTGAGGCCGCGCTGGGTCTCGCAGGAATGCGCGGGGGACGTGTGTTTGAAAGCGGGCTTATCCGCGGGGCGCGATTTTCCCTGCGACGCAAGATGTGCGCAGCCATCCATGGTGAGCGGAGGAATTTGGGCGCGGGCGAAAACGTTGCGGAAAACGCGTCTCTCGAATGGAAAAACGTCGCGGGGCGATGTACTACGAAGGGCTTGCGCCGGTTTGCATGCCGCATAACCGGCGCGGCTGATTTTTATGAGCAAGCCTGTTTGTTATTCCACCAAAGCGTATGCGACCACCGGAGCGGTTTTGCCGCTGGGTCCAACGACGATCGAGCGTCGCGAACCGCTCGCCAACGACATCCAGATCGAGATCGAGTTTTGCGGTGTCTGTCACTCGGACCTGCACTTCGCGCGCAACGAGTGGGGCGGCACGCATTATCCCGCGGTGCCGGGTCATGAGATCGTCGGACGTGTGACGAAAGTCGGCCCCGACGCGAAGAAGTTCAAAGTCGGCGATCGTGTCGGCGTCGGTTGTCTCGTCGATTCGTGCCGTACGTGTCCCGAATGCCGGGAAGGTCTCGAGCAATTTTGTCCGGAGATGGTGATGACCTATGGCAGCCGGGACAAATATCTCGGCGGCAGCACGCTCGGCGGCTACGCGCAGAGCATCGTGGTTCGCGAAGAATTTGTGCTGCGCATTCCGGAAAATCTCGATCCGGCCGGCGCGGCTCCGCTGCTCTGCGCGGGCATCACCACGTATTCACCGCTTCGTCACTGGAAAGTCGGACCCGGTCAGAAAGTCGGCGTCGTGGGACTCGGTGGACTCGGTCACATGGCGGTGAAATTTGCCCGCGCGTTCGGAGCACATGTGGTTCTTTTCACGACGTCGCCCAATAAAACCGAGGACGCGAAACGGCTCGGCGCGCATGAAGTCGTGATCTCGAAAGACGAGAAACAAATGGAGGTGCACGCGGGCACGTTCGATTTCATCCTCGATGCCGTTTCGGCGAAGCACGACATCAACGCCTACGTGAGTCTGTTGAAACGCGACGGAAACCTGACGCTCGTCGGCGCGCCCGACAAACCGATGGAAGTCGCGGCGTTTCCGTTGCTGCTCAAGCGGCGCTCGTTCTCGGGATCGCTGATCGGCGGGTTGCCCGAGACGCAGGAGATGCTCGATTTCTGCGGAAAGCACGGAATCACGAGCGACATCGAGATCATCCGGATGGATCAGATCAACGAAGCCTACGAACGCATGCTGAAGAGCGATGTGAAGTATCGCTTCGTGATCGACATGAAGTCGTTCAAATAGCGCGGTGAAGCGGGAGACCGACGGCTCGCCGGCTTCGCGCTCATTGCCGGCCGGCGGCCGGCGCTCCTTTGCGATAAGAGGAGCGGACATTGCCGGCTTCGTGCGTGAGTCGCCGCCGGCGCTCCCATCGAGGGCAGGGGCAATGCTCCGCATTGCCCGCTGCACCGCGCGTATGCCTCTCAGATCTTTTCGCCGACGAGGCCGTTTAGATACACTTCGAGATTGGTGTATCCGGTATTTCGATACGGCTTGGCGCCGTCGGTCGGGTCTTTCGGATCGAAACCGTTGGCAAGTTCCCAGGCGTCGGGCATGCCATCGCGGTCGGTGTCCCAATCGGCCGGACGATGCACGACGGGATAATCGTCCCAGCCGCCGACATCGTCCTGCGAGTCGGGCAAGCCGGGCAGGCCGGTTGTGCTGCCTTTGTATTTATAGGTGCCCTTGCGGGTCTCCTCGAGGATGCGCTGATCGTGCGGATCGAGTGCGGGGAAATTGCAGCCGACGTTGGCGAGCACGTCTTTGTAGGCTTCTTCCGCCGTCTGCGTCTTCACGTAGGATTCGAAGAAAGGTTTATCGGACCACGGGCTGTAATCGGTCGGCAGTTTGCCGCCGCGCTCGGTCGTGGCGGTGCGGCCCTTCTCTTGGTTTTTGAGGCCGAAGTGACCGGGCATGACATTGCCGGCGAAATAATAACGCTGGCTGCCGGGGAAGCCGCCGTACTGCGCGTTGAGCGCGTAGAAGTATTTCGTGGCGGGGCCGGGCTTGTAGTAGTTGTTCACGAAATTCACTTCGTGAGCCCCGCCATCGGTCGCGCGACGCGCCCAGTTGTACACGACGTTGTTCCGGATATCGAGACGGCCGGCGTACTTGTTGTCGGGTTTGCTGAGACCGCCCGCCATGCTCCAGTTGCGGCCCGCGTTGTGCGCGAGAAGATTGTGGTGAAAGCTGCCGACATCGCCGCCGATGCTCGCGGCGTATCCGTGCTGTTTGCCGGGAGGATATTTTTTGTGACCGGCGGCGTTGAGCGCTTCGGAGATGAGCGTGCGCTGGAGCGTGATGTTTTTTGCGCCGCGCGAGCTGAATGCTTCGTCGAGCGTCCAGCTGATCGAGCAGTGATCGATGATGCAGTTGTCGGCCGAGGCGAGACCCATGCCGTCAAGCGTCATGCCGGACGTGTTGCCGGGGCGGACGCGGATGTAGCGGATCACCACATCGCGCGCGCCGAGGACGCCGAAGTTGTAATTGCTGATGCAGATGCCGAGTCCCGGCGCGGTCTGGCCGGCGATGGTGAGCTCGCCATTGTTTTTGCGCACGATGAGACGCGATTTGAGTTCGATGCGACCGGAGACTTCGAAGACGACCGTGCGCGGTCCCTCGGCTTCGACAGCGGCGCGCAAGCTGCCCGGGCCGCTGTCGTTGAGGTTCGTCACGGCGATGACGCGACCGCCGCGTCCGCCCTTGGCGAAACGGCCATAACCTTCGGCCGTGGGGAAGGCGAGCGTTTGGGGAGTGGCGTCAGCGGCGAACACAGCCGACGAGAGAGCGAGAGCCGTGGAGGCCAACGACAGGCGGAGAGATTTCATGGGTGAAAAAGAAAGGCGTATGATAAGCCGGAGAACATTACGCCTTCGTGATTGGCTTCATCGACGCGAGCTAATCGTTGGAGAAAAACGCGCCGGGAGCGCCGGCCGCTGGCCGGCTCCTCGAGAAACTGCCGGCGGGCCGCCGGCGCTCCCAGCGCTCCCGTCCGACGGCGAGCCAGGCGCGAGAAGCGACCCAACTGTTAGGGCCAAGCTTGCGGTTGAACTGAGGAGCGGGCGCTTGTTTTGTCGGCGTTTCCCCACGCTCCACCCCGAGATGAAACGCCAACCGATTCGATCTGTCCTGATGCGTGGCGTCACGCTCAGCGCACTCCTGATTTTTTCCACGACCATGTCATTTGCGGAAACAACCGACGCGCCACGCTGGCAGCGCGGCGTCGAAGGCCAGCGCAAGGCCGATCTCGGCGACGGCACGTTGCTCAATCCGATCCTCGCGGGCGACCGGCCGGATCCCACGATCCTGAAGGACGGCGACGATTATTACATGACGTTTTCGTCGTTTAATTCGTATCCGGGCATCGTCCTCTGGCACTCGCGCGATCTCGTGAACTGGCGGCCGATCGGTCCGGCGCTGCGCAAGAACATCGGCACCGTGTGGGCGCTCGATCTCTGCAAACACGACGGACGTTACTACATCTACATCCCCGCGATTCCGCCCGATAAACCGTGGTCACTTTTTGTGATCTGGGCCGACAAGATCGAAGGGCCGTGGAGCGAGCCGATCGATCTCGGCATCGAAGGCTGCATCGATCCGGGGCATGCGGTGGGCGAAGACGGCAAACGGTATCTTTTTGTGAACGGCATCCGCAAAATCCGGCTGACCGATGACGGCCTCGCGACCGACGGGAAACTCGAGCCCGCGTACGATCCGTGGCGTTATCCCGAGGATTGGGTGACGGAAAATTTCGCGCCGGAGGGTCCGAAACTCTTTCGCCGCGGCGAATGGTTTTATCTCGTGACGGCGGTCGGCGGCACGGCGGGACCGGTGACGGGACACATGGTGATCGCGGCGCGTTCGCGTTCGATTCATGGCCCGTGGGAACATTGTCCGCACAATCCGCTCGTGCGCACGCAATCGGATCGCGAGCCGTGGTGGTCGCGCGGACATGCGACGGTGCTCGAAGGACCGGGCGGCGATTGGTGGATGGTGTATCACGGCTACGAAAATGGATTTCGCACACTGGGCCGGCAGACGCTGTTGGAGCCGATCGAGTGGACGGACGACGGCTGGTTTCGCGCGAAGGGCGGCGATCTCGGGAAACCGCTGGCGATGCCGAAAGGCGGCGAAGCCGTGCCGCACGGGCTGGCGTTGTCGGACGATTTTTCGAGCAATAAATTCGGCGTGCAGTGGGCGTTTCACGATCCGAGCGCGGACGAAATGAAGCGCGTTCGTTACGGCGAAAAATCGCTCGAGCTCGCGGGCGAGGGCGATTCTCCCGCGACCAGCTCACCGCTGACCTGCATCGTGCCGGATCGCGCGTATCAGGTCGAAGTCACGATGGAGTTGGTGGGCGACGCGGAAGGCGCGTTTTTGCTCTACTATAATCCGAAGGCGTTTGTCGGCGTCGGTTTCACCGGCGAGAAAGCGAAGACGTATCAATACGCGGCGACGGAGGACTGGGCGAGCGTTCCGCTGAAAGGTCGCACCGTGCGTGCGCGCATCACGAATAGTCGCAACGTCGTCACGTATCACTACTCGCTCGATGGTGGCGCGACCTGGCGGTTGCATCCGACGCGCATGGAAGTTTCCGGATTAAACCACAATGTCTTCGGCGGCTTTCTCAGTTTGCGCGTGGGCGTTTGTTCGCTGGGCACGGGGAGTGTGCGGCTGAGCGACTTCACGTACCGCGCGATTGAAGAGACGCCGTAGGGCGATCCGCGATGTCGCGCGAAGAGGACGAAGTGGGCGGGAGCGGAAAGACGCAGGAGCGCCGGCCGCTGGCCGGCTCTGTGGAACTGCCGCGTTCCCTGCTCATTCGACGGCGTCCTGCCGGCACGGTTGGGAAGAGGCGAAGTGAGCGGGGGAGACGGCGTGTTGACGTCAACGAGCGCGATGCGCCGCTCACGCTGTGCTGACGGCTGCTTCTTGCATTGTGGCGCCGGCTTTCTGACGGGATTGAGGTGTCGGTGAGGGCGGCGATTTTTCCTGCGATTCGTCGGTTGTTGCGGAGCTGGCGTTCGCCGCTCCAGCGAGCAGGGAGATCTGGCGGACGATCGCATTTACCTGGATGGCCTGCGCGGCGAGCTCTTCGGCGGCGCTGGCGGCTTGTTCGGCGGCGGCGGCGTTCGATTGCGTGACATGATCTATCTGCGACATGGCCGAGTTTATCTGCGAAATTCCCTGCGCCTGTTCGGAGGCGGAGACGCTGATTTCGACGACAATTTTTTCGAGCTCGTGGACGCGGCCATCGATCTCGGTGAGTCCTTTGACGATGTCCGAAGCGACGCGGATTTCTTCGTCGCTTCTTGCGAGCGCGGTTTGGATTTTTTCCGACGTTTCCTGGGCGGCGGTCGCGCTGCGGTGGGCGAGGGCGCGGACCTCGTCGGCGACAACCGAGAAGCCGGCACGGGCAGCCTCGATGGCTGCGTTGAGGGCGAGGAGGTTGGTCTGAAAGGCGATCTCGTCGATCGTCTTCACGATCTTGCCGATCTCGCTGTTGGAGGCGCGCATCTCCGCCATCGCGGTGTTGAGGTGCGTCGCTTTCGTCATGCTCTCGCGGGTCGCCTGACCGGCGGCGATCGCCAGCGATTTGGCGACGGATCCGCGTTCGGCATTTTGATGAATGGTGCTGCCCAGTTCCTCGGCGGAAGCGCTGGTTTCTTCCAAGGCGGCGGCTTGCTGGCTCGCACCGCTTGCGAGGTTCTGGGAGGCGGCGGCGACCTGGCCGGCTGCGGCGGTGGCCTCGTTGGCTCCTTCGGTGAGGGCATGCGCCGCTGTCTGGAGGATTTTTGCGATGGCTCTGCAGAGGAAGAACGCGAGCACGAGAGAGCCCAGCAGGGCGCTGACGATGCCGACGATCAGCGCGTGGGTACCTAACTGGACGTCGTCGCGTATCGCCTGATTGGTTACCGTGAGACCGTCGACATTTTGATCGGTGATTTCAGTGAGCGCGCGATTAGCGGCTTCGTAAGCGGGCAACACATAGGTGCCCACCCAGGCGGAGGCCTCGTCTTTGAGTCCCGCCTTTTGCAGGCGCATCAACTCCTTGAACGAGTTGACCCACGCGGCGCGGAGCGCGGCAAACTCCTCGAATTGCCGGCGGGCTTCGTCGTTGCGGATGTAGTTGGGATATTCGGTGAGCCGGCGATCGATCTTGGCGATGTTCGCCAGGATGGCCTTTTCGACGGCGACGGGATCGGCGGCGACGTGGAGCGTTTGGGAGAAACCGAAGTTTTCCTTGAGCGCCTGTTGCACATCGAGGATCGCGAGGGTCGCGGGAAGTTGTGTGGACGAAAATTCTTCCGAGGCGTGATCGATGGAAGAAAACTCCCGATATGAGAACGCCGCCTGCGCGATCATGATCGCGAGGACGAGCGCGAAGCCTGCGCTGACGCGACGGGAGATGCTCCACGTGCTGAATTGTGTGAAAAAGTTTTTGATGATGTGAGAGTATTCGTAACATCCTGTTTTGGAAAAACTCGTCCGAAGCTCGGTTGATTTCTCCTGTGCGGGAGTGCGGGAATGTGCGCGGCCGATGTGCGGATGGATTTAAACGTCGCTTTGACACGACGCGGCCCGCTTTCGTCCGGGGTGCCGCCGTGCGAAGCCGCGGTTCGGTGACGCGTAGCGGTCATGGTAATGAGCGAAACAATCGTCGTCGCTTTGTCGGCGCCCATTTTATTGAAACGTGTGGCCGGGTCACTCCGTCTATTCTCCCCAAACCCCTCATGAAACGTTACTTCGTTTTCCACCCGATCGTGCGCACAGTAATTTTGGCCGTGTTGGCAGGCGTGGCTTCGTTGGCAACCGCGTCGGCCTCGTTTGTGCCCGCTCGTTTTCCCGCTCCGGGAAGTACGAACATCAATCCGGACACGCATCTCGTGCTCACGTTTTCGGCGCCGCCGTCGGTCGGTTCGTCCGGGCTTGTTCGCATCTACGATGCGGAGCGTATGCAACTTGTGGATACACTCGATCTGAGCATCCCGAGTTCTCCGAACCCCTCAGGACGCGCACCCTCGCGAGGTCCGGCGGGCGTGGCGACGGCGCCGCGCGTCACGGTGGATCCCAACGTCGAGTATCAGAAAATCACGGTCGATGGCCTGGAGTTCTTTTTTCGCCCCATCATCGTTCGCGGCAATGTCGCGACGATCTATCCGCACAACGGCGCGCTCAAGTACGGCCGCACGTATGTCGTGAAGATGGATCCGTCGGTGCTCGTGCCGGCGGAAGGCGAGGGCGCGTTTGCTGGGTTCACATCCGACACGGATTGGGTGTTCACGACGAAAGCCGCGCCGCCGCCGGCGGATGCGACGCGTGTGGTGGTCGCGGCGGATGGTAGTGGAGATTTCAATACCGTGCAGGCGGCCATCGAGTTCTTCCCCAAGAAGCCCGAAAAGCGGGTCACGGTTTTCATCAAGAACGGCTACTACGAGGAACTGGTTTCGCTCAGCGATCGCGCGAATCTCACGATCCGCGGCGAGGATCGTGACAAGGTGCAGGTCGGCTATGCCAACAACTCCGCGTTTCAGCCGGGGCGACGCTGGGCGTTCTCGCTCATCAACTGCTCCGATATCCAGCTCAGCAATTTCACGATCAATAATTACTTCATCGGCCAGGCGGAGGCGTTGATGGTGCGCGGCGAGAGAATCATCGTGGATCACATGACGCTGAACGGCTCGGGCGATGCGTTCACGGCGTACGGCACGGTTTATTTCGCGGACAGCCTTCTCACCGGCCACGGCGACACGGTGCTCGGTTACGCGGCGGTTTATTTTCTTCGCAGCGAAATCCGTTCGCACGGTCCCATCACGTGGACGCGCACGCCCCAGGGCAGCCATGGAAACGTGTTCGTGGATTGCACGTTGATCGGAATCAACGAGCCGCTGCCGTGGACGGTGACGGAGGCGAACCCGGCCGGGAGGATCGTGAAAGCGCCCTTTGCCCGACTGCCGCGCAACAATTCGCCTACGGCGACGGCGACGAATTTTCCCTACGCGGAGATGGTCTTGATCAACACGAAGACCAGCGGCATCCCGCCCGAGGGCTGGGGGCCGATCGAGGAAGCGCCGGGCTTCGACAGCTCGAATGTGCGCTTCTGGGAATACAACACGATGGACCTCGACGGCCGCCCGGTCGACGTCTCGCAGCGTCATCCGGTGTCGAAGCAGCTCACGATGGAGAACGACGCGGAGATCATCGCCAACTATCGCGACCCGGCGTTTGTGCTCGGCGGTTGGGTGCCTGTGGTCGAGCCGTGATGCGCAGTTACGGGCCGAAGGCGTTCACGGCGTGTGCAGCAAAGCAGCTCGGTTTAACCCGCCACCTGCGGTTCGTGATTGGGATCGATGATCGGCTTGGGCGTGGTCGGACCGGTGTCATTCACACGCACGGTGCGCGCGAGCACGATGCTGAGCAGTCCGAATCCCACGGCGATCCAGCCGAGATAGTTGAAGTGGAGCAGGTGGCCGTTGGGTTGTTTGGTCACGATCCATCCGCCGAGCGTCGTGCTCACACCCGATACCAGATCGCGCGTGCAACTGGTGAGGCTTAAAAACGCACCGCGACGCGACGACGGCACGGCGAGCGTCACGATGGCTTGTCCGGGCACAAAACGTCCGCTGCCGAAGGTGAAGAAAAGTCCGACAATCGTGAGCGTGCCCCACACGGGCAGCGCGCCCGCGTTGGCGATGACGAGGATGATCAAACACGCCGCGATGACCATGTAGGTGAACACGCGCTGGCGTCCGTGACGATCCGCGAGCCGTCCCGCGTAAGGCGCGGTCACGACGCTGGCGACACCGCCGATCACATACACGAGCGAGAGGTATTTTTCCGGCAGCGCCAGGTCGCCGACAAAATGCGCCGACAACAACGGGATCACGCTGAAGTGACCGAGCACCATCGCCGCCATGAAGACGATCGCGCGTCCGGCGTTGGCATCGCGCAGCAGTTCATTGAATGCCGCGCCCTTGTTCGAGCCGCTCGCGAGATGTCCGCGCACCGGCGGGATGAAACGAAAGGCGATTCCCCACACCACCGCGGCAAACGCGGCGATAAACGTGAACGGCGAACGCCAGCCGAAGCTCTGCGCGAGTTGCAGGCCAACCGGCACGCCGACCGACGCCGCCACGGCAAACGCCGTCATCACGATGCCGATGCCCGACGCCCGACGCTCGGGCGGCACGATGTCGCTTACGATCGCCAGACACAGCGAACCGGAAATACCGCCGAAGGCGCCACCGATGGCGCGCGCGATGAGCAAGGCGTGGGCATTGGGCGCGAGTCCGCAGAGCAACGTGGCTACGGTGAACCCCGCGTACACCCACAGCATCAAAGTGCGACGATCGAAACGATCGATGAACGGCGCGCTCAACAACCCGACCACGCCCGCCGCGATGGAGTAGGCCGCGACCAATGCGCTGAACTGCCCGGCTCCCAGATCAAGTTCGCGCATCAACTGCGGCGCGAGCGGCATCATGACCATAAAGTCCATGATGTGTGTGAATTGGACGGCAGCTAGCACCAGCAAGATGGCGCGTTCGGACGGACGGCTAGGCATAGGAAGGGCCGGCAGTTTTACGACGCCGGCTCCGTCCGCAACTCGCCAGCTCGGTTAATTGCCCCGCAAAATTTTCACGAAGTGTACTCGAAACGCGCTGCACCACAGAGGCACAGAGAGCACAGAGGAAGAAATGAAGGATGTCATAAACGGGCGCGCATGGTTGAGGTTGCTTGCCCGGATCGACCTCCGTGTCCTCTGTGTCTCCGTGGTCCAAAACCCACGCCTCGAACCGCGCGCGCTCCATGCCCCTTCATCGCAAAAAGATTTTCCGTCCACCGCCCCCGCCGCCGACCACGATTTACGTGCGACCGGGCTATAATCGTGTGCTGGCGGATGAATTTATCGCGTTGAAACAAAAGCGCGTCGGCCTCGTCGCAGACAAGGTCGAGGCGCACAGCCAGGGCGATCTCCGCGAGAACTTCGGCTTCAAGGCGGCGAAGGAAGCGATCCGCGCGGTGGACCGGAAGATGTTCGCGCTCGATCGTTTTGTCGCGCGCAACACCTTCATCGAAGTCGATCCCGCCGCGTGGCTCACCAAACCCACCGCCACCGTGCAACTCGGGCATGTGGTCACGCTCGAAAAACAGGACGTCGCGACGAAACGAAAACACCGTTTCACCTTTCTCGTGACGACTTACGGCGAAACCGCGACCGACGAAGAATCGGGCATCGAGTGCCTGCCGCACACATCGCCGCTCGCGGTGGTGTTGCTCGGCCTCGCGCCTGGAGTGCAGACGAAAGTGATGCTGCCCGCGGGTGAGTCGCTGCTCACGGTGCTCAAGCTCCGCAATCCGACGCAGGCCGAACTCGACCGCCTGCTCATGCCGATCAAACCGCCGGAGATTGAGGACTCGGAGGAATAAGGCAGTTGGACACAGAGGACACGGAGCTCGGACGCAGAGGCTGATGAGTTTAATCGCAAAGACGCAAAGAGGCGAAGGTCAGAGCAAAGGGTCGAAGATTTTTCCGAACTTAGCGGCTGCTCTTGGCGTCTTTGCTTCTTTGCGTTTCACTCAATCGCTCAGCTCAGCGAGCGCGGCGGTAGTGCAGGGCGACGGCGCCGCAGCGGAGGGGTTTGGCCGAGAGGAGTTCGAGCTTTCGCGTGTGGGGCAGGCCGGTTTGGTAAAGAGTCGGGCCGTGGCCGGCGATGCGGGGATGGACGAGAAATTTGTATTCATCGATCAGATCCAGCCGGTCCAATCCGGTCGCGAGTTTTCCACTACCGATGAGCACGCCGGCCGGGGTCGCGTCTTTGAGTTGCTGCACGCTCGCGCGCAGGTCGCCGGTGAGGTGATGGCTGTTGGTCCACGGGAAAGCGTTCCGCGTGGAAGACACCACGTACTTCGGCTTGGCCTCGAGTTTGACGGCCCACTCGCGAATCGCCGGTGGTGCTTCGACCTCGCCGCGCGCGACGGCCGGCCAGTAGCTCTCCATCATTTCGTAGGTGACGCGGCCCCACAGCATCGCGCCGTTCTCGTCCATGAGACGGGTGAAGAAAGCATGGGTTTCCTCGTCGGCGATTCCTTCCTGGTGGTCGACGCAGCCGTCGAGGGTGAGGTTGAGGCTGAAGGTGAGGAGGCCCATGCGGTGAATTTGGGTGTGCACTTCCGGCGTGTCCAGCGGGGCGGAGAGGCTCGGAGGAGTGTTTAATCGCAAAGACGCAAAGGGGCGAAGGTCGGAGCGAAGGGGCCAAGGTTTTATCTGAACTTAGCGGCGGTTCTTAGCGTCTTCGCTTCTTGGCGTTTCACTCAGTCGCCGGAGGCTGTGCGGTCATGTGAAAGAGGCCCCAGCCGTGGCCGTCGGGGTCGAGGAAGCTGTGCGTGTACATGAAGCCGAAGTCCTCCGGCTTGTCGTAGGTCGAGCCGCCCGCGGCGAGGGCTTTGGCGACGAGAGAATCGACCTCCTCGCGGCTCTCGCAACTGAGGTTGATCAAAACCTCCACCGCCTGACTCGTATCGCAGACCGCCTTGGGGGTGAATTCGCGGAACTTGGCATGCGTGCCGAGCATGACGGAGATCGTCTCGCTGATGACGACGCAGGCGCAGCCCTCGCCGGAGAACTGAGGATTGAGCGGGTACCGCGAAGACTACAACCACCAGCGCCCCTACAGCTCGCTCGATAAAATGACCCCGGCCGAGTTCGCCCGCCGCGCGAGCCCCCATGGGGGCTCCTGTCCACTGACCAATCCTCCCCTTGCCTCATCCTCACTGAATACTACAACCCAATCACCCACCCAGGACTCTCTCTGAAATCCCTCCAGCCTGTGGGGTCAGGTCACACGAACTAACCCGGCGATGGATTTTTCTCCTGCGACGCTAAGTGGTTTTTCCCTCCGAAAGACTAACAGCTATGAAGTGAAGGATCACTTCAAGCGCATCAAACACGGCCACCAAGTTTCAGTGAATGCCTTGGTCATGACTTTTCCGACGTTTGATTCTGCAGCTTCATTCCAAATCGATTATCGTGTGACAGCTGCGAATATGCCCGTGCCACTGACCGGAAAATTGAATGTGAAAGTGGTGAAGTAGTCGGCAACGCAGCAATGTACGCCAAGCGAAGGCTGAAAAAGGAAGGAAGCATTGACGGTCAAAGTTGATAGGCGCTTGTGAGCTAGGCGCATCGTCTCGATGAAAGGCTTCGCCCATCAACACCGCGCGGCCGGTTGGCTTCGCGGCATCTTTGTTTTCTCTCCGTCATGATCTTTTCCCCTCGTTCGAGCCTGCGTGTGACGCGGGTGTGGTTGTTGCTTGTTTCCGTCGTTGTGCTGCGCGCGCAGGGTCCGGGCGATGCGTTGGAGAGTGGGTTTCGTTCGCCGCCGGAGGCGGCGCGGCCGCGGACGTGGTGGCATTGGACGATGAGCAATGTCACGCAGGCGGGCATCACGAAGGATCTCGAGTGGATGCAGCGCGTCGGGCTCGGCGGGTTTATGTTGGCCGACGTTAATTATGGGCGCGGGCAGGTGATCGAACCGAAGACATCGTTCGGCACGGCGGAGTGGTTTGCGGCGGTGCGGCATGCCGCGGCGGAGGCGGACCGGTTGGGGTTGGAGATGTCGATTTTCAGTTCGCCGGGTTGGAGCGAGACGGGCGGGCCGTGGGTGAAGCCGGAGCAGGCGATGAAGAAGTTCGTGTGGAGCGAAACACGCGTCACGGGCCCGACGAAGTTTTCCGGGCAGCTCAAGGCGCCGCCCGCGACGATCGGCCAGATTCGCAACACGGGCGCGAGCTACTACACCGCCGATTCGACGGAGAAACCGTTTTATGCGGACAGCAAAGTCGTCGCCTATCGCACACCGGTGGGTGAGCGTCGCGCGGCGGACGCGAAACCGGTCGTGACCAGCAGCGCGGGCGCAGTGAATGGCGACGCGCTCCTGGACGACGATCTCAACACGCAAGTGACGTTGCCCGCGCCGGCGGAGGGCGGAGCGGCGTGGATACAGTACGAGTTTGCGGAGCCGTTTCGCGCGCGCGCGATCACGCTCGGCGGCAAAGGCGGCAGCGCCAACGGCATCCCGGTCGGGCGGGTGCTCGCGAGCGAGGACGGAAACGTTTTTCAGACGCTCGTGACCTTGCCCGGCGCGCAACTGTATCGGCAGGGCATGGTGCGCACGTATGCGTTTCCCGAGATTGCAGCGCGTTTTTATCGGATCGAATTAACCGGCGCGCCGCTCGGTCCGGCGGCGACGATGAGCGAAGGGCCCGCGCAACCGGCGACGCAGTACGTGCTCAGCGAGGCGGTGCTGCATGGCGGTGCGCGTGTGCAGCGTTGGGAGGAGAAGGCGGGCTTTAGTTTTCTGTTCGATTACGAACCGGTGCCGTCGCTCGCGGTGCCGGAAGAAGCAACGGTCGCCCCGGCGGACGTGATCGATCTCACCGACCGTCTGCGGCCGGATGGCACGCTCGAGTGGGAGGTGCCGGCGGGTGACTGGACGGTGTTGCGACTCGGCTATTCGCTCACGGGCGCGAAGAATCGTCCGGCGACGCCGGCGGGCTCGGGTTGGGAAGCCGACAAGCTCAGCCGCAAACACATGGAGGCGTATTATCACGGTTACTTCGATCCGCTGAAACGCGCGCTCGGTTCGTTGTACGGAAAAAGTCTGCGCTATGTGATGATGGATAGCTGGGAAGCGGGGACCAACAACTGGACCGATGAACTGGCGGAGGAGTTTCGCGCGCGGCGCGGTTACGATCCCACGCCGTGGTTGCCGGTGTTGACGGGACGCGTGGTGGGCGATGCGGAGCGGAGCGATCGTTTCCTGTGGGATTTTCGGCGCACGCTCGCCGATCTGTGGGCGGAGGCGCACTACGGCACGATGGCGGAAAAACTGCGCGCCGACGGCATCGGCATCTACGCGGAAGCCGCGGGCGTGTCGCTCGAGATGCCGGAGGACACGCTGCTCAACAAAAGCAAGGTCGAGATTCCGATGGGCGAGTTCTGGGTGCGCGATCTGCACCCGCGCCTGATGTATTTTCAGGACATCCGCGGTGCGGCGTCGGCGGCGCATGTGTATGGCAAACCGATCGTGGCGGCGGAGGCGCTCACGGGCGGCGGCTACGAATCGCCGGCGACGTTGAAGCGCGTGGCGGATTATTGGTTCGCGCAGGGTGTGAACCGTCTCGTCATCCACACCTCGGCGCACCAACCGCTCGATACCAAGCCGGGCAATACGATGGTCGGCACGCATCTGCATCGAAACATCACCTGGGCGGAGCAGGCCGCGCCGCTGATGACGTATTTCGCGCGTGTGAGCCACGTGCTGCAGCAAGGGACGTTCGTCGCGGATCTCGCGTATCTGTTGAACGAAGGTGCGCCCTCGACGCCGCCCATCTGGGGCGCGGGCACGCAGCCGACGCCGCCCGAAGGCTACGACTACGATTTCATCAACGCGGACGTGCTGCTGAACCGGATGAGCGCGGCGGAAGACGGACGACTCGTGCTGCCCGACGGCATGAGCTACCGCGTTCTGGTGCTGCCGGAGACGCGGCGCATGCGACCGGAGCTCGCGGCGAAGTTGCGCGAATTCGTCGCCGGCGGGGCGACGATCGTGGGCGCGAAGCCGGTGAGTTCGCCGAGCCTGATGCGCTATCCGGACGCCGATCGCGAACTGCAGGCGATCGCCGCGGAGCTGTGGGGCGATCTCGATGGCGTGAGCCGCACGATGCGTTTTTTTGGCAAAGGCCGTGTCGTGTGGGGACGTCCGCTGACGGAGGTGCTGGCGATGTTGGAGGTGTACCCGGATTTTGAATACGAGCGAGGGCTCGACGCGGAAGTCGTCTGGCTGCATCGCCGCACGCCGGCGGCGGATGTCTATTTCGTGGTCAACCACACGGACGAGCCGCGGGAGTTTGCGGCGCGTTTCCGCGTAGCGGGAAAAGAGGCGGAGCTCTGGCGTCCGGCGACGGGGCGGATCGAGGCGGCGGGCTATCGCATCGCGGGCGAACGCACGACGGTGCCGCTGCGGCTGGCGGAGCGCGAAGCGGTGTTTGTGGTTTTCCGCAAAGCGGCGAAGCAAACCGAACGCGCGGCGGTGCCGCTCGCGCCGTCGACGGTGGTGGCGACGCTGGATGACGATTGGACCGTGCGTTTCCCCGAAGGCACCGGCGCGCCGGTGGAAGTGCGCTTCGACAAACTGGCGCCGTGGTCCACGCACGCGGACGAAGGCGTGAAGTATTTCTCCGGCACGGCGATCTACACGAAGCGAATCACGGTGCCGGCCGAAGCGCTGCGCGCGGGCACGGGCGTGTTTCTGGAGTTGGGGCGCGTCGGCGACCTCGCGGAAGTTCTCGTGAATGGAAACGCGATCGGTCTCACGTGGCATCCGCCGCACGCGTTGGATGTCACGGGGGTGTTGTTGCCCGGCGAAAATCTCTTGGAGATCAAAGTCACCAATCAGTGGACGAATCGCTTGATCGGCGATCGCGCGGTCGCGCCGGAACGACGTGTGCTCGGCGATGCGTCGGTGTTGCCCCCGGGACCGCGTCTTGCGGAGCCGCCGTTGCCGGAGTCGGGATTGATGGGGCCGGTGCGGTTGTTGACGCGACCGGTGAACCGCGTGGCCGATACCGCGGACGGCAACGTCGCGGGGATTCCCGTCAACTACACGGAGGCCAATGCGGGCGAACCCGAGTTGCCCGATCCGCTCAAGATGCGCGACGGCACGCCGGTGCGCGACGCGCGCATGTGGACGGAGCAACGGCGTCCGGAGCTATTGAAACTTTTCTCCGAGCAGCAATTCGGCCGCGTGCCGGAGCGCCCGGAAGGATTGCACTGGGAGGTGATCGAAGCGGGCACGCCCGTGCTCGAAGGCCGCGCGATCCGCCGGCAAGTCACGCTGTATTTCACGCCCGATAAATCCGGCCCGCATGCCGACGTGCTGATTTATCTGCCGGCGGGGGCGACGCAGAAAGTGCCCGTGGTGCTCAATGCGAGTTTCACGGCCAACAATCTGATGGTGGACGAACCCGGCGTGAAAGTCGGGCGCATCTGGGACGCCAAACAACAACAGCGCGTGTCGGCCGCGGAAGGACGTCGCTTCGGACGCTTGAACGTGCGCGACACGATCGAGCGCGGCTATGGCATCGCGACGGTGAACTACGGCGACTTTGAGTCCGACACGCCCGGTGCGGTCGCGCATGGCGTACGCGCGGCGTATTTGCGTTCTGGATACACGGAGCCGGGACCCGGAGAATGGGGCACGATCTCCGCGTGGAGTTGGGGGCTCAGCCGCGTGATGGATTATTTCGAGACGGACGCGCAGGTGGATGCGACGCGCGTGGCGCTGTTTGGCGTTTCGCGTTTGGGCAAAACGGTGCTGTGGACCGGTGCGCGCGATCCGCGATTTGCGTTGATCATCGCGAGTTGCTCGGGCGAAGGCGGCGCGGCGGTGAGCCGGCGCGACTACGGCGAAACGGTCGCGCATCTGGTGGCGCCGACGCGTTACCCGTATCAATTCGCGGCGAACTATGCGCAATGGGCGGGCCGCGCGGAGGCATCGCCGGTGGAGGGCAATTTGTTGGTGTCGCTCATCGCACCGCGACCGTTGCTGCTGCAGACCGGCGACACCGACATCTGGTCGGACCCTAAAGGCGAGTTTCTTGCGGCGTGGTCGGCCACGCCCGTGTATGAACTGCTCGGTGCGTCGGGCTTGCGTGTGCCGCAAATGCCGCCGCCGGGCCGACGGGTGGGCGGCACGTTGTCGTATTACATGCACGACGGCGGGCACGGAACGGTGCCGTCGGATTGGGCGGTGTTTTTGGATTTCATCGAAGAGCAGTTCGGCCGCGGCCGTTAAGCGCGACGGTTCGCGGCGCGGCCGGATACGGATCCGTGCTGGCGCCGGCGGCGAAGTGGAGTAAGCGTGTGACAACCGCACACCCCGCATGAAAACCGACAAACACCGCGTGTACGCGATCCCCGTCGCGAAGGTTTATCCGTTCTATCTCGAGAAGGCGGAGAAGAAAGGACGCACGAAAGCCGAAGTGGATGACATCATCTGCTGGCTGACGGGCTACACGCCGAAGCAGTTGGAGAAACACCTGAAGACGGAGACGGATTTCGAAACGTTTTTTGCGAAAGCGCCGACGCTAAACCCGGCGCGAACATTGATCACTGGTGTGATTTGCGGCGTGCGCGTGGAGGAAATCGAAGACCCGTTGATGCGAGAAATCCGTTACCTCGATAAGCTGATCGACGAGCTCGCGAAGGGGAAAGCGATGGAGAAGATTTTGCGGAAGTAAGCGCGCGCGGGCGGAGGGAGGCGAGAGGTGGCGGGGGACGGTGGTGGGAGATTTTAACCGCGGAGGCGCGGAGGTGGGGGAGTGCGGATGGGGACATTATCGTGCGTATTTCGCGAGGAGCTCGGTGATCCAGCGGCGGTGGGGGCCGGAGAGGGTGATGGTGTCGAGGTCGGCGAGGGGGATCCAATGCAATGCGCTGGTTTTATCCCAGCGTCGGCGGATGGTGGCGTCGGGTGTGAACGCGTGGATCGATTCGCTGATTTGGTAACGCGTGATGCCGCGTTTCTTTCGCGCGAGGAGCGGGCCGGCGAGCAATGTGTTTTCGTCGAGGCCGAGATCGGCGGCCGACGGGAGCTCGTGCATGTTGGCGAAGCGTTTCGCGCCTTCGGCTGCGCGGTGCAGAAGCAGTCGACCGTCGTGCAAAACCCACGCGCGGGTGACGGCGAGTTGTTCGATTTTCTTTTGCGCGAGGCGGGGAAAGTTTTCGGGAGCGCCGCTTTTTTGTCCGGCGCAGAAATCGAAGACGGGACAGACGGTGCAGAGCGGGTTGTGGCGCACGCAGATCGTCGCGCCGAGTTCCATCATGGCCTGGTTGTGGTCGCCAGGGTGATCGCGGTTGAGCACTGCGTCGGCGAGAGGCGTGACGGTTTTGACGGCGGTGGTGTTGTCCTTGAATTCCGTGGCGTCGGCCGTGAGGCGCGCGAGGATGCGGACGACGTTGCCATCGACGACGGCGGCGTGCGCGCCAAAGGAAATACTCGTGACGGCGGCGGCGGTGTAGGGGCCGACTCCGGGCAGCTCGCGCCATTCGTCGGATGTGCGCGGCAAGGCGGGGAGCGCGACGATCGCTTTGGCGAGTTTGTGGAGATTGCGGGCGCGCGAGTAGTAGCCGAGACCCTCCCAAAGTTTGAGCACGCGCTCTTCGGGTGCGGCGGCGAGCGCGGCGAAATCGGGAAACGCCTGCAGCCAGCGCGCGAAATACGGGAGCACGGTTTTCACCTGCGTCTGCTGCAGCATCAACTCGGAGACGACGGTCTTGTAGACGGAGGGCGATTCGCGCCACGGGAGCTTGCGATGATGCACGCGGTACCAGTCGAGCAGAGCGCGCTGAAAAGCGTCGCGCGAGGCGATGAGACGTTTGGCGTTGGCGGCAGGACTGAGCACGGAGTTTATCGGAACCACAGAGGCACAGAGGGCGCGGCGGATGAAGGCGGAAGTTGGAGATTTTTTATTCAATCGCGGAGGCGCGCGGGAAAACGCGATGTGGAAGTGCGCGGTGGTTATCGGTGGTTCAAAAGGTTTTTTCTGGGCGTGTCTTTTCGGCGAAAATATGCCCAGTGGCGCGATGCCCAAGAAGACGGACTCCGATTCCGATCAACCGAAGAAACTCTCGTCATACACGATCAAACTCGACGATGCGCAGATGGAGAAACTGCGCACGATCTGTGCGGCGCGGCATTGGGAGCCGATGACGGTCGCGTACACGCGTTTCGCCTTCAAAAGCGAACAGGCCAAGGTGAACGTGTCGGCGTACACGAGCGGCAAAGTCGTGATCGCAGGAAAGGGCACGGAGGATTTTGTGCGCGACACGCTCGAGCCGGAAGTGACCGGCGCGCCGAAACTCGGCTACGACGACGTGTTGCATCCGGACTGGTTCGAGTCGCACGCGGGACTCGATGAGAGCGGCAAAGGTGATTTTTTTGGTCCGGTGACGACAGCCACGGTGATCGCCGATCGCGATGCGGTGGAGGCTTGGCTGAAGGCCGGCGTGAAGGATTCGAAGCAGATTTCCGAAGGACAGATTTTTAAGCTCGAAGAACTGATCCGCGGCACGCGCGGTGTCGTCGTCGAAACCTTTGTCTGGGAGTACATGACGAAGTACAACGAGTTGATGGCGCGGCCCGGCGCGAATCTCAATCGGCTGCTCGCCTGGCAGCACGCGAAAGGATTGCTCGCGGCGCTCGAAAAAAAATGGGTGCCGTGGGGATTGCTCGACCAGTTTTCCGAACAACCGCTCGTGCAAAAGGAGCTGGCGAAAAAGGAGCTGAAAAACTTCGAACTCAAGATGCGCACGAAGGCGGAAGAAGATCCCGTCGTGGCGGCGGCGTCGGTGTGCGCGCGCGCGGAATACGTGCGACAAATGGTGAAACTCTCGCGGAAGTTTGGCGCGAAGTTGCAGAAAGGCGCGGGGCCGCTCGTGAAAGAACAAGCGCGTGGCATCATCGAAAAGTTCGGCGCGCCTGCGCTCGGCGAGTTCGCGAAGCTGCATTTCCGCACGGCGTACGAAGTCGTTTCCGAAATGGGAAAACTCGATGAGCTCCCGCTGAAACCACCACCGCCGAAAATGACGTGGGAGTGAGACGCTCGTGAGTTTGGTTCACCGCGGACGCGCGGGGAGGCCGCGACGGTGAGAGCATTTCAAAGGAGCGCCCGCGGCCGCCGCTCCCGGCAGTTCTAACGGCTACAATTTTTTATGGCCTTCGTCGGCGGCGAGCTGGCGGAGGTATTGGGTGAATGCTTCGTCTTCGCCGTCGAGGAGGAGGGGCAGGGCGGCGCGGAAGTCGGCGCGTTGCACCCATTCGCGCATGTAGTCTTCCCACGACTTCCACATGCGCTGTGTTTGCTTGTCCATGCGCTCTTCGTATACGAGCAGATAAGCGCGTTCGAAGAGCGAGATGAGGATGCCGAAGATTGCGAGACGGCGCTCTTTTTGTTCGTCGGTGAAATCGTTGCGCGCGGCCTCGCGGCGCAGCAGTTGCAGATCGGCGTTGTCGAGCACGAGCTTGAGGAACTCGCGGTATTCGTCGGAGAGACGTTGGAAAATTTCCTCCTGGTCGTTCATGCGTTCTTTGCGCTGTTCCAGAAGGAAAACGACGATCGCGAACGGCAGGCCGACGACGGTGACGACGTAGCTGAGAAATTCGAAAAGTTCGAGAAGCGTCATACGGCTCTTATGGACCGGGCGGCGCTGCTTGGCAAACCGTGCGAAGCGCGAACGCGTATTCAGAAATCCATGACTGCGAATAGACTCGCATTGAGCGGGATGTCGCGGCGCCGCGAGCCTGTCCCTGTGCTTGCGCGGCACAGGCGTGTTCTTACAACGAACCGAATGAAACGCCGCCAGCTGCGCGGCTACGACCTTAAACAGATCGAAGGATTTTCCGGACTTATCGGTGTCGATGAGGCGGGCCGCGGTGCGCTCGCCGGACCCGTCGTGGCCGGCGCGGTGTTGGTCACGAAGGAATTTCTGGAAAGTCGTTGGGCGGTGACGCGCGCGAATCGGGTGAACGATTCGAAACAACTCACACCGGCCGAGCGCGACGAGTTGTGGTTCGAGTTGGAGACCTTGATGGCGCAGCGGCAGATCCACGCGACGTACGGCGTGGCGACGGTCGAGGAAATCGAACAGTGGAACATCCTCGGCGCGACCAAGCTCGCGATGCGGCGCGCGCTCGAAGGTATTTATCCTCCGACGGCGTTTCAGCAAAAAGTGGAGCCCGACTTGTTCGCGTCTCCCGAAGAGATCGCGAGTTTTCAGCCGCAAGTGTCGGCGCGCATCCTGATAGACGGATTGCCGCTCAAAAGTTTTCCGTACCCGCACACCGGTGTGGTGAAAGGCGATGCGCGGTCGTTGTGCATCGCGATGGCGTCGATCGTGGCGAAAGTGACGCGCGACCGGCTCATGAAAGAGCTGGAAACCGTGTGCCCCGGCTACGGTTTCGATCGCCACAAAGGCTACGGGACGGAGGAGCACCGCGAGGCTTTGCTGCGGATCGGACGCTGCGCACATCACCGCGAAGTGTTTTTGCGCAAGCTGCTCGCGCGGCGTGTGGACCCGGCGCAGGTCGATTTTCTTTCGGACGATTGGGTGAGCGCCCGGTGAAGCGTTCTGCGCCGGCTCGTCGTTGACCCGTGCGCGGAGCTTCGTCACAAACCGCGGCCGATGGCCGGTAAAAAACACTCCTCGCTCGAACGCGTGCTCGGTCGGCTCGACACGCTGGATTCGGTGAATCTCGCCAACCTCGTGCAGCGATTGGCGCGTGAGCGAGCGTTGTTCGAAGATATTTTCAACATCCTCCAGGAAGGTGTGCTCGTGATCGGCGGCGATGGCGTGATCGAGTATGCCAACGAAGCCGCGCACCGTTTGATCGGATTGCGTGAAGACGATTTGTCGGGACAGACCTTGTGGCGGCTCGTGCCGGGGCTGCGGCCGTCGCTCGAATCCGCGCTGAACGACCCCGCGCAAGCGATGCCGGTGATGGCGCGCGAGATCGAGCTCACGTATCCCGAAGCGCGCATCGTGCGACTTTATCTCGTGCCGTTTCGCGGTGAAGCGCGGGGAGCGCCGCCGCGGTTTGCGGTGATTTTGTCAGACATCACGCGCGACAAACAATCGGCCGAAGAACGCATCGAAAGCGAACGCACCTCGTCGATCCTGCTGCTCGCGGCGGGCGTTGCGCACGAATTGGGCAATCCGCTGAACTCGCTCACGATTCATCTGCAGTTGATCGAGCGGCGCCTGAAAAAGCTGAAGCAGGCGAAGTCCGCGGAGTCGGAGGCGCTGGCCGATTCGATCCATGTGTGTCAGGAGGAAGTGCGCCGGCTCGATGGTATCATCACGAATTTTCTCGAAGCGATTCGCCCGCGTCCGCCGGATTTGGCGGAGACGAATCTCACGGATGTCTTGGCCGAAGTGCTGAGCTTTCAACACAACGAACTCGAGGACCGCGGCATCACCGTGGAGGCGGAGCTCGCGGACAAACTACCGGTGATCCTCGCCGACCGGAATCAGCTCAAGCAGGTGTTTTTTAACCTCATCAAAAATGCGATGGAGGCGATGGAGCCGGGCGGCACGTTGCGCATCAAGACGCGCGCCGACGACGAATTCGTTTCGTTGCTCTTCGGCGACACCGGCAGCGGCATCAAACAAGAGGATTTGTCGAAGTTGTTTCAGCCATACCACACCACGAAAGCGGGCGGTACCGGACTCGGCTTGATGATTGTGCAGCGCATCCTGCGGGCGCACGGCGGCCAGGTCGGCATCGAAAGCAAGGAGGGTGTGGGCACGGTGGTGACCTTGCAGTTCCCGCGCCGCGATCGACGGGTGCGCATGTTGAGATGAGACGCTTCCGCCCGCGCTTGACCGCATCTCCCGCGCCCGCGTGAATGACGCCCATGGTCCCGAGTGTCCTCATCGTCGACGACGAGAAACATACCCGCGAAGGGCTCCGGCAAGCGTTGGAAGACGACTACGACGTGTCTGTCGCCGCGAGCGCAGACGAGGCGTTTAATCTCTTCGATGCGCAGGAGTACGATGTGATTCTCACCGACCTGCGCATGCCGGGAAAATCCGGTCTGCGCGTCATCGACAAGGCGCTCACGCTTCCGAACAAACCCGCCGTGATCATGATGACCGCGTACGGCAACATCGAGACGGCCGTCGAAGCGATGAAGCGCGGCGCCGTGGATTTTCTCACCAAGCCGGTCAACATCGAGCGGCTCGAGGTGCTCATCCAGCGCGCGCTCAAAACGAAGACGCTCGAAGTCGAGGTGAAGCAACTGCACGAGCGACTCGACGAAAAGTTTTCGTTCGAAGGCATCGTCGGCCACTCCGCAAAACTGCAGGAAGTGATCGATCGCGTGAAACTCGTCGCACCGTCGAAAGCCACGATCCTCATCGAAGGCGAGTCGGGCACGGGCAAGGAATTGATCGCGCAAGCGGTGCACCAAGCGAGCCCGCGGGCACGCGGACCGTTCGTCGCGGTCCACTGCGCGGCGCTGTCGGAGAATTTATTGGAGAGCGAAATTTTTGGTCACGAACGCGGCGCCTTCACCGGTGCGACCGAGCGGCGTGTGGGCCGTTTCGAAGCGGCGGATGGCGGCACGCTGTTTCTCGACGAGATCGGCGAAATCTCCGCGTCCACGCAGGTGAAGTTGTTGCGCTTTCTCGAAACGAAGACCATCGAGCGCGTGGGCGGCACGAAACCGATTTCGCTCGATGTGCGCCTGGTCGCGGCGACCAATCGCTCGCTCGAACAACTCGTGCGCGAAGGGAAGTTTCGCGAAGATTTGTTTTTCCGCCTCAACGTCGTGCGCATCGCGATGCCGCCGTTGCGCGAACGCACGGAAGACATTCCGGTGCTGCTCGCGCACTACCTGAAGATTTTCAGCGAAGAGAATAAATTCCCGCTGCTCACGATCGAGCCGGGCGCGATGCGTCACCTGCTGGCTTATCCGTGGCCGGGCAATATCCGCGAGCTTCGCAATTTCACCGAAAACGCCGTGGTGCTGCATCGCGGCGGCAAGCTCACGGAGTACGATCTCGAGCCGCGTTTCCGCGGAGAGATTCCCGCGCTGCCGCCTGGCAATTCCGTGCCTGTTGGCGGTCCAGCTGGCGCCGCCGCGAGTGCGCCCTGCGCGCCGACGGCTCCGCAACCCGCCGCGCCTTGGCCGGCGCCTTCCGCGCCTTCGCTCTCGGTGCAGGACAACGAGAAGCGACTGCTCCGCGAAGCGTTGATCAAAGCGCGCGGCAACCGCACGCGCGCGGCGGAGTTGATGGGGATCAGTCGTCGCACGCTGCATCGCAAACTGGCCGAGTGGCCCGAGCTCGACGTCATCGACAAGTGAGCACCCGAGGCGAATTCTCCCGCGACGATTGCGCGTGCGTTGCATCGCGATGAAACCGCGTTCGCTGCAAGACTGGGTGCATTGGCTCGAGGCGGGAGCGGGCGGGCGCTGGGTGACGCGCGCGGCGATTGTCGTCGGCGTGTTGCTCTTGTCGTGGAGAATTGGATACACGCAGTTTCAAGGACCGCGCTCCGAACAAACCCTCGCGCAGGCGGTGGTCGCGCGACAGTTGGCGGAAGGCCACGGTTTCAGCACGCTCGTGCGCGAGCCGCAAAGCGTGGCGTGGGCGCGTGAACGCGGACGTGCGGAGGAAACATTTTTGCCCGAGCTCCGGCAGGCGCCGCTGTATCCTGCGATCATCGGCGCAACGCTCGGCATATTGCCGGATACGGTGCGCGAGAAATGGTTTTCCACGCGACCGGAACCGCCGGCGGGATTTTTTCCGGATTATGTGCTGCTGGGTGTGAACATCGCGCTGCTATGGCTTGCCGCAGCGCAGACGTATTTCCTGGCGCGCCGGATGTTCGATCGCGAAACGGGGGCGATCGCGGCGCTTGCGTTACTGTTGTCGTCCGCGATTTGGAGCGAGACCGTGGCGGTCAACGGCGTGCCGCTCACGATGGTGCTCACGCTCGCGCTGTTTCAAGTGATCCATCGTATCGACGGCGTGGATACAGGTGGCAAACGAGACTGGTTGCTTGCAGCGCTCGCCGGACTTTTGGCGGGCGGATTGTTTCTCACGGATTATCCTGCAGGCGTGGCGCTGGTGGCGGTGTGGGGCTGGATCGGCCTGAGCGCGCGTGGACGTTCGCGCTGGGTAAATATCGCGGCGGCGACGCTGGCATTTCTGATCGTGGCCGGACCTTGGATGGCCCGAAACGTGTCGTTGGCCGCAAATCCGCTCGGACTCGCGGCGCAAGGAATCGCACTCAAAGCCGGCGATCCCACGGCGGATCCTGCGATGGTGCGGGCAGGTTTTTCGACGGAGCCGCCGAAGATCCAGCTCCGAAAACTCGGCAACAAAGTGCTGACCGCGGTGCAGACTTCGATGGGTGGACAGCTTTGGTCGGCTGGCGGGTTCTTTCTCACGGCGCTGTTTGTGACAGGCCTCGTGTATCGGTTTCGCGATGAGCAGGTGAACCGGCTGCGCTGGTTGTTTGTATTCACGCTGGCACTACTGACGCTCGCGCATGCAGCGCTCGATTCGGGCGAAGGCGAACGTTTGCCGATGGCCTATGCGACGCCGCTGCTGATGATTTGGGGCGCGGGATTTTTCAGTGTGCTGATTGCGAGCAGCGAGGTGTGGCGGCAGCGATCGCGATGGGCTGCGGCGGTGTTGTTGACGGTGCAAGCACTCCCGCTCGCGCAGGACATCGCGGAGCCGCGCCGGCTGCATTTTCATTTTCCACCGTATTATCCGGGATTGTTTATCGGCATGGGCGAAGAGATGGCGCGTCGTGCCGGTCCGCTGCCGGTGTGGACGGCGGATGTGCCGGCCGGTGTCGCGTGGTACAGCGGACAACGCGTCTGGACGCAGCCGCGCACGCTCGGCGAGTTTTACGGAGTCTGTCAGGAACAACCTCAGCTCGCGCTTGTGTTGACGCCGCGCACGCTCGATCGACCGTTCTTCGGAGAGCTGATGAAACGGGAGAATCCGGGGATGAACACGACGGAGTGGGCGGATGTGTATGCGGCGTTGGTGACGCATCGATTTCCACCAGCGTTTCCCTTGAGCGCGCCGCAAAAGGTGACGGATAATTTCTACGTGCTCCTGAATCCGTACGCGATGTCACGGCGGCCGCTTGGCGAGTAATGCAGTTGCGCGGCGGCGCGCCGACTCCGTAGCGTGCGCCGAAATTTTCATGATGCGTCGCTCCTCGCGCTTGTTTCTCGCCACCTGTTCCGTGTGCCTCGTTGCGCGTGCGTCGGCGGTTTACGCGCCGATCCCGGAGCAGGAACAGGGGAAGTTGTTCACGATCTACGCGACGGCGGGCGCGTATTATGATTCGAACATCTTCGGCGCGCCTGCGAACGAACGGAGCAGTCTTGTTTATCAAATCTCACCGCGGTTGGTGGCGAATGTCTCGGCGACGGATCAAACGCTCGCGTCGGCGTGGTATCAGTTGTCGCTGGATCATTTCACGGATCGCCCCGGCCGTCGCACGCTGGCGAGCCATCTCGCGGGGGCGACGGTGCGTCACACTTTCAGCCCGCGTTTGCAGGCGGAGCTGAGCGATACGTATCAGGACTCCAAAAATCCCGAATCGTTGCTGCCCGGTCTTTCCACGGTGCTTAACACGGATCAATCGTATGCTTTGAACCAACTTGAAGGACGCCTTGCCGCCGAACTCACGCGGCGTATCGGTCTCACCGGGAAGTTTCGCGTCGCAAGTTTTTCGTACGACAATCCCGACCTCTCGGCGGAGCTGGATCGGGACGAATATCTCGCCGGGCTCATGGCGACGCGTTTGACGACACGCGAATTGCAGGTGGTGGCGGAGTATCGGCACCAAGCGATTCGTTACCGGACGGCGGGCGCGGAGAAGGATAAGGGCTCCCATTTTTTTCTCGCGGGAGCCGATCGAATCCTGAACGCGAAATCCGCCCTAAGCGCACGATTGGGTGCCGAACATCGCAGTCGCGCAGGCGCGCGCGACGAATGGCTGCCGTACGTGGAGGTCGCGGCCAAAAGCGATTACGCGCAAGGCGCGTATTGGTCGATTGGATACGGTTTCTCCGTGGAGGAAGTTTCCAATCTCGATACCTACACCGACATGGCGGTGCATCGCTTTTTCGCGAACTGGCAGCACACGTTGGCGCCCAAGTTGACGGCATCGGCCTCGGCGAGTTGGGAACCTTCAAAATTGAACGGCCGTGAAAACATCGCGCCCGATCGCGACGAGACCAATACGCGCCTCGGTGTCGCGCTGACTTATCGCATCGGCGTGCGTTGGGCGGCTTCGGTGACGTGGGATCGCGATGATGTGCGTTCGGACGATGCGGGACGCCGGCTCGAACGCACGCGTGCCGGAGTGAGTGTGCGGGCTTATTATTGAGCGGGCGCACGAGACTGCCGAGCTGCGATCGGATCGTCCAAATGCAGCTCTGCTGCTTTAGTAGAGCGAGCTTGCGATCCGAGGAGATAAAAGGAGCTTGCTGATCGAATAACGGGGAAATTGCCTCACGCCTGCTCCATGGCCCATACCCACCACGAGGGCGCTTCGCTCGCCGATTTCTTTCATCTGCTTCGGTTGCGGAAGGCGCTTGTTTTTTTGATTCTCGGCCTGGTGGTCGTCACCACGGTGATCGTGACGGCATTTTTGCCGAAATGGTATCGCTCCACCGCGCACGTTCGCGTGGAAAAACCGGAAGGGGAGGTGAAGCTGTTTCAGACCCAGTCGAACGGTTACTACGACCCGAACTTCCTGCAGGATCAGTTCAAGATCATGCAGTCGGCGAAGATCCTGTATCCGGTGATCGAGAATCTCGGATTGAACGAAAAAATCGCGCGCTCGCTCGATGCGCCGATGCCGTTCGCCACCGACGAAACGTATCAATACCTGCGCCGCAAAATGCTCTCGGTGGAGTCGCCGCGCGGATCCTCCGTCATTGAGATCACCGTGCATGCACACGACGCGCAGCTGGCCGCCGACATCGCGAACGAGATCGCGCGCGTCTACTCGGAAGATCGCATTCATTTCGCCACATCGGAGCAGCGACTCGGCATCGCGCAATTGCGCAAAGAACTCGAAGCGCAGGAGCGCATCGTTTCTTCTCAGCGTGATTTGGTGGAGCAACTGCGCAATGACCTCGGCATTTCGGGGGTGGATCTCAACGCGCGTTATTCCGACATGGAGATCGAGACGCTGCGGCAGATGCAAAACTCGCTGATCGCGCTCAGCGTCGATGAGATTGGTCGCAAGACACGTTACGAACGCTTCAAAGCGATCCCGCCGGCGGAGCGCGTCAACCTGATCAATTCCGAACTCATTCAGGACCCGAACATCCAGAATCTCCTGCAGGCCTATCTCGTCGCCGATCAAAACGTAACCAAGCTGCGCGCGCGTCTCGGCGAAGCGCATCCCGAGTTGATTGCTGCCACGGAAAATCGCGCGAAGATCAAAGAGCAGCTCGATGCTCAGTTGCGCGGTTACGAAAACGCGTTGGAGATTTCCTACAAAGAAGCCGAGGCGCGCGTTGCCGAGCTCACCAACCAACTCTCGCAAGCGAAGGTCGATCAAATCCTCTCCGCGCGCGAAAAGATGCGTCCCTTCGAAGAAGCGGTGCGGAAGCTCGAAGACGAGACGCGCTTGCTCTCGACGCTCAAGGTGACGCTGCGTCAGCGCGAAATCGATTTTCAGGCGCCGAAGCGCAGCATCGAAGTGCTGAATCACGCGGAGCCCGCTCGGCGCGCCGCTTTGCCGTCGTGGCCGGTGAATATCCTCTTCGCGATTCTGTTTGGCGGATTGCTCGGCGTCGGCGTCGCGGTATTGATCGAGTTTTTCGACACGAGCTTCCGCAACGTCGCGGAGCTTGAGAAACGTCTCGGAAAACCCGTGCTGGGTGTGATTCCGCAAAGTTCGGCGTCAAGAAGCGACGATGCCGAGACGGAGGCTGAAGACGCGGCCGACCTGGAGCCTTTCCGCGTGTTGCATACGAATCTGAATCTCGTGCTCAACGCGACCACACCGGGACGCAGTTTGGTGATGTTGTCTGCCGGACCGGGCGAAGGAAAATCGACGACACTGGCGCAGCTCGCACGAGCGATGGGCGCCGCAGGCGAACGCGTTTTACTCATCGACTCCGATTTGCGCCGTCCCACGCAGCACACGCTGCATGAACGACCGAAAGAACCGGGGCTGGCGGATCTTTTGCGCGGAAAAACGACCCTCGAGACGGCACTCCAAAAACAAATCATGCCCGGCGTGGATTTCATCCCGTGCGGTGCGATCGGCGGTTTCACGCTGAGCCTGTTGCACACGGATTTGCTGAAGAAGCTGCTCGAAGATCTGCGCGGTCGTTATGATCGCATCGTTTTTGATGCGCCGCCGATCATCGGAGTGAGCGATGCGTCCGTGCTCGCGAGCGTTGTGGACGACGTGCTGCTCCTCGTGCAACACCGCCGCAATCCGCACAGCATGGTGCTGCGCGCGCAGCAAATCCTCGAAGGTCTGCGCAAGCCACCGGTCGGTATCGTGCTGAATCGCGTGCCGACGAACTCGCACGACGATTACGGGTATTACACACGCAACTACGCTTATTACCGCTCGCATGACGAACGTCCTTCGCGTTCGGGGAAGCGTCGGCGTGCGCGTGCTGACGATAAAAGCTCCGGTGCGGAACGGATCGCTTTTCCAGAAGAACGCCGCGGCGACAAACGCGCGTGAAGCAAGGCGCGCGGTGTATCCAGTTTTCCACTTCATGAAGCGTGTTTCTGTTGGATTCTCGAATCGCTGGCACGGATCGGCGAAGCGATTGCTCGCGTCGCTGGGCGCCTTGGTCGCGAGTGTGTCCATGTCGGCACAGGAACCGGTGCGCATCGCGGGCTCCGATCTGTTGGGGGAACCATTTGCAGAGTCCCTCAAGGCGTACGCCCATCGCGAGGGCATCGCCGTGACGCTCGATCTTTCAGGAAGCCGCGCAGGTATTGAAAAGTTGAATACGGACACGGCGGAGATCGCGTTTGTGATGCTCGCGCCCGACGAAGCTTTGCCGGCGGGGAAGTGGGCGGCGGATCCGATGGCGTATCGCGTGGCGATTGTGGCCGTGCCTGCACGCGTGGAGCTTTCTCAGCTTTCGCTCACCGAACTCGACGGATTTTTCGGCGCATCAGGTCCGGCCGGTTACACGCAATGGCGTCACGCGGGCGTCGAAGGACCGCTCGCTCCGTTGACGGTGACGACGCATGTATTGGCGGGGCGCGCGGACGAACTTTCGACGGAGATTTTTCAGCATATCGCTTTGCGGGGAAAACGGCTGAAACCCGCGGTGCAGCGACATATATCGGTGGAGACGTTACGCGAAAAAATGGGGAGCGAGGAGGGTGGGCTGGCAATTTTGCCCGTGCCGCCGACGGCTGCGGAGTGGACATCGCTGGCGATCGCGCGCGGTGAAAACGACCCGGCGTTTAGTCCGACATTGGAGAATATCCATCACGGCGATTATCCGCTGCGCTGGCCCGTTTGGGTAGTTTATCGCGAGCGAGCTAACGCACAGGTGAAGGCGTTGTTGCGCTTTGTGTGGAGCGACGAAGCCGCGCAGGCGTTGTGCGAAGGATCGGATTGCTTGCCGCTGCCTGCGTCCGTGCGCGCGCAGAAATAATGCTCAATTTCTTTGGAAAAATCAGTTGACGGATACCCCGCGAACTTTACTTCTCTCCGCCTGCTCTGCGGGCGTAGCTCAGTTGGTAGAGCACCACCTTGCCAAGGTGGACGTCGAGAGTTCGAGTCTCTTCGCCCGCTCCATTTTTCCAAAGCCGCCGGATGAAAATCCGACGGCTTTATTGTTTTAGCGATGACGCTCGCAGGCGTACGGATGCGCCGTGCAATGAAAGCGCAAAAGGGGCAGTGAGGCGCTGCGAGTTCAGCACACGGTTCGGTTGGCACATGCGTACGCTCTCATCAGCGCGTGATGATGCGCGGAGTACCCTTGTCGATTTGCGCCCTCTTGGTCAGAGGGCGGCGATCACATGATCTTTGCGCCCTCTTCGACCCAGCGGACGCAGAACTGCACCAGTTGAATCGCGTTTTGGAGGTTCAGCTTATCTTTGATGCGGGCGCGGTGCGACTCGACGGTCTTGATGCTGATGTGAAGCTTCGCGGCGATTTCGCGGGTGGGGAGCCCGGAACCGATCATGTTGACGATCTCCAATTCGCGATCGCTCAGGAGATCCACGGGCGAATCGGGAGCCGGGTCACCACCGACGACGACCTGATCGAGCATGCGGCTGGCGACGCGTTCGCTGACGAAGACCTTGCCGGCACGGATGCGGCGAACGGCTTCCATCACCTTGTCGACCACCTCTTGTTTCATTACGTAGGCCTTCGCGCCGGCTTTGAGGACGCGCATCGCGTAGATCGATTCGTCGTGCATGGAGAGCACGAGGATCTGGATCTTAGGATCGAAGGCTTTGATGTTCTTGATCAGCTCGATACCGTTATAGCCCTTGAGGGCGATATCGACGATGACCAGATCGGGTTTGATCTGGGAAATGGCCTTGAGGGCCGAAGGGGAATCCTCCGCTTCACCGCAGAACGTCATGTCGGGCTCGCGGTTGATCAATTCGGCCAGGCCACGTCGCAACAGGGGATGATCATCCACAATGAATATGCGAGTTTTGGCGCTCATCGAATCGTCAGAAGGTAAGGGTCAACCTAGGAAAGGGTAATGAAGGCAGACAGTTACACCGCCTTCCGAATTATTCTCAATAGCTAATTCACCGCCCAAGATTCCAGCCCTATAATGCATGATGTGCAGGCCTATCCCTCCGGTAGAACTGTCCGCCTTGTCAAACCCCGTTCCATTGTCCCGTACAATAAGCTCCATGTGATCGGGGTTGGCCGTGAGGGAAACCTGCACGCGGGTGGCGTGGCCATGCTTCACCGCATTGGTAATCGCTTCTTGGGCGATGCGGTAAATTTGGATGATCTGAGCGGAGGAGTGTTTAGGGAAACGGCCCGCGAACTGGATTTGAATGTCGACCGGGAAACGGGCTTTGATCTGAGAATTCAGCTCGAGGAGCGCGCCGCGAATATCGGCGATCTGGACTTTCCCGGGGAAAAGTCCGTGCGTGAGCGCGCGGGTGCGGTGCATCGCGTCGATGATTTGCTGATTTAGCTCCTTGAAGTTTTCCGCTTCCTCCGGGGCTTTGGCGACGATGCGGCTCTCCGCGACACGCATCAGGCAGCTTACGCCGGCGAGCACCTGGCACAGGTCGTCATGGAGATCTTGGCCGATGCGGTTTTGCTCGCGTTCGCTGACGCGCAAACTTTCGAGCTGATAACCTTTCTCCGTCTGGATGTCGGTGACAAAACCACGGAGCACAGGGCGCGCGCCGCCGGTGATTTCCGTCGTGGAATGGCGGATCCAGATGATTGAACCGTTCTTGTCGATCAGGCGGTAGTCGATGGAGCAGGGGAGCACTTGCTCATCGATTTCGTTAAAATGACGAGCCACGCGTCGCGCATCCAAAGGATGGATACAGCGGTACCATTTGCGCGCCGCGATCGACGGCAGTGAGCGCAGCAAGGCGGAATCGCCCGGATAAATCGTATCGGCTGTGAGCGGATCGGCACGGCCTTGCCAGGCGACGATGCGTGCCTGTGCGAAAACTTGATCGAGTGCCCATGCGGGGCGTCCATCCGCAGCTGGTTTGGGTGAGCGAAGGGGAGTCTTTTTAACGCGTGCAGTCGCGGAGGCGGGGCGGGGCGGGGCTTTGCGGACAGCGGTTTTTAGCGGCATGGAAGAAGCGGCGAATGGGCCTCACGGTGAACCGTTAATTGGCGAAAGCGAGGTTATTAAGGTAATGTACCGGACTGGATGTAGTGGTTTCCACGAAAAGTATAAAAGTACCCAACCCATTCATGAGTAAAAAATTGACTAAGAAGTTTGGCGATAGCTTCTTGGTGGTCCTCGCTCTGCATAAACCCGAAGACAGAGCAATTTCTACACCTTTTGCCTGCTGGAAAATAAAATCCGGATTGTTGGAGCTGCGGCACCGTTGCTCATGACCTCTTCAAGCAAATACGGCGATGATCTCGCGTCAGGCGGAGCCTCCCAAGTCCCTTGGGTTGATCGCGTGTACTTGGTGGACGATCATCCGTTTTTCGCCACGGCGCTGGCCGCGCTTATTAACATGGAGGCTGACCTCACGGTTTGCGGCACCAGCAACGACACGGCTGCCGCAGTGCGCGACGTGGCCCAGTTGAATCCGGACGTGATGGTGCTCGACGTGAATATGAGCGCGAAAAACAACTGGGCGCTTCCGATCGAGCTGCGAAAACTCTGCCCGCGTGTCCCCTTTCTTTTTGTTTCCAGCTTGCAAAATCCTCGGGCGGAAATGGGGTTGAAGTGGCTGGAGCCGTGTTGCTTTGTCGAAAAAGCAAAAGACCCAGCTGACATCGTTCACGCGGTACGTAGTGCCTTGGCACGTTTGCGCCGCCCGCCCACTTTTCAGTCCAATCCTCCCTTTCCGAAACGTGAAATCCAAAGAGAATAAAACAATTTTGGTTGTTGATGATAATGAACAGGCTCTGACGTTGGTTAAAGAGGCTCTGCTCACTCGTGGATTTAATGTCGTTACCTTTAGCCACGGCGCGGACGCGCTGGCGTTGCTCGATACCAAGAAAGGTGAAAGCGCGGATTTGGTGATTATCGATTTGGTCATGCCGGATGTCGACGGTATGGATCTAGCCGGCAAAATTTTGGCTAAACGCCCTGATATCAAAATCTTGGTAATGTCCGGTTATGCGGACGACGTGGTCGTCCATGGTATTTTCGAACGCAAGGGCGTCGATTTCCTAGGTAAGCCCTTTAGCATTAGGGACTTGTTTACAAAGGTGAGCGTGTTGCTCGCACAAGGCGCCTAAGTAGGGTGCTGAGAGAGGCCCCAAAAATGCGCGAAAAAGTGCATTTTCCTAAAAAATTTTGTGCCTTTGATTCGATATGGGCGTAAGGTCGTTTTATAAAAATCTGATTTAAAACAAGTTTTGGTAATGAAATGCCGGCGGATTCCCGCCGGTATTTTTTTGAAACTTTTGCAGGTGAACTGCGTCGTACTAGGCAGAGTCCACTTTCACTTTCTCCCGCATAGCGGGAGATTTGGGGTAACCAAGAAAGCAATGGGCGGATCGTCTAGGGGTAGGCGGTCCGCCCTCTTTGTTTCAGCAGACAGGAAGCGCGGAGCGGCGGGATAGGATAAAATATTTGCCGTACTCTTGCGATCACTTGTCGACAAGCGGCATGGCCTGTGCTGAGTTGTTCACACGTTATCCACAAAATGGAAATCCTGAGCCGGGTCTCTGACTCCCAAACGCAGCTCAAGGTATCCGCGAAGGTGAAAACCTTCGTCTTGGACACCAACGTCCTCCTGCACGATCCGCAGTCGATCTACAAGTTCGAGGACAACAATCTCGCGATTCCCGTCGAGGTTCTAGAAGAGCTGGACGCCATCAAGACTGAGCAATCCACCGAGCGGGGTCGCAATGCGCGCCGCGTGCATCGGATCTTGCAGGAGCTCCTGCCGGATTCGCGCACGATGCTCGAGGGCGTCAAGCTGCCTACGGGCGGGACGCTTTCGGTCATCATCAACCGTTACTTGGTGGACCAAAATTTCGAGACCCCGGCGATGAAACGCCTGCGGGCCGTGCTGCCGGATTTATCGAAAAAGGATAACCGCATCATCGCCTCCGCGCTTTTTGTCCAAGAACAGTTCCCGCCGCCGACGATTCTCGTCACGAAAGACGTGAACGTGCAGCTCAAGGCGCGCGCGGTGGGGCTCGAGTCGGAAGATTATCTCAACGACAAAGTGCCTGAAGCCGCGCAGGAAGCTTCGTACCGCGAAATCTCGGTGACGATCTACGAGCTGCAGCGCTTCTGCTCGGAAGGCGAGTTCGAGCTCGATGAGGCGTCCGCGAAGGATCTTTTCCTCAACGAGTACGTGCTCCTGCGTTCCGCGGAAGGCAAAACGATGCCCGCGCGCTACGAGGGCGACAACATCGTGTGCCGACTCCAGATCCCGGATTTCGTCAAAGCGCCCGGCGGCATTCCGATCCGCCCGCGTAATCTCGAACAGCAATTCTTCATGGATGCACTGCTCGACGATTCGATTTCGCTCATCACTTGCTTCGGCAAAGCGGGCACGGGCAAGACGCTGATCTCGATCGCTTGCGCGTTGCATCAAACGCACGACGAGAGCTCGCGCTACGATGGCGTTTCGATCTCCCGTCCCGTGATCGCGCTGGGCAAGGACATCGGTTTTCTCCCCGGCACGCTGGAAGAAAAAATGAAGCCGTGGCTCCAACCGTACTTCGATGCTTTGGAAGTGATGATTCCTTCGAAACCGCTGAAGGAGCCGCAGTTCGCGGCGAAGAAAGTCTCGAAGAAAAACAAAAAAAAGAACTCGGATGATCTCGCGCTCTCCACGGCTGCCGCACCGTCGGTTGCTTCGTCTGGCGGCGCGGTGATCAAACCTTATGAGCGGCTCATCAAAAGCGGCTTGGTGGAAATCGAAGCGCTCTGCTTCATCCGCGGACGCTCGATTGCCCGCCGGTTTTTCATCCTCGACGAAGCGCAGCAACTCACGCCGCACGAGGTGAAAACGATCATCACTCGCATCGCCGAAGGTTCGAAGATCGTGCTGATCGGCGATCCGGCGCAGATCGACAATCCGTACGTGGACTCGCGCAGCAACGGCCTGGTTTATTGCTACAACCGCATGAAAGGCCAGGCGCTCGCCGCGCACATCAAGTTGTCGAAGGGCGAACGCTCGAAGCTCGCGGAACTCGCCGCGGATCTTCTCTAAACACATCGGCCGGAATCGTGAGATTCCGGCCGATCGCTTTACGCCGTAGTGGATTTTTGAATACGCTCACTGCTGAGCGCGTGCGTATGGCGCAATCGCTCAAATGATGACCGGTTGCGGCTCTTGAAGGGCGGCGATGCGCGCCATGATGCGTTCGCTGGCGCGTTGATAACGCTCCTTGCCGGCGCTCGGGTCGTCGTAATCGGCAGGCAATATCGGCGGCCCGTACACCACGGTGATCGGCGAGGGGATGCGGATTTTTCCGTCGCGCCCGAACGCATTGTACGAACCAAAAATGCGCGCGGGCACGACCGGCACTTGCGTGCGGCATGCGAGCAAACCCACGCCGGGACGCGCGGGTTGAAGGTTGCCGTCGGGCGAACGCGTGCCTTCGGGGAAAAGGATGACGGCTTTTTCGTTTCGCAGCGCTTGGATCACACGTTTGATGGCGTTCACATCGGAGCCGCCGTCGCGATCGACAGGAATGGTGCCGACAATATCGAGCCACCACGAAGCGAAGCCTTTTTTCCAAAGCGTTTTTCGCGCGAAAAAGCAGACTTGTTTGGGAATCAGCGAACCGACGATGGGCGGGTCCAGATGACTCGCGTGATTCGACGCGATCATGAACGCGCCTCGTTTTGGCAGATTCTCGAGGCCGGCGTATTCACCACGGAAGGCGATGTCGTAAATGACGCGAAAGATGTAGTGGCAGAAGCCATACACCCGGGTCATCTCGACCTGGCGGAAGCTATAGCTCATGGCGAAAGACGAGTGGCGAGTTGAGCGGAGATTTTTTCGACGACTTGTTCCAATGTCAGGTACGTGCTGTCGATGAGTTCGGCGCCCTGGGCGCTCTCGACGAGACGCTGGTGATCGAGCGTATCGCGTTTGGCGACTTGATCCTGACGACCTTCTTGTTCGCGACGACGCGCGCGCGCCTCGGCATCGGCGAAAAGGAAGAAACGAAAATCCGCGTCCGGAAAAATTTTCGAACCGATGTCGCGACCTTCCATCACGAGTCCGCGAAATCCATGCGCGCGGGCGGTGTCGGCTTGGCTGCGTTGGTAGTCGAACAACGCAGCGCGCACTTCAGGGATCGCGGCGAAGTGAGCCACTTCGGCATTCACGGCAGGGCTGCGAATTTCTTCGGAGTCCACGACGCGTCCGTTGATTTCCATCCACGCGCTCCGTCCGTTGAGGCATGTGCCGAAACGCAGCGCAGCGACCGCGGGGCGCACGTTTTCCAAATCGTCCGCGCGCAGACCGAGACGCAGCAGCTCCGCAGTCACGGCGCGGTAGAACGAACCGGTGTCCACGTGAAGCAGATGAAAGCGCTCGCTGAGAGCGCGCGACGTGGATGATTTGCCGGAAGCGGCGCCGCCATCGATGGCGACGATGATGAAAGGACGATCGCTCATGCGTTGCGCGAAGAATGCGTTTGCTCCCAGAGGCCGCCGAGCACGTCGAAGAAATCTGGGAAAGTTTTGGCGCAGCAACCGGGATTGCGGATGGAGAGCCAGGGAATACCGCTGCCGTCCAAATCATGGCAGCCGAGGATGGCAAAACTCATGGCGAAACGATGATCGCCGTAGGTCTCGATTTCTACGCTGCGGCGGAGCGGTCGCGGATGGATTTCGAGCGAGTCTTCGGTTTCGACGACGTGTTGGCCAAGCTTGATGAGCTCGCGAGCCATGCCGGCGACGCGATCGGTTTCTTGTTTCCGCGTGTGCGCGATGCCGGTGATGATGGTGGGACCTGACAGCAGGGGCGCGACCGCCGCGAGCGTGAGGAACGTGTCGGAAAATGCGTTGAAGTTTTCGGCGACACCGACGCGGGGCGCAGGCGCGGAGTAGGCGACTTCGGTTCCGAGAAGACGCGGCGGAGCATCATGAAAACCGGGAGAAGTTTTTCCATCGGTGCGCGCGCAGACGGTGAGACCGACGCGAGCGAGTGTTTGGAGAAATTGCGTGTCACCTTGCAGGCCGGAGCCGACACCGCGCAGGCCGGGCATGTAGATACGGCCGCCGGTGACGAGCGGAAGAATGGAGAAGTAGCTCGCCGCGGTGGCGTCGGGGTCGATGAGGTAGCGGCCGGGATTGCGGTAGCGTGCGCCTTGCGCGAGCACGGGCGTCGAATACGCGCCTTGCGCGGTGCGCTCGACTTCGATGCCGGCGAAATCGGCCATCAGCTGGCCGGTCATTTCGACGAAAGGCACACGCACGCCACCGACGGGTGTGATCTCGAGCGGTGCGGCTGCGAGCGGTGCGACCATCAACAGCGCGGAGAGCATCTGGCTGCTTTCGGATGCGTCGATCGGCGCCGCGCCACCGCGCAGACCGTACGCGCGGATTTCGACCGGGAAGAAACCGGGTTCGCCCAGATAACGGATCTCAGCGCCTTGGCTGATGAGCGCGTCGAAAAGACCTTTCATCGGGCGCTTCCGCATCTGCGGAACACCATCGATGCGGTAAACGCCGCGCGGAGCCGCGGCACAGAGCGCGGTGAGGAAACGCGCGGCGGTGCCCGCGAGGCCGACAAAAATCTCCGTCGATTCGACCGGCAGTTTTCCACCGCAACCGACGACCTCGATGGATTTTTCCGCGGGGTTCATCGTCACCGCGATGCCGAGGCGCGTGAGCGCGGTGGCCATCAAGTGCGTGTCTTCGCTGAAGAGAGCGCCAGTGAGCGTGACCGGACCATCGGCGAGCGCGGCGAGCAACAGGGCGCGGTTGGTGAGACTTTTTGATCCGGGCAAAATCACCTCGCCATGAGCAGGCTGGATGAACGGACGAACTGGCAATAGGTCGGGCAGCGACATGGAAGTTGGCAATGGTCAGAAAACCGGCGGCGAGGCCAAGGCGAAAGGTGGGGAGGACCGAGGCGGTTCAAACAGGCGCGCGGGCAGGCATTCGTCGAAAAATGACTCGTTGATGAGTGCGGCGACGCTTCGGCGCGTGATGGCGATCACCACACATCGAGCACCGTGTGCGCGATACGATCGGCGAGTGCCTGTGCGAGCTGGGGCATCAAGTTATACTCGGCTTGGAGCTGATTGCTCTCGCGCGAATCGGGACCAGGCGTGGTGAAGAGTTGGCGCGTCGCGCTGACCGGACGTTTTTCAAGCAGCGACGTTTGTGTGCGTTGGTCATGTAGCGTGCAGAGCGCCTGCAGCGAAAGTTCGAATTTGCGTGCGAGACCGGTGTCGTCGGGACGCGCGGTGGCGACGCTGCGGTTAAGATGACTCAACGCGACCGTGAGCACGACATCGGCGGCTTCGGGAGAGTCGACGACAGTGACGCGGCCCTCGCGCAGGAAGCGTTCGCGAATTTGCGTGGAGAACACCGCGGTGACTTGCGGCAACGCGACTTCGTTTTCGATCGGAGCGATGTAGATGCGGCTGAAGTTCAGCTGGCCCTCGGTGCCGAGACGATAGTGCGAGCAGCCGGAAGCGACGAACGACAACGCGAGGCAGAGAGCGGCGAGAAGGATGCGCATGAGACTATGGAAATGTTGACCATGTCTGCCGCGGATGAGCACGGATTTTTTTCGCGAAGCTCCGTATGATGAGCGCAAAAAAAAGCCCGGAGATTTCCGGGCGTTTGAAAGTCATCGAACGAACTTCGTTCTCAGAAGAAGAGGAAACGCTTTTTCTTCTTCGGGCCGGCGGCGGCTTCGGCCGCGGCTTTTTCCTCGGCCGCGGCGACTTCCGCGAGACGCTCGCGAGCGCGCGTGGCGACTTCAGAATCAGGATAAGCGGTGATCGCTTCGTTGTAGAGTACGCGCGCGGCTTTGTAGTTGTCGCGTTTGTAGAAATAGAAATCGCCGATCTTCATCTTGCTCTCGGCGAGCTCGTTTTTCATGTGCGCGAGGCCCTTTTCGGCGGTGGCGACATTGTTGTCGCTCGGGTAGAGGATCATGAAGTCCTCGAAGTAGGTGATGGCCTGGCGGGTGGATTCCTGGTCGTAGTAAGGACCATCGACGAGGCCGGCGTGCGCTTCGGCGAGCTTCAGATAAGCGTCGGGTGTGAGGACGCTGTTGTGATAGCTGTTGATGAGACGATCGAGCGCATCGATGGCGAAGTCGGTGTTGCCGAAACGCTGGTGGGCGCTGGCGATGTTCATGAGCGCGAGCGGCGCGTAGTCGCTATAGGGCGCGTTGAAGAGGATGATTTCGAAATACTCGATCGATTTTTCGCGATTGGTGAAACCGGGGAAAATCCAGAGGAAACGTCCGCGAGCGCCATCGAGGAGCGCGGTGGCGATGCGGTACTGTTCGCCGACGATTTCATTGAAGCGCGGTGTGTTGGGATAACGCGAGAGGACGCTCTGGAAACCATCGAAGGCCTTGTTGTACTTGCGCTGGGTGAGGCGGAGTTTCGCGGCGCGGTAGAGTGCTTCGGGCGCGTATACAGAATTTGAATACCGTTTGCCGACTTTGTTGTAGGTGCGGATCGCGGCGCGGACCTTACCGGCTTCCTCGTCGGCGCGGGCCTGGTTCATGAGATCGAGGGCGTTGCGCGCATCGGTGGGGCCGAGGCCGGAGAGGGCGCCGCCTTCGACCTTCCAGCCGCTTTCGGGTGTCCAGACGAGTTCGGCGGAAAGCCGTCCGCTGAAAATAAATACAAAAGCGATCAGGAGGAACCCGCTGAGCGGGCGAAGCGCGGAGAGAGCCATTTTGGGAAAAGAAGTTACCAGCGAACCAGTGCGGAACCGTAGGTCAAGCCCGCCCCAAACGCGACGAGCAAGGACGTGTCGCCGTGGCGGATGCGCCCGCCTTTGCGAGCTTCGTCGAGGGCGAGGGGAATCGAGGCGGCGGAGGTGTTCCCGTAGCGATCAACATTGATGAAAAAGCGGTCGAGCGGGAGCTTCAGGCTTTTGGCGATGGCTTCGATGATACGCTGGTTCGCTTGGTGGGGAATCACGCAGGCGATCTGATCGACGGGGATCGCGTGTTGTTCCAAAATTTCCTCCACGGCGTCCTCCATCTCGCGCACGGCGATTTTGAAGACCTCGCGGCCCTTCATCTTGATGAAGCGGCTGCCATCGTCGATGCGGTCGGCGGTGAGCGGAAGTGCGCTGCCGCCGCCGGGAATGCAGAGCAGATCGGCCATGCCGCCTTCGCAATAAAGTTTGGTGCCGATGAGGCGCGCACCGTCTCCGCGAGAATGGCCGAGCACGATCGCGCCGGCGGCGTCGCCGAAGAGCACGCAGGTGGTGCGATCTTTCCAGTCGAGAGAATTGGAGAGTTTTTCCGCGCCGATCACGAGCGCGTGGCGATAACGGCCGGAGCTGAGCATGGCCCACGCGGTATCGAGCGCGTAGAGAAAGCCCGAGCATGCGGCGTTTAAGTCGAAGCTTGCGGTGCGCGGGGTGGCGCCGAGCTTGGCCTGCACGAGCGTCGCACACGCCGGCATGGGCATGTCGGGCGTGATGGTTGCGACGATGATCAGATCGATATCCGCGGCGGTGAGGCCGGCATCGGCGAGGGCGGAGCGGGCGGCTTCGGTGGCGAGGTCGGAGGTGGCTTCGTTTTCAGCCGCGATGCGGCGCTGACGGATACCGGTGCGCGTGGCGATCCATTCGTCCGATGTGTCGACGATTTTAGACAGGTCGTCGTTGGTAAGAATACGGGCCGGCGCATAGGAGCCGGTACCGAGAATCGCAATCGTAGGAGAAGCCATGGGACGCTAGGCGGAAAAGGCGCGGCGTGGGGTCGCGCGATCAGACAGTGACCTGCCGGAGAGCATCGTTGGCGCGAGCGATGTCGGCTTCGATGCGGTGGTTCAGGTCGACTTTGATCATTTCGCTGGCGTCGTGGATGGCATTTTTGAGGGCGTGCCGATTGGCCGAGCCGTGGGCTTTGATGAGCGTGCCGCGGAGGCCGAGCAGGGGAGCGCCGCCGTAACGTTCGGGTTTAATGCGATCGCGCAAGGCGGTGAACGCACCTTTGGCGAGCATTGCGCCGGCGACACGCACGGGATTGGCCTTCAGTTGGGCCTTTAGTTCGGCGCTGAAAAATTTGGCGAGCGATTCCCAGCTCTTGAGGCAGATGTTGCCGACGAAGCCGTCGCAAACGACGACGTCCACTTCGTCGCAGAAAACCTGAAAACCTTCGACGGGGCCGAGGTAGTTGATGAGATCGGGGCCGAGGCGTTTGAGGGCGTCATGCGTTTCGGCGGTGAGGGAGTTCCCTTTGCCCTCTTCGGTGCCGATGGTGAGCAGGCCGACGCGCGGGCGATCCACGCCGAGCTCGATGCGGCAAAAATGACTGCCGAGGATCGCGTTGTGGACGAGATGCTCGGGTTTCGCTTCGGGATTTGCGCCGGCGTCAACGAGGATGAAATGCCCGCCGGCGCGCGGAATGACCGGGGCGAGGGCGGCGCGATCGACGCCATCGAGCGTGCGCAGTTTCAAGATGCCGGCGCCGACGAGGCAGCCGGTGTTGCCGCAACTGACGGCGGCGCGCGCTTCGCCACTTTTAACGAGTTCGATCGCGCGGAGCATCGAGGCGTCCTTTTTCCGCTTCAGCACCTGAAGCGGTTTGTCATCCATGGTGATGACTTCGGACGCGTGGAAGAAGGACACCTTGGGATGTCCGGAGAGACCGGCTTCGGCGACGAGAGGTTTGAGAACCGCCTCGTTGCCGACAAGCGTGAGCGGGCTGAGGTCTGGAAACTCAGCCAACGCGAGCTTCACAGCCGCGACCACTTCCGGCGGACCGAGGTCGCTGCCCATGGCATCGACCGCGATCCGGCCTGTGGAGTCGTTGCTGGTACCCATCGCGAGGATGGCTAGCGATCAGGCGGGAGCTCAGGCCTCGACGTTGAGGACCTGACGGCCGCGGTACATGCCGTTCTTGGGGTTCACGCGGTGCGGGCGGAAAGCGCTGCCGTCGGTCGGATCCTTGGCGACCTGAGGGGCCTTGAAGGCGTTGGCGGCGCGGCGGTTGGCGCTGCGGCGTTTGGATTGTTTACGTTTCGGATTGGCCATGATGTGGGCGGATTAAAAGGACGAGGGCGGCCGAGTTGCGGACGCCGCTGTGACGAGTGGAAAGGTGCGGGAGTAAAGGGCGGCGACGAAGTGCGTCAAGCGGCGATTGGAAAGCCGCTGCGGCCGTTTAGCTCAAAATGTTCTGGAAAACGAGCAGCGCGAGCACGCCGGCGAGCACCACACGATAGATGGCAAACACGCCCAAACCGTGTCGGCCGAGGTAACTCACGAGGAATTTCACCGCGAGGGCGGAGGAGATCGCGGCCGCGAACGTCCCTGCGAGGACATGAGGCCAGCCGAAGACATCGATCATGGTCGGACCGGCTTTGATGCCTTTATAGAGAGCGGCGCCGCTCAAGGTCGGCAGGCCGACCAAAAAACTAAATTCCGCGGCGCGCGCCGGGCTGAGTCCTGCAAAATAGCCGCCCACCATGGTGACCATCGAGCGGCTGGTGCCGGGCCAAAGCGCGAGACATTGCATGACGCCGATACCGAATGCCTGTTTCGCCGTGAGGTCGGCGGGGGCGATGCGCGGAGGATTGAGACCTTGTGCGCGTTTGCGCCAGCGCTCCGCAGCAAACATCAGGATGGCGCCTCCGATCAGCGCGATGATCACGGCTGGAATCGAGAAAAGGTGCTCATCGATCCAATCGCCGAAAATCAGTCCGAGGATGCCCGCAGGCACGCAGGCGAGAACGATATTGCGCAAAAGGCGCAGCCCTGCGGCATCGCGTCCCGTCAAACCGCGGAGGACCGACATGAGTTGTCCCCAATAAATGAATACAACCGCGATAATCGCGCCCGCTTGGATGACGACCGCGTATGTGTCCGCGGCGAGTTTAATGGTGACAGGTTCGCCTGCGGGTTTTTCGGGCGTCGGCGGTTTATGCCACAGGATGTTGCCTTGATCATCTTGTAGCGGAGCGCGGCTTTCGAGGCCGAGCATGTGATTGGTGATGATGAGGTGTCCCGTTGAGGAGACGGGCAAAAATTCCGTGATGCCCTCGACCACGCCGAGGATGAGCGAGTCGGAAAGACTCAGCGCTGCGGCGGCTTCGGTTTTGGTGCTGCGCTCCGCGGGGAGGTCAACCGGCGCGGAGATGGGCGATGCGTTTTCCTCGGCTCGTACGGAGGAAGTCAGCAACAGTCCGCACAAGGCGAGTAGAGGGAAGATCGGATGACGCACGCGAGGTAGAACAAGGATGGCGAAACGTCTGTCGAGTTTATGCTTCCCACATGGAAAACTTTTGAGCTTCGATGCGCGATCATGTCCGAGATTGCTGAACTCACGCGTCGCCTGGAATCCCGGCACGACCTCTCTTCCGACGATATCACGCTGGCTGCGCGTGCGTTGGCATCTCCCGATATCGGCGACGATCGGAAGATCGCATTTCTTTCTGCATTGTCGGCGAAAGGGGAAACCGCCGCGGAAGTCGCGGGCTTCGCTCGTGAATTTCGCAATGTCGCCATCGATCCGGGCGTGGGCGAATGGTCGCCGCGGGCGATCGACATCGTCGGAACCGGCGGCGATCACGCGGGCGCGTTTAATGTTTCGAGTCTTGTCGTGCTCACACTCGCCTGCGCGGGCGTGCCGGTGATGAAGCATGGTAATCGCGGCATCACGTCGAAATGCGGCAGCGCGGATTTGTTGAGCGCGCTCGGCGTCGAGCTCGATGCATCGCACGAGAAACTTCGCGGCGCGCTGCGCGAACTCGGGTATGCGTTCTTTTTCGCGCCGGCATACCATCCGAGTTTCAAATACATCGCGCCGGCGAGAAAGGCGCTCGCGGCGCAAGGAAGACGCACGATTTTCAATATCCTCGGTCCGCTGGTGAATCCGGGACGTCCCGCGCATGTGATTCTCGGTGTGTTTTCGTCGGAATGGGTACCGAAGCTCGCGGAGGCGTTGCACGGTCTCGGCGCGAGCGGCGCGATCACGGTTCACGGCATCATCGACGAAAATCGCGGCGTGGATGAATTGACGACGGCGACGCCGAATCGTGTGCGCGGCGCGGGCCGTTTGCGCGACGTCGATGGCGTGTGGCGGCCGGAAGATCACGGATTTGTCTCCGCCAGTTTCGACGATCTCAAAGGCGGCGATCTCGCGCAGAACCTCGCGATCACGGATGCGGTGATCAATGGGCGCGGGCCGCGCGGTTTGGTGGACACGATCGTGTTTAATGCGGCTGCGGCGCTGTGGGTCTGCGGACGAACAAACTCCATCGCCGAAGGCGTGCCCGAAGTGCGCAATCTTCTCGTCGGCGGCGCGGTGAAAGCGAAGATCGCGGCGACGCGGGAATTTTTCCGTTCATGAAACGCATCTACTTTGGTACGGACGGCGTGCGCGGTCCGTATGGCGGTCCTGTCATCAATGAAATTTTCGCGATGCGCCTCGGTATCGCGGCGGCTCGCGTGCTCGCGCCAAAAGGCGGACGTGTGTTGATCGGTCGCGATACGCGCGCATCGGGCGAGAGTCTGCTCAACGCGATCGCGGCCGGTTTGGCGAAAGGCGGCGTGACGCCGGTTTCGTTGGGCGTGGTGCCGACGCCGGCGGTGGCTGCGGCGTTGCTGCACGAGAAGGCGGCGTTTGGCGTGATGATCACCGCGTCGCACAATCCGGCCTCGGATAACGGCATCAAATTTTTTGGCGCCAATGGCATGAAGCTGAACGACGCCGACGAGTTCGCGATCGAGCAGGCGTTGCCTGCGGAAGAACCGATAGCGACGGCGGCGATCGAAACGTTGGCGGGCTTGGATGTTTATCTGAACAAAGTGCGGCGTTTGTTGCCCGCGCGTGCATTGGCGGGCTGGAAAGTGGTGCTCGATGCCGCGAACGGCGCGACATGTGGCACGAGTCCGTTGATTCTGCGGGAACTCGGCGCGGACGTGACGCTGATCGGCGGTTCGCCGGACGGCGCTAACATCAATGCGAACGTCGGCAGCGAACATCCCGCGCAACTCGCGGCGCGTGTTCGCGAAATCGGTGCCCGCATCGGCATCGCGCATGATGGCGATGGCGACCGCTGCATCCTGTGCGACGAACGCGGCGACGTGCTCGATGGCGATGAGATTCTCACGATCCTTGCGCTGCACGCGTTGAAGCAACGTAGTCTTGCGGTGGATACACTCGTCGTCACGGTGCAGAGCAATCTCGGCGTGGATGGCGCGGTGCAGGCAGCGGGAGGTCGCGTGGTGCGCACCGCGGTGGGCGATCGTTATGTGCTCGAAGGCATGTTGCGCGAACGCGCGACGCTCGGTGGCGAGTCTTCGGGGCATGTGATTTGTTCGGAAATTTCACCAACGGGCGACGGATTGGTCGCGGCGTTGAAAGTGATCGAAGTGATGCTCGCGACGGGGCGGCCGCTCTCGGAACTGCGGCAGGTTTTGAAGAAGTTTCCTCAAGGCTCTCGAAACCTCAAAGTGCGCGAGAAACGCGATCTCGCGATCTTGCCGACTTTCTCTGCCGCGATTGTCGCGTTGGAGAAAGAGCTCGGAACGCAAGGCCGTGTGCTCGTGCGTTACTCGGGCACCGAGGCCAAACTGCGACTCCTCGTCGAAGGCGCGACCGACGCGATCGTGCAGGATGGTCTCGAACGTTTGGAGACCGCGGCAAGGCGGGACTTGGAAGTTCTCTAACCGATGACGGCAGCGTGAGGAACGCTGCCGTTTCTTTTTGGCGCGAGCGATCGGAGAAGGAACAGCGGCAGAAAGAGTAGCGCGAGATTCCGCCTACTAAAAAAACGGTTTTGGTACAAAAGTTAGCCTAGGCTAACTTTTGTACTTGCGGCTTTTCCCGGAGTGCGTAGCGGTGTGGTCATGGAACTTGTTTTTCGCGCATGGCGATGGCTGGGCGTACTGGTGGGGACGACGGTCGGCTGCGTGCTGACAGCAGCACCGTTGCGAGTCGTAAGCACGACCGGGATGGTGCATGATTTGGTGACGCGCGTGGGCGGCGACGCGGTTGCTGCTCAGGTGTTGATGGGGCCGGGCGTCGATCCGCATCTCTACAAGGCGACGGCGAACGATGTTTTGAAACTGAACCGCGCGGAGTTGATTTTTTATTCCGGACTGATGCTCGAAGGAAAAATGACGGAGGTCTTCGAGCGCATGAAGAAGTCGGGCAAACATGCGTATGCGGTGACGGCGGAGTTGCCGAAATCGCGGTTGCTCGGAGAAGGCGCGCATCCCGATCCGCACGTGTGGTTCGATGTGGAGCTGTGGGCGTTGTGCGTGGATGTCGTGGAGAAACGACTGAGCGACGCGCGTCCGGAACAGGCGACGGTTTTTGCGGCCAACGCGGCTCGCGTACGTGAGGAAATGGCCGAGCTGCACCGTTGGGCGAAAACGAAAGCGGCCGAGTTGCCCGAGGAGAAACGCGTGCTCGTAACCAGTCACGATGCGTATGCGTACTTCGGGCGCGCTTACGGATTTCAGGTCGTGGGTTTGCAGGGAATTTCCACGGTGAGCGAGGCGGCGCTGGCGGATGTGGCGAAGCTCACGGATTTCATCCGCGCGCGCGGATTGAAGGCGATTTTTGTGGAGTCGAGCGTGTCGCCGGCGGCGATCCGTCGCATCGCGAAAGACGCGGGCGTGGCGGTTGGTGGCGAGTTGTTCTCCGACGCCATGGGGCCGCGCGGTCAGGTCGAAAATGGATACGATGTCGGCACCTACGAAGGCATGATCAAACACAACCTGCACACGATCGTGGAGGCCCTTAAATGAACAAACTCTCGACAAAGCCTCTTGTGATCGCCGCGGCGTTTGTAGTGACGGCGCCACTACACGCGCAACGCGAGTTGTCCACGGATCGCCCGGATGCGACGGAAAGTCCGCACACGGTGGCTCAAGGGCGCGTGCAACTTGAGATGAGCGCCGCGCAGTACACACGCGATCGTCACAACGTGGAAAAGTCCACCGAGCAAGTGACGCTCTGGAATGTTGCGCCCTTGAATGTGCGTGTCGGACTCACGCAGGACACCGAGTTGCAGATCGTCGCCGACGGTTATCTCGAGTTGGAAAAAGAAGACCGTGCGACAGGCGAACGTCAGCGCACGCGCGGGGTGGGTGATCTCACGCTGCGTGCGAAGAAGAATCTTTGGGGCAACGACGCGGGCGACACCGCGTTTGGCGTGATGCCGTTTATCAAATTGCCCACGGCGTCTGACGATCTCGGCAACGATTCGGTGGAAGGCGGTGTGATTTTCCCCTTCGCGGCGTCGCTCGCGGGTGGCTGGAGTTTCGGGGCGATGACCGAGCTGGATGTGGTGCGCAACGAACGCGACGACGGCTACACGTTGGCGTGGGTGAACACGGCGACGATCGGCCGCGCCGTCACGGAGCGCCTCGGAGGATTCGTCGAACTCGCGGCGGAAACGGGCGAGGGAAAACCTGCGCTCGGTTTCAACTGCGGCGTCACGTACGGCGTGAATGATGATCTGCAACTCGACGCGGGCGTTTCGGTGGGTTTGACGCGCGCCGCTGATGACCTCGCGTTCTTCGTTGGTTTCGCGCAACGTTTCTAAACATGACGAAAACTCCCGATCGCCCGCAGGTGCCATCGTTGGAAATTCACGACCTCACCGTCGCTTATCATCAGAAGCCGGTGCTGTGGGGTATCGACATTTCCATTACATCGGGACGACTCGTCGGCATCGTGGGTCCAAACGGCGCGGGCAAATCGACGTTGATCAAAGCCTGCATGGGCTTGTTGCCGCTCTCGAGCGGATGGGTGAAGTTTTTTGGCGAACCGTTTTCGCGCGCGGCGACGCGTATTGGTTATGTGCCGCAGCGTGAATCGGTCGACTGGGATTTTCCGGTCAACGTGATGGATGTCGTGTTGATGGGGCGTTATGGACGGCTTGGTTTGCTGCGACGTCCCGGAAAAGCGGATCGCGAGATTGCGCGTCAGTGTTTGGAAAAAGTGCAGATGCTGCCGTACGCGAATCGGCAGATTTCAAATCTCTCGGGCGGACAACAGCAACGCGTGTTTCTCGCGCGAGCACTCGCGCAAGAAGCGGATCTCTACTTCATGGACGAGCCATTCGCGGGCGTCGATGCGGCGACTGAGGCGGCGATCGTCGCGGTGCTGCGTGAGCTGCGCGATCAAGGGAAGACCATTCTCGTGGTGCATCACGATCTTCCGACCGCGCGTCAGTACTTCGATGATCTGGTGCTGCTCAATATGCGTCTGGTCGCGTACGGAAAAACGGAAGACGTGTTCACCGCCGAGTTGCTGCAAAAAACCTACGGCGGACGACTGACGATTTTGTCGGAAGTCGCGTCGGCGCTCGGCACTGCGCGATGAAAACGAACGTCGATTTTTCTAACGCGAAGGATACGCGCAGTGCGACGCGATTCGACGCGTTGATGTGAGCCATGGTTTCGAAAAAACAGCTGCGATTCATCCTCGGCTGGCTGGCGTTGCTGATCGCGCCGGTTGCGCTGCACGCGGCGCAGGTGAGCGATGTCGTGGAGACGGATTTGGTGGAGCAGCTCGCGCGATTTTTTTCGATGCGAGATCCGTCGCTGCGCTTCGCGTTGATCGGATCTATCTTGCTCGGAATTTCTTGCGGCTTGCTCGGTGGATTCATCGTCGTGCGCAAGATGGCGTTGATGGGCGATGCGTTGTCGCACGCGGTGCTGCCGGGCGTGGCGGGGGGGGTCCTTTGGAACATGGAGAAAGATCCCGTCGCGATCCTCGTCGGCGCGACGATCGCGGGATTGCTGGGCTCGGCGATGGTGAGCGCGTTGACGCGCACGACGCGCATCAAGGAAGACGCGGCGCTCGGGCTCGTGTTGGCGTCGTTTTTTGCGGCGGGGCTGTGTCTGCAGACGATGATCATTCAAAACCTGCCGTCGGGCACGCAGAGCGGTCTGGATAAATTCATGTTTGGACAAGCGGCGGCGTTGGGCGGGGACGATGTCGCGTTGATGAGCGCGGTGACGCTGCTCGCGGTGGTGATGGTCGCGCTTTTCTACAAAGAACTTCTCGTGACGAGCTTCGACGAAGGCTTCGCACGCGCATCGGGACTGCCGGTGCGCTGGGTGCATCACGGATTGATGTTGTTGCTAGCAATGAGCGTGGTGATCGCGCTCAAAGCGGTCGGTGTGGTGTTGGTGTCGGCGATGCTGATCACGCCGGCGGCGGCCGCGTATTTGCTCACGGATCGTCTGCATCGCCTGCTCACGCTGGCGGTGGTTTTCGGCGTGCTGGCGGCGTCGGTCGGTGCGTTCTTTTCGTTCGTCGGAAAAAATCTTCCGACCGGTCCGTTGATGGTGCTTGGTGCGAGCACGGTGTTTCTCGGAGCGTTTTTATTCGGACCGCGTTATGGCGTGTTGTCGAAGTGGTGGGCGCGACGCTCGCGCTCGGGACGCACGCAGCGGGAGAACACGCTGAAGGCGATTTATCACGTTTGGGAAAACGAAGGCGCGGCGCTCGAAGGCGTGTCGCTCAAGGCGCTCGCGGAGAAACGTCGCGCGACGCTCGAGGAAATCGGTCGCGAGGTGAACTCGCTGGAACGTCATGGCTTGGCGACGGTGAACGGGCCGATGGTTTATTTCACGCCCGCGGGACGTCAGCGCAGCGCGGAGATCGTGCGCAATCACCGCTTGTGGGAACTTTATTTGACCAACTCCGCGAACATTGCGCCGGACCACGTGCATGATGATGCGGAAAACATCGAGCACGTGCTCGGCGAAGATGTGGTGCGCGAACTCGAACGACGACTCGGCTACGCGACGCATGATCCGCACGGCAAAGCGATCCCGAGCGTGCAGGATGTTCATCAAAATGCCGGCTTGACCGGCGAAGCAGGAAAGCGAGGTGGCGCATGAACGAGCTGCTGCCGGCTTTCGATTTTCACCATGTCGTGGTGGCTCCGTGGACGGATTATTTGCCAGCGACGGGCGCGTGGATGCTGATGGGGTTTTTCGTCACCGCGACGTGCGGACTGGTGGGAAATTATCTGATGCTGCGCCGCATGGCGCTGATGGGCGATGCGGTGAGTCACAGCGTGCTGCCTGGATTGGTGATCGCGTTTTTGATCACCGGAACGCGCGGCACGTGGGCGATGTTTCTCGGTGCGCTGCTCGCGGGCGTGGCGACAACGGTGATCGTGGAAACGATCCATCGGAAAACGCGTGTGAAACAAGACGCGTCGATCGGCGTGACCTTTACGACGTTGTTCGCGATCGGCGTGGTGCTGGTGTCGGTTTATTCAAGTCAGGTCGATCTCGACGCGGAGTGTGTGTTGTACGGCGAAATCGGAAACATCGCGGCGCTCGACGAAGGCGGCATCCCGGCGCCGCTCGTTCGCATGGGATCGGTGCTGATCGGCGTGGTTTTGCTGATCACGATTTTCTACAAGCAACTGCTCGTGAGTTCGTTTGACCCCGGGCTCGCGCGATCGCTGGGCGTCAACACGACCGCGACGCATTATGGCACGATGATCGTACTCTCGATCGTGGCGGTGAGCGCGTTTGAGGCGGTGGGCGCGATCTTGGTGGTGGCGATGTTGATTTTGCCCGGAGCGACGAGCGGACTGCTCACGACTCGGCTGGCGCGCATGCACGGGTTATCGGTGGTGCATGCGGCGCTGAGCACGGTGTTGGGCGTTCATTTGGCGCTGGCGCTTGGCAGTCAGATCGCGCCCGCGATCGTGGTGGCGGGGGCGGGTTTGTTCGGGTTGGCGTGGGTTTTTAGCCCGACGCAAGGCCTCTGGCTACGCTGGCGAAAACCGGCAAAGCCTGGCACGGCACCGGTGGAAGCAAGCTAAGTCTTGGGGAAGCGGGGCACGAGAAAGCCGGAAAGACCAAAAACAGGCCGTCGGCCTGCCGGTGAGAAGAGTTATATTCGTGCTTGCGGGCGGGCGGGGGCTTTGCGACTTTCCGCCCCTTGCGGCACTTTCTTTCGGATAGGTCAACGCGCCGCATCGCTCCCGTTGATCTCGTTTGTCAGGTAACCTTCAACCTCGACCCGTCAGGGTCATTCGCGAAGGACCGGCGTCGCGGAGCGAAGACGGCGGCGATTCGCCTGTTGTTATGAGTTCAGTCATGCAAGAACTGCTCGCGCAGTCCTCCTTCGATAAACTTAAAGAAGGAGAAATCGTCTCCGGTACCATCACGGAAATCCGCCAGAACGAAGTCGTTGTCGACATCGGCGGCAAATCGGAAGGCGTCATCCCCGCCAACGAATTTATCGATATCGGTGAGCTCCAGATCGGCTCCTCCATCGATGTTTACGTGGAAAAACTCGAAGACAAGAACGGCGCCCCCGTGCTGTCTTACGACAAGGCCGAGCAGAAGAAGAACTGGGATAACATCCTCACCAAGTTCCCCGAAGGCTCCATCGCCTCTGGCCGCGTGAAGGCCAAGGTCAAGGGCGGCCTGATCGTCTCGATCGGCGTCGACTCCTTCCTCCCGGCTTCGCACATCGACGTGCAGCCCCCGAAGAACCTCGATCAGTACGTGGGCCAGACCTACGACTTCAAGGTCCTCAAAATTAATCTCGAACGTAAGAACATCGTCCTCTCGCGCCGCGAGCTCATCGAAGAGCAGCGCACGCAGAAACGCCGCACCCTCCTCGACACGATCCAGCCGGGTCAGGTCCGCAAGGGTATCGTGAAAAACATCACGGACTTCGGCGCGTTCATCGACCTCGATGGCATGGACGGTCTTCTTCACATCACCGACATGAGCTGGGGCCGCATCACGCACCCCTCCGAAATGCTCAAGCAGGGCGAAGAGATCCAGGTGATGATCATCGAAGTGAACCGCGAAAAGGAACGCGTTTCCCTCGGCCTCAAGCAGACCACGAAGAATCCGTGGGACGAGATCGAGCACAAATTCCCCGTCGGCGCCAAGGTCCGCGGCAAGGTCGTCAACCTCGTGCCCTACGGCGCGTTCGTTGAAATCGAACCCGGTGTCGAAGGCCTCGTGCACATCACCGAAATGTCTTGGACGAAGCGCATCTCGAAACCCTCCGAACTCCTCAAGGTCGGGCAGGAACTCGATGCGGTTGTCCTCGGCATCCAGAAGGACGAGCAGAAGATCTCGCTCGGCCTCCGCCAGCTCGAGCCGAATCCGTGGGACATGGTTCGCCACAACTACCCGATCGGCGCTCGCGTCCGCGGCAAGGTCCGCAACATGACCACCTACGGCGCCTTCATCGAACTCGAAGAAGGTATCGACGGTATGGTCCACGTCTCCGACATGAGCTGGACCCGCAAGATCAACCACCCGAGCGAAGTGCTCAAGAAGGGCGACGAAGTGGACGCGACCGTTCTCGACGTCGATCCGACCCAGCAGCGCATCAGCCTCGGCATGAAGCAGCTCTCGCAGGATCCGTGGAGCGACATCGACTCGCACTTCAAGATCGGCGACGTCGTCAAGGGTGTCGTGACCAAGATCACCTCCTTCGGTGCCTTCGTGGAGCTCAAGGACGGTATCGACGGCCTCGTGCACATCTCGCAGATCAGCGAAGAGCGCATCGACAAGGTCAAAGACGTCCTCAAGCCCGGCCAGGAAGTTTCCGCCCGCGTCATCAAGATCGACCGCGACGAACGTCGCCTCGGTCTCTCGATCAAGGCTGCGAACTACAGCACCGAGCAACTCGCCGCCGAGACCGCGACCTACGACGCGCTCAACCGCGACAGCTCTGGCGACATGATGAACCTCGGCGATATTCTCGACGAGGCCTCCCGCAAGGAGTAAGTCGATCGCCCGCCGAAGCTCGCAAGAGCCAGGTCAGCCTTTCAAAGGCGCCCGAGTCAATCGGGCGCCTTTTTTATTTCGATCAAACAACCGCCCGCGTCATTGCCGGCTCGTCGAGTGAACGACCAGTACAACGTACGCAGTTATCCGCGAAACACCCCGTTGCAGAGTCGCCTCCGCCAAAACCGTCCGGTAATGTCCTGTCTTTTATGAGCCAGACATCTCCCACTTCGGTTCGCTTTTCCTCGCTCGGCGAACGCGCGCAATCGCCGACCATCGCCCGTTTGATGACGATGGCCCTCGAAGTTCCCGGGCTGCTCTCGCTCGCCGCGGGCTTCACCGACAATGCCACGCTGCCCGCGGCCTTCGTGCGAGCGGCGTCCGACGCGTTGTTGAAAGGGGAGAACTGCGACGTCCTGCAATACGGCACCAACCAAGGGCGTCCCGGGCTGCGTGAACAACTCGCGCAACGTATTGACCAACTGGATACAGGCCTTTCCGCGGAGAATCTGGCCGCGCGCATCATGATCACCAACGGCTCGCAGCAGGCTTTGTATCTTGCGATGCAAGTGCTGGCGGATCCCGGAGACATCATCCTCGTGGACCGTCCGAGCTATTTTGTGTTTCTCGAACTGTTGTCGGGTCTCGGGCTGCGCGCGATGTCGATCCCTGTCGATGAGCGCGGACGGATCGATGCGGCTGAACTCGGACGCTTGCTCGATGATGTGGCGGCTCGCGGCGAAGCGTCGCGCATCAAGGGCGTTTATTTCGTTAGCTATTTCTCCAATCCCTCCGCGCGCAGTCTCGACGAGGTGGAGAAAAACGCGCTCGCGCAAACCCTGCTGCGACGCGGTATGCGCATTCCCGTGATCGAAGACGCCGCGTATCGAGAACTCCACTACGGCCAGGCGCCGGCCGCCCGCAGCGTGCTGGCGTTGGATGCGTGGAAGGAGTTTCCCAAACTCTACACCGGCACGCTCACCAAACCGTTCGCGACGGGCCTCAAGGTCGGTTACGGCCTGTGCAGCGATCCTGCATGGCTGAGCAAGATGCTCTACGTGAAAGGCCATCACGATTTCGGCTCCGCCAATTTCAACCAAGCCATCCTGGAGCACGCGCTGAACTCGGGAGACTACGATCGCCAGTTGGCCGTATTGCGACCGGCGTACGAACGAAAGATGCGCGCCCTGCATGCTGCGTTGGCTCAGGGCGGACTTCGCGAACACGGCTGGCGATGGGACGAGCCGGCGGGCGGTCTTTATCTTTGGCTGCGTGCGCCCGAGACGATCGACACTGGGCTCGATTCCGCTTTCTGCCGCGCGTGTCTCGACGCGGGCGTACTCTACGTCCCGGGTGAACTGTGCTTCGGCGATCGTGTAGTGAAAAACTACATACGCCTGAGTTTTGGCGTGCTAGACGAGGCTTCGCTGGCGGAAGCCGGCGCGCGCTTTGCACGGGTGGCGCGCTCGTTCGCAGCCTGAGCGATGAATGGCGCGAGCGGGTATTAAGGGCATCCCTTAACGTCCGTTCCGGGAAAATCGCCCTTGGTTTTGCCGCTCGGTTTCGGCAACCTCCCGCCACTCTTAACCATGAAAATTTGTTGCATTGGCGCTGGGTATGTAGGCGGACCGACGATGGCGATGATCGCGTTGAAGGCTCCGGACATTAACGTCACCGTTGTCGATATGAACGCGGCGCGCATCGCCGCTTGGAATTCTGACACGCTGCCCGTGTACGAGCCCGGTTTGGACGACGTGGTGAAAGAGCGCCGCGGCAAAAACCTGTTCTTCTCCACCGATGTGACCGGCAACATCAAGGACGCCGACATCATCTTCGTGGCGGTGAACACGCCGACCAAAACCTATGGCGTCGGCGCCGGCCGTGCGGCGGATCTCCGCTACATCGAATCCGTTGCGCGCACGATCGCGGAGCATTCGAAGTCGCCCAAGATCATCGTCGAGAAATCGACGATCCCCGTGAAAACGGCGGAGGCGATCAAGGAGATCCTCAACGCCAACAGCAACGGCATGAAGTTTTCCGTGCTTTCGAATCCGGAGTTTCTGGCCGAAGGGACCGCGATGGCGGATCTGTTGAATCCCGATCGCGTGCTCATCGGCGGCGAGCATACGCCGGAAGGGGAAAAAGCGCTGCAGACGCTGGTCGACGTGTATGCACGTTGGGTTCCGCGTGAACGCATCATCACGACGAATCTCTGGTCCTCCGAGCTCTCGAAACTCGTGGCCAACGCGTTTCTCGCGCAGCGTATTTCCTCGATCAATTCGATCTCGGCGCTTTGTGAAGCGACCGGCGCGGATGTCGATGAAGTTGCGCACGCGATTGGCAAGGACAGCCGCATCGGCCCGAAATTCCTCAAAGCCTCGGTCGGCTTTGGCGGCTCCTGTTTCCAGAAGGACATTCTGAACCTCGTTTATCTCTGCCAGCATTTCGGTCTGCCCGAAGTCGCGGCGTATTGGGAATCGGTCGTGACCATGAACGATTACCAGAAGCGTCGTTTCGCGTCGAAGATCGTGCGCACGCTTTTCAACACCGTGGCGGACAAGAAAATCGCGGTGCTCGGTTTTGCGTTTAAGAAAGACACCAACGACACGCGCGAATCGGCCGCGATCAATGTGTGCCGCGACTTGCTCGCCGAACACGCGAATGTCTCGGTCTACGATCCAAAAGTGCCGGGCGAGGAGATCCTCAAGGACGTCCTCGGCAAGGATAACACTAACCCGCGTCTCACGGTCGCCAAGAGCGCGTACGAGGCCTGCGCGGGCGCGCACGCGATCGCCGTCGTGACGGAATGGGACGAGTTCAAGACGCTTGATTTCCAAAAAATCTACGAGGGCATGCCCAAGCCGGCGTTTATCTTCGACGGACGAAACATCCTCGATCTCGAAAAACTCGCCAAGATCGGCTTCCGCGCCCACGGCATCGGCAAGTGCGGAACAAGCGTGTAATGGAAATTTGAATACAAACCCGCGCCCGATAACGGCGCGGGTTTTTTGTTTGGGGTTCAACGAGCGCGTTGTCGTTTTCCGCGCACAAAAAAGCCCGGGCGATAAAACCCGGGCTGAAGGGAAAAGAGCGAGTGTTGAGCTTAACGCACGACGCGGGCGCCGCCGCCGGCGATCTGCTTCTCGACTTCCTTGCGGGTGGCCATCGAGGTGTCACCGGGCGTGGTGGAGGCGAGGGCGCCGTGAGCGGCGCCGTATTCCACGGCTTTCTGCGGATCGTTGAACTCCATGAAGCCGAACTGCACGCCGGAAGCGAAGCTGTCGCCGCCGCCGACGCGGTCGAGGATCTCGAGTTCGTTGTATTTGCGAGATTCGTAGAACTTGCCGTCGTGCCAGAGGATCGCGCTCCAGTCGTTCTTCGTCGCGGTGATGACGCGGCGGAGGGTGGTGGCGGCGACCTTGAAGTTCGGGAACTCCTTCACGGCGGTTTCGATCATTGCCTTGAAGGCGTCGGTCTCGATCTTGGAGATGTTGTGGTCGACGCCTTTGACTTCGAAGCCGAGCGAAGCGGTGAAGTCTTCTTCGTTGCCGATCATGACGTCGACGTACTTCGCGATCTCGCGATTGACCTCCTGGGCCTTCTTGAGGCCGCCGATGCTCTTCCAGAGCGACGGGCGATAGTTGAGGTCGTAGGAAACGATGGTGCCGTATTTGTTGGCAGCCTTGACCGCTTCGATGGTGAGAGCGGCCGTGGTTTCCGAGAGGGCGGCGAAGATACCGCCGGTGTGAAACCAGCGAGCGCCGAGCTTGCCGAAAATATGATCCCAGTCGATGTCGCCGGGCTTGAGTTGCGAAGCCGCGGTGTTGCCGCGATCGGGCACGCCGACCGCGCCACGGATGCCGTAGCCGCGCTCGGTGAAATTGAGGCCGTTGCGAACGGTGCGGCCGATACCGTCGTCTTCGCGCCACTTGATGAAGTCGGTCGCGACGCCGCCTTGCATGATGAAGTCTTCCACGAGGTGGCCGACTTCGTTGTCCACGAAAGCGGTGACGACGGCGGTTCTATAGCCGAAGCATTTGCGGAGACCGCGCGAGGTGTTGTACTCGCCGCCGCCTTCCCAGACTTTGAACTCGCGGGCGGTGCGAATGCGGCCCTCGCCCGGGTCGAGGCGGAGCATAACTTCGCCCAGCGAAATCTGGTCGAAAGCAACTTCTTTGGAGGATTTGATCTTGAGGCTCATGTGTGGGTGCGAAGGGAAAGAGCGGCGATGGATAGTGGATTTAGAGGCGGGGTCAAACTTTCAACGGCCACGTGTCCGAAATGCGGGTTTGGGCAATGCGGATGCTTCTCCGTCGCGTCAGCCGGCGCGGATACTTAAATCGCGCACATGACTGCAGCCCTTTAGCTTGCGAATTTTTTCGGCGATGAGTTTCCGATGGAGGAAAAGCTCGTTGCGGACGACGGCGTGGGAAGCCAGGACGGTCAATCGGCCTCGGGCATCGATCTGAGCGGCGTGAGAATAGTGTGCATTCGCGGGACCGACGATTTCCGCCCAGTTATCGCGGATGGTCTGCTCGGGCGAATCGCGTCCGATCTGGTGTTTCACCAGCAAGTCTTCGACGAGCGATGCGAGTTCACGCGTCGGACGTTTGCGCATGCGGTCGGGCGTCTCGTCGGGGATTCGTCGAAGATCCGCGATGAGTTTTTCCGCATGGCGGCTGAACGATTGGGGAGAATCAGACACGAAGAGATTTTTGCACGTGAAGACGCGATTGGCGAATGCCCGCGCGCGGGAGGCGAGCATGGACCTGCTCGCTCATGATTTTTCCGCCGGCGGCGTGCACGGATGCGCGTGCTCGTAGAGACGACTGTAACGGAGAAGCGCGCCAAAAGCTGTCGAGGCGGCAATGTAGAAACCGGGAAATCCGTCGAGAAATCCAAGCCGCAACACGTAAGCGCGGAAGAAACGCCATGGCGGACGGAAGAATGTGGCGAGCAGCGACCAGCGTTTTTTCTTCAACAGCTGTGCGCGGAGAAAGTCGTCGGATTGTCGTGAGATTTTGAACACCTGCGCAGGGAGCGTCGCGTACGAATAATGATGCAAATCGGCGCGCAGGCGCATCACCGGTCCGTCGACGATCACGTGCGTGTGCGCGAGATCGCCACCCCAGCGGCCCGAGCCCCGGCGGAAAAGACGAAGACAGCGATCGGGGTACCAATCGCCATGCGTGATCCAACGACCGAGAAACCAGGATTTGCGCGGGAAATCTGCACCATGGAAACGCGAGGGGGCATCACCGTTGAAAAACGCGATCAGTTCATCGCGCAGCGCGGAGGAAATTTCTTCGTCGGCATCGAGCGCGAGCACCCAAGGCTGCGTGCACGCATCGAGCGACACGTTTTTTTGCGTCTGAAAATCCCGCCAGGGGTTTTCGAGTGTTTTCGCGCCGAATGATTGCGCGATTTTCACGGTGTCGTCCGTGCAATCGTTGGTCACGACGACGATCTCGCTTGTCCAACCGGCGACGGAGCGGAGACAGCGCGGGAGGTTCGCGGCTTCGTTGTGCGCTATCAGGGAAACACTGATAGGCAGGGGATTCGTGTGAATTCCGTTTGCCAACTGCGATGAGCGCGGCTGGTCGTATGTCGTCATGGACGTCGCCATTGTGATCCCTGTTTATAACCAGCTCCGACACACGCAAGAGTGCCTTCGGTGCCTGGAAGCTGACATCGCCAGCGGCGTCCGGGTCATCGTGATCAACAATGGCTCGACCGATGGTACGCGTGCGTGGCTCGACGCGCGCAACGACATCACAATCATCCACAACGACACCAATCGCGGTTGCGCGCCGGCATGGAACCAAGGCAGCGAGGCCGCTGCCGGCGCCGATTGGATCATCGTGCTCAACAACGACGTGCTCCTGCCCCCGGGCTGGTGTAGTGATTTATTGAATACAGCTAAACGGCTGGGCTGGCAGATCGCTTGCCCCGCGATGCGCGAAGGCGAACTCAACTACGACTTTGCGGAGTATTCGAAGCACTACCGGAAGCAAATGGCACGCGTGATCCGGCCGGGACACGCGCACGGTGTTTGTTTCGCGGTGGCACGCGAGGTGTTCGAGACGATCGGTCATTTCGACGAAGCGTTTCGCATCGGGCAGTTTGAAGACGCCGATTTTTTCCGTCGCGCGCGCCGGGCTGGTTTCCGGTTGGGAACGATGGGCGCGTGTTTCATTCATCACTTCGGATCGACGACGCAAAAAGCTCTGCGCGAGGGGCCGCCGACCGGACCTTACGAAGCGGAGAATCGCGCGCATTTTCGGAAAAAGTGGAAGCTCGGCTGGTTTCGTCGGCGTTGGGAGCGCTTGGGCGCGGGCGCACGCAACTGGCGTTGGCGTACGATGGAGCTGATCGCGAACGGCCACACCCTTCACGAGAAAGGGTTCAACGAAACGCTGCGGTTTTATTGAGCTCCTCGTTCGCGTGGAGCTGCGATCGCTCAGAGAACTGCGCGCAGCGCGTTGAGCACACGTTCGGGGGTGATGTTGCGGACGCAGTGATTGAAGTACGGATCGTCTTTCTGGCAGACGCCCGGGGACACACAATTTTCGCACGGCAGCGGCGGCTGTAGCGTGATGTGATCCGGTCCCACGGGACGCCAATTGGCGATGTTTTGCGAGCCGTAGAGGGCGACCACCGGCGTGCCCACGGACGCGGCGAGGTGCATCGGGCCGCTGTCGTGACAAAGCACGCGATCGACGAGACTGAAGAGCGCTGCCAGCTCGGTGAGCGAGAGTGGCTTTTTCATGACGACCGCGGGCGTTTTCATGTGGCTCACGATCGCATCGACGACCGCTTGCTCGGCGGGGCCGGCGACGAGGATCACACGCGCGCGATTTTCATTTTGGATCGCGTCGCATACGGTCGCGAAGGCTTCCGCGGGCCAGATGCGGTAAGCGCTGCGACTGCCAGGATGAACGAGTAGTCGCGGCACATCGGGCGGCAACGCGGCGATCTCGGGCAGCTCTTGGAGACGCGTTACCTCGTGTGCCAAGGGCACGAGATAACCGGGCTCGTCCTTGATCACGATGCCAACGGATCGAAGCAGCCGATGATAGAAATCGGTGATGTGGCGATTATCGAGGTATTCGGGCTCAACGATGTGCCGGTGCGTGTAGCAAAAACTCAGACGCGGTTTATGTCCGTGGCGTAGCGTCGCGCGCATGGCTGCCCCGGAGAGCAGCGCGGCAATGGCGGTGCGCGGACGATTGTCGAAGTCGAAGACGTGCGTGAATTTTTCGCGACGCAGCCGGAGGAGAAATCCCGGCCAGTGACTGCTTTCCACCGGCAGAGCAAGCGCACCGTCCACCGCCGGATGCAGCTTGAGCAAACTCGTGTAGGCCGGATCGACCGCGCCGATGATGCGCGCGTTTGGCCAGTGTCGGCGGAGCATCCGGAAGACACTTTCGAGCAACACGATGTCGCCGACGTAGCGGCGACGGATGACGAGAATGCGAGGACCGGTGAGAGACATGAAAAATCAGCGAGTGCGCCGCGTGCGGCTGAAGAGTTTTCCAAGATTAGCCAACGGTTTGGTGAGACGATGACGAATCCAGTAGGCGGCGTACCACGCAGGCGTGAGTTCACGCAACAGGACGCGTTCGTTGGCCAGACTTTCTTCGGTGCGCTGAGCGTTTTTCCGCGCGAAATAAACTCCGCGAAAAAGCGCCTGTCGCACCGAGTGACGCGAGCCGCCTTGCTGTACATAACGGCGCATCAACGGCAAGTACTGACGCTGCAAGCGCAGCCCTTCGTCTTCGCCGACGCGTGAGCGACTGTTGATGGCGGTTTGTTGCTGGCTGTGGCGGCGAAACGCACAGAGCGGTCGCGCGACGCAGGCGAGATCGCCGCGCTCGAGAAGATGCGCGTAAAACTCGAGATCGATGAGCTGGCGGTAACTCGGATCGAATCCGCGTGCGGCTGTTTCGCGGCGGAACATCACCGCCGACGGTTCGCCGATGAGGTTTTTTCCCGAAAGGAGACAGCGAAGCGTCGCGTCGGCGCCTGCATGATAACCTTCGAGCCCGGCCGCTTCGGCGGTGCGCAGTGGACGCGATTGCTCATCGACGATCGTTCGATAACTCGTCGCGAGCACAACGCGCGGATCGCGATCGAGCGCGTCGGCGAGCGTCGCGAGCGTGTCGTTGGAGGTATGGTAGTCGTCGCCGAAAAGAAATTTAGCGTAGTCGCCGGAAGCATGATGCAGGCACCAGTTCCAATTGGCGGCCATGCCGAGATTAGGCGATTGCAGATGAAAACGAATGCGCGAATCGCGAGCCGCGTAATCGCGAATGATGTCGGCCGAACCATCGGTCGAAGCGTCGTCGCTGATCAACAATTCCCAATCGACTCCGGTCTGAGAGAGCACGGACTCGATTGCTTGCGGAAGAAAGCGGGCCTGATTGTAGCAGGGGATGAGAACGCTGACTTTGCGGTGAGACACGCGGCGGATGTAGGACGAAGAAATAGGCGAGAAAAGCCCTGCGTGTGAAGACGCGCGCTGGCGAGCGCGTTTGCGCGGCAGCGACAAAAATCTTCGGACACGGCGGCGAGATCTAGGTCTCAGCGCACACTAGCCAACGAGGCATAGAGGCGCGCCGTTTCTTGCGCGCATTTGTCCACCGAGAAATCGCCTCTGCGTTTGGCTCCGGCTTGCACGAGTTTTGCGCGCAGGTCCCGGTCGACCAAGATGCGTCGGGTGCTCTCCTCGATCGCCTCGATATTTTTGGGATCAAAATAGACCGCGGCTTCGTCGGCGATCTCGCGCAGTGCAGGCGTGTCGCTCGCAAGCACCGGACAATTGCAGTTAAATGCTTCGAGGATCGGTATGCCGAATCCCTCGTACAACGACGGAAAAATGAATGCGACCGCGCGCTGGTACAGCGCGACCAATTCAGCCGGAAAGGCGCCCACGGAGAGGACGCGCTCTTGAAGACCGAGCGAAGCAAGAAAGGCATTTTCCCCGGCGCTGAAGGAGCCTCCGCCCGCACAAAGCAGATGCAGATCGGGTGTATCCAAAATTGCCCTACGGAGCGCCCGCCAGAGGAAGTAGCCGTTTTTGTAGCCGTTTCGATGGCCGACGTATAGCAAGTAGCGGGTGGGTAGCGAAAGTGAGGCCGGCGAAATCCGCTCGGGTGAAAGATCACTGCCGTGGTGAATCACCGTAATCGCATCCGCCGACAAACGATGAAACCGCATAAGATCGCGCTTGGTGGTTTCGGACACCGCGATGAGATGCGTGGCGTGTTGGACGCAGGTTTCTTTCTGAAAGGTGGTCGTTTCCGCGAGAGGGAACTGATCGGGAAAGATCTCGTGAATCATGTCGTGCACCGTGAGTACGATGGGAGTGCGCGGAAGCGATTCGACGAAGTAGGGATCGTAGTAAGTCGGGGGGAAAATATCGAAATCCCCGCGCGTGAGAGCGGCCAACGAATGACGGCGATTGGCGATGGCGACCGTGTGCTTTTGCCGGAGTTTTCTGAAAAGGCTGTTGGGAAACGGACGCCGATAGCTCGCGGTCGGCTGATAGGAGCCGCGAAGAGACGTCAGCTCGGCGAGGTTGGCGTTGTCGGAGTAGAGAACCGCGATTTTGGCGTGGATGCCCGGTATGCTCTCAAACTTTTTCCAAAGGTCCGCGTGATAGCGCGAGATACCGCCGAAATTTTGAAAGGCGAAGGCTTGATGATCGTAGAGAACGCGGATCGGGCCACGGGTGGACATGGTGCGAAAGTGAAATCCAGCGGGCGTGTCATAAGAGGTCGAGTCTCCGATTTGGTGCCGGGAAAAGTGGTTAAGCCGTGAACATGAAGTTTAAACGACTACTTAAGGAACGCTGAGAAAACTTAGGGAGATTGTTCGGACGTTCTTCCCGCGCGGCTGCTTCAATGAAGAAGACTGAGTGACGCACTGCGCGAACGACGTACGAGCGTGGTGAGCAGACTGGCGTGCTGGCGAAGCTGGTTGCGCCGATAGCGCGCCGACCAGGCGCGGGGACTGAAGTACCAACTGCGTGGTGCTTGCCGGCGGTGGGATACGACTTCGCGTTGCCACCGCGCTTCGGACAAACGTACCTCGTTGTAGTCGTGCAATTGCTGAATCAGTTCGCGGGAGATGTCGTCCGCCTGACTTGCCGATTCGATAGCGTCTGCTTCGAGAAGACGCTGCAACTTGGCGCGGATAAACTGCCGGATCAGTATTGCGATCTTGGTGTTGAGCGCGCTGTTGCTCTCGTACGATTTCGGATGAAGCAGAAACGTCGAAATTGGTGAGGGAATGATCGCGCAACGGGCTTCAAGGAGGTTGTCCAGCGCCCAGACCGAGTCGCCCGCGCCGTAGTACTCTGTTGGATACGGGCGCGATCGAAGAAATTCCGTGCGAAACAAACAACTGGCCGCGCTTCCTAAGATGCCGTCGGGTGCATGAAGAACGGCTTCGGCAAATACCAGTGTGCTGGAGATGGATCCTTCGCTGTGAATTCGATGATTGGCGATCAGCTTGTGAACCGGCCACAGGATGTCGTTAACGACCTTTTGTTCCTCGTTCACGAAGACCGGCGGCGAAAAAACCACATCCGACTCTGTTTCCTGAGCAAGGCGCACCAATCGTATTAGACCCTCAGCGCTGATCTCGTCGCCGACCGTGGAAATGTACGTGAACGGCTGCGTGCAGTGGCGGAGCCCGTGATTCCACGATGCATAAAGCCCGGGAGGATGATCGATCTGCCGCAAATTGCGATGCAGGGAAAACTGCTGCGCGAAAAAGGCTTTGGTCTGGTCGTCGGAGTGACTGTCGCAATGAACGATCTCCGCACAGCTCGCGAATAATTCACGGTGCCGAGCGAGATGTGCAGGCAGCTTGTCCATCGAGTTCCGCGTAGGAACCATGATGCTGACCGGGAGGACATCGGTGGTGGAATGACTCATCAGTGATGCGTGTGATAGAAAAGTGACGTTGGCTGGATGTTCCCACGTGTTGTGGTTTGCCGGCGCGGATAACTCGGGCGCGCGTATGGATCGATGTACACAAGTCACCAGAAGCCGTGCCAATGGCGACGGCTCGTGAGAACAATGCACAAAATCGCGCCGATTATTCTGCGGTGAGCGACTAGAAGCCGGCGCGTTGCCAGCGCGAGGGGCCGCCGTGACGTGCGAGCCAGCGTTTGAGACGGTACTTCAGGCGGTCGGCTTTTCGCCTGCGTTGAAGGAGATTAAAATCGAGATCCATCGTGTATGCGTCCGCTTCTGCTGTCGGAGCAAATACAATGGGATGAATAATCGGGCCCAATGTTCCGGTGGAAAGAGCGGCGTTGTTACTGCAGTGCTCGATCGTGTGCGTAGCGCGAGCGTCGAAGCCGATGTTCGAGATCAGGTTGACGTTGGGAATGATGTTAAGCGCGTCGTGTATCCAATTAGTAAATACCCACTGGACGTCCCATGTGTTGAGCGTGCCTTTGCGCGCGCCGTGGATCATCTCGAGCCAGCAATGTGCCGTGACCGGTTCGAAGCGGTTTTGAACGAAGGCATCGATTTGCTCATCGCTGAACGCGGATAACTCGACGTCGTAGTCTTTCCACGCACGTCGCCAAGTGGCCCAGCCCCACACGTGTGAGAGCCGCGAGAAATAGTACGAAGCATCTCCGCGGCGTCGTCCGTGCTGGAGGTTGCTCCCGCCGATATGGCGGATGCGCGTGTCGTGACGGTAGTGCGCCAGCAACGTGTCGCAGAAACGGAAAAAGTCGGGCGCGGGTTCGCAATCGTCTTCGAGAATGATGCCTTCCTCCACGTGCTCGAAAAACCACGTGATGGCTGAAGAAACCGCGTATTTGCAGCCCAGGTTTTTCTCTCGAAAGAGCGTTTTCACTTCGCACGGCCAATCCACGGCGGTCGCGATCTGGCGGACCTCGGCGCAAAGTTGTGCTTCGCCTTCTCGCGTGTCGCGCGGGCCGTCCGCGGCGATGAAGAGCTTCGCGGGGCGCGCATCGCGTATGCGGGAAAACACGCGTGCGGTCGTGTCGGGACGATTGAAGACGATAAATAGTACTGGCGATTCTACGGACATTAATGACGTCAAAGCCGCGCTTTCGGCGCGGTTCTGAAAGGTTTAGCGGCGCGCAGCTTGCTTGTTACGCTTGCCTGGCGGTGGTCGGTACGAGCTGCTGCTCGTAGAGCGATTTGTACAACGCGTTCTGCTGATATAGCTCGGCGTGAGGGCCGGTGGCGACGATGTGGCCGCGGTCGAAGACGAGGATCATCGAAGCGTCGCGGATCGTGCTGAAACGGTGGGCGATGATCAGCACGGTTTTGCCGATTACGAGTTTCTGCAGCGCCTTTTGAATGTACGCCTCGCTCTCGCTATCCAACGCGCTCGTGGCTTCGTCGAGGATCAAGATGGGCGCGTCGCGCAAGAAAGCGCGGGCGACCGCGAGGCGTTGTTTTTGTCCGCCCGAAAGTTTGCCGCCGCGTTCACCGACGATAGTGTCGTATCCATTTGGCTGCGACAAAATGAAGTCGTGCGCATACGCGTCGCGAGCGGCTTGTTCGACTTCGGCGCGCGTCGCGCCCGGACGACCGAGCAGCAGGTTGTTGTAGATGGTATCGTTGAAGAGGACGGGTTCTTGCGAGACGATCGCGATGTTGCGGCGAAGGTCTGCGAGGCGCATGGCGCGCACGTCGACGCCGTCGATGGTCACGCCACCGGCGGAGACTTCGTAGAAGCGCGGCACGAGGTTGACGAAGGTGGATTTGCCCGCGCCGCTCGGCCCGACGAGCGCGCAGACCGTGCCGGCGGGAATGGTCGTCGAAACATCGACCAGCACCGGTTCGCCTTCTTTGTACGCGAAAGTCACATCGCGGAACCCGATCTCACCTTTGAGGCGGCCGATGTGCACGGGCTTCGGCGGATCGGTGATTTCGTCGGGCGCGTTGAGCACTTCTTCAAGACGATCGAGCGCGCTGAGTCCGCGCTTCATCTCGTTGTTGATGGCGCCCATTTTCTTGATGGGGTCGTAGCTCATGTAGAGCGCGCCGACCATGGAGAAAAACACCTCCCAGGGGAGGTTCACGTAGTACGCGTAGATCAGTGCCGCGGAGACCCCGAGCGTCGACATGAACTCGATGGTGGGGGAAAGGATGTTCGAGTATTTGACGACCTTGAGCTGCACGTGAAACAGCCGCTGGATCGCCTCGCGAAAACGACCAATCTCACGGCCCTCGAGGCCGAAGGCGCGGACCTCGCGTGTGGCACCGAGATTCTCGGAAAAGAGACCGGTGACGCCGCCGACCTGATCCTGCATCTGGCGTGCGCGGCGCAGCAGGTTTTTGCCGACCATGCGGATCGGGAACACCGACGCGGGCACCAGCGCGAGGCAGAGCAGAACGAAAACGACTTCGTTGTATTCAAAGGACAAATACACGAGGGCGCCCAGCGCGCTGATCAACGTCGCCGGTTGTTTGATCGCTTCGTTGGCGACGGTGGTGATGGTGTTCTGGAGCTGGTTGGCGTCGTTGAGGCCGCGCGCGAGAAGATCGCCCGATTGGCGGCGTCCGAAAAAGCTCAGCGGCAGGCGCTGGAGTTTTTCGAAGTATTGCAGGCGGATCTGCTCAAGCACGCGGACGCCGCAGAGGCTGATGAGGTAGCTGTTGCGGAAGCCGGCGATGCCGCGGATGAGGAAAATCGACGGGAGCAATCCGGCGAAGCTGATCAACTCGAGCGTGGTGAGCGATTGTTCGCCTTGATCGAAGATGACCGGGAAAACTTTTTGCAGCAGGAAGGGCAGACCGAGTCCACTCGAGGCGCCGAAGAGCAGTCCGTAGAAAACGGCTGCAGCAAATTCTCCGCGTACGGGACGTAGATAGCGAAAGTACGGAAGAAGGCGTTTCATCGAGGCGCAACGCTAGATCAATCCTTGGACGAGCGGACGTCGAGTGCGTCGCGCAGGCCGTCGCCGAGAAAGTTGAGCGAGAAAAGCGTGAGCGAGAAAATGCCCGCGGGGAAGAGCAGCAGCCACGGGTATTCTTCCATCTTGCGCTGGCCGTCTTCGATCAGCGAGCCCCACGAGATCATAGGCGCTTGCACGCCGAGGCCGAGATAGCTGAGGAAGGCTTCGAGCAACATCACCGCAGGGATTGTGAGTGTGGTGTACACGATCACTGGTCCGAGCGTGTTGGGAAGAATGTGGCGGAAGATGATGCGCAGCGGCGAATAGCCGAGCGAACGCGCGGCTTCGATGTACTCCATTTTCTTGATGGACATCACTTGGCCACGAACGATGCGTGCCATGGTCAACCACTCGACGGCGCCGATGGCCGCGAAGAGCAGCATGATATCGAACGCCGGCCCGAGTTGATACGTGGTCACGATTTCACGGGTGAAAACCGTGAGCAGGATCACGAAGATCGTGAAGGGCAGGGCGTACATGATGTCGACGACGCGCATCATGAAGGCATCGATTTTACCGCCGACATAGCCCGCGACCGCGCCGTAAGTGACGCCGATGATCAAGGCCACGAAAGTCGCGCAAAGTCCCACCGCCAGCGAGATGCGACCGCCCACCAGCAAACGCACGAGCATGTCACGACCGGCATCGTCTGTGCCGCACCAATGGCGCCAGCTCGGCCCCTGGCTGATGTCCTCCCAATTCATTTCCTCGTAGCTGTACGGGCTGATCATCGGGCCAAACACGCACGCGAGGGCGATCACCGTGACGGCGATCATGCCGAAGACCGCGAGTTTGTTTTTGCGGAGGCGCAGCCAGGCATCGCGCCAAAGCGAGGTGCCTTGTTCGACTTCGACGGAAGCGGGCGAAGGTTGGACAGAGGTTGTCATGGCTCAGCTCTCCAACCGGATCTTTGGATTCATCCACGCCTGCACGACGTCGGCGAGGAGGTTGAAGCCCATGATCAGCACCGCGTAGAGGATGACGGTGCCGAGGACGAGGGTGTAGTCGCGGTTGAAGGCGCTCGTGACGAATTCGCGCCCGAGACCTGGAATCTGGAAAATGGTTTCGATCACAAAGGAGCCGGTGAGGATGCCGGCGGTCGCGGGGCCGAGGTAAGCGACGACGGGCAGCAATCCGCCGCGCAGCGTGTGGCGCACGATCACGCGCCATTCGGAAGCGCCTTTGGCGCGCGCGGTGCGGATGAAGTCCTGGTTCAACACATCGAGCATGCCGCTGCGCGCGAGGCGCGCGATGGGCGCGGCAAATGCGAAGCCGAGCACGCAGCAGGGCAGGAGGCGCGAGCGGATCAAATCGCCAAGCGATTGTGTGCCCGCTTGCACTTCTTCCCAACGCACCCAGCCGGAAGCCGGCACCCAGCCGAGATAGATCGCGACCACGAGCACCGCCAGCGGACCGATCACGAACGTGGGCGTGGAGATGCCGATCATGCTGATCGTCGTCGCCGTGTAGTCGGCCCAGGTGTTGCGTTTGGCCGCCGCGATCACGCCGAGCGTGAGGCCCAAGAGCAGCGCGATCGCCAGCGATGTGAGGCCGAGATCGATCGATACGGGAAACTTGTCGGCGATGATCTCGTTAACCGTGCGGCTCGAGTAACGGAACGACGGACCGAAATCCACGCCGAAGGCTTTTTTGAGATCGAAGCCGTTGGTGAACTCCGACGGCTGGAATTTTTTAGGCGTCAGATTTTTCAGGTAATCGACGTACTGTTTCCAAAGCGGATCGTTGAGCTTGTAGTGCTCGTTGAGCGCGCGCTCGGTTTCGGCAGTGACGGCGCGTTCCTGCGTGAAAGGACCTCCCGGCACGGCGCGCAGGAGGAAGAAGGTCACGGTGATGACCACCAGCATCGCGACCAGTGATTGAAGCAGGCGGGACGTGAAAAAGCGGATCATTCAGGCGGTGTTGCAAACACCGTGCGACGCGCGGAAGTGGCTGACAAGTCTGCGCTGTTACGTCGCCCCACGAGATTTCCGCGGCTAATTTTGAATGTACGCGAAAAAAAGTTTCGCGCGGAGCGCCGCGAAATCACGGCGTCATGTCCACATGTTTCCACGGGAAGTTATCAAGCACGGTGCTGTGATAGTGCAGCACGCGCGGAGAAATTAAGCGGGCGCGTGTGTAGAAGAACAATGGCATCACGGGCACTTCCTCCAACAGGATTTGCTCCATGCGCCGGTAGATCGCGAAGCGTTCTTCTTCCGAACGCGCGTCGAGCGAGGCGGTCAGCAAACGATCGTATTCGGTGTTGCTCCAGCCGGTGTTGTTGTTGCCGCCGTCGGTTTGGAAGAGATCGAGAAACACATGCGGATCGACATAGTCGGCGATCCAGCCCGCGCGCTGGAACTGGAAGTTCCCCGACTTCTGCGCATCGAGGTACACCTTCCACTCTTGATTATAGAGCGAGATGTTCACGCCGAGGCGTTGCTTCCACATCTGCTGCAGCGCTTCGCCGATCGTGCGGTGTTTTTCGAGCGAGTTGTACAAAAGCTCGATGCGCGGGATGCCGCGTCCGTTCGGATAACCGGCTTCGGCCAACAAGCGTTTGGCTTCGGCGACATCGGTGCGCAGTTTGTATTCGCTCGTGTAACCGGCGATGTCGGGCGGGATAAACGAATATGCGGGCGTCTCGCCGCCGCGCGTGATGAACTTCACCAACGCCTCGCGATCGATCGAGATCGCCAACGCGCGTCGCACGCGCACGTCGTCGAACGGTTTCCGCAGCGTGTTGAAGCGATAGAAATAGATGCCGCTGTAAGGTTCGATGCGGATGAGCTCCGGCTGCTCGCGCTGATACACCGCGATTTTGCTGAGCGGCACTTCGTTGGTGATGTGCAGCTGCCCCGCGCGAAACATGCGCTCCTCGGTGTCGCTCTGCTCGATCGGGAAGAAATGGATTTCGTCCAGCTTCACCTGCGCGCGATCCCAGTAGGTCGGCGAACGCTCGACCACGATGCGCTGCGACTGACGCCACTCGCGTAGCACAAACGCGCCGTTGCTCACGATGTTTTCGGGCCGCGTCCACGGCGTGGCTTTGCGCGTGAGTCCACCGTGTTTCTCGATCGTCGGCAGGTGCACGGGAAACCACGCGTAATGCGCGAGCGATTTCACGAAGAACGGCGCCGGTTGCCGCAGCTTGATTTGCAACGTGCGATCATCGATCGCGCGAAAACCGGTCTCGGCGAAATCGGTGATCTTGCCGCGGAAAAAGTCCTCCGCGCCCGCCGCCAGGAAAAGCATGTACGCATAGTCCGCGCCGAGCGACACCGTGAGCATGCGTTTGTACGAACCGACGAAGTCGTGCGCCGTGACCGGATCGCCATTGGACCAACGTGCATCGTCGCGCAGGTGAAACGTGTACACGAGGCCATCGTCGGAAACGTCCCAACGTTCAGCGACGCCCGGCACCACACCCTGGCCATCAGGGGAAGGCATCACGAGCCCTTCAAACAACGCATCGATCAACCGATGCTCGGGCACGCCGGTGACGACTTGCGGATCGAGATCCTGCGGCTCGGCGCCATTGCCGAAAAGAAGCACCTTGGACTGCGCGAAGACCGGCGAAGCGATCAACCAAGCGCCGAAACTAAGAGCGAGGAACGAAAAGAACCGAGAGAACGAACGCCGAACCATGGCCCGCAGCGTGCGCGCTTTCCCGCCCGCGGCAAGCGAGACGAGGCGACGGATTGCAACTTAGAGCCCCGGAAAATCCGAGCCCGAGTCCGCGCACGATCGTCGTCCAGTTTCTTGGCTCTTCCCATGGGCAACGCTCGAGAAATCTAAACGCATCGGCGGAAACACGCGCTGGCCAAACATCCGCTCACGGAGGTGATGGTGGATGCGATGCAATCCCATGAAGACCGACGATCGAAGCAAGGCAGCCTCGGCAGCATTTCCCTAAGTTAACCGGCTTTCGTAACTCCCTGCCTCTGAGAATGGTGGACCCTAATGGACTCGAACCATCGACCTTTTCCATGTCAAGGAAACGCTCTAACCAACTGAGCTAAGGGTCCGTTCTCTTGCGAGCCGCGGAGTAAGCACGGCGGGCGGCGGGGGGGGCAAGAAAAATTTCACCTGTTTTCATCGCCGTTTTGGGCGCACGCGGTCGTTTGTTTGTCGCGGCAACGCGTCGCTTGAAATGTGGCCGTTTTTCGTCCCCCTAATCGGGTCCATGCTTCAGTCGCTCCGCATCAAGAACCTGGCTTTGCTCGAAGAAGTGTCGCTCGATTTTGAGGCGGGCTTCACCGCTGTCACCGGCGAGACCGGTGCGGGCAAGAGCATCTTGCTCGGGGCGTTGAGCCTGCTCGCGGGCGAGCGCGCGGATAAGACGATCATCCGCCAAGGTGCGCCGGCGTGCGAAGTCGAGGCCGCGTTGTTTTTTAAGGATACGCGGGCGATCGATGAGCGACTCGCGGAACTCGATCTGCCGCCGTGCGAAGAGGGAGTTTTGATTCTCAAACGCAGCGTGCCGCGCGAAAAGGCGCCGAAGATCACCGTGAATGGCGGGCTCGCGACGCTGACGGCGCTTCAGCGGCTGGGCGAGGTGTGGGTGGATTTTCACGGACCGAGCGAACCGCGGCGCTTGCTCAAGGAGAGTTGTCAGCTCGAGTTGCTCGATCTCTTCGGTCGCGCGCAGAAAGCGCGGGCCGTGTATTCAGAAAAGTATGACACGTGGCGCGCGCGCATCGCGGAGCGCGAACGGCTCGCGGGCGAGACGCAGCTTTCGCCGGAGCAACTCGCGTTTCTCGAATCGCAACTCGCGCGGCTCGATGCGCTCGAACTTACTGAAGACGCGATCGAGGCGTTGGAGCGGGATTTTCAACGTCAAAGTCGCGCGCAGGAATTGATCGAACTCGCGGCGGCGCTTGCGAATGGACTGACCGGCGAGGACGGCGCGACGGGACGCGTGGCGGCGCTGTTGCGCGAGGCGCGTCAGTTGGAGCAGATCGATCCATCGAGTAAACCGCTGGCGGACCGGCTGGCGTCGGCCTCGGTGGAGCTGGCCGATCTGGGCGCGGAGTTCGAGGCGTTGGGCAGCGAGTTTCAATTCGATCCCGAGCAGGCGGAGGAATTGCAGACGCGCATGAACGCGTGGCTCGAAGCGAAGCGCAAATATGGTGGCGACGTGCGCGCGGTGGCCGAAGCGCGCGAAGACATGCGTCGCCGTTTGGATGCGCAGGGCGACATCGAGGGTGCGTTGGCGCGGCTGGACAAGGCGGTGGGCGAGGCTTTGCGCGATGTGAAAAAAGAAGCGCAGGCGCTGCGTGCGATCCGCGAGAAAGCCGCCAAGGAGTTGTCGAAAGTCGCGGCGAAAGGCATCGCTCAACTCGGATTCAAGAAAGCGGATTTTCAGGTGCGCATCGTGCCGCTCGCGGAACCGGGACCGGCGGGGGATTGCGGCTGCGAGTTTTTGTTTTCACCGAATGTCGGCGAAGCGCCGTTGCCGTTGAGTCGCATCGCGTCAAGCGGCGAACTCGCGCGTGTGATGCTCGCGCTCAAAACCGTGCTGGCGGATCTCGACGATGTGCCGGTGTTGGTGTTTGACGAAGTCGATGCCAATGTGGGTGGAGAAATCGGCAAAGTGGTCGGCGAAAAAATGGCGGAAATCGCGCGCGGGCATCAGGTGCTGTGCGTGACGCACTTGCCGCAAGTCGCCGCGCAGGCCGGCAGCCATTTTGTGGTGACGAAAGATCAATCGAAGGATCGCGCGGTTGTATCCATCACGCCAATACACGAGAACCGCAAAACACGCGTGAGTGAACTCGCGCGCATGCTCGGCGATCGCACGGCGAAGAGCGCGCTCGCGCACGCGGAGGAATTGCTCGGACGCTGAGCTGCGGTTGCGCGGGGTCGCATGAGGAGCGCCGGCATCTCTGAGGAGCCGGCCAGCGGCCGGCGCCCCCGACGCGAACGCACTGCGCGGAGTTACGCCGACTTCGGGTCGTTTGTGTTGGCGAAGCTGCGCCAGAGATGCAGCGGGATCAGCGCGAGAGCGATGATCGCGAGCTGGACGATGACGAAAATCGCGAGCGTGCGCGCGCCGTTGTCGGTGAAGCCGTAGCTGTGCAGGCCGACTTCGAGGAGATTGGTGCCGAACCAACTCCACCCGGTGACGATGTTGCCGAAGACTGCGAGCGCCATGAGACCGCGTTGTTTCACGAGGCCGCCCCAGCGGGCGTGGAGGATGATGGCGTTCCAGAGCACGATGATGAGCGCGCCGTTTTCTTTCGGATCCCAGCCCCAGAAACGTCCCCAAGATTGGTCGGCCCAGATGCCGCCGAGGATGGTGCCGATGAAGCTGAAGAACGTGGCGAAGCAGACGATGCCATAGACCATGCGCGTGAGCGTGGTGGCGGTGGTTTCGCGATCTTTCGGAACGCCGATGGTGGCGGAGTCGGCAGCGTTGCGATCGATCGGACGCGAGAGCAGCGGCGTGAACACGCCAAGGAAAATGTAGATGATGGCGAGGAAGCCCGCGAGGAACGTCGCTCCGTAGCCCGCGGTGACGGTGATGACGTGCGTCGCGAGCCAGAAGTTGGAGTCGAGCACGGCGCGCATCATTTCGAGCGTGTCGCCGCTGAGCGAAAGATGATGCGCGATGAGCAGCGTGCCGAAACCGATCATGCCGGCGGCGGCGCTGCCCACGCTGTTTTTGAAAATGGATTCCAGCACGATGCAGAGACCGCCCGCGACCCAGCCGACAAAGAGCGCGGACGAGTAGAGGTTGGTGACGGGCGCGTAACCGCCGATCCACATGCGCGCGAGGAAACCGGCGGTGGATGCGATGAAGGCGAGGGTGATCAACCAGAACGCGGTGCGACCGAGCGTGACCGGCGAACGCAGCCACGAAGCCGCGGCGAGGAAGAACGCGAGCATGTAGAGATTCATGCTCTTGTAGAAAGGCTCGGCGCGATTGAAGCGGGTCTCGAGATCGGTCTTGGGGAGAAAATCAGGCGCGGTTTTTTCGAGCAGCATGCGGTAAACGCGCACGCCCTCGTTGAAACGATTGGCGTTTTGTTCGCGCCACGATTTGCCGAGCGCGGCGTAGGTGAGGACCTCGTACGGCACTTGGCCGACGGAATAGCTATCGAGCAACGCGGTGCCGATGCTGCGCCATTCGGTGGGATTGTCGGGATTCGCGGACGGGATCGGGCGCACGTATGTGAACTCGGAAAGCGCCTCGTAGCGTTGCAGCGAATCCATCGCGCGCTTGAGCGCGTCGGCATCGTAGGGACGACCGGCTTCGCGATCGGCGGCGGCCTGCGCGCTGGCGCGGATGTTTTCCGAGAATGCCGAGACCTCCGCGAAGAAATCGGGGCTGTCGGCGGAGATGAAACTGTATTTGAGCCGCTGATACGTGACGAGGTTGCTGCGCAGCGCGAGAACGGCGCGCTGAAAGGACGTGCGGTCCTTCGACTCCGTGCGGCTGGCGAGCTGGGTCTGGCGCTCGATCTCGTCGAAGTGTGGAGTGAGATCGCGGTAAGAAAAACGACTGTGGCGCGACGGCAGGAAACCGAGCCCGGCCATGATCTTCCGGCCGGTGCTGGTGTAGTTGACCTTCAGGTTGTCGGCGTTTTTGCCAAGCATCGCGAGGAGCTCGGGATGATCGACCTTGAAGGTCGGATAAGTGTCGGCGAGTTCGGGACGATAGATGACATCGAGCAGCCACTCGATCGGCGAATTCACGAACGGCTCGCTTCGCTCGGGATCGCTCACGCGCTGACGACCTTGGATCATGAGCAGCGTGGTGCGCGCGACTGTATCCGCAGGCTTGATACGGCCGTTGAGGAGCACGGGCAGGCGTCCAAACCCATCGAGATCAAACCCGGCGGGATCTTTCGTCGGGCGCAGACCGGAGGCGAGATAAGCGACGCCGAAGAGAAGAACGAGGAGAGGGAAAAAACGTTTCATGGGAGGACCGCGAAGGAGTGTCGATCAGGCGGTGCGTTTGCGGATGAAGGCGCGGAGGCTTTGTCCGAATTGCCAAAAGAGGCCGAGGGCCATGAGCGTGCAGGCAACATAAGGCATCTGCCACGACGGGTTGCGCACGACCTGGAGCACGGTGCTCTTGTTGGCGGAGTCCATTTGATATTGATAGAACGTGAAGCCGCCGAAGCGCAGCGGGTTGTTCATGTAGATCTTGAACTCCTGTTCTTCGGAGCCGTCCGCGGTGCGCAGTCGCACGAGACTCGCGAAGTTTTTTGGAATGTCGGAGCCGGGATAAACATCGTGCGTGACCTCGATCAGGTGCAGCGAGAAAGGCTTGTACTCGCGCTGCACGCGCAGGCCGATCTGCCAGGTTTTGCCGGCGTAGGTGAAGGTTTCAGGCTGCGGCGCCATTGCTGAGACGAGGTACGTGCCGAGCGAACCCTCGGGGCCGAACAACTCGATGTACGCTGCGGGAATGTTGATGAGGTCGGAGTTGGGCGGCGGAAACGGCGTGACCGCGAAACGACGACCGAAACCGGCGGTGGCGAGCGAAGGCGCGGGCGACGTCGCCTGCTCGGCAAACTGCATGGCCGCGTGCGGATAATAGGCGCGCACCTCGATGCGGAAGGGGAGCGAGGCGTGATGGATGACGCGTTGCGTCGCGACGATTTCCTCGGGGATCGCGGTGACGCGGTCGAACTCGGGGTTGGTTGCATCGATCACCGCGAGCTCGTTGTGGCGGAAACTCTCGGAGTAGTTTTTCGTCTGCCCCTCGTCGATGCGCATCTGAAAATCTTCCTGCCAGAGTCCGGTGAAAAATTCGCCGAGCAGCAGAAGAATGAGGCCGAAGTGCGTGAGAAAGAGGCCGAGTTTTTTTCGCGTGAGCTTAAAGCGCGTGGCATGCGCGGCCACGAGATTGATCAATAGGAAGAATCCCAGCATGTAGCCGCCGGGAAACAGAAAGCCGATCTTGCCGATGAAGTGAACGACAACGAAAGAGCGGAACCATTTTTCCTGCACGCCGTAGATGCCGATGTCGACCTGGTCGAGCGTGGCCAGGAACACGAGCACGATCGAGAGCGCGAGAAGGACAACCGTGAGCCGAAGCGACGAGAAGAAGTGGAGGAGTTTTTTCCAGAGAGGGCGCATGACTCAGCGGGTTTTCACGGTGGCGAGGAAAGCGAGGAACTCATCCTTGGCGGCGGCGACGGCCGCGTTTTCGCCGGTGAGTTTGAAGAAATAGGTGTCGGCGCCGTAGGGCAGGATCGCGCCGAGCGTACGACGCGAAGATCCTTCGAGATCGACGACGGTAAATGTGAACGCGCCATGCGTGATCGTCTGCGTGTTCGTGGCGATGTCGGCTTCGCCGATGGGGGCGAGCTGCACCTCGCCGCGCCAGCGATTGATGTTGGCGAGCAAGCCGCCGGTCGCGCCGGGGAAAGCGGTGATGGAAAGATCCGCCGTGCCAACGGCGAAGCTGCCTTTGCGCACCGGGCCGAGCGGTTTCGCCGTCCAGGAAGACGGCGCCGTCCACACGAGCGCGCTGGATTCCGTGACGGTGCCCGCGGGAAGCGCGGCGCCGGCCATCGAATTGCCCGAAGCTTGTATTGGCGGAGTGGATACGTCGGGGGCCCCCGTGATCGGCGGGTGATCGGCCGGAAGCGAAGAAGCGGACGACGCGAAGAACTCCACTGAACGCAGGAACGCGGCGAATGCGTCGCGTTGCGAGTCGACCAGCGGATCGTCGCCGGTGAGTTTGAAGAACCACGTGACCTCCTGCTGCGGCAGCCAAGCGACGAGCGTGCGGGTTTTGTGCGCACCGCCGGAAATCGGTGCATCGCTCACGAGATCGACTTGGTGAACGTGACCCGCGGGCAGATCGACGTGGCGGAGGATCTGGCCGAGTTCGTCTTCATCGATCGGCGGAAGTTGAAGCTGGTTGCGCCAGCGGTTGACGTTGGCGAGTTCGCCGCCGCCATCGCCCTCGAAACGTGTCACTGTCATCTCCGCGCGTTGATTATCGGGACCGGTGACGAGGATGTTGCCGAGGCGCGAACCGGTCGTGCCTTGATCCTGCCAGCCGGCGGGAAGCTGCCAGCGGATGGCGGGCGGCGCGGTGTGAGCGGCGTTGGTCGAAACGGCGGCATGCGCGGGGACCGCCGAAGGAGTATCCTTGGGCGCGGTATAAACAGTGATCTCAGGTTTGCGGCAGCCGGCGATCCCGAGTGCGAGAATCGCGGCGGCAAGAAGGAGTCGTGAGCGGCGCATGAAACGAAAGACGGTTGAGCATTGAACGCGGACTTCAACCCAAACCCTGCAAGTTATTCTTGGGCGCGGATTGCGGCAGCGGGACAGCGGCGGGCTCAGGCGAGTGTCGCAACGGTTTCGCTGGCAACCGCTAGAAAGGCCGCCAACGCAGGCTCCGGCGCGGGCGGTTGGCGCCAGCCGATGACCAAACTACTCTCGGGCGCGGGACCGGCGAGCGGACGGAAAACGACATCGCCGGGCAAGTTTTTCGCCTCCGACGGGGTGATAAACGTGGCGCCAAGACCGGCACGGACGAGACCGATGCCGTTGGCGCGCGGCCAAATTTCTTCGGCGATGCGCGGCGTGAGTCCGGCGTTGGCGCAAGCGCTGAGCACGCGGTCGTAGAAACTCGGATTGTGCGAGCGCGGGAAGAGCACGAAAGGCGTGTCCGCGAGTTGCTGAAGCTTGAGCGGACTTTTTTCTTTTTTTGCGAGCGGATGGCCTGCGGGGAGGAGAATGCCGTTGCGCTCGCGCAGGAGCAGGCGAGTGCGGATGCCCGGCGTCGGCGTGGAGCCAGGATGAAGAAAACCGCAACCGAGCTCGCCGGCCTGGAGCGCGACGAGCTGCGCGGTGGACGGAGATTCGTTGAGCTCGAGGCGGATGCCGGGAAAACGTCGGCTGAATTCGCGCAGGATGCCCGGCAGCACCGTCGCCATCGCGAGACCGGTGAAGGCGACGCGCACATGACCCTCTTCGCCGCGCGTGAGCGCCTGCACCTCGCGACCGGCGGCGGCGAGCGAACGCAGGACGGGCTCGATGCGTTTGGCGAACGCGCGACCGGCTGGCGTGAGTTCCACGCGGCGACGCGAGCGCACAAACAACTCCGCGCCCACGACGGCCTCGAGCTGCGCGATTTGGCGACTGAGCGCGGGTTGCGCGACGGCGAGCGCCTCGGCGGCCTTGCGGAAATGCAGCTGACGGGCGACCTCAAGGAAATAGACGAGATGGCGAAGTTCGTAAGGAAATTGATACTCGCGAGGCATCACAGGCGACGAAACAGGTATTTTCCGTTAAGGCAACGGTGCGGTATTATCTGGCCGAATCCTTGACGCCCGGACCCCGTTTCGGGCACGTTCAACGACTCTTTTTTCCGCACCCGCTCTCTCTTTTCCTCATGGCCAAATCACTGTTTCAAAAAGTCTGGGACGCCCACACGGTCCGCAAGCTGGCCAACGGCCAGACGCAGTTGCTCATCGGCACGCACCTCATTCACGAAGTGACGAGCCCGCAGGCATTCGGCATGTTGCGCGATCTCGGCCTGAAGGTCGCTTATCCGCACCGCACGTTCGCGACGGTCGACCACATCGTTCCCACCGATCAGCTCGTCGAGCCGTACAGCGATCCGCTCGCGCAGGCCATGATGGATGAGCTGCGCAAGAACTGCCGCGAATTCGGCATCACGTTTTTCGATCGCGGCACCGGCAAGCAGGGCATCGTTCACATCGTCGGTCCCGAGCAAGGCATCACCCAGCCCGGCACGACGATCGCTTGCGGTGACTCGCACACCTCGACGCACGGCGCGTTCGGAGCGATCGCGTTTGGTATCGGCACGAGCCAGGTGCGCGACGTGCTCGCCACGCAGACGATGGCGCTCGGCGCGTTGAAAGTTCGCCGCATCGAGGTTAACGGCAAACTCCGTCCTGGCGTGTACGCGAAGGACGTCATTCTTCACATCATCCGCATCCTCGGCGTGAACGGCGGCACGGGCTACGCGTACGAATACGCGGGCAGCGTGTTCGACAACTTCACGATGGAGGAGCGCATGACCGTGTGTAACATGTCCATCGAAGGCGGCGCGCGTGTCGGTTACGTAAATCCTGACGAAACGACCTTCGCCTACTTGAAGGGCCGTCCATATGCCCCGAAGGGCGCGGAGTGGGATGCCGCGGTGGAGCGTTGGAAGTCTTTCGCTTCCGATCCGGGCGCGACCTACGACGACGTCGTGAAAATCGATGCTGCCGACATCGCGCCGACAGTCACTTGGGGTATCAATCCCGGCCAAGGCATCTCGATCAACGAAACCATTCCCGATCCCGCGAAGGCGAAATCCGCCGACGAAAAGGCCGGCATCGACGAAGCGCTTGCTTACATGAAGCTGCCCGCCGGTGCGCCGATCAAGGGCACCAAGATAGACGTGGCCTTCCTCGGTTCTTGCACCAATGGACGACTCTCCGACTTCCGCGAAGTCGCCAAATACATCAAAGGCCGCAAGGTCGCTCCGGGCGTTAAGGCCATCGCCGTCCCCGGTTCGCAGATCGTCGCGCTTCAGTGCGAAAAGGAAGGCATCGACAAGATTCTCATCGAAGCCGGCTTCGAATGGCGCGGCGCGGGTTGCTCGATGTGCTTGGCGATGAATCCCGACAAACTCGTCGGCGATCAGCTCTGCGCGTCCTCTTCCAACCGCAACTTCAAGGGCCGCCAAGGCTCCATCACCGGTCGTACGGTGTTGATGAGCCCGGTGATGGTCGCCGCCGCCGCCGTGACGGGCAAAGTCTCCGACGCGCGCGAAGTCTTCTCGGTCAACTGACGGCGACTGACTTCACTTAATTCTTAAACCTCCCACTTAAACCCCGAGCATCTCTCGGTCAGAAACATGGCTCTCGAAAAAATCACCCAAGTCACCGGTCGTGCGGTTCACGTGCCGGGCAACGACATCGACACCGACCGCATCATCCCCGCGCGTTTCATGAAGTGCGTGACCTTTGACGGTCTCGGCGAATTCTTGTTCTACGACGTTCGTCACGATCCGCAGGGCAACAAGATCGATCACCCGATCGACCGTCCCGAGCACAAGGGCGCGACGATTCTTCTCTCCGGCGCGAACTTCGGTTGCGGTTCCTCGCGTGAGCATGCTCCGCAGGCGATTTCCAAAGCCGGCTTCAAAGCGATCATCGCGGAAAACTTCGCCGAGATTTTCTTCGGCAACAGCACCACGCTCGGCATGCCCTGCGTGAACGCGAGCCGCGAAGACATCGCGAAGATCGCCGCCGCGGTGGAAGCGAATCCGCAGACGGAAGTCGTCATCGATCTCGAAAAACTAGAAGTTCGTTTCGCGGGTCAGACGGTGAAAATCACCCAGCGCGAAAGCGCGCGCGATGCGCTCATCAACGGTCGCTGGGATGCGATCGGCGAGTTGATCGAAGGTCGCGACGCCGTCGCCGCTACGGCCGCCAAGCTGCCGTACATGGCCGCTTAAGCGACTCTCGAGCGACCCTCACTGAGTTTTCTCTCTAGACTAATAAGCAACAAAGCCGCGTCGAAAGACGCGGCTTTGTTGTTGGTGTGAATCGGAGCGGGCTAGATGACCCAGTCGTTGAATTCCTCGAGCAGGGCTTCCTTCTTTTTGCGCGGCCGCACGATCGAAGCGGCGTCGCCTTGATAGTAAGCGATGCTGTTGGGCGGCATCGACTGCATGAGCCAGACATTCGAACCCACGATGGAGTTGTGACCGATCACGGTTTCGCCGCCGAGGATGGTGGCGCCCGGATAAACGATCACGTGATCCTCGAGCTTGGGATGGCGTTTCACGCCTTTGACGGGATTGCCCTGGTCGTCGACCACGAAGGATTTCGCGCCGAGGGTGACGCCTTGGTAGATTTTTACGTGATTACCGATCTCGGCCGTCTCGCCGATGACGACGCCGGTGCAGTGATCGATGAAGAAGTGCGTGCCGATCTTAGCGCCGGGGTGGATGTCGGTGCCCGTGCGTTCGTGCGCGTATTCGGTGAGCATACGGGGGAGCAGCGGCACGTGGAGCTTGTAGAGCTCGTGGGCGATGCGTTGGAGTGAGATCACCAGCACGCACGGGTAGGCGAGAATGATTTCTTCCACGCTGCGCGCGGCGGGGTCGCCTTGATACGCGGCGGCGACATCGGTTTGGACGACGCGGCGCACTTCGGGCAGACGCGAAAGCAACGTCGCTGTATGCTCGCGCGCGAGCTCGGCAGGATTGGGCTCACGCGCGAAACGAAGCGCTTTTTCAATTTCGGACGCCAACCGCTTCTCGATACGTGTGAGTAAATCCTCCACCACGCTGGCAAGATCGCCCTTGGTCACACCGTGCTCTTCGAAAAAGCCGGGGAAGAGCAAATGCATGAAATCGCGGGCGAGGATGTTGACCGATTCTTCGCCGGGAAGATTCGTGCCGTCCAAATGGTTGATGCCGCCGTAAGTTTCGTAGGAGGCGAGCAGGGCGCGTTTGATTTCGTCGTTCGTCATGATCCGGCCAAGAGCAGGCCAGCGTTGACGAGGAAAACGGTGGGTCAAAAAGGATTTTTAAATTTTCCCATTTACGGGCTTTACACAGCCGTCCCGAACTCTCTTATTCCGCACTCCTCCGACTGGAAACGCTCAGGTGGTGGAATTGGTAGACACACACGTTTGAGGGGCGTGTGCCGCGAGGCGTAAGGGTTCGAGTCCCTTCCTGAGCACCAGTCCGGTCGGGTTTCTATGAAACCCGGTACTATGGCGGGAAATCGCGCTTGCCACCCGAAGGCGCCCCGTGAAACTGCCCCTGCTCATTGCTTTAATTAGGCCTCCTACTTGCGACCTTTTCCGCGGGTAATTCACCTGCTTGCACCCTGTCAGTCATGGACGACAACGCTCCCTCCGCCAATCCCTCCAAGGATTTTAATAAACTCGATCTCACCCAACTCCAAGGGTTCAGCTTCGGCACCCAATGGACCCAGGATAAGACGACGCCCTCGCGCGATTCCCGCCGCGACGATCGTCCACGTCGTGCGGAGGGTGGAGACGCACGCCGCGATGGCGGAGAAGTGCGTCGCGATCGCCGCGCCTTCCGCAAACCTGCGGGCGCGCCCGCGGAAGAGGGCGATGCCGGCGAGGCACCGGCGCGCGCTCATGGCGGTGAACGCCGTGAAGGTGGCGAATTTCGCGGTGGTCCGCGCCGCGATTTCCGTGGCGGTCCTCGTCGCGAAGGCGGTGAACGCGGCGAGTTTCGCGGCCCTCGTCAGGGCGGTCGTGAAGGCGGCTACCAAGGTCATGGCGGCGCCGAGCGCGAACGCGGCCCGTACATCAGCCCATTTTTTAACGTCACTTTTTATCCCGAAGACACCGGCTTCGCCGCGCTCGCCAAAGCGATTCGCAGCTCCTGCCGCACGTATGAGCTCTTCGAGATCGCCCGCGTGATCGTTGGTAAAAACGACCGCTTCGTGGCGGTGATCCAACGCAAAGCTGCGGAAGGAAATGCCGAAGGCGCGGCCAAGCCCGCACCGCTCGCGATTTCCGTTCCGGATGGTCTGCCTTTCGAGAACGAAGAGGCCGCCATCACGCACGTAATGAGCAATCACCTCGGCTTGTTCTTCGATTCGGCCGAAGTGGAGGTCGATCCGCCCAAGGGCAGTTTCCAAGTCATTAATAAGTGCAGCATCACGGGAGAGCTGCTCGGACCGCCCAACTACCATCGTTACAACCAGATCGTTCAGCAGCACCATGCCGCACGTATCACGCGGATGTCGCTCGACGCATATCGCTCCCGCATCGAATCCGTGCGCGACCCCGAAGTGGTCAACCAATGGTTGGAAAAGATGAAGAAGGTCACGCGCTACACGTGGAAACATGCCCCCGAAGGCACCACGCCGCTGACGTTCGATTCGTTGGACGATGCCCGCGGTTATCTTTTGGCCAACGCTCGCGAGAAGGTGGTCAAGACCGTCGAGAACGCTCGCTTCCACGGCAAGCTGCTCGAACAGTTGCCGCAGGGCGAAATCCGCCGTGCCATCGAAGGCACGCTGGAACGTCAGCGTCGTTTCCCGCTCGATACCGCCAATGCGCTCCGCGGCCGTCTGCGTCGCGAAGGGTTCACCATCTTCAAGAAAGGTTCGAAGGGCGTTTCGTACGTGTGTGCGGTGAAGCGCAAGTTCCGCGTTCCCGGCCAGACCTTCTCGGACAGCATCGGCGCACTGATCAGCTTCATCGAAGCGAACCCGATGGTGAAAGCCAGCGAGCTGCCGGTGAAGTTCGCGGGCATTCAAGCGCCCACCACCCCGGCTCCGACCGCGCCTGCCGCTCCGGCTGAAACCGACACCGCGGCCACGCCGGCCGCTCCGCAAGAAGCGGCGCCGATCGCGACAGGTTCGAATACACCATTCAGCGCGCAGGCCCACGCTGCGCTTACCGCCGAAGATCAAGCCAAGTTGCATCGCCTCAACAGCGATCTCCGCTGGCTCGTGACGGAAGGTTATGTGACCGAGTTTATCGATGGGCGCCTCTTCGCGCCGCCGCCGATGACGGAAGCGCGCAAGCAGGAAGTCGAAAAGGACGACCACGATCCTGAAAACTTCCCTGAAGTCCCCCCGACTCCGGCTGCTCAAGCTCCGGAACCGGCGCCGGCAGCACCGGCCGAAGCTCCCGCCGAAGCTCCCGCCGAAGCTTCGGCAGAGCCCGAAGCGGCTGCTCCGTTGGTGGCTGAAGCCGCGCCGTCGGCAACGCCCGAAGGCGACACGCCGAAAACAGAATAATCTCGAAAACGCGGCCCGAAACGGCCGCGTTTTTTGTATCCAGGAAATGGATGCGCACGCTTCGCGTAGCGGTCGATTATCGCCGCGCGGGTTTAGCCCGATGCATCCAGTTTCAACGTGTGCCTGCCGGGACCGGCGATGCCGAAGTGCAGATGCAAAGCGTCGGGAGAAATCCAGCCTGCGATTTTTTCGGGCCACTCGACCGCGAGACAGTACGGACTCATGAGAAACTCATCGAGCATGAGCGCTTCGATCTGCGCGTCGCTTTCGAGGCGATACGCGTCGAGATGCACGAGCGTGCGCCGGCCGCGATAGAAGGTGAAAATGTTGAACGTGGGACTCGTTACCGTGGCCTGGATGCCGAAACCGCGTGCGAGCCCTTGGACGAAAGTGGTTTTGCCGACGCCGAGATTGCCGTGCAGGGCGAGCGTTTGGTCGGGCGGCAGCGCGTCGGCGAGTTCTTCGGCCAAGCGCTGCGTTTCGGCGACGGAAGTCGTTTCGATGCCCTGCCGCAGTTTATCGAAGATGTTCATAGCCGTGATAGGCGCGGAGATCGATGGAATCGGCCGGGCGTTGCCCGCTGCGGACAAAACGGCCGAGCACGTGCAACGGCTCACCGAAACGACGACGCCAAGCGCGCTCCAGCGCAGTGCGATCGGTGCGAGCGCGCACGGTGAAAAGAAGTTCGTAGTCCTCGCCGTCGGTGAGCGCGTGAGCGAGGGCGGAGCGTCCCGATTGACGCGCCATGCGGAGGGCCGCGGCGCTGATAGGGATGTGTGCTTCGGCGAGCGCGGGCTCGCCGCCTGCGGGCGTGAGTTCGTGGAGGTCTTTGGCGAGACCGTCGCTCATATCCATCATCGCGCTGATCTCGGGGCGATTTGCGAGCCAGGCGCCTTCGGACAAACGCGGGGAGAAACGAAAATGTTTCCCCAACAAACTCCCACCGAGCGGTCCGGTCACGTAGATCCAATCGCCGATACGCGCACCGGCACGCGTCAACATGCGCCGCCCGCTTGCTTCGCCAATCAACGTGAGACTCGCCGCGAGCACGCCATCGGCTTGGGCGACATCGCCGCCCACAATAGCGAGTCGGTATTGACGAGCGCACGCCGCGAGCCCGCGGTAAAATTTCTCGAGCCATGCTGTCCGCGTGGACGGATCGAGTGTGAGCGCGACGACGGCGAAACGCGGACGTGCACCCATCGCCGCGAGATCGCTGAGATTGCGTTTGAGCAGTTTCGCCCCGACGGCGGTTGGCGAAATGCTGTCATCGAAGTGACGTCCATAAATCACCGGATCGACGGTCACCGCCTGCTGGCGTTTCGAAGGAGGCAGCACCGCGCAGTCGTCGCCGATGCCGAGCGGGGCCGGCGGCGAGACATCGCCCAACCAACGTCGGATCGAGACGATGAGCCGTTCTTCGCCGAGCGCGGAGACTGTATCCGATTTTTGGTTACAAAACGGGTTCATGGAGCCAGCCAGCCGCGGATCGATTCGTAGGGATCGATCTCAAGCAGGAAAAAAATCATTGTGTGGAGATTGAACAGAGCGTGCGCGATGATGGGCACGGCGACGCGCCCCGTGCGTTCGTAAGCGATGGCTTGGACGACACCGAAGACGGTGAGCGGCACGAACACGCCCAGATTCAAATGCGCCGCGCCGAAGAAGAGGGCGGAGCCGACGATCGCCGCGAGGGGAGGAATGCGTCCGCGCAAATAGCGGAAAATACCGCAGCGGAACAACGCTTCTTCGACGATAGGCACGATCACGACAGCGAACAGAGCAAAGATCCATCGCATGACAGGCGAGTTTGCCTGGAGAAGAAGTTCGGCGGCGTTTTGGGGCTGGAGTTCGATCCTGAGCGATTGCAGCAATGCTGTCCAAAGAATCGTCAACGGCGCGACGAGCGCGATGATCGCGAGGAAAGTGAAAAGCGCGGCCAAGGGAATGCGTGCGGTGGGCAAGCGAGCCGGAAGCGCGGGCGTGGAATTGAGGCTGGCTTCGATGTGCGCTTGGAGCCTGTGCGATTTCAGCGCCCACCACGCGAAGAGTAGGCCGAGGCCGAGACCGACTTGAAGCGACAAGCTGCCGAGCAGCGTGCGTGATTCCGGCGTAAACGCTTCGATACGCGCGAGCACGTGATTGGTCGCGAGTTGAAACGCAAACGTGATGGCGACGACGCGGATGATCGCCAGCGCGTAGAGATGGCCGGGTATCGTCCACAGCGGAAGCGGTGACGCGGGACGATCTCGCCGCATCGCGAGATAGCGCCAGAGGACGGCGATGCCTCCCAAAAAAAGCGCGGCTTCCAGAACGCAGGCGACGATTAACTTGTCGGACATGATCGCGGCACGCTTTCAGGCGGGCGCGTCTATTTCAAGGCCAGCAGTTTGATCCCGTGCGGACAGGCGCCGTCCTGACGGGTGAATTGATCGAGGCAGCGCGGGCAATAACGGCAGCTTTGCGGCCCGTCGGGATGGGGAGCACCGAGAAGATTGTCCGTCGAGAAACCACGACTCGCGATGACGGTTTCCACATAGACCGCTACCTGATGACACATCCAGTGAGAGATCTGCGCGACGGGCGATTGCCGCGCGGCTTCCGGCAAAGGCCGTGGCCAACGGAGATCGCGCAAAACGCGTCCGGCCCAAAAGGCGAACTCGCGCTGGTTGCCCATCGCGGCGAGCCACGCGAGCAGATGTTGCGCGGGAAAAGCGTGGCGGATGATTTGCGCGCGGAGTCGCATCGCTTGAGGCGGCATCAGGAGCGCGTTGAAGACGAGCCGGCCGCGTTCGTCGTGATATTTTGGACGAAGTCGGCGATGTACGCGCCACGCCAGCACGACGGCGGTGAGATGGATCAAAGCGAAATAACCGCCGATAAACGGAAGCGCGGCGGCGATGCGTGCGGCCCAACGCTCGCCGACGAGCGCGGGCGCATCGGTAAGAAAATAAACGCTCAGCAGTGAGGCGACGGTGGCGTTGATGAAACCAAGCGCCGCGAGATCGCGGGTGCGATGACTGACACTGAGGAAGCGACGCCGGAGCGTGGCCGGGCGAAACCAGCGCGCGAGTTGGGTTTTCAGAAAGACTTCGCGCTCAGCAGACGCGAGGTCGACGCAGCGTTTCACGAATGCCTGAAGCGAAGCGGCGTCGGCGAAAGAGGAGACGGCGCAAAAATCGTCGCCGTTGATGCGGATGCGTCCGCGTTTTTGGGTGATTTCGCGAATGTCTTCCCAGCGCCATGCGCGCACGGCGGTCGATTCAGGTGCGGCGTGCGACGCAGAAATCGCAGGGACGTTGCAGATGCCGTCCGGAGAAAATGAATACGGCAGATCATCGAGCGGAATCTGCCATGCGCCGGGCCATGCAGGACCGAAAACGACGCTGCCGTATCGCACGCGAGCACGCGAGCGTCCGCTCACATTCGAAATGAGAAAGCGTGGACGGCGCGACGCGTGCAGACTGTCGGCGAAGAACCAGCCCCAGAAAACGACGATGATCAGAATCCACTCGGTCATCGCGAAGACCGGGACTGGTTGAGGGGCGAGTCGCTCACTCCTGCGGTGGCGGCTGACGACCAGTCAGCTTGTTGAAGAACTTCACGATGCCGGCGCCGATAGCGGCGATACCGACCGCGATCGCTTTCCAGAATTTGCCGAGGAAACCGAGCAGGCCGGCCTTCACGGCGATCGCGCCCGCGCCGCCGACGACGAGAGCGGCGAGACCGTATTCGGCGATTTTGTCGCCCTTCTTGTATTCGGCGTAGGTCTGACCAGGCACGTAGTTGAAGCTGGCAAGGAGAGCATCGGCGGAAGCATCCGAGGTGGCAAAATCCTCAGGATCGCACGCTAGGATGACCTTCATGATACCACCGCGACCGAGCAGGCGCGTGTTCTGATTTACGGTGGCGCTCTGGTAGTTGTCTTCGGAAGAGCTGAAGCGAACCGCCCATTTCAAGTTGTTGGTTTTTTCGTCATAGCGTGGGGCTGTTGCCCAGCCGTCGAGTTTGTGTTCGGGCCAGCCACGTTTGCGGCGCTCCTCGTTGGCTGCGGCGAACGTCTCGCGCATGGTCTTGAGCATTTTGTCCGCATCGAGATCGGCCTTATCATCATCCTTCACGTAGCCGACGGGATCGTAATCGAAGAAGAGCAGCCAGCGCTCGGGCGAAATCACGACGCCGACTTCTTGGCCGGAACGCATGTTTTGCGTCATCTCGTAGAAACGATCGAGGGAGTCGGGGCCGACGAAGGCGTAACCTTCGGGAAGCTTCAATTCGGCGACACTGCCGAGCTTCACGGTGGCGGGACCGTGCGTGAGATTGATGCCGGGGATTTCGAGCTGCTCGGCCGCTTGAGCAGTCTCATCGGCAGCTGGTTGAGCGGGCGGAGGCGCATCGGCGAGGAGCCGGCCAAACGCGCACGCAATGAGCATCGAAGCGATGCGGAGGATTTGGGGTGTTTTCATGTGTTGGTTGAAGCAACGCGGAAGCATTCCCGCGCGGGCCGAGCATGCGTTGTTAAGCATCCCTGTCGACCAGGGACGCGAGCAACGCGCGGGAAATTTAGCAATAAAAGGCGGGCTCGCTCAGCGAGCGGTGATCCGGCCGTTATCAAAGACGATGCGGCCGTCGCAGATGGTGGTTTTCACGCGGCCGCGGAGTGTCTGGCCATGCCAAGGCGAGTTGCTGGATTTGCTGAAGCCGCGCTTGGCGTCGTAGGTCCATTTCTCGTCGGGGTCGAAGAGACAGATGTCGGCGGCGGTGCCTTCCGCGAGCGTGCCGGCGGGGAGCTTCACGATTTCGGCGGCTTTGCGTGTGAACAGATCGATGACATGCGGGAGCTTAAACTTCTGTTGGCGCACGAGGATCTCGATCGAAACGGCGAGCGCGGTTTCGAGGCCGAGGATGCCGTTGGGCGCGTAGTCGAACTCTTTGTCTTTCTCGTAGTCAGTGTGCGGCGCGTGGTCGGTCGCGAGACAGTCGAGCGTGCCGTCGCGCAGGCCCTCGATGATGGCGAGACGATCCTCTTCGGTGCGAAGAGGCGGATTCATTTTGAAGTGGGTGTCGTACGTCGCGAGCGCGGAGTCGGTGAGGGCGATATGATGCGGCGTGGCTTCGGCGGTGACGCGCACTCCGCGGGATTTCGCGCGACGGAGAATTTCGACGGCGTTGCGCGACGAGATGTGCTGCATGTGGATGTGCGCGCCCGTGTAGGTCGAGAGGATGACATTGCGGGAAACAATGACGTCTTCGGCGGCGTTGGGCCAACCGCGCAGACCGAGGCGCGTGGACATGATGCCTTCGTTCATCACGGCGCCGGCGGTCATGGAATGATCTTGGCAGTGATCCATGATCGGCAGGTCGAACATTGTGGCGTATTCGACGGCGCGGCGCATGAGTTCGTTGGATTGCACGCAGTCGCCATCGTCGGTGATGGCGACGACACCGGCGCGTTTGAGGGAGCCGATGGGCGCGAGCGCCTGGCCTTTCATGCCGACGGTGATGCAGCCTGTAGGGAAAACTTTGATACACGCGGTGCGTGCGATCGAATCCTTGATGAGCTGGATGGTGCCGGCGCTGTCGGCGACCGGCGAGGTGTTGGGCATGCAGACGACCGTGGTGAAACCGCCCGCAGCGGCGGCGCGGGATCCCGTTTCGATGGTCTCTTTATGCGTCTGGCCGGGCTCGCGGAAATGGACGTGGATATCGACGAGGCCGGGGCAGGCGACGAGACCGTTGGCGTCGATTTTTTTCGCGCGCTTTTTAGCGGCGGCGGAAAGCGACGAGACGATGCGTCCATTGTCGACGAAGAGATCGCCCACGGCGTTGCGCTTGGAGGCGGGATCGATGACGCGAGCGTTGGTTATCCAGAGAGCGGGCATGGCGTTTTTAAAATTACAAAGGCCAAACTCCAAACGCCAAAGAACGCTCAAGAAGAGCGAGGGCGGAGGAGCTGGCGGCTGAGATTTTTTTGGCGTTTGGAGATTGGGCTTTTGTGATTTCTCAGTCGCTGGTGATGACGTTTTCGGGCTGGCCGCCGGAGCAGAGATAAAGAACGGCCATGCGAACGGCGATGCCGTTGGTGACCTGTTCGAGGATCACGCTGCGTTCGCCATCGGCGAGGTCGCTGTCGATTTCGACGCCGCGATTGATGGGGCCGGGGTGCATGATGATGGCCTTGGGGTTGAGCCAGGACGCGCGGGTTTTGTTGAGGCCGAACATGCTCGTGTATTCGCCGAGCGAGGGGAAGTGACCGCTGGACTGGCGCTCGTGTTGTATCCGCAGAAGCATGACAACCTCCGCGTCGGCGAGCGCGCTCTTGAGATCGTGCGAAACTTCGACGCCGAGATCGGTGAACCAATGCGGCACCAAGGTGGAGGGGCCGACGAGCGTGACATTGGCGCCCATTTTGGTGAGCGCGTGGATATTGGAGCGGGCGACGCGGCTGAAGAGAATGTCGCCGAGGATGACGATCTTGCGTCCTTTGAGCGAGCCGAGGTGCTCCTTCATCGTGAACGTATCGAGCAGGCCCTGCGTGGGATGCTCGTGCGCACCGTCGCCGGCGTTGATGACGGGGATGTCGAGGAGATTGCTGAGATAACGAGGCGAGCCCGAGGCGGCGTGACGGATCACGATCATGTCGGCATTGAGCGCTTGGATGTTTTCCGCGGTATCGCGAAGCGTCTCGCCCTTCGTGGTGCTGGAGGATGCGGCATCGAACGAGATGACGTCGGCGCTGAGTCGCTTGGCGGCCATATCGAACGCCATGCGTGTGCGGGTGCTGGGCTCGAGGAAGAGATTGACGATCGTCTTGCCGCGGAGCGCGGGGACTTTCTTCACGCTGCGGTTGAGAATCTTCTTAAAGGCCGCGGCAGTTGCGTGGATTTGATCGATCTCGGCGAGCGAGAGCTCTTCGAGCGTGATGAGATGTCGGCGCGTCCAGGGCATGGTCGGAAAAGGGCGGATGGCTTGAGAGAAAATGGCTTCGAATCAGGCGACGGTGCTTTCGATGCGAATGGTATCGTGCGCCGGTTTTTCGGGATCGAGACGAACGACGATCTTTTGCGTCGCGAACGTGGAGACTTCGATGCCGACATAATTCGCGGTGAGCGGAAGGCGACGATGACCGCGATCGATGAGCACCGCGAGTTCGACGCGTTCGGGACGGCCGTGATCGAACAACTCGTCGAGCGCGGCTTTCACCGTGCGTCCTGAAAACAGGACATCATCGACGAGGATGACGGTGGCTCCGCGGACATCGGCGGGGATGTGCGTGGGCGAGAATTCCTTGGGAATCGGCTGGCGCTCGATGTCGTCGCGATGAAACGAAATATCGAGCGTGCCCGTGCGCGCGCCGGGAATGCGTGAGCCGAGGCGGCGGGCGAGCTCGATGCCGCCGTTGGCGATGCCGAGGAGGAGCAGCTTGGGATTCTTGCCGTGGCGCTGGAGGATGGCTTGGGCGATCCGGTCGATGGCGGCGTGGATTTCGGAGGCAGCAATGCTCTTTGGCGTAGGCACAATGCAGCGTTTTGGCACCCGGAGGGTGCGGTTGGGAAGGATTTTCTACGATTGAAACGCGAGAGAACGCAGCGGGGAGGCGGCGAATCGTCGCTCGAAACAAACTGACATGAAAAGGGCGCGACAACCGGAGTCGTCGCGCCCTTTTAGCTATGGCTGAAAGAGATTTAGTAGGCGCTCTTCGGCGGGAAGAGAACCTGCCAGGCGGTCGCGAAGAGGATCTTGATGTCGAGGAAGAGCGACCACTTGTTGATGTAGATGAGATCATAGCCGACGCGCTTTTCGAGGAGCGACACTTCGGAGATCTCGCCGCGGAAACCTTTGCTCTGCGCGAGGCCGGTGATGCCGGGCTTCACGTAGTGGCGGGAGTAGTAATTGCGGAGAAGTTTCGCGAACTCCGCGTCGTGTTCGATCATGTGCGGTCGGGGACCGGAGACGCTCATCTCGCCCATGAGCACGTTGAGGAACTGCGGGATTTCATCGAGGCTGGTGCGGCGTAGGAAGCGGCCGAAAGCGTACACGCGGGAGTCGCCTTGCTTGGCCTGGACGGTTTCCTGATTCTTCGACTGGCCGACGTTCATCGTGCGGAACTTCCAGATGTTGAAGCGGCGCTTGTTGATGCCCGAACGGAGCTGCGGGTAAAAGATGGGACCGGGCGATTGGACGCGCTGGACCATCCAGACGAGAATGGTGAGCGGCGGAAGGATGAAGAGGACGACCGGGAGGGACACCGCGATGTCGAGCGTGCGCTTGAGGAGACGGTTGACTGGATTTTGCAGCGGCTCGTCGTCGAGCGTGAAGAAGGTGTATTCGCCTTCGTGGTCCACGCTGACCGGGTGGTCGTAGTACGAGTTGAGATTGTTGTAGAGGCGGACGCGGGTGCCGGCGCGCTGAGCGGCCTGGACCACTTTGTTCGATTGCTCCTGATCGAGGTAGAATTGGAGCAAGACGATCTGGCCGATCTGATTTTCTTCGATGACGCGATTGATCTCGTCGACCTGGCCGAAGCAGGGGAGTCCATCGATCACGCCGGGCGTGGTTTCGTTGCAGAGATAACCGACGGATTCGAAACCGAGATGGGCCTTTTGATTGAGCCATCCCTTGAGTTTGCGGACCTCGTCGGGCGAACCGATGAAGAGCGTGCGGACCGAGTGTTTCTTAAAGAAGAAGCGGGAGAGAACGCCCGGGAGGAAGCAGTTGAGCAAATAGAGTGCGATGCCGGCGATCGCGAGGAAAGAGCCGAGGAAGATACGGCTGATCGCGATGTCTTTGGTGGCGAAAGCCACAAAGAAGAGCACCAACGCGATGCGCACGAGCTGGCGCTGGGTGATCTGGAAGAGCTCCATCCAGTTGAGGTAGCCGAGGCGGCCACCGACATTCTGGTAATTGCGGGTGCTGATCAGCGCACCGCCGATCACACCGAGGAAGTACAGCTTGATGTTCGTTTCGCTGGCGAATTGGACGAGGCCCGTGCGCTCGATCAAGGTGGCCCAAACGAGGAAGATCGCGGCGAGGGAAACGGTCACGAGGAAACCGTGGAGCGAGATCAATCCTTCTTGTCGGTGCTTCAACATATGCGGGGGAAAGTGATGTTGCTGAAAACGGTTTGCGTGATGGGGTCATCTTAGCGAACGCAGCGGTCCCAACAATCAGGCCCCCCCTGCTGGCCGTTTAGGGGTTTCCCTCAGCATAACTAGGGAAGTCGTCCGGGCTCACGGGAAACGCCAGCGCAAGTTGCTGTAAAAGTGTTTGTTGTGATTATCGCCGGACGCCGTTTTCGCCGGGAAACTTTTGGGCGATTCCAAACTTTTTAGGGGGATCAGCCGGCGCTTATAGGGTGTTTCATTAAAAATGCGCCCCTATGAGCTTTGGCTCGACAAAGCTCGCTGGCTCGGCGCCATAGCGGCTCTCCCGTTTCAACTACCGCGATCGTTACCGTTTATGCCGCTGAAGATCTTGCACTCCATACGCTCTGTGAACCCCCACGGAGGCGGCCCAGTGGAAGCGTTGAAGCAGTTTGCGGCCGTGAACGCTCGTGCGGGCCACCAAGTCGAGACAGTGTGCCTGGACAGTCCCGACGATCCGTGGGTGAAGGCATTTCCATTGCCGTGCCACGCGATGGGGCCATCGAAAGGGAGTTATGGATACAGTCCGCGCTTGGTGCCGTGGTTGCGCGAAAATCGCAAAAACTACGACGTGGTCGTGGTCGATGGACTTTGGCAGTACCACGCGTTCGGCGTGTGGCGTGCGCTGCGCAAGACGGACACGCCTTACCACGTCTTCACGCACGGTATGCTCGATCCGTGGTTCAAGCGGACGTATCCCCTGAAACATCTCAAAAAATGGCTCTACTGGCCGTGGGGCGATTATCGCGTGCTACGCGATGCGCGTTCGGTTTTGTTTACCTGCGAGGAAGAGCGCCGGCTCGCGCGTCAGTCGTTCTGGCTCTATCGCTGTCGCGAACGCGTGGTGAACTTCGGCACGGGCGCGCCGGTGGGCGATCCGGTGGCGCAGCGCGCATTGTTTGAAGAGAAATTTCCGGAGACGCGCGGTAAACACTGTCTGTTGTTTCTCGGGCGCGTTCACGTGAAGAAGGGCAACGATCTGCTCTTCCGCGCGCTCGCGGAGGTGCTCGCTTCGGGCGCTTCGCCGGAACTGGCGAACTGGCACCTCGTGATCGCGGGCCCCGACGATCATCCGTATGGACACGAGATGAAGGCGCTCGCACGGGAGTTGAAACTCGAGTCACGCGTCACATGGACGGGTATGCTCACGGGCGATCTCAAGTGGGGAGCGTTTCATCACGCCGACGCGTTTGTGCTGCCGTCGCACCAGGAGAATTTTGGCATTGCTGTCGCCGAAGCGCTCGCGTGTCGCGTGCCGGTGTTGATCTCCGACAAAGTGAACATCTGGCGCGAAATCGACACCGATGGGGCAGGGCTCGTGGAAAACGACGACGTCGAAGGTACAAAACGTCTGCTCACTCGTTGGCTTGCGTTGTCGCCGGCCGAGCGCGATGTGATGCGCGCGCGTGCGGAGCAGTGTTTTGCGACGCGTTTCCACGTTGAACAAAGTGCGCGCTCGTTGATCGCGGCGTTGTCCGGCGAGTGAAAAACGAACACGCGCTGGCGCGCAAAAACACCGATCTGCACGCGACGGATTTTTTACGCGTGAGGTTTCGCGTGGGCACATTACTGTCATTACTCCTGTCCGTTGACCCACCCTTTGCGCGGGGACCCTTTTTCGCGCAGCCTCATACCCTATGAAAACTTCCCTGATTCGCCGTTCTCTCGCCTGCTTCGGCCTGGCTTTCGCCACTGTCCTGACCGCTCAGGCTCAGAAGAAAATCACCGTTGGTTTCGCCCAGACGGGCGCGGAGAGCGCCTGGCGCACGGCCAACACCAACTCGATGAAAAATGAGGCCGAGAAGCGCGGTATCGTGCTCAAGTTCGCCGATGGTCAGAGCAAACAAGAGAACCAAATCCGCGCCGTGCGTTCGTTCGTCACCCAACGCGTGGACGCCATCGTGATCGCTCCGATCGTCGAGACCGGTTGGGACAATGTTCTCCGCGAAGCCAAGCGCGCGAAGATCCCGGTCATCGTGATGGACCGCAAAATTCAGACGAGCGACGAGTCGCTCTACACCTGTTTCATCGGTTCCGATTTTTATGAAGAAGGCCGCATGGCCGCCGACTGGCTCGCGAAGAATGCCGGCGGCAAAACGAAGATCGTCGAACTCCAAGGCGAACCCGGCTCTGCCGCCGCCAACGAACGCCGCAAGGCTTTTGGCGACGCCATCGCGAAGCACCCGCAGTTCACGATCATCGATTCTCAGAGCGGCAACTTCCGTCGTTCGCAGGGCAAGGAGGTCATGGAGGCCTTCATCAAGAAACACGGTCGCGACATCGAAATCGTTTACGCTCACAACGACGACATGGCCCTCGGCGCGATCCAAGCCATCGAAGAAGCCGGCCTGAAGCCCGGTCAGGACATCCTCATCGTCTCGATCGACGCCATCAAGGAAGCCGTCCAAGCCGTCGCCGACGGCAAGATCAGCGTGACCGTCGAGTGCAATCCTCTCTTCGGCCCGAAAGTTTACGACACCATCGAGCGCATCCTGCGCGGCGAGCAGGTGGAGCGTGTTTCTTATAACCAAGACGAACTCTTCGACTCCACCAACGCCGCGGCCCGCGTCGGCTCGCGCGAATACTGAGCGTTCGTTTCCGCCATCCAGCTCCGGCTCTAGCGCATTTATGATACAACCGGCACCGTTGCTGCAGATGCGAGGCATCGGGAAATATTTCCCCGGCGTCGTCGCGCTCGCTGGCGTGGACCTCACCGTCCGCGCCAGCGAAATCCACGCGCTGCTCGGCGAAAACGGCGCGGGCAAATCCACGCTCATCAAGGTCCTGACCGGCGTCTATCAAATGGACGACGGTCAGATCCTGCTCGATGGGAAAAGCATTCGCCCGACCACGCCCAAAGCCGCGGAAGAAGCCGGCATCAGCACGGTGTATCAAGAGGTGAATCTCATCCCCGCGTTGTCTGTGGCGGAGAACATCGGCCTCGGACGCCAACCGGGGAAATTGGGTTTTCTCAACTGGCGCGCGTTGCGACGCCATGCGCGCGAAGTGCTCGCACGCCTCGATCTTCAAAACATCGATGTCGATGCCGAGCTCGGCAGTTTGTCGGTCGCGATGCAGCAGATGGTCGCGATCGCGCGCTCGCTCGATATGAAGGCGAAGTTGCTCATCCTCGATGAGCCGACCGCCAGTCTCGATGAAAAGGAAGTCGCGGATCTTTTCGGGGTGATGCGCCGCCTGCGCGACGAAGGTCTCGGCATCATTTTTGTCACGCACTTTCTCGACCAAGTGTACGCGATCACCGATCGCATCACCGTGCTTCGCAACGGCGCGCTCGTCGGTGAATACCGCACGGCCGAGCTGCCGCGCCTTCAGCTCGTGAGCCGCATGCTCGGTCGCGAAGTGCATGACAATGCTCCGCGTTCGCCCGATTTGATCGCCGCGGATGAATCGGCGCCGCGCATCGTCGAAGCGAAGGGCATCACGCGTCGCAACGCCATCGCGCCCGTCGATCTGACTTTGCGCAAAGGCGACATCACCGGACTTGCGGGATTGCTCGGATCGGGCCGTACGGAGACTGCGCGTTTGATCTTTGGCATCGATCGTCGCGACGGCGGCGAACTTCTCGTGCGCGGCAAGCCCGTAGAAATCAAATCGCCGCGCGATGCGGTGAAGCACGGTTTCGCGTTTTGTTCGGAAGACCGGAAGATCGAAGGCATCCTGCCTAATCTCTCGGTGCGCGAGAATCTGATCTTCGCGCTGCAGGCCAAACGCGGCGCGTGGAAAACGCTTTCGCGTGAGGAGCAGATGTCGCTCTGCAATCACTACATTTCCGCGCTGCGTATCAAAACGGCGAATACAGAAACGCCGATCCGCAATCTCTCCGGCGGCAATCAACAAAAAGTGCTCCTGGCGCGCTGGCTCGCGACGCAGCCTGAGTTGATCATCCTCGATGAGCCGACGCGCGGCATTGACATTGGTGCGCGCGCCGAAATCGAGCAGTTGATTCACAAGCTCCGCGCCGAGGGCATCGCTGTGATGCTCATTTCTTCGGAGATCGAGGAGATCGTCCGAAACAGCACACGCGTCGTCATCCTGCGCGAACGTCGCAAGACCGGCGAGGTGATGGGCGATGCGATCGAACCTTCGCGATTGATGCGCGCCATGGCTGGAGGCCACGAGTCCACATGATCGATTACGCCATCCCGCAAACTCCGCCGCCTGCGCGTTCGCCGCTTGTGTGGCCGCTCGCCGGCATCGGCCTGTTGGTGGTGCTGAATGTCATCATCAATCCGGCGTTTCTCAAAATCACGACGCTCGATGGGCATTTGTACGGCATGCCGATCGACATCCTGAACCAGGGATCGCGCGCGATGTTGCTCGCGCTCGGCATGACGCTCGTCATCGCCACCGGCGGCATCGATCTCGCGGTCGGTTCGCTGATGGCGGTCGCCGGTTCGACCGCGGCGTTGTTGCTCGTGAATCACGGCGTTTCGTTGCCGGTCGCGATGATCGCGGCGATCGGCGTCACGATGCTCGGCGGACTTTGCAGCGGCTTGATGGTGTCGTGGTTGGGACTTCAACCAATCGTCGCGACATTGATCATGATGACGGCGGGGCGGGGTGTGGCGCAAAAGCTCACCAACAGCGAAGTCATCGTGGTGCAAAATCCGGCGTTTGAGTATCTCGGCAACGGATTTTTCGTCGGCCTGCCGTTCTCGATTCTGGTGGTCGCCGTGTTCTATTTCGCCGCGTACTTTTTCCTGCGTCGTACGGCGGCGGGATTGTTTGTCGAAGCGGTGGGCGACAACGAAACCGCGGCCCGTTTCGCGGGCTTGGCGACTTCGCGCGTGAAAGGATTGGTCTATGTTTTCAGCGGTCTTTGCGCGGGCGCCGCTGGATTGCTCGCGGCCTCAAACATTCGCGCGGCCGATCCGTACAAGGCCGGCGAAATGATGGAGCTCGACGCGATCTTCGCCGTCGTGGTCGGTGGCACCGCGCTGACCGGTGGACGCTTCTTGATCGCCGGCGCATTTGTCGGCGCGCTGCTGCTGCAAACGCTCACGACGACGATGTATGTCATCGGCGTGAAACCGAGCGTCGCGCCCGTGCCGAAGGCGCTGCTCATCATCGTGGTTTGCTTGATGCAATCGGAGAAAACGCGCGCTTGGCTGCGCGGCTTGTTCCGGAGGAAAGCGTCATGAGCCCTGCGCTTCGTCAAAAACTTCCGCTGCTCACGACCGCGGGCATTTTCGCGCTGCTCTTCGCGGCGGCGTCGCTCAAGTACGACGGGTTTTTCTCCGGCAACGTGCTGGTGAGCATTTTGTCGGACAACGCCTTTCTCGGCATCACCGCGGTCGGCATGACGCTCGTGATTTTTTCCGGCGGCATCGATCTCTCGGTCGGCGCGGTGATCGGCTTCACGTCGATTTTCTCGGCCACGCTCATTGAGCGTGGTGTGCATCCGGCGCTCGTGGCTTTTTATGCACTTGGCCTCGGCGCATTGCTCGGCGCGTTCATGGGGACGCTGATCCACGTGTTTAGACAACCGGCCTTTCTCATCACGCTTGCGGGCATGTTTCTCGCGCGCGGCGGTGGATTCTGGATCAGTACGGAAAGCACCGCGATTTCGCATCCGATCTACGATTCGCTTTCGCAGTTTGAGTGGGCGGTGAGCGAAAACCTGTACGTTCCGTTGACGGCGTTGTTGCTCGTCGCGGTGTTGGTGTTCGGCTACGTGCTTGCGCATCATACCCGCTTCGGCCGCAACCTGCTCGCGATCGGCGGCAGCGAACAATCGGCTTTGCTGATGGGCTTGCCGGTGGGCGCGACCAAGATCGCGGCGTACACGCTCAACAGTATGCTCGCAGCCTTCGCGGGCCTCGTCGCCACGCTTTACACGACGTCCGGAAATCCGAGTCTCGGCGTTGGTCTCGAACTCGACTCGATCGCGATCGTCGTGATCGGCGGCACGTTGCTCGCCGGCGGACGCGGCCATATGTTGGGCACGCTGCTCGGCATCTTGGTGTTTGGCACGATTCAGTCGGCTATCCTGTTCGACGGACGTCTGGACTCCGCGTGGGTCCGCATCGTCGTAGCGATCTTGTTGCTTGCCTTCATCCTGTTGCAGCGCGCGATTTTGGTGCGCACGACGAAGGCGTGAAGACGCGGGCGAACCGAAACGCCGCTCATGGAGGTGAGCAGAAAATGCTGCAAAAAACCGCTTGCTTAGCGGCGGTCGATGCGGCTTTGTGACCCCTCCTCAGTTCGGGCTGTAGCGTAGCCTGGTAGCGCGCTTGCATGGGGTGCAAGAGGTCGTGAGTTCGAATCTCACCAGCCCGACCATTTTCCCCAGATCGACGCGGGAGTTTTGTTGAAGTGAGGGATACGGCTTGCGAGCCATTTGACCAATCGCAGTTTTGCCGAACGTGACTCCGTCCGACGAAGACTCATCCAACCTCAGCGCATCGGCGTCGTTTCGCGCGGCGCTGTGGCCGGTGGTGTTGATGGTGGCGATTTTCTTCGCGTCGTCGCAGAGCGAAGTCGCGGCGCCGGCCGTGACGGGCATCGACAAGATCGGCCATTTTGTCGTTTACGCCTGGCTCGGCGTGTTGTGGGTGCGCTGTCCGTGGATCGCGCGGCTGAAACCGCTCGGCGTGTGGTCGGCGGTGGCGATCGCGTCGTTGTACGGATTGACCGATGAGATCCACCAATCGTTCACGCCGGGTCGTTCCGTCGAAGTCGCCGATTGGGTGGTGGACACGCTCGGAGCGTTCGTCGCGGTCGCCATTTATACGCGCTGGCACGGATTGCGGCGCTGGTTGGAAGCATCGCTCTTTGCTCGCAACGCCTGATATCTCTTTTCCGAAAAACGTCTATGTCGCCCGCAGAAGCTCAGGTGCGCATCATCGCGCTGCGTTCTGAAATCAGTCATCACGACGAGCTGTATTATCGCCGCGCGCAGCCGGAGATCAGCGATTACGATTACGATCAGCTGAAGCGCGAGCTCGCGGATCTCGAACGCGCGTTTCCCGAGTTTGCGCAATCGCACGAGGTCGCGTCGCCCACCGAGAAAATCGGCGACGATCGCACGGAAGGTTTCGCGCGCGTGAAACATCGCCAGGCGATGACCACGCTCGACAACACGTATGACGAAAACGAACTCCGCGAATTTCACGCGCGTCTGGTCAAGACGTTTGGCACCGACGAACTCGCGTACACGGTCGAACCTAAAATCGACGGCGTGGCTGTGAGCCTCACTTACGAAAACGGACGTCTCGTGCGCGCGGTCACGCGTGGCGATGGCGAAGAAGGCGATGATGTCACGGTGAATGTCCGCACGATCCGCGGATTGCCGACGCAACTGACTCCCCCCGCCGATTTGCTGAGCGGACGGCTGCCCGATTTGATCGAGATCCGAGGAGAGATTTTTCTGCGCGACGAAGAATTTCGCCGCATCAATCAACTCCAGGAGGAAGCCGGCGAAGATGTTTACGCCAATCCGCGCAATCTCGCCGCCGGCACGCTCAAGCAGCTCGATCCCGCGCTGGTGAAATCGCGCCGCCTCGAGATCGTTTTGTACGGCCTTGGCGCGTGCGAACCGGTGCCCTCGGAGGTCGGCTTCGATTCGCAGACGGAGTATCACGAACGTCTTCGTGCGTGGGGGCTGCCCGTTGTGGAAAAGTTTTGGAGCGTGCTCGGCATCGACGCGGTGATCGGCGCGATCCACGAGCTCGACGCGCAACGTCGCTCATTCGCATACGCGACGGATGGCGCGGTGGTGAAACTCGATTCATTCGCGAAGCAGCGTGCGGTGGGTTATCGCGGCACGGACGCGCAAGGTCGCGCACAAGCGGCGCGCAAACTTTCTCCACGTTGGGCATGCGCGTATAAATTTGCTCCCGATCGCGCCGAGACGCGTGTGAATGCGATCACGATTCAAGTCGGCCGAACCGGCGCGCTCACGCCGGTGGCGGAACTTGAGCCGGTGTTGTTGGCGGGCACGACGGTCAAACGCGCGACCTTGCACAATGCTGACGAGATCGCGCGCAAAGACGTGCGAGTGGGCGATGCCGTGTTGATCGAGAAAGCCGGCGAGATCATCCCGGCGGTCGTCAAAGTGCTTGTGGAAAAACGCGCGCCTTCGTGCGTGCCGTATGTGTTTCCCGCGGAGTGTCCCGTTTGTCGCACGCCCGCGATTCGCAACGAAGGCGAAGTGGTATGGCGTTGCCCGAATCCGGAATGTCCGGAAAAAGTGCGGCGTCGCATCGAACATTTCGCGTCGAAGGCCTGCGTGGATATCGACGGTCTTGGCGAAGAGATCGTGGATCTGTTGTTGAAGAACGGACTCATCCGCAGCGCGGCCGATCTGTTCGAACTGAAGCCCGAGCAATTGCTGCCGCTGAAAAAGTCCGGCGAGATCTGGGCGAATAATCTGATCAAGGCGATCGATGCGCGACGCCATGCCGATCTGTGGCGCGTGATTCACGGACTTGGCATTCCGCAAATCGGCGCGGCTGCGGCGAAAGATTTGGCACGACGTTTTCGTTCACTTGATGCCCTCGCGGAGGCGTCGATCGACGACATCATCAAGATCGATGGGTTTGGCGAAAAAACCGCCGAGGCCGTGCGCGCTTGGTTTAACGTGCCGGTGAATCGCGCGCTCGTGAGCGAACTCCAGCACGCAGGGCTGCAACCCACGCCGCCTGCGGCCACCGACGAAAACAATCCGATCGCGGGAAAAACCTTCGTGCTCACGGGCACGTTGCCGACGCTCACGCGCGAAGAAGCCACGCAGAAAATCGAAGCGGCAGGCGGCAAAGTCAGCAGCAGCGTCAGCAAGAAAACGCACTACGTGGTCGCAGGCGCCGAAGCGGGTTCGAAACTCGAAAAGGCGAGGGCGCTGGGCGTCACCGTGATCGACGAAGACGCGTTTCTGCGGCTGTTTTCCGAGAGCACGGGCGAGTGAAGGGCCGTAAACCCGGCGGAAAAGAGACTTTCCAAGTAGGGGCCCATCCCTATGACTTCTCCTTTTATGCAGAAAACCCTCATCATCTTTAAACCCGATTGCGTGCAAAAGAAGCACGTCGGCGCGGTCATGGACCGCTTTGAAAAAGCCGGCTTTGCCGTCATCGGCTGCAAAATGATCCGACTCACGCCCGAGCTGCTTCGCGCGCACTACGCGCACGTCGCCGACAAACCGTTTTATCCCGAAATCGAGAAATTCATGGCCTCGCATCCGGTGATCGTCGCCGCGCTGCAGGGCGAAAACGTCGTCGCGAAAGTCCGCGACCTCCTCGGCCCGACCGATTCCCGCAAGGCAGCCAAAGGCACGATCCGCGGTGATTTCGGCACCGACATGATGGTGAACGTCGTGCACGCCTCGGACAGCGAAGAGAACGGCAAGATCGAGATCGCCCGTTTCTTCAAAGACGAGGAGCTGTTCGCCTAAACAGCAGCACTGCGCTCCCGAGCGTTTGTGATTTCTAATCCGCGCCACTCACGGCGCGGATTTTTTTGTGCCTCATGAGAATGGACGAAGAGCAACGCCGGCAAAGCCGAATGCGATCACGCTCTCGCGTCGCTGAAGATCCCTCGACCTCGCTCCCGCCTCGGAGAGTGGTGCCAAGACTCGGAATCGAACCGAGGACACGAGGATTTTCAGTCCTCTGCTCTACCAACTGAGCTATCTTGGCGTTGGAAAGGAGGGTGAGGTTAAAGGATGCTCGTTTTGACGCGTCAATGGGATTTTCGCGGAAGTTGCTGAACTTTCTTCGGCTCTATCGGAAAGGCGGTTAGCGGCGCCGGCGTTGGTCGCGTGGCCAGCGTGGAGGAACGAATTGCGCGCCCCTGCCGAAGCGGCGAAGACAGTCGTATTGGGTGCGCGAATACAGGCTCAGGAGGCGAGAAGCGACTTGAGATCGGCCAAGGTGAGTTTGGACGAAATCGCATCGCTCGCTTCGAACACATCGGCAAGCAGCGCACGTTTGGATTCCTGAAGATGCAGGACCTTTTCCTCCACCGTGCCGGCGCAGATGAGTTTGTAGCTGGTGACGACTTTCGTCTGGCCGATGCGGTGCGCGCGATCGGTGGCCTGTGCTTCGACGGCGGGATTCCACCACGGATCGAAATGCACCACGGTATCGGCCGCGGTGAGGTTGAGACCGGTGCCGCCGGCTTTCAGCGAGATAAGGAAAATCGGGATGTCGTCGGAGCGATTGAAACGATCGACCTCGGCCTGGCGGGCCTTGGGCGGCATCGAACCGTCGAGATACGCGAAAGGGATGTCCTGATGTTCGAGTTCCGCGCGCAGCAATCCGAGCAAGGCCGTGAATTGCGAGAAAACGAGAATGCGGTGTCCCGCGTCGATCGCTTCGGCGAGCAACTCCTGAAACGCGTCGAGCTTTGCGGATTCGAACGCGTTTGCCGGCGCGGAACCGGCGGGGAGCAGGCGCGGATCGCAGCACACTTGGCGCAGCCGCAGCAGTTGCGTGAGCGTGGCGAGACGCAGCGCATTTTCGCTGGCGCCGCCGGCTTCGAGGTCGAACAACGCGCGTTCCGTTTCTTCCTGAATGCGGCGATAAAGCGCGGCCTGCGCCGGCGGCAGCTCGCAGTAGAGCACTTGCTCGATTTTTTCCGGCAGCTCGGGGGCGACGGATTTTTTGGTGCGACGCAAAATGTACGGCGCGGTTTTCGCGCGCAGACGTTCGTCGAACCAAGCGCGCTCATCGGCTTTGGTGCCGGCGGGCGGACGATCGATGTAGCCCGGCATGAGCACTTCGAAAAGCGAGCGAATATCATCGAGACTGTTTTCGAGCGGCGTACCGGTGAGAAGAAAACGTCCCTGCGCCTGAAGAATGCGCAGCGCCTGCGCGTTTTGAGAGCGACGATTTTTGAGATGCTGCGCTTCGTCGGCGATCAAGCAGGTGAAATCGACGCCGGAGAAAAGTTCGCGATCGCGCGTCAACGTTCCGTACGAGGTGATGACGAGCGCGTAAGGCGAAAAATCTTTGGCGCGGGCGAGACGCTGCTGGCCGTGGTGAACAAACACGCGCAGCTCCGGCGCGAAACGCGCGGCTTCACGGCGCCAGTTTTCCACGAGCGAAGCCGGACAAACGACGAGCGACGGACCGGTCGCGCGCTCGCCGTGAAGTGACGCAAGCAGCGCGAGCGCTTGGAGCGTTTTGCCGAGCCCCATCTCGTCCGCGAGAACGCCTCCGAGTTGATGACGATGCAGATGCCAGAGCCACGCGACCCCGATCTTTTGATACGGACGAAGAAACGCATCGAGCTGCGGAGGCACGGGCGCCGGCGTGAGTGCCGATAGATTTCGCAGCGCCGCGCTGCGCGCACGCCAGGCGTCGGGCGGCTGAAAATGCGGCGCGATTTCTTCAAGAATCGCCTCCGCCTCGGCGAGACGTGCGGCGCTGACGCGATGCGTCCGACGCGTGATGCCGCCCACGGCGCCCTCGCTGGCGAGAGCACGTTGTGCGGTGGCGAGGCGCGAAAGTTGATCGGGCGGGATCAGGTAAACCTGGCCGTCGTCTTCGACATAACCGCGCCCGGAAGCGGCGGCGGCCTGTATTCGATCTTCGGATACGCGCCCGGCGCGGAGCGCGAGCGTGACATTGTAGCCCGAGCCATTGTCCACCGCGTCGCAGACGATCTCTGTGTGGCGGAAGCGCGCGGTGTTTTTCTCGAAATTATCGGTGAACTCGGCGTGCCATTCTTCGCGCAAACGCGGGCCGTGCGTGGCGAGGAAGTTGAGCACTTTGTGGCGATCGCGCAGCCACCACTTGCGTGAACTGGGCTCAAGCACGAAGCCGGAGGATTTCAGGAGCTCCAAGGCGGGCCCGTAAAGGACGCTTTCGCGCGACGGCAGGCTGACGGCGAGAAAATGTTCGGAACCATCGATTGTGAGCGGCGTGTGGCTGACGAACGAGGTCGCGCGTGGCCGGGCCGGGGATGCGCGCGGTTCCGGTATCGAAGGTCTGGATACAGGCGTGGGATCGTCGAGATGCTCGCTGACACCACGGAGACGCGGACCGACCCAGAGCAGCGTTGTTTGCGGTGCGTTTACCCAAGCGAAGACAGGCAGACCCGCCGCCGCGGAAACGAGCTCGCGGAGCTGCGCGCGGGTGAGCTGGAGAAACGCGGGCGGCTGCGCGGTGCCGCAGAGACGCTGCAAGGCGGCGAGCACGGGCAGCCATTCGGGCTTTGGCGGAGCGCTCAGGTCGAGCTCAACCTTGACCGCGATGGCGTCGCGCGGAGCGGCGGCGGCGAGATTGGGCGGCAGAAACAAACGGAGCATCGGGACACGTTTTTAGCAGCGGCAGACGACGCGAGATTTTTTGCGTCGCCCGGCTGGGAGAATGAAAAAGCCCCGCACAGGCGGGGCTCGGTGGGAAAGCGGATAAATGCGCGCGATCAGACTTCGATCTTGTTGATGCGGGCGATGTGTCGGCCGCCTTCGAATTCGGTGGCGAGCCAGGTTTTCACGATCTTGAGCGCTTCGGCTTCGGTGACGGTGCGTTCGCCGATGGAGAGCACATTGCCGTCGTTATGAGAACGGTTCCAGATGGCGACCTGTTCGTTCCAGCAGAGGCCGCAGCGGATGCCTTTGACCTTGTTGGCGACGATGGCTTCGCCGTTGCCGGAGCCACCGAGGACGATGCCGCGTTCGAATTCGCCGCGGGCGACCGCTTCGGCTGTCGGGCGGATGAAGTCGGGATAGTCGCAGGATTCGGCCGAATAGGTGCCGAAATCGCGGACGGTGTGGCCTTCGGCCAGGAGCATGGCCTTGATGGCTTCCTTGTATTTGAAGCCGGCGTGGTCGGAGCCGATGGCGATCTTGAAAGTCTTCATGTTGGATGAACTTGAGGGCGGATATGTTGTCCTGAGGGAGGAGTTTTCGATTAACCAGAAAAAAATCCCAACGATGAAAACGTCCCGCTTCGCATCCCTCCTGTCCGTGATTCTGTTGGCGGTGTTTTCCGCCTGTTCCACGCCCGATTCGCGTATTCGTGCGAACAAAGCCGAGTTTGATGCGTTGCCGGCGGAGACGCAGGCGAAGATTCGCGAGGGCAAGGTCGAGGTCGGGTTCACGCCCTCGATGGTGTTGATGGCGCTGGGCGATCCGGATCGGCGGTATTCGAAGACCGGCGAGAGCGGCCAATCGGAAGTATGGGCCTATCAGGATAAAGGACCGGCGTTCAGCTTTGGCGTGGGCGTGGGCGGAGGCAGCGGGCGCACCGGCATGGGCGGCGGCATCGGCGTCAGCACGGCAGGCGATCGCACCGACGATAAACTGCGCGTGATCTTCGAAGGCGGTCGCGTGGTTTCGATTGAAACACGCGCGCGCTAGACGTGTCGCAACCCTGACGGACGGTCCGCCGTCATTACCCCTTCAAAGCGCATTCGTTCCCTTGCGGGCGCGAGCGCGCGGCGTTAACGTTTATTATGAAAACAAAAACGATCCACTTCACGAAACGCACGTGGCTCGTCTTCGGTGTGCTGGTCGCGCTGGTGCTGGCAGGCTGCGCCACGCCCGAGTCGCGCATACGCAAGAATCCAGCGTTCTTCGAAAGCCTTTCGCCCGATGATCAGCAGACGATCCGCGAGGGGCGCGTGGCGCTCGGCTTCACGCGCGACATGGTACGTCTGGCGCTGGGCGATCCCGACCGACGCATGACGAGAACCACGGCGCAAGGTGTCAGCGAAGTCTGGCGTTACACGACCTACGAGACGGACGATGGCGTGTATTTGTATCGTGGATACTACCATCGTTACCACGGCTGGGGACATCCGTTTTATCCGTACTACCTCAACTACGGTGCGCGGCGCACGCGTGATTATCTGAAAATCACCTTCAGCGGCGACGTGGTCACGCAGATCGAGGAAGAACAATAAGCCCCGACAACGCCGGGCTCAGGCCCGGATGTTGCAGAACAAAAAAGGCGGCCTCGAAACGAGGACCGCCTTTTTGCTGTGCGCGGAGAACGACGGGAGAGCCTCAGTTTTGCGCGGGGATGTTGAACGGAACGGTGACGCGCGTGCGGACGAGGCGGCCGTTGACCGTGCCGGGCTTGAAACGCCATTTCGCAACCGCTGTGAGGCACGCGCGACCAAGCGCCGAATCGGAAGCATCCTCGATGCGCAGGTCGGTCGGAATGCCGTCCTTGCCGATGATGCAGGTGATTCGGACGGTGCCGCCCTGGCTGAGCATCGCGGGCGTGAGCTCGGGTTCGACGATGCTGATCTGCGCGGGACGTTCATCGAGTTCGCTCAGACGCATGACGCGTTCGGAGTCGAGCAACGTGGCCGCGAGCGAGAGCTTCTTGCCAGCCTCGATCGTGCCCTTAATGGTGACCGGATCCATGCCGCGCTGAGTGACGACATAAGACACGGGACCGGGCTCGAGATCGTTGAGCGTGAGCGGCGTCTGGCCGATCGCAGAACCATCTTCGCGCAGCACCGTGGCTCCTGACGGAGTGCTGGTGATCGCGACCGAGCCGCCGATGAAGGTACCGCGGACGGGCGTGGTGCTGTTGCGCTGTACGGAAACTTTGGATACGTAAGCGGGCCAGTTGGCGCGCGAAATGGAGACCTGGTATTCGCCGACCGGGAGACCTTCGACCGTCGCGGGCGTTTTGCCGGTGCGGACATCGGAGGCGAAGAGCTTGCCAGCGGGCTTGATCTCATAGTCGAGCCCCTCGGGATCGCTGCTAAGCGACACGGTGCCGACCTGACGGACGAGTTTCACGATACCGAGATCGGTGATCTCGTTTTCCTTCACCTCGACGGTGCGCTGTTCGACATCGTAGCCGTCCATCGAGATGGTGATCTCGTAGCGACCGAGACGCAGATCGTTCCAAGTGGCCGGGGTGGTGCGCGGCGCGCGATCGCCGACGGTCACGGACGCACCGGCCGGATCGGAGTGAACGACGAAACCGCCGCGGGCATTGAGAAGCCGTTCTTTGGTGGAGAGGAGTTCCTGCTCGGCGCGTTGACGGGCGGCTTCGGCTTCGGCGGCCAACTTCTGGCGGAGTTCCTCGGCTTCGCGTTGGCGACGCTCTTCGGCGGCTTTCGCCTCTTCCTGAGCGCGGATACGCGCGGCGGCTTCTTCGGCGGCGCGTTGTTCCAGCTCTGCGATGCGGGCGCGTTCCGCTTCCTTGGCTTTGTTGTTCGACTGGATGAAGAGAAAACCGCCGATAACCAGAGCGACCACGACGACGGCGCCGATGATCAAAGGCATGTTGCTCTTTTTCTTCGGGAAAGGCGCGGGGGTGGCGACGCGAGCGGCGGACGGAGCGGGCGCGGGCTTCGAAGCGGGCGCCGGCGCGGGGGCAGGTTTCGAAGCTTCGGCTTTGGCGGGGGTCTTGGCAGGAGCCGGAGCGGGCGTGGGCTTGGCCGGAGCGGGAGAAGGTTTGGATTCGGGAGCTTTGGCGGCCGGTGCTTTCGGATCGGCGGGCTTGGCGGCCGCAGCCGGCGCGGGTTTGGCGGGTTCTGATTTTGCCTGTTCCGCTTTGGCCGGAGGCGTGACAACCGTGGCAGGTTTGGCGGCGGCCGGTTGTGCTTTCGCGGGCTCGGCAGGCTTGGTCGCTTCCGCGGGTTTCGCGGCTTCAGAGGGTTTGGCCGGAGCGGGCTCGGCGGGTTTTGCGGGAGGCGTGATGACGACCGCAGGTTTGGGCGCGGCCGCGGGTTCCGGCGCGATGGCGGGGACAAACGGTGCAGCGGCGACAGGCGCGTTTTGGAGCGCGGGGTGCCATGGTGTCGCGTTGGCGGGATTGCGCAGATCGTAAGCGGCGACAGCGCTGAGAACGCCGAGCCAGCTCGGCGAAATGGCGTCCGCTTTCGCTTCACCAGTGAAAGAAAGTTTCTGCGCGCCGGCCCAACCGGCGGTGTCGGGCGTGAACGCTTTCAGGCTCAAGGCCGAGGCGATGTTCTGCGCGATCCAACCCTGTTTCGCGAGGATACCGCTGCACAACACCGACGCGGGCGCGACGGCGCCGAGCGCGGGCAGGCTTTGTTTGATGCCGTTGACGAGCGGCTCCACGATCTTGGCGGCGGAATCGGAGAAATCGTAGCTCTCGTTAAACAAGAGACGCGCGGCGGAACCGCGGAATTTCAAACCGAGCGCTTCTTGCGTGGAGCCGGCGAGCGTGTCGAAACCGACGGAGGCGGAGGAGAAGCCGGTGACGCCTTTGGCGGTGATGAGATAAAGGTCAGTGCGCGTCTCGGAGATATCGCAGAGCAGGACCGGCGAACCTGCTTGAGCGGTTTGCAGCGCGGTGGCGACGGCGCCGGTGAGCGAGAGTACGGCGGATTCGCAACGCAGCAGTTCGAAGGACCATTCCTTGAGGCGCGCGATCGTCTCGTCGGCGGAAGATTTCGGAGTCGCATCGAGCAACCACGGTTCGCCATTTTCGGGAGCGCGGCCGTCCTTTGCGTTTACCCAACTCCAAGCGGGCGCGCCCGCGTCGCTGAGTTTTTCTTTTGCGAACTCCTCGGCGGCGGAGCTGGTTTTGATTTTTTGCGCGAGGGCGGCATCGGCGAGGAAAGCCTGGCGAGATTTCAGACGCAGGAGAGCGACGGCGCGGGCAGGGGAGCCTGCGGTCTTGATTTCGCCGAGCAGGGATTCGACGGCGGCATTGTCGCTCAGCGCGATCTCGCGGATAGTGTCGACCGCGCGCGGGGTCTCACGGAGATTGGCACGCGCGATGATGAGGTTGGTTTCACCGAGTTCGATGAAGTATCCGAGGGAGTCGATGGCGCTCATTTAGGTTGTCAGAATAAAGGGGATTGGGGGCTGTTCCCCCATTAAAAGTCAGGATGTGCAACGACGCATTGGCCCGAGATGTTAAGAGGGAAATGCACAGCGTCGGTTCTGTAACATAACGTTAACGTGGAAAGCTAGATAAGGGTTACTGCCTAGTTTTACGTCTGATTGACGGAATTAGTCTTAACGTTTGTGCGCGAGTCCCCGAAAGACATAGGATGGTCAGCGCCAAAATCCTGCTTGTTCAGCACAATCAAGTGCTTCGTCAGGCCCGCTCGTTGGTGTTCGGCGGTGCTTTCTTTCATGCCCTATCCCTTCGGGAATCTTCGCAGATTCGCGACTATATCGCCCGCGAGAGCGTTGACGTGATCCTTGCCGACTGTCGCGGCGCGGACGCGAGCGGGCTCGATTTCGTCGAGTCGCTGCGCAAGGCGCAGCCGCGCGCGAAGGTGATCCTTGTCGCGGACGGTCTCGATCTACCGACCGTCGTGCGCGGCATCCGACTCGGCGTGAAGGATGTTTTTCAACCGCCGCTCGATCTCGAGGCGTTGATGAAACGCATCACGGAGTTCGCCGGAGCGCGCGAAGGCGCAGGCGAAGCGTTGCGCGCTGCCGACTGGAGCAGCCTCGAAGAATTTTTCTCCGATTCGCCGTTGCCCGGCGTGAATACCGAAACGGCGAAGGCCGGCCCGCCCGCGACCTCGCGCAAAGAACGTTCGCGTCCTTCCGCCGAGAACGACGCGGTGCGCGATGAGCTCGCGAAAGAACGCGCCTCGCTCGCCGCCGAACGCACGCGTCTGGCCGAAGAGGCGAAGAAACTCGAGCAACGCGTCGCGAGCCTCGAATCCGAGCGTGCGAAGATCGCCGACGGCCTCACGCGTCTCGCGGAAATTTCTTCTGCAGAATCCAAGTTGGCCGAGCGCGAAGCGGCCCTCGCGGCCGCGCAAAAGAAACTCGCCGAAGACCAGGAAGCGCTCGATGCCGAGCAGGCGCTGCTCAAGCAGTCGTCCGCGAAAAAACAGGCAGCCTCCAGCGACGCCGCCGAGCGCGAACGTCTCGAAGCGGAAAAGAAACGTCTCGCCGCCGAGGCCGCCGCGCTCGAAGCCGCCCGTCGCGAAATCGGCGATGCCGAAATGCGTGTGATCGAGCTGCGACTCGAAGCCAAAAAACTCGAGACCGAAGCGAAGACGCTCAAGCAGGAGCGCGACGCGATTTCCGCCGCGCAAAAGAAACTCGCCGAAGAACAGGCGAAACTCACCGAAGCGCTCGCGCAGTTGGAAGAGAAGCGCAAAGCTGATGCCGCTCGTTCGAGCGAGTTGGCGCGCGAGCAGCAGAAACTGGCCGAGGCCGAAGAGGCGATCGCCACCGAGCGCGCCGCCTTGAAAAAGGCCGAACAAAAACTCACCGCCGAACGCGCCGAACTCGAAGCGAGTCAGGAAGCATTCTCGAAACGCGAAGAAGCGCTTCGCAAACAGGAGGCCGATGTCAAAGCACTCACGGCGAAGGCGCAGTCTGAAGCGACCGCGCTGGTGGCCACCGCCAAGGCCGAGGCCGAGCGCGAAAAAGCGCAGCTCGCCGAAGCGCAAGCCGCGCTTGCCGCCGATCGTGCCGCGTTGAAAAAAGCCGAGCAAAAACTCGCGGTCGATACGGCCGAAATCGAACAGCTCACCGCGTCGCTCGCGAAGAAAGAAGCCGAGCTGAAAGAGCAGGAGGCGCGCGTAAAATCGTCGCTCGAAAAAGCGGAAGCCGAAGCCGCCGCGATCGTCGCGAAGGCCAAGAAGACCGCCGACGAAAAAGCGCGTTCGCTCGCCGAAGCGGAAGAAGCCATCGTGGCCGAACGCGCGGCGTTGAAACAGTCCGAGAAAAAGCTCGGCGACGAAAAATCTGCATTTGCGAAAGAGACCGCCGCGTTTGCCGAACGCGAAAAAGCGCTCGCCGAAAAAGAGAAGGCTGTGCGCGATCAGGAAGCGCGGACGAAAGCCGATTACGAAGCGGCCAAAGCCGAGGCCGACCAACTCCTCAAGAAGGCCCGCGCCGAAGCCGCCGCGGAGCAGAAGAAGTTGGCCGACGGACAAACGGAACTCGCCGCCGCCAAGGAAGCGTTGAAAAAAGCGGAGCAGAAAAATGCGACGGAGCGCGCCGAATTGGAATCGCTCGAGACATCGTTGCTCGAGCGCGAAGCCGCCGTGAAGGCGCAGGAAACCAAGGCGAAGACACTCGTCGAGAAAGCGCAGGCCGAGGCCGATGCGGTGCTCAAGAAGGCGCAGGCCGAAGCCAGCAAACAGCAGGTGAAGTTGGTCGAGCTCGAAGAGTCGCTGCTCGCCGAACGCGCGGCGTTGAAGCAATCCGAGAAAAAACTCGCCGCCGAACAGGCCGCGCTCAAATCGCAGGGCGACGAGCTCGCTTCGCGCGAGAAAGGACTTCGCGAACAGGAAGCGAAAGCCAAGGCCGCGATCACGCGCGCCGAAGCGGAGGCTGCGGAGATTGTTGCCCAGGCCCGCGCGGAAGCCGAGAAGGAGCACGCCGCGCTCGCCGAGTTGGAGAAGTCGCTCGCCGCCGAAAAGGAAACGCTGAAGAAGGCCGAGCAGCACTACGCCAAGGAGCGTTTGGAAATTCAGAAACAGACGGATCAACTCGCTGAACGCGAAGCCGCGCTGGTGGGCCGCGAAGCGAAGATCAAACAGCAGGAAGCCGAAGCGAAAGCGGCGCTCGAAAAAGCGCAGGCCGAAGCCGCGGACGTCCTCGCGAAAGCGCGAAAGGATGTGGAAGCCGAGCAGGCGAAACTCGCCGATCTCGAAACGGCGATCGCCGCCGAACGCGCCAGCTTGAAGAAAGCCGAGCAAGCGCTCGCCGTCGAAAAAGCCGAAATCGAATCGCAGGTCTCCGCGCTGGCGGCCGAGCGCAAGAAATTCGAAAGCGAGCAAGCCGCGATCGCCGCCGAAAAGGCGAAGCTCGCGAAGGAACGCGTCGCCATCGAAGAAGATCGCGAAGCGGCCAAACTCGCGGCGCAGCAAGGCGAGCAGAAGGTCAAAGCCGAACTCGCCAAAGTAGCCGCGTCGGAAGTGCGCATCAAAGAACTCGAAACCAAGATCAAGGCCGAGCAGGCCGAACTCGAAAAACTCGGCGCGGACGTCGAAGTGGCGCAGGCCAGACTCAAGGCCGATGTCGCCAAGTTCGAACAGTCGACGAAGGCGCTCGCCAAACGCGAAGCGGAGCTCGCCGACATCGAAGCGCGTCTGCAAGCGGAAGAAGCGGCGCTCAAGAAAGAAGCTTCGAAGAACGCGAAGGAACGCGAACTTTGGGAGATCGAAGTCGCCGAATTTCAGGCAGAGAAAAAGCGCTTCGCGGAACAGACCGCCGAGTTCGAAAAACGCCGCAAGCAAGTGCTCGAACAGGCCAAGGCGCTGCTCGAACGCGACGCGGGTTGAGCGATGGTTTTCCCTCCCGGCCGTTCATGTGGTGCGCGGTTGGACGGGCAAAATTGGCCGCGGTTGACCGCGATCGTCGCGATGGAGCCAAGTTATTTTCGTTCAAGATGTCGGACGTGAGTTTTTACTCTCGCGCCCGAGGGCGTTTGATGGTTGCACTCGTGTCCTTATTTCCATGAGTGCCATCAATTCTTTCTTACTCCAAAATAATCTCCGTATCGCCACCAACCCCTGCGTCAGCCCCGACTTCTGTTTAGACTGGGCTTCGCTGAGCGCGAAGGTCGCGAAGGGTGCGGTGAAGGAGTGGCCGAAGAGCCGCTTCGAAACGGCCGCCGGTCAATGGACGCTGGTCGAAGATGAAACGGGCGATACCGCCTGGAAGCTCGCCGCGAAGTCCGGTGTGGACGCGGTGAATGTGCTTTCCGATGGCGTTGCGATCTCCGGCGGTGCGGCGTTTCCGGCGACGTTCGAGAATTTGTTGAAGCTCAAGAATCTCATTCAGGAGCATAATCCCGCCTCGACGATTTTCCCGACTGCTTCGCAGAAACTCGGTCAGAGCACGCTCGGCATCGGCGCGCGTTTCACGACCTTGCACTGGCCGGCGGTGGAGTGGGCGATGAGCGCGCTGGAGATCGGTGTGACGGCCAATCAAAACTCGATCCCGCGCGAACTCGTTTTCGACGTCGATGCGATGCTCGCGGGCAAACTCGACACCGTGCCGTTCCCCTTCATCGGCACGAACGTTCCCGAAGGCCACCAAGGCCAGAGCGTCGAAGGCATGAGCCATGGCTGCGTGCTTTCGAAGCTGAAGACCGGTTTCCATCATCGCGGCATCGCGTGGAGCTTTAACGCCGACCACCAACCGATCGGCGGCAAATTCGACGTGCGCGAAGATCAGCTCGTGAAGGGCTGCGTGCTCGCGAGCTACATCACCTTCGATCTTTCGCCCGAACTCGCGCAGACCAAAGTCGCCGACGACGCCGCGGCCTGGGTGCAGGCCAATGTGCCCGCCGAAATCGTCGCGAAAGTGAAAGCGCGTGTCGCGGCCGTGGGCCTCACGCTCAACGAAGCGGAATTCGCCAAGCTCCTCGCGTATGTGTGGCCGTCGTTGCAGAAGATGAAAGTGCGCGACGAGAAATACGCCGCCGCCCGCGCGAAGTTGTTCACGACGCCTGTCGGCCGCGACTATCTGCGCGAACTTTCGATCGACGAACTGCCCGGTCTCACCACGCCGGAAACGACGGCGATCATGCTTTCGCTGTGCGAAGCGCTCGGCATGAAGATCCACTTCGTGGCGCCGGCATTCGGCTTCCAGAAGAACATGCCGTATCCCGACAACAACGCGCTGCGCGTGTTGATCGAGAAGCAATGGAACGTCTGCAAACAATTCGGCGCGAGCATCGGCTTCCACTCCGGCTCCGGCAAATCCGCGGAAAACTACCGCGTGATGGGCGAAGTCACCGGCAGCCGCCTCGAGATCAAGACCAGCGGTCGCTACACCTACGAAATGGGCCGCGCGCTCTTCGCTTCGAAGAATCCCGCCGATCAGGCGCTCTGGAGCGATTGGTATAAATTCACCATCGAGCTCGCCGTGAAAGGTGCGTTCAGCACCGACGAAACCGAGCAGAAGATGGCGCGCACGTTCATCACCGAAGCGCTCGTGAAATCGAACAAGGAAGCCAACGTGTTCGCCGGCGTGGACACCGTTCGCCAGGCGCTCGATGCGCTTCCGCCGAGCCCGGAACACATGTTCTGGTTCGAATACAACTTCCTCTACGTGCTAGCGGCGAATGGCAAAGCGGAGAAGAGCGCGCTCGGCGATCACTCGCCGGCGGGTTATCAGCAGCGCGCCCGCTTCTATTCGATCAGCGACGAAGGCCGCCTGAACTTCTCCAAGAACATCGCGAGCTACATCGTCTTCCTCGCCGAGACCACCGGTCTCGCGCCGAAGGAACGCTGCGACGCCGCCCTCAAGGTGCTCGAAGGCTACACGACGATGGATCAGCTGCTCGACGGCATCAGCCGTTGAGGTCGTCGCGTCGAGCGGATGCGCGTGCGACGGAAGCGCCAAGTTTCAAAAGGCCAAGCGCCAAAACAGCGCGCGCCGGATTTTCCGGCGCGCTTTTTGTTGGCGATTTTTTCGCTTGGGGAAGCGCCGGCCGCGGGCCGGCTTTTGGGAGAAATTGCCGGCGAGCCACCGGCGCTCCAGCTCAGAAACCTTGTTTCTGCAGCGCGGCGCTGAGTTCTTGCATGAAAGCCTGCGCGTCGGCGGCGGACGGGCGATAGCCGGGCTGGCTGATTTCGGTGAAGCCGGGACGGCCGTAGTTGTCGACGATCCATTTGCCGGTCACCCCATCGCTGAAGGTCACGCTGCCGCTGGCCATCGCACCGGGGATGAGGTTCACCTTGTCGACTTCGACGCGGACCGAGCCGCCGAGGGCTGCGGCATCAGCGTCGGCCGGAGCATCGGCGTCATCAGCGTATGCACCGTCTTCGAGATCGTCGGGCACCTCTTGATCAGCGACGGCGGGGCCTTGTTCGCCCGCGGGTGCGGCGGCGCGGGTTTTGGAGAGATCGTTGGAGTCGGCTTTGGGCGCCGCGTCTTTGAGCGTGAGATCGAGGTCGTCCACGAGAAAGCGGACGTCCATGTACGTCATCGTGATCTTAAACTCCTCCTGAAGTTTCTTTTGGATGGCGGACAAGTTATCGCCGGCGGCGACCCAGGAGGCGACGGTTTGCTTTTGCTCGGGTGTGAGGCTCATGAGGAAAGAGAGAAGGGTGAGTGGTGAAGAGTGAACGTTCTGAGCCGGATGGAAAGCCGCGGAAAGTACTGCGTTGGATTCCGGGCGATTGCAACCGGATGAATGGCTGAAGCACACGCATGGCGGCTTCGCTCCGTTGCGATTCAAAAAAGAAGGGCGCCGTCAAGCCGGCGCCCTTGAATGTTATTTGAGGACTTCGGCGAGCGCGGCGGTGTCTTTGCCGCCGCCCATGGCGAAGTCGGGTTTGCCGCCGCCTTTGCCGCCGAGTTTGGCGGAAAGTTCGGAGACGAGTTTACCCGCGAGGATGCCGGCTTTGTTGGCGGCGGGAGACGCGAAGGCGACGATGCTCGCTTTCTCGCCGATGGCGGCGCCGAGCTGGACCACGCCTTCGCCGAGCTTGGCGATGACCTGGCTGCCGAGTGCGCGAAGCGCATCGGGCGTCTCGACCGAAACGACGGCGCTGACGAATTTGAGTCCATCGCGCTCGACGGCTTTGGCGACAAGTTCTTCGGCGAGGCCGGCGGAGGCTTTTTGTTCAAATGCCTTCAATTTCTTTTCGATCTCGGCCTTTTGGGCGAGGAGGAGATCGAGTTTCTTGACGGCATCGTGTGGCGCGGTGGCGAGCTGGGCGCTGAGCGAGGTGAGGATCGATTCGCGCTGGGCGATGTAGTCGAGTGCCGCCTGACCGGCGACGGCTTCGATGCGGCGCGTGCCCGCGGCGACCGCGGCTTCGGAAACGATTTTGATGAGACCGATCTCGCCGGTGGTGGCTACGTGCGTGCCGCCGCAGAGCTCGCGGCTGTAGCCGCCGATATCGACGACGCGAACGATCTTGCCGTATTTCTCGCCGAAGAAGGCGAGGGGGCCCTCGGGCTTCTTGTCGAACTCGGTTTCGTAGGTATCGACCTTGGCGTTTTCGAGGACCTTCTCGTTGACGAGCTGCTCGACCTCGCGGAGTTGCGCGGGCGTCATGGCCTCGAAATGCGAGAAGTCGAAACGCATGCGCTCGGGAGTCTTCGAGGTACCGGCCTGGCGAACGTGCGCGCCGAGAACCTTGCGCAGGGCCCAATGGATCAAGTGCGCGGCGCTGTGGTGGCGCGAGATGGCGCGGCGGCGGTTGTTGTCGACGGTAAGATGGCTGGCGGCGCCGGCGGCCGGCAATTGGTAGCTGGCGGTTGGTAGTTGGGCCAGCTTGTGGAGATGGCGGCCGGACTTGTCCTTGATGGTATCCACAATCTCGATACACTGGCCGGCGACGGTGGCGAAACCGGTGTCGCCCGCCTGACCGCCCATTTCGGCGTAGAAGGGCGTGCGATCGAAAACGAGGAAGGTGTCTTTGCCGGTTTTAACGACGTCGGTGAGGATGGCATCGACGGGTTTGTCGGTGTCGATCGTGTAGCCGGTGAAGAGCGAGGCCTCGTAGGTCGTGGATTCGGCACCTTCGGTGGCGGCGACGATGATTTCTTTTTTCTGCGAAGCGCGTGCGCGTTCACGCTGAGCTTCCATGAGCCGCTCGAATTCCGCGGTATCGACGGTGAGACCACGCTCCGCGGCGAGCAGCTGAGTCATATCGAGCGGGAAGCCGAAGGTGTCGTAGAGAAGAAACGCATCCTGACCGGTGATGACCGGAGCCGACTTGAAAACGTTTTTCCAAGCACCACGTGCCAGAGCTCGAATAGGATATTTCCCGAGGAGCCCCTTATCGTTCATGAAAACCAGTTCGCGCGCTTCGAGGCCATGTTCGTCGGAAGAAAAACCACTGGCTTGAAAGCCGATGCCTTCAGAGGACGCTCTGTCTGTGATGGCATGATAGAGCGCATCGCGTTCGAAGATCGCTAGACCGCGATCCAGCGTGCGGCCGAAGGATTCTTCTTCGGCGCGGATCACGCGGCGGATGATGTCCTGCTGTTGTTTCAACTCGGGGAAAACATCGCCGAGCGATTCGACGACGGGCTCGACGAGTTGTTCGAAGAAGCCGGTCTGCAGGCCGAGTTTTTTGCCGTAGAGAATGCCGCGGCGGAGGATGCGGCGGATGACGTAGTTGCGGCCTTCGTTGCCGGGGAGGATGCCGTCGGCGATGGCGCAGCTGATGGTGCGCGCGTGGTCGGCGAGGACGCGGAAAGCGATGTCGACGTTTTCTTGTTCGCTGAGGCCTTCGCGCTTGGTGGGGACGGTGCCTTGGTAGGTTTTTCCGGAAAGCGCGGCGACTTTTTTGAAGAGCGGCGCGAAGACGTCGGCGGCGTAGTTTGAAGGCTCGGCGGAGAAGTCCGTGAACTTTTTCGTCGTGGCCATGATGCCGGCGACGCGCTCGAAGCCCATGCCGGTGTCGACGTGTTTAGCGGCGAGGGGCGAGAAGGTGCCGTCGGCGTTGGCGTTGAATTGGATGAAGACGTGATTCCAGATCTCGATGCAGCGCGGGCTGGAGGCGTTGACGAGTTTGCGGCCTTCGAGCTCGTCGTCGCTTTCGTTGAGATTGAAATGGATTTCCGAGCACGGCCCGCAGGGACCGGTGTCGCCCATCTGCCAGAAGTTGTCCTTGCGATTGCCGTGGACGATGTGGATGGCGGGATCGAGTCCTTCCTTTTTGAAGAGTTCAATCCAGATGTCGTTTGCCTCGTGGTCGAACTCGGACGGGTCGCCGGGCTTGGGCGCGTAGACGGTGGCGAAGAGGCGCTTGGCGGGGATGCCCCAGACTTTGGTGAGCAACTCCCAGCCCCAGGTGAGCGATTCTTTTTTGAAGTAGTCGCCGAAGGACCAGTTGCCGAGCATCTCGAACATCGTGTGGTGGTACGTATCGTATCCGACGTCTTCGAGGTCGTTGTGTTTGCCGCCGGCGCGGATGCACTTCTGCGTATCGGCCGCGCGGGTATCCTTCGCGGGGCGCACGCCGGCCCACGAGGAGACATCGGGCGCGCGATCGCCGAGGAAGATCGGCACGAATTGATTCATGCCGGCGTTGGTGAAGAGCAGCCCGGGCGAATCCGGCAGCAAGGACGACGACGGCACGATCGTGTGTCCGTGCGAAGCGAAGAAATCGAGAAAGCTCTGGCGGATCTGAGCAGAAGTCATGGTACGGGAAGGTGAGATTTCACCGCGGAGTCGCGGAGTGCGTAGAGGGCGCGGTGAGGACGAAACGTTTCAGGCCTTGGCGGAGCAAAGGCACATTAAAATTGATGAGCAGGGCGACGGGCAGGCGGCTGAGACGGAGGTAGGTCAGCACCTGAGCTTCGTGAATGGGTTCCAGATTCGCGACCGATTTTATTTCGAGAAGCACGGAGTCATTGACCACGAAATCGAGCCGATAAGCGGCATCGACGAGGCGACCTTTGTAGGAGAGAGGAAGCGGTTTTTGTTTTTGGAAAACGAGACCGATTGCGGTGAACTCTTCGGCGAGGCAGACCTCGTAGGCGGATTCGAGGAGGCCGGGACCGAGGTGCTTGTGCACCTCGATCGCGGCGCCGATGATTTTTTCAGTCAGAGAATTTAACTCCAAATCCATCTCCGCGCTCTCGGTGTCTCGGCGGTAAAGCTCAGAGGTTTGCGATGATGGCGTCGGCCATGGCTTTGGTGCCGACGGAGGGTTTGCCGAAGGCGATGTCGCCGGTGCGGACGAGGTCCACCGTGACCGTCTTGCGGACGGCGGCTTCGATCGTTGCGGCGATGGCGTCGAGGCCGAAGCTGTAGCGGAGCATGAGCGCGCCGGAGAGGATTTGCGCGCAGGGATTGGCGATGCCTTTGCCGGCGATGTCGGGCGCGGTGCCCCCGGCGGGTTCGAAGAGACCGAAGGGTTTGCCGTGCGAGTTTTTGCCGGTGCCGAGCGACGCGGAACTCATCATGCCGAGCGAACCGCAGATGACCGCCATCTCGTCGGAGAGGATGTCGCCAAACATGTTTTCCGTGAAGAGCACGTCGAACTGGTTGGGATCGCGCGCGAGCTGCATGGCGGCGTTGTCGACGTACATGTGCGAGAGCGTGATGTCCGGGTGATGCTTCGCGAAGTAGTCGGTGACGGTCTTGCGCCAGAGGACGGAGGTTTCGAGGACGTTGGCCTTGTCGACCGAGCAAACTTTTTTGCTGCGAGACTTCGCGGTGACGGCGGCGACTTCGGCGATGCGTTCGATCTCGGAGGTTTTATACACCATCGTGTCGACGGCCTGGAGTTCGCCGTTGGGGAGCGTGGTGGTGGCCTTGGGCTGACCGAAATAAATGCCGCCGGTGAGCTCGCGGATGCAGACGATGTCGATGCCGTTGGGGATGCGCTCGGATTTGAGCGGCGAGGCGTCGGAGAGATCCTTGTAGAGAAGACCGGGGCGGATGTTGGCGAAAAGATTAAACGCCTTGCGCAGCGGCAGGAGCGCGGCGCGCTCGGGCTGTTCTTTGGGCGGGAGATTTTCCCACTTCGGGCCGCCGACGGAGCCGAACAGGATCGCGTCGGATTGCTGGCAGATCGCGAGCGTGGATTCGGGGAGGGCTTTGCCGTGGTTGTCGATGCCGGCGCCGCCGACGTCGGCGAGCTGGTAGGAGAGCGTGAGGCCTTCCTTCTTCGCGACGTGTTCAAGCACGCGCAGAGCCTCGGTCATGACCTCGGGCCCGATGTAGTCTCCAGCGAGAACGGCGAATTTCAGAGTCGACATAAAAGGCACTGAAGTAGCGACCCGTGCGCGGCGAGGAAAGCGGGAAATGTGCGGGGGAAGAGTGAAGGGGGGAGGCGGAGGACGCTCAGGGAGGGGACGCGCAACTCCCAACGCTCAACGTCCAATGACCAATGGCGCTAAGAACCAAGTACCAATTCCCAATTCCCAAATACCAAATACCAAATACCAAATACCAAATACCAAATACCAACTACTAAGTACTAACTTCCAATTGCCCTCTACCCGACCACTAACTCCCAATGCATGTCAGGAAGATGTATTCATTGGAACTTGCGCGATGGGGGAAAGCGCGTGGATTGAGCGGGCGATGAAAATCCACGTGCTGCCCGCCGGGCCCATCCAGACCAATGCCTACGTACTGACCGCGCCCGAACGCGGAGAGGCTTTGCTCATCGATGCGCCGCAAGGGGTGTGGCCGGCCGTGAAATCGATCTTGGAGCGCGAAGGCTGCCGACTTGTGGAGCTCTGGCTCACGCACGGACATTTTGACCATATCCAAGGCGTTGAAGAAGTACTGGCGGCGACGGGCGTGACGTGTTTCGGGCATGAAGCTGATCGCGAAATGATGGCGTCGCCTGCGGTGGTGGAAGCGCGCCTCGGCTTTGAGCTTGGTCTGCAACCGGTGCACCCGGGCGGCTGGTTCACCGACGGAGAAACGCGTCAGATCCTCGGACAAAACGTGGAGGTGCGCGCGGTGCCGGGCCATTGTCCGGGCAGCGTTTTGTTTTATTTTCCCACGGAGTCGGTCGCGTTTTCCGGCGACGCGATTTTTGCGGGCAGCGTAGGACGCACGGATTTTGAAGGAGGGAGTTTTCCTGTATTGGAAAAATCAATACGCGAAAAAATCTACACCCTGCCCGAGGATACGCGGCTGTATCCAGGACATGGACCGGCGACGACGGTCGGTGTGGAGAAACGCGGCAATCCCTTTGTGCGTGCCTGACATGAGTGCCCGGCCGAAATCGGATAAAAAGGGCGCGGCGGCGGATGCCGCGAACGTCCACCAACCAACGCCCGACAGCCGGCGTCCAACTTCGGGAAACGTCGGTGGGGGCGGTGCTGAAAGCTCCATTGAAGTGAGTCGCGCCGAGAATGTGGGCACGCCGGAAGATCACCGCTTCATGGGACGCGCGCTGGAGCTGGCGCGTCAGGCGTGGGGCGAAACGCATCCGAATCCGATGGTGGGTGCGGTGATCGTCGAAGATGGCGTGATCGTGGCCGAAGGGTTTCACGCGCGCGATGGCGGACCGCACGCGGAGCGCGCGGCACTGGCGGCGCTTGGCCGCAAACCGAAACCAAGCGCGACCTTGTATGTGACGCTGGAGCCGTGTTCGACGCACGGGCGCACGGGCGCTTGTTGTGACGCGATTCGCGAAGCCGGCATATCGCGCGTGGTGGTCGGCGCGACCGATCCCAACGAAGCGCACGCGGGGCGCGGCTTTGCGGTGTTGCGCGAAGCGGGCATCGAAGTTGTTGCGGGTGTGCGCGCGTCGGAATGCGAAGATCTGAATCTGATTTTCAACCACTGGATCGTGCATCGCACGCCACTCATCGCGGCGAAATCGGCGACGACGCTCGACGGCAAAATCGCGACGCGCACCAGCGAATCGAAATGGATCACGGGCGAAGCGGCGCGCGAAGACGTGATGCGCTGGCGACGACTGTTCCCGGCGATCGCGGTGGGCGCGGGCACGTTGCTCAAAGACAATCCGCGGCTGACGGCGCGCATCCCCGGCGCGGAAGAGTGGTCGCCGTGGCGCATTGTGTTCGACGGAGCACTTCGCAGCGCGTCGGAGCGCACGTTGCCGCGTTTGTACACCGATGAGTTTCGCGAGCGCACCATTGTCGTGACGACCTCGCATGGCGGCATCGGCTACATCCGCAAGCTGCGCGATCAAGGCGTGCGAGTGTGGGAGCTGCCTTCACCGACGCGCAATGTGCCGATCGCGGAGTTCCGGAAAAAATGCGCGGAGGAAAACATCACGGGCGTGTACCTGGAGGGCGGCGCGCAGCTGTTGAGCGCATTTTTGTACGAGCGTCAGCTGGATTATTATTTCATGTACCGCGCGCCGGTGCTGCTCGGCGATGAACGCGCGAAGGCGATGTTGTCGGGGTTGCGTTCGGAAAAATTGAACGAAGCGGTGCGACTGGCCGATGTGCGGCATGCGCATTTCGGCGACGACCAGTTGATGCGCGGCCGCGTGGTGTATCCACCGAAACTGCAGATCGACGAGCGCGCGGGAGCGGAGAAGGATGAGGAGTGAAGGGCGCCGAATTCCGAATGACGGATGAGCAATGGAAGCGCCAGCGGCCCGCCGACAATCTTCGAAGAGCCGGCCAGCGGCCGGCGCTCCTATACTGCTTACTCGTCTTACACCGCTTAAAACTATGACGATCTATCTGGCTTCGGGAAATGCGCACAAGGTGCAGGAGTTTCAGGCGCTCGCGGATGCGGCGACGCGGGCGGGTGGACGCGTGATCACGTTTGTGTCGGCCAAAGCGGTGGGCGGGATGCCGCCGGTGGTTGAAGACACGGGGACTTTTATTGGCAATGCGCGCAAAAAGGCGCAGGCGCTGCAGGCGGTGCTGCCGGCCGATGCGTGGGTGCTGGCGGACGACAGCGGCTTGTGCGTGGATGCGCTCGGGGGCGCGCCGGGAGTGGAGTCGGCTTATTACGCCGGACCGCAGGGCGACAGTGCGGCCAACCTGAGGAAGTTGGTGGCGGTGATGAAGGAGGTAGCGGCAGGGGAGAATGCGGATGCCTCTCATGGAAGCGCCGGCGGCCCGCCGTCTTCTGGCGATCGGAATGCCGGCGAGCCGCCGGCGCTCCCGGCGTACGCTGCGCACTTTGTATGCGTGCTGGTGCTGCGCGGACCGGAGGGCGTCGAGCAGGTGTTTGAAGGGCGCTGCGACGGGCGTTTGCTCGCTGAGCCGCGCGGCGGGGCGGGATTCGGTTACGATCCGTTGTTTATTCCCGAAGGGGAGACACGCAGCCTCGCGGAAATGGCGGAGGAGGAAAAGAATCGCATCAGCCATCGCGGTCGCGCGGCGGCGGCGTTGTTTGCGTGGATGCGAATGAAGCGTGAAGGGTGACGGGGGAAAAGGGGGGGAGGCGGAGTTTTGAATGACGAATGACCAATGACGAATCTGTAAGCGGAAGCGCCGACGGTTTTCGGAGAGGCCGGCCGGCGGCCGGCGCTCCCAAAAACGCTTACCTTAGAAGCCGGCGTCGGTGATGAGTTTTTCGTCGTCGGGGTCACCGCGACGGAGCAGGCGGAATTCGCGCGGAGCGGTGACGTAGGCCATCGGCGTGCCGGGCGGAAAGTCGCCGTCGTAAAGCATCTTGTGATAGCGCGAGGAGACGAAGGCGTAGGCACCGTGTTCGTTGTAGTAGGTTTGAATGTCTTTGGTCACGGTGCGGCCGTAGGCCTGCTTGATGTGCTGGATTTCGGCGTGGTACATGCCGACCAACGAGCCTTTGACGACGATGGGCGTGCCTCCGGCCGGTCGCCAGTCCTCCAATGCATGGGTGAAGAATTCGAAGATGGGATATTCGCCGGTAGCGATACACGCGGAGATTTCCACCTGAGTTTTTGTCTTTGGATACGTGATGGTAGTCGAACCGTAGGTGAACGTCTTTTGAGCGCGCTCACGAGCCGGGCGGCCGGGGGGCGAGCCGACCGTGCCCGGCGAACCCGAAGTAGAACCGCTGCTTCGCGTGGATCCGTTGTTCTTACCGTAGAAGCTGTTTTCACGGTTGCTGCGGGTGAAGCCTGAGGGCACTTCGCCCCAGCCGTTGGACAGCACGGTGAAGGTGTCGCAGAAAATGGCTGCGGGGATTTCGTCGATGCCAGGATCTTTGACCGAATAGGCGTCCGGCGAAGTGTCGGAGATCTTGGTGCCGGTGGAGTGATCGCCGTCGGAGTTGTAGTTGCCGACCAGATACACGGGGGCGTTGGTGGCGATGGTGAAGCCTTCCTGCGGATCGCTCTTGTTCGGATGCGGCAACTCGCGGCCGTTGATGATCTGGAGAGCCGGGATGGCGTAGCGTTCGTTGAGGATGGTCGAAATGTCGCCGTACTCCGAAGAGGAGATTTTCTTCACGGAGGGTGATTCTTGGATCACGTGATTCGAATCGGGATAGTCGCGCAGTTCCGGAGCGAGGGGGACGATGCCTTTGAGGAGACTATCGGCGCGATCACCGCGACTTTCGTGGTCGTGATGGAACCAGCGGTCCGGATGACGTTTTTCTTTTGTGCCGTAGGCAAAGCGGCGGCTGGCGCCGGTGCTTCCTGCACCCGTGATCGGCAGAGTATTGGTGGCGGGCGTGAGCGCGTTTTGTAGGACGAGCGATGTGGGGAACTCCACGTAGACAAGACCGTTCCAGCGTTTGCGAGGAGCTGCCGCGGAACCGATGTTTTCGGTGGGATCGAACGCTTCCCGGAAATCGCGATCGGCACCGGTGAGCGAACCGATCGGGGCTTCGAGAACATATTTCAGTTTGGCGATGTTGATCGTGAGCGGGACGACTGGGCGGCCGAGTCGAGAGTCGAACAAACCCTTCACGACCTTCACGCGTTGGTCGTTATGTTGGAGCTTCGTTTTGTTGCTCCCGGTTCCGCTGGTAGCGGCGATGCCAGGAATCTTATCTATATGAGAGGTGCCGGTAGCGGAGTATGCGCTGGTTGTGCCGGCCTCTAAAACGATATCGAAGTCTTCAAAGACACCATCGGAGAGAATGCGAGAAACCGTAGGATCGGCAGCGCCGATGACGCCACTCGGCAAAGGTATCGGTTGGAGATAAGGGTTTCCTGTGGCGTCGAGCCCGTGGATATCGGTGCCGAGGCTACGATCCCAGTTGGGGGAAACTTTATACGCGCGGACGATAAAGGTTTTCCACGGATTGGCCACGCGCGGTTCGGAGCCGCCGTAGTTATTATCGTCGTCCGTATCGATTAGGTAGTCGGCCTTGGGATTGGCGCCTCCCGGCATATGACTACCGTTGATACTGGTGCCATTGGTGGTTCGAAGGTCGGAGCCGGATACATGATCGTTGTGTTCAACGATGAAGATCAGACTGGCTTTGGCTTGGAGGGAGTTTTCGAGCGATTCTTTGTGGGACTCGTGGCCGACGGGGAGATTGGGTTCGATGAGCGCGTAAGGAGCGTTGTTGAACTCATTGACGTTGGTCGTCGCTTTGACGTCTTGCCGGTAACCTTCGGAACCGACGGGGGTGAGTTCGGGGACGAGGTGAGCGCGGTCTTCGAGGTGACCTTTGAAGAGTTTGGTGGCATCCTCTTTCCACGTGGCTTTGCGGCTATCGAGAGTGGTGTCCACGTTCACGTATTTATGCGTGGTACCTGACGTTTCGGTGTAGATACGAAGATCGCTGGAGCCGCCGGTGGCGACGGGCTTCACGCTGTATGCCGGACTGAAGTCCGCGCGGCCGGTGGAATCGACGGGCACGTAACCGAAGGCATCCGCGCCGGTGCCGCCGCCATCAAAGGTCGAGCCGCGATAGAAATGCGAAGCGGTGGTGACGGCACCGTTGTAGATGGCGCCGTCGCCGTTGTGCGCGTTGAGGAAGAGATTTCCGTTGGCGTGAACGCCGCCCATGGGACGGAAACCGCGGTGGAGATGCAGCTGGCCTTGGAAGAAAATCGAGTACTGGAAGAGCGCGATTTCGCGCGTGGAGATGCCCTTGTGGACGTAGGCGGTGTAGTGCTGTTTGCCTTGGCGGGCGGTGACTTTGGCGACGATGGGCACGAGACTTTCGTTGACCCATTGGTCTTTGTTGGGGTCGTTGGCGTTGGCGGGATCGTTGCCATCGACGCGATAGCGTTTTTGCTGTGTGGGCGGCAGCACGCGAACTTCGAGATCATCGAGTGTGAGGACGCCGGGCGTGCCTTCGATGCCGGAGGAAAGCACGACATTGCCGAGGAGGAATTTTTTGACCTCGGGAAGATCGTCCAACGGGAACGTTTTCGCGGATGCAGCGGGGGCGGGGACGTGGGTGGAGTTGGCGAGGGTGTGTCGCTCGATGTCGTTGATGATATACGAATACACGTAATCGAGCGCGGTCTCGGCGGCGGCGTTGGCCTGGAGCTGGAGTTCGCGCTGGACGTTGATGCGCCGCTGCGTGTTGAGGAGACTCATCACGGACGCGGCCACGATGGCGATGATCAGCGTGGTCATCATCACGCCGGCGAGGATGGAGCCTTGGGAATTGGTTTTCATGGAGCGAAGAGGACGAAGGGGATCAGCCGCGGATGAAGAAGGAGGCGTCGATGAGCTTTTTGCTCACGGCGCGTTTGTTGCCGTCGCCTTGGATGGATTCGACGGTGAGAATGCCAGAGTGGCCGCGTTCGCGGACGAGGAAAACGCCGACGCCGGAATCGGTCGGCTGGAGGTTATCGGCGACGTTGCGGAACGAGAAAGTGTCGAAGTTATCGACGAGGATTTCCTCGAGGGTCTTGGGCTTCGTGTTGGTGGCGGGATCGCCCTGTTCGGAGGTGGGCACATTGTACACGAATTTGCGGAGTGTCTTCTTGGAAGGCGTGAAGACGTAGCCGGTGACCTGCGTGTAGGACGTGGCGGTGGAGCCGGCGAGGGCTTTGCCGCGGGTGAGGATGAGGACGTTGCCGCGCTCGCCGTTGTTGAGGCGCACGGTGGAGTCCTTCATGTCGTCCTTGGTGAAATCCTTGTACACGGCCATGCCATTGGCGGTTTTCGAGTCCACCGAGATGGCGGTGAAGATGCTCCACTGAGAGAGGTCGTTGATGGAGGTGTTGGTGGATTTGACGGAGGAACGAGAGCCCTCGACCAGGAACCACATGGCGGCGCCGCCGACGGCTACGCTGATGCTGGAGGCGATGAGAATTTCGGTGAGCGTGTAACCGCGTTTGCGAGAGGAAGAGCGAAAGAGTTTCATGGCTTGGCGGTGGACTTGAGGGCTTGCGGATTTACGACGGCGAGGCGCACGGTGCCTTCCTGCCAGTCGGTGCGTTGCGGCATGCGCCATTGATAAACGAGAGCGACCTCCATGGCTTGGACGATGCCACCGAGCTCGGGATCGGGATCCCGTTGGTCGTTGTAACGGAGCGTGAGCCAGTAGCGTGTGGGGAGTTTGGTGGCCTTGGCTTCACTCTCCATCGGCACATCGACGTTGGTGTAGGTGGTGTTGATGACCTCGCCATCCACGACATTCAGAATGAGCTCCACCGGACGAAGACCGGAGGGAAAGTTATATGACGCGTACGGATTGGGCGTCGGCGGCGTGTACGCGGGATCGGCGATGAGGACGAGCGTCGTGTGCGTGCCTGTGGGACTTGCGAGCGCGTTTTTGTGCAGCGTTTCGAGCTCGGTGTAGTTTTTAAGACGGAGCTGCTCGAGGATGTTGAGCGCGGTATTCGTGACTTGGGTACGGTAACGAATGGCGATGGAGGCGCGTTGATTTTGCAGGAACATCGCCGTCGCCGACATGGCGAGCACGGTGAAAATCGTGGCGGCGATCATCACCTCCACGAGCGAAACACCGCGCTTGCGCGACGAACGCGGGCGGGGGGGGCAGAAAGAATCGCGAGGAAAATCCATGCGTCGAGTTTAGCGAAACGCGGCGCGGCGCGGTAGGGTCGATGGTCGGTTATTGGTCCCTGGTCTGATAGGGCCGAATGGCCCTGCCTGCGCAGGGAGCGGGAACGCGCAGCGTTCAACTTCCAACGTCCAACGCTGAACGTCCAATGGGTGACATGACATCCAAAGGAGAGCGCCGGCTGAACGGCGGGCGTTGCGTGATCGGTGGAGCAAGTGCGCTTACGCCGCTTGCTCCTCTTACACTTCTTATCCTCTTACGCTCTTTCCATCACCGCTTGCTCCAATCGAGCATGCGCTGGATGGGCGTGAGCGCGGCGGTGCGGATTGATTCGGGCAACTCGATTTGCGGGCTCATGGTTTTGAGCGCGTCGCGCACCTTCTCGATCGTGTTCATTTTCATGAAGCGGCAATCGTTGCAGGCGCAGCTATCGGTCGGGCCGGCGATAAATGTTTTGTCGGGCACTTCGCGTTGCAGGCGATGAAGCATGCCGCTTTCGGTGACGACGATGATTTCTTTCGCGGGCGTTTCACGGGCGAACTTCACCATGAGTTCGGTCGAGCAAACTTCGTCCGCGAGATCGCGTACGGCTTGCACGCATTCCGGGTGGGCGACGACGGGCGCGTTCGGGAATTGCGCGCGCACTTTCTCCAGCGCTTTTACGGTGAACTGCACATGCGCGTAACAGCTGCCGGGCCACAGGCGCATCTTGCGTCCGGTTTTCTGCGAGACCCACTGGCCGAGATTTTGGTCGGGAACGAAAAGGATCTCTCGATCGGCCGGGATTTGGTTAACGATTTTAACGGCGTTGCCGCTGGTGCAGATGACATCGCACAGCGCTTTCACCGCGGCCGAGCAATTGATGTAGGCGACGACATATACGTCGGGATTCGCGGCCTTGTACGCGGCGAGACGATCGGCGGGACAGGAATCGGAGAGCGAGCAGCCGGCGTTGAGATCGGGCAGAAGAACTGTGCGAGACGGATTCACGATCTTCGCGGTTTCGGCCATGAAATGGACGCCGCAGAAAAGAATCACGTCGGCCTGCGATGCCTGCGCCTGATACGCGAGACCGAGGGAATCGCCCACGTAGTCGGCGACCTGCTGGATGGCCTCGACTTGGTAGTTGTGCGCGAGGATGACGGCGTTGCGTTCGCGTTTGAGGGCGAGGATTTCCTCCTGGATCGGCGTGAGGGCGGGAGCCTTCGCGCGTGGAGCGAGGACGTGCGGCTCGTAGTCGAGGACTGGCATGATGGAAAGAGTGGTTAGCAATGCGCACCGCGAGCGGTGCTGGCAACCCCGCGTTACGAAAACTCCCGCCCGCACATGATGTGGATCAAGGAAAGGCGAGGGCTCGGGGCGGGGGAGGAAAGGCCGGAATTGGATACCAGCTGTCGCTTACCGGCTTACGCCGTTTAATCCTCTTGCTCCGCTTCTGCGCTTCCCCCGCTCACTCAGCTTTCCGGATTCAAGCGTGCGAGGATGGCTTTGAACTGTGGGTCGTTTTTGAGCTCTTCCAAGTCCGGATCTTGCGACATCCACGCGTAGTCGTCGTAGCCGAGATCGACGGCGTCGCGGAGGGATTTCAGCGCGTCGGCTTTGCGTTTCGAGAGCGCGAGGCTGCACGCGAGATTGTAGTGCGCGGTGGCGTTTTCCGGGAGCAGCTTCACGAGCTTGCGATCCATGCGAAGGCCATCGGCGATGCGGCCTACGCGTGTGTAGAGACCGCCGAGGAGTTCGATCACCTCGGGATTGCGGGGATCGTGACGGAAAACCGATTCGAAGAAGGAGATCTCGAAGGCCGGATCGGAATGCTTGCCCATGCCTGGCCAGACTCAGGATCGATTTTTGCACGCGCCGGTTTGCCGGAATGCGTTGCACTGCGCGCTGACCTGAAGGCGTTGAGAGACGGGAGTCAGGCCGAGCTTGGAAGAAACGGTGGCACCGTACCACTCCATGAAAGGAGCGGCGATTTCGAAGATCTTGTCGCAATCCATGCAGATGACCTGAGCCACCTGCGTGTTGTTGTCGGCGTTGGGCAGATAGTATTTCAGGTTCTTGCCGATATCGACTTCGCGGACGAGCGCGGCCTCGGTCATGATCGGAAGCGTGCGATACACGGTGGCGCGCGACACGGAGTCGTCGATCGCGCGGGCGTGGTCGAGCAGTTCTTCGGCGGTGAAATGCTCTTTTTGGGAGAAAGCAGCTTCGAAGATGGCCAGACGCTGTCCGGTCACGCGAAGGCCTTTGCGGGCGAGGTACGACTGAAATTTTTCGCGGGCAGCTTCGTTGGTCACAGCGAGGAAGTTCGGGTTAGCGCCCGGCTCTGTCAAGAAGGTGGGGAAGCGGTGGGCGGTGTTGGACGAGTGACGGGGGAAGAGGGAAAGGGGAAATGCTTAATGGGGAATGACCAATGAGGAGTGCCAATGACTGATGACCAAAAGGGGCAGACTGATGTGGGAAGAGGTTTTTCCCACCGGTCACGGCCATTGGTCACTGATCATTTTCTCCGTCCTTCGTCATTCGGCCTTCGAGATTCGTCATTCCTCGTTTCCTCTCTTCCCCCTTGCATCGATGCGCGGGGCGCGGCGTCATGGCCGGTCTCATGATCGTCGGTGTGCACCCGCTCGCGGGTTTCGATAAGCTTCTCCACTATCGTGTGCCGCCCGCGCTGACCGAGGCTGTCGGCATCGGGTCGCTCGTGCGCATACCGATCGTGAACCGTCTGCATCTCGGCATTGTCGGCGAGATCGGGGAGCCGAAAGGTTTTCCGCTGGAGAAACTAAAAACCATCGCCCAGCTCGTGCAGCCGTTTCCCGCGCTCACGCCGGATTTGCTCGGACTGGCGCGTTGGATGGCGGCCTACTATGCGTGCGGCATCGATACGATCATCGAGACGATGTTGCCCGCCGCGGTCCGCAACGAAGCCGGTCTCAAGGTCGAAAAACAATTGTCCATCGCGCAAAAACTGCCTGCGGACGAATTCGAAAAACTCGAACGTCGCGCACCGCAACAGGCGAAGTTGTACCGGTTTTTGGAGCAGCAATTTAAACCGCAGAAAAAGAGCCTCGTGTTGAATCGTCTCGGCATCACGCCGGCCGTGGCCGCGGCGCTCGTGAAGCGCGGTATCGTGCGTGAAGAAACGAAGCGCGTGGAGCGCGTGGCATACGCGGACGATTGGGCGGCGGGCGAGACGGTGGCAGCGTTGCCGCCGGTGCTGAATCCGCAACAAGTCGCCGCAGGCGAAGCGCTGGTGAAAAGCCTGCGCGAGCAGACGTTTGGCGTGACGCTGCTTCATGGCGTGACGGGTTCGGGGAAAACCGAGGTGTATCTGCATGCGGTGCACGAGGCGCTGGCGGCGGGCGGCGGCGTGATTTTTCTTGTGCCCGAAGTCGCGCTGACGCCGCAAACGGTGGCGCGTTTGCGCGGCCGTCTCGAAGCGATCGCCCCGGGACAAAAAACCGTCGTCTGGCACAGCCATTTGAGCGAAGGCGAACGTATCGACGGCTGGCACGCGCTGGCGTCGGGCGAAGCGCGTGTGGTCGTGGGCGCGCGCTCGGCGATTTTTGCGCCCGTGCAAAATCTCCGCCTCATCGTCGTCGACGAAGAGCATGAGCCGGCGTACAAGCAGGACGAGACGCCGCGTTATCACGGCCGCGATGTGGCGGTGATGCGCGCGAAGCTAGCGAACGCGCTTTGTTTGCTCGGCTCGGCGACGCCATCGCTCGAGTCGTTCGCCAACGCGTCCTCCGGCAAATACCGGCTGCTGCAGCTTACGCAGCGGGTGGATGCGCGGAAACTGCCCGACATCGACATCGTGGACATGCGCATCGAAGTGATGCGCTCGCGCGGCATGACGACGCTTTCGCGCCGGTTGGTGAATGCGATGCAGGCACGTTTCGAGCGACGCGAGCAGACGATCCTGTTTATCAATCGCCGCGGTTATTCCTCGTCGATGATGTGCACGGAATGCGGGCACGTCGAAGAATGCGAACATTGCAGTATCTCGATGACGTACCACCGCGCGGACGAGATGTTGCGCTGTCACTTGTGCGGCACGGAGCGCCCGGCGCCGTTGTCGTGTCCGAAGTGTCGCTCAGTGAAAATCCGCTGGCGCGGACTCGGCACGCAGCGTGTGGAAGAAGCCGTGCGCCGCGTGGTGCCGCGTGCGCGTATTGAAAGAATGGATACGGACACGATGTCGAAGAAACATCGTTTCCGCCAGGTGCTCGGCGATTTCCGCGCGGGCAAAATCGATATCCTCGTCGGCACGCAGATGATCGGCAAGGGGCTCGATTTTCCGAACGTGACGCTGGTCGGCCTGATCGATGCGGACATCTCGATGCATGTGCCGGATTTTCGCGCCAACGAGCGGACGTTCCAATTGCTCGTGCAGGTGGCGGGACGCGCCGGCCGTGGGGATCGCGCGGGAGAAGTGGTGGTGCAAACTTTCACGCCCGAAGCGGAGGCGATTCAATTTTCGCGTCACGCGGACTTCGAGGGGTTCGCGGCGAGCGAGTTGAAGATGCGCGGGCAGTTTGGCTATCCGCCGTATCGGCATTTGATCCATCACAGTTTCCGTGGGCCGAATCCCGAAAAACTGCAGTTCTTCGCGGAGCAATGGGCGCGCCGTGTCGAAGCCGAGCTGGGCAATCGCGTGGAGCTACGCGGTCCCTCACCATCGCCAATCGAAAAGATCAAAGACGAGTATCGCTGGCAGCTGTGGTATTTTACCACGCAGGTCACGAAAGTCGTGGCAGACCTCTCCCGTCTGCGGGCAGAATTTGCCTGGCCGGACGACGTGGTGCAGGTGCTCGACGTCGATCCGATGAGCTTGGTGTAACGCGGCTTGCGCGGGCGCGCTAAAATGCGGCCTTCGCGCAATGCATTATGCACTTGCTGGACGGAAAACCAGTTGCAGCCTGCATTTATGCAGGAGGTTCGCACCAATACCCCGATTGCTCATGCAAAAAATCTCTCTCGGGGAATATCTCTCAAGATGCTTGAGACTAAATACTTAAAAATCAACTGATCGTAGAAAAGCGCGGCGCGAGTGCAATTTGCGCTACGAATCGCGCCGCGGCACGGAGTTGGCGTCAACGTTTCAGCAATACCCACACCTTTCTATGAACATATTGATCGTTGATGACCAAGTGAGCGTGCAAAAGTCCACATCCTACGCGCTCCGCGCGATGGGCCATGAGACCTTTATCGCGAACAACACAAAACAGGCAGAGCGCATTTTGGAGGAGGAGCCGATCGAAGCGATGTTCCTGGACGTGATGCTGGGAAACGAGAGCGGCTTGGATTTCTTACCGAAACTGCCCGAGATGGGCATCGACATCCCCGTGATCGTTTTCACGGCGCAGACGTCGGTGGAAGCGGCGGTGGAAGCGATGCGGCGGGGCGCGCACGATTACATCCAGAAGCCTTTCATCCCCGAAGATATCAAACAGAAGCTCGCGCGCATCGAACAACAGCGCCGTCTGCAAACGCGCATGCGCGATCTCGAAGGCCGCGTGGCGAATCAACCGGCGCTGCTGCTAGAGTCGAATGAGCCGGCGATGAAGAAAGCCTTCGACGTTGCGTTTCGCGCGGCGGCTTCGGAGGCGACGGTGCTCATTCTTGGGCCGAGCGGCACCGGCAAGACCGTCCTCGGCCGCGCGATTCATGAACGCAGCACGCGCGCGGAAAAACCATTCGTCACGATCAACTGTCCGAGTTTGTCGCGCGAACTGCTCGAGAGCGAATTGTTCGGCCACGTGAAAGGCTCGTTCACGGGCGCCCTCAAAGACACGTGGGGTAAAGTCGCGGCGGCGGAAGGCGGCACGTTGTTTCTCGATGAAATCGGCGAAGTGCCCATGGAGATTCAGCCGAAGCTCCTGCGCCTGCTTCAGGACCGCGAATACGAACGTGTCGGCGACACCCGCACGCGCAAAGCCGATGTGCGGCTGATCGCCGCCACCAATCGCGATCTCGCGAAAGAAGTCGCGGCGGGACGTTTCCGCGAGGATCTGTTTTATCGTCTCAAAGTCATCACCGTCGAAATGCCGGCGCTGGTGGATCGTCCGGGCGATTTGCCGGTGTTGCTCGAAAACTACCTGCGCTTTTTCGCCACGGCTAAAGGGCAGACGAAACTCAGGTTTTCCAAAGAAGCGGCGATGGCGCTCGCGGATTACGCGTGGCCGGGCAATCTCCGCGAACTGCGCAACGTCGTGGAACGCGCGGTCATCCTCGCGTCGGGCGACGAGATCCAACTCGCGGATTTGCCCGAGGAGTATCACGCCAAAGGCGAGGACTCGGCGGTGCGCCCCGGCCATTTCGTGACGATCGATCGGTTGGAGGAAGAACACATTCGCCGCGTGGTCGCGAAGGTCGACAGTCTCGATCAAGCCGCGCGCATCCTCGGCATCGATATTGCGACGCTCTATCGCAAACGGAAACGTCTCGGCATGGTCACGCATACGCTCGAGACGCGGGCGGCGAAAAACGTGCCGGCTTAATGTAGGTCCGCATGCCATTGCCGTCGCGCGAGATCGCGCGGCGATGGCGAAGCGGTTGGGGAAGATTGGCGGGGTAATCGGCGCGCAATGGCGGCCGAATGGATGGAGAAATGGCGGATGTAGCGAGGGAGGCGCGTGAGCGCCGAGTATGCATTTCGCGGGGAGCGCGCTTTTTTTTAAGCTGCAAATCGCAACCGAGCGCAGGCGCGTTATAATGGATTACCTCGGCGTACGTCCGCGAAACGTCCGCTGGCACGCGAAATGAGGAAGGATATCGCCCATGAAAATCTGCTTCTTCACTAACACGTTTCTTCCGCACGTCGGCGGAGTCGCCAAATCCGTCCAGACGTTTCTCGAAGACTACCGACGTCTTCGGCAGCGTGTGAGAGTAGTAGCACCGGAATTCCCCGAAGGCGTCGCACCGCCGCGCATCGAACGCTCCGTGATCCGCGTGCCCGCGCTGCAGAATTTCAACGGCAGCGATTTTTCGGTGAGCCTGCCGCTGAGCGCGGAGACGATGGATGGCATCGCCGCGTTCAAACCGGATCTGATCCACGCGCATCATCCCTTTTTGCTCGGCGACACCGCGCTTCGCGTAGCCGCCGTGACCGGCGCGCCGGTGGTGTTCACGCACCACACGTTGTACGAACAATACACGCACTACGTGCCCTTCGACTCGCCGCGACTGAAGGAGTTTGTGATCGAGCTCTCCACGCGTTTCGCGAATCGCTGCCATGGTGTGATCGCGCCGAGCGAAAGCATCGCGTCGCTGCTCGTTTCGCGAGGTGTGATCAGTCCCATCAAAGTGGTGCCGACGGGCATCGACACGGGAGCGCTCGCCTCGGGCAATCGCGTGCGTGGGCGTCGTCGTTGGAAACTTCCGGGCGACGCGCGTGTGATCGGTCATGTCGGTCGTCTGGCGCCGGAAAAAAATCTGCCCTATCTCGCGGACGCGATTGCGCGCACGTTAAAACAAGAGACCGACGCTTGGTTGTTGGTCGTGGGCGAAGGCCCGTCGCGCGAGGAGATGGAAAAAGTCTTTGCGGAAAACGGCGTGGCCGCGCGTGTACGTTTTGCAGGCAAACTAACCGGAAGTGCCTTGCACGACGCGTATGCGTCGATGGATGTCTTTGCTTTCGCCTCGCAAAGTGAAACCCAAGGGATGGTGCTCGCCGAAGCGATGGCTGCGGGAAATTCGGTGATCGCGCTCGATGCCACCGGTGCGCGCGAGATCGTGCGCGACCAACGCGAAGGACGTCTGCTCGACGCCGATGCGAGCGCGGACGATTTCGCACGAGCGCTGCGCGATGTGGTGGCCGATGCGGAAAAAAACAACGCGTGGCGCGAAGCCGCGACATTGCGCGCGGCGGAATTTGACCGACGCGTGACGGCGGCGCGTGCGCTCGATTTTTATCGCGAAGTGCGCGACGCGTATCGTCGCGAAGACCCGCGCACGGAAGAGCACACCTTGTGGGAACGCACGCGCGAACGACTCGCGATCGAAGCCCAACTCGTGGCCGACAAAGTCGGCGCGGCGGTCAAAGCCATGACCTCGCCGCTCACGCATCTGGCCAGCGGATGATACGCCATGCTCGCACGACTAGAAGCCGCATGGTGGCGGTGGCGACGCCGCTTCAGCCGAAATGAATGGGCGATGCGCGGGTTTGGCCTGCGCGCGACCAAGGACGCCCCGCATGCGCATGGGCTGTTGATGATTCAGATCGATGGACTCAGCCGCGTGCAACTCGAGCGCGCGATGGCGCGCGGTCGCATGCCGTTTCTGAAGCATCTGCTGAAACGCGGTTATCACATGCACACATTTTACCCCGGATTGCCGTCGAGCACGCCGGCGGTGCAGGCGGAGTTATTCTACGGCGTGCGCGGCGCGGTGCCGGCGTTTAGTTTTCTCGACAAGCGTGTAGGCGGCATCGGCATGATGATGCATCCGGATTGGGCGAAACGGATCGAGGCGGACTTGAGCACGCAGGCGATCGGACTTCTGAAAGGCGGCAGCTCGTGGAGCAACATCTACACGGGCGGCGCGGCGCAGGAAGAAAGTCATTTCTGCGGAGCGAGCATCGGCATCGGCGACATGTGGCGGACGGGAAAGGTGCGCGCTTTGCTCACGTTTATGTTTCTGCACTTCGATGTGTTCGTGAAACTGATCGGCCTGCTGCTGCTGGAGATCGTGATCGGGCTGCGCGATGCGTTGCAGGGCGTTTTCAGGCAGAGCCGCAATCTCTGGCGCGAAGTGTTTTTTCTCTTCGCGCGTGTGTTTGTGTGCGTGGGTTTGCGCGAACTCGTGACGCTCGGCGCGCGAGTGGATGTCACGCGCGGCCTGCCGATCGTGCATGTGAACTTCCTCGGGTACGATGAACAGTCGCATCGGCGCGGACCGGACTCGGCTTTTGCGCATTGGACGCTGAAAGGCATCGATAACTCGATCCGCGAGCTGCACCGCGCTGCGCGACGCTCGGCGCGTCGCGACTATGAAATTTGGATTTATAGCGACCACGGACAGACGCGTGCGAAGTCGCTGATGCATGCCGTGCCCGGTGGACTCGAAGGGTTGGTGCGCAAACATTGGCCCGCGCAGGATGCGGTCAAAGCAGCGCCGGGCGTGCGTCCGCAACAACGGCCTTCGGCCGGTCACTGGGCGGGCGGTCCGCGCGCGGCGGCACGTGAGCGCATGCATCGCGCGGAAGCACAACTCAGCGTGTTTGAAACGCAGGAGTTTGCGGTCGCGGCGCTCGGTCCCGTGGGCCATATTTATTTTGGACGCGAACTCGGCGAAGCCGCGCGTCGGCGCCTGGCTGCAGCGCTGGTGGCGGATGGTGTAGGCGGCGTGTTGATCCGTCGCGAAGACGGACGCGTCGATTGGCTGCACGCGGGCGGCACACAAGCGCTGCCGGATGTGCCGGAAGGACTTCCATTTGAAGGCGATCATCGCGCCGAGGTGGCCGAGGATTTGGTGCGTTTGTGCAACAATCCGCACGCGGGCGATCTGGTCGTGCTCGGCTGGGGAACGAAAGGCGAGTGCTGGACCTTTGCTCACGAAAACGGCTCCCATGCCGGCCCGACGCCGCAAGAGACGCAGGGGTTTGCGCTGTTGCCCGCGAATGTGTGGCTGCCGGAAAGCGCGCACGAATACATCCGTCCGTCGGTCTTGCGCGCGGCGGCGCTGCGGGCGTTGGGTCGATCGGAAAGCGGCGCGATCTTGCGAAGTCATCGACGTCGTCGGCCCTCGCCGGAAGCGGTGTCGTTGCGCGTCGTGACGTACAATGTGCACAGTTGCCGCGGAGGCGACGGACGCATTTCGCCGACGCGCATCGCGCGTGTGCTCGAGCGCCTCGATCCGGATGTGGTCGCGTTGCAGGAACTCGATTCTGGTCACGAACGCTCGCGCGGCGAAGACCAACTCGCGGTGATCGCGGAGCGTTTGAAGATGTACGCGTATTTCTGTCCGGCGGTCACGTCGGGTCATGCGAAGTACGGACACGGCGTGTTGTCGCGCCAACCGATTCGCTTGATCCGGCGCGCGGTATTGCCGCGCGGAGGACGCACACGGGGCGAGCCGCGCGAAGCGATGTGGGTGACCTTGCCGTGGCTCGGGCGAGAAGTGCAGTTGTTGTCCACGCATCTCGGTTTGGGCTCGGCGGAACAGGCGGCGCAAATCGCGCACTTGCTCGAACCCGAATGGCTCGGCGGCATCGGCACGGATCAGCCGGTGATCCTTTGCGGTGATATGAATTTCCCGCCGGGCTCACGCGAATATCGCCGGCTCGCGACGATGATGCGCGACGTGCAAGCGTGTGCTCCGGGACATTTGGCGCGGCGAACATTTCCCGCGCGCTGGCCGCTGCGGCGCATCGATCACATTTTTGTGTCGTCCCATTTCGAAGTGTGCGGCGTGAAGGTGTTGGAGGATCATCTCACGCGCATGGCGTCGGATCATCTGCCGGTTGCTGCTGATCTGCGGTTGATCGCGGAAGCGGCGTCGAAAGAGGTCACCCGCGCGGACGCATTGGCGACGCCGCTGTCCGTCAGCGCTCCTGCGGGCGGGGCCGCGGAGCACGCTTGAGCGGTGGCCGGCGTCTCGCGCACCGAAACGCGTTACGCGGAAGGCGAGGGCAGTTCTTGCGGAAGCGTTTTATGCTCCTTCGCGATTTGACGGTGATGCTCCTTAAATCGGATCGCCAGCCAGTGGGTAACGAGCGCCACGACGAGTGCGTAGATCGCGATCCCGATGCCGACGGACCAGGAAAGATGCATGGTCGCTCCGCCGAGCATCAGCCCGAGGGTGGAGGTCGCGAGATGGATCGGAAGAAACGTCGCGAAGTACACGCCGAACGATGTGCCCGCGAGAGGAACGGCGTAGTTTTTTAATGTGTACGAAAGGCCCGGCGCGAGCGCGACCCACACGGAGAAAGGCCAGGTGGTGCGACGGTCGAGTTCCGGGAGCGTCCAGCCTGCTTTGGCGAGCAGTGAGGTCACGGGCCGTCGCACCCATTTGGCGACCGGGTAGCTTAGCACCAGGTGAACCGCCGTCATCGCGGCGGTGAGGCAGAGACCGTTCATCACGCCGAAGCGTGCGCCCACCGCGAGGAGCAACAACGTCAGCGGAAAACCCGTGAGCGGAAGCAGCGCAAAGCAAAGCAGCAGCCACGGCTCCGACAGATTTTCGACCATTGCTTTCCAACGATCGCCGCCGCCGAGATGCGTCGCGGTGACAAATGCGATGGCGATGCCGATGCCCAAGGCGACGATGGCGATGCGCCGGCGGCGAATGGCGGGAGAAACGGGAGAAGTCATAGCGCCGTTTGCGCACGAAGCCTGCCATAATCCCATTACGCGAGGAAACCCGACGGAAACCGAGTGCGCATCCCGTTCACGCAAGTGGATCGCGTGCAAAACGCAACCGGCGCTTCGCGAGCCTCTGTGCAAGATGCAGTCGCGCCTGAGCACGCGGACGCCGGGGAGTTTTTTGCGAGAAATAATCCCTTTGTATTCAGAAGCTTAATACAGCGAAAAGCGGCTTGGGGTGAGTTGGCACAGCCAGTGCGAATTGGACGCCGAATTTTCTTATAAAACCTAAAACAAACCAATCATGACCCGCGAAAACACGCTTCTAAAACTGATCGCTCACGACCTGCGTTCGCTGCATGCGAGCGCGCTTGTTTTGGAAAAAAACGTCGCCCGTCTGGCCATGGAACTTGAGTCGCAGGACCTCGCGTCGCTCGCGGGTTTGATCGCTCAGATCAACTGCTCGGGATTTGACCCGATCGAGGATCTGCTGCGTCGCGCGCGCATCCAAGAGCCGAAAGGTGGCACGCCCGCAGATCCGCTGCTGAAAGGCGCGCTCATGGACGCCGCCGGCGGCCGGCGCCTCGATGTGGCCGGCGTGATCGGCATGCTTCGCCGCTCCGCGAGGTACTTGGAAATGCATTGCATGTCGCTCGCGACCTCGGCCACGCAACTCGGCCTTACCCAAACCTCGCATTATTTGCGCGCGTGGGCCCGCGAGTGGATCGGTTTAGAATTGAATCTAAACGCTGTCGCGGCCCGTCCGCGCCCTCGTGAGAGCCCCGTAGCAGTCGCAGCCACGGCGGCTTTCGCAATGGCCTGATAGTCCGGTTTCTTCCCTTCAACCCCATTCCACCCATGCCTTCCTCCGCGCTTAATTCTCTCCGCGATCTCCTCATCGAGCAGACGCGCGATCTCCACAACGCCGAGACACAGTATCGCGGCATCCTGCCGACGATGCTGGAAAGCGCCACCGATGAAGAGCTCCGCAAGGAGCTCACCGACGCGATCGAACTCACCGACGCGAACATCAGCTGGCTCGAGCACGCCTGCACGCACCTCAATGTCGAGCCGACCGGCGTCACTTGTGAAGCCATGCGCGGATTGATCCGCGAAGCGCGCGAGACCGTTGCGAAATATGGCGATCCTTACGTGATCGATGCGGCGTTGATCGCAAATGCCCAACGCGTCGCGCACTACCAGATCGCGGGTTATGGCACGGCGCGGCAGTTCGCGAAAGTCATCGGCGAAGATCGCGTCGCGGATATTTTTGGCGATCTGGTGCGTCTCGCTGGAAATGTCGATCAGCGTCTCTCCAAAGTCGCCACCGGTGGTTGGTTCGCGCGCGGCGTGAATCAGCGCGCGGAAACAGTCTAGGACACGGAGCGGTTGTTCCCGATACGCCCGACGACGGGTACGGCGGGCGCGACCGATTATGATCTTAACCGCGCAGAATGAAGTGGAACCGGTCTGGAGCGGCGCGTACTGTGCCAACGCTGGCAGGGCCAGGCCGTTCCATGAAAAAGACCATTCTTCGTTACTGGCATGCGGGATTGCTGGCAGCGGCTGCGGTGCTGTTGGTGCTGTCCATCATCACCGGCTCGCGGGCGGGATGGCGCGCGTATGAACGACTCACGTGGGTCAATGAAACGTATCGCGTGCTCGAAGCGACGAGTCGCGCGGCGTCGTTGATCAAAGACGCGGAGCTCGATCAACGCGCGTTTCTCATCAGTGGCGCGTCGATCTACCGCGATTCGTATTTTTCGTCGGAAGCGGCGGTGCGGAGTCATTTAACCGCGCTGGAAAAATTGGTCGAAACCAGTCCCCGTCAGCGCGAGCGAAGCTTGCAATTGTCGCGACTGGTCGAGGCGCGTCTGGCGACTTTGCGCGCGAGCGTGGAGGAATACGGCGGCGGGGAAGATCGGCAAGTGGGGGTGGTCGGCCTGCGGCAAATGGCCGAGATCGATGCGCTCGTGCGCGTGATTCATGCCGAAGAAACGGCGCTTCTCGAACATCGCGAAAACATCATGCGACGCGAGCTGTGGACGACCGCGTTGATGATCGTGCTTTCGGGCGGCATGGCCCTCGTCCTCGGCGCCAACTCGTTCACGCTGATGAGGCGCGCACTCATCGCTTTGAAACGCGAGGCCGAATTGTTGCGCGCCAAAGAACAAGCGGAGCAATCCGATCGCGAAAAGAGCGAGTTTCTGGCGAACATGAGTCACGAAATCCGCACACCCATGAACGCCGTGTTGGGTTTTGCGGAACTCCTGCGCGGCATCGCGACCACGCCGAAACAGATTCAGTACGTCGATGCGATCAACACGAGCGGCAAGGCGTTGCTCTCGATGATCAACGACATCCTCGACCTCTCAAAGATCGAAGCGGGGCGTCTCGATCTGAGTTTTAAACCGATGTCGCTGCGCGCGGTGTTTGGAAACATCGCCACGATCTTTGAACATCAGGCCGAGGAACGCGGGCTCGATCTGAGCTTCGACGTCGATGAAAGCGTGCCGCCATCGATCTCGTTCGACGCGGTGCGCTTGAGGCAGATTTTGTTTAATGTCGTTGGCAACGCGCTGAAGTTCACACCGCAAGGTTTCGTGAAAGTGCGCGCATGGAGCCGGCTCACGGAAGGCGACGAGACAACGCTCACACTGTATATCCAAATTTCGGATACAGGCATCGGCATCGCGCCCGAGCACCACGAATTGATCTTCGAACCGTTCCGCCAGGTGCGCGCGACGGAAAGCCCGTACGCCGGCACGGGGCTCGGACTCGGCATCACGCGACGCCTTACGGGGCTATTGGGCGGCAAGCTCAGCTTAGAGAGTGAAGTGGGGAAAGGCTCGGTTTTTTCCTTCGAGTTTCCACGCGTGCCGCTTTCGTCGGAAATGCCGGATGACGAGGAGTCGATTGCGGCGTCCAAGGATCTCGATCGCTTGCGTCCGAGCCTGCTCTTGGTCGTGGACGATCTGTCGATCAATCGGGATCTGATGCAGGGGTATTTCGAAGGCACGAAACACCGTTTGTTGTACGCGAGCACCGGCGAAGAAGGTGTGGCGATGGCCAAGAAATTTCAGCCGGATCTCGTGTTCATGGATCTGCGCATGCCGGACATGGATGGCGACACCGCGCGACGAAAGATCAAGGAAGACGAAGCCACGGCGACGATTCCCGTGGTCGCCATCAGCGCGTCGAGCTCGCCCGCGGAAGAAGACGCGCTGCGCGACCAATTTGAAGGCTTCATGCGCAAGCCGATCACGCGTGACGCGTTGTATGCGACGTTGGAGGAGTTGCTGCCCGTGGTGCCGCGCACGCGCGGTACGACATCTCCCTTGGTCGTTTCTTCGGAAGCCGCGCCGCCGATGGTTGCTGGCTCTTGGCGGGAGCTGGTGAAACGATTGCGCGCGCTTGAAACCGATACTTGGCCGCGTCTCTCAAAATCGATGGGCATGCGCGAAATGGAGAGCTTCGCGCGCAATCTACTCGATGAAGCTGAATGCGAGCAGTGTGCACCTCTCAGCGAATATGCACGGAAACTGCTCGCGGAAGTTGAGACGATCGACATCCATGCACAGGAGAAGACGATGAAAAAGTTCCCCACGTTGGTTGCCGAGATCGCTCGTCTGGCAGGAGGCGCGGAATCCTTATGATCCGCACCACCACCGGCTATGGTGGCGTCGTCCTGGTTGTGGATGACTTGCCGCGCAATGTTCAACTCGTCGGCTCGATCCTGTCGCGAAAAGGATACGAAGTGCTCTTTGCCACGAGCGGCGAAGCGGCGTTGGAGCGTCTGGCGGCGCGTCTGCCCGATCTTGTGCTGCTCGATTTGATGATGCCCGGCATGGACGGACTCGAAGTTTGCCGACGCATCAAAAAAGACCCGCGCATGCTGCACTTGCCGGTGATCTTCCTCACCGCGGCCAACGAATCGGAACTCGCGGCCAAGGCGCTCACCGAAGGAGCGGTGGATTTCGTCAACAAACCCTTCAACACGGCGGAGCTGCTCGCACGTGTGCGCACGCATGTGGATCTCAAGCGCACGCGCGACGAATTGGAGCGCATCATTCAGCAGAAGAACGAACTCATGAGTGCGGTGGCGCACGATTTGAAGAATCCTATTTCGTCGATCCGCTTCAGCGCATACATGCTGCGCGATCAAGGCGTGGGCGGCGACGATCCGCGCGGCGAGTTGGTCGATACGATTTTGGAATCGTGCAATGGCCTGCTGAAATTCATCCAAAGCCGGCTCGAGCGCGATGCGGCAGAAGCGCGTTTGAGTCAGCTGCAAGTCGAGCCGGTCGATCTCGGCGAAGTGCTCACTCAAGTGATGCGTATCAACCTCGCGAGCGCGCACGCGAAGAAGCAGACGGTCACATGCCTCAGTAATCTCGACGAGTTGCCGCCGGTGGTCGCCGATTACCACGGCCTCGGCCAAGTGCTCGGCAACATCGTTTCCAACGCCATCAAGTTCTCGCCGCCGGGTGCGCATGTGACCATTCGCGTGGGGCCCGACGAGCAATCGATGAACTTCCTGCGGGTGACCGTGGACGATCAAGGACCCGGTCTCACCGCCGCGGACCTGAAGGATTTGTTCAAACCTTACAAACGCCTCAGCGCGCGTCCCACTGCGGGCGAATCGAGCACAGGTCTCGGTCTTTCGATCGCGCGCGATTTGATCCAGACGATGGGTGGCACGCTCGATTGCAAATCCGAGCCGGGTCACGGCGCATCGTTTTGGGTGACGCTGCCGGTCGCGTGAGTTTTTGGCGCGCGCAGAATGCAACCGCGCTGAAATTGAAGGCGTGCAATTTGCGCCTGCGCCGAAAACGCGTAACGCTGAGGGGGCCGCAATTCATTCGCGCGCAAGCCCCTGCGATAGCGGCGATCCGTTGGCACGCCGCTGGCAAACCACGTCTCTGTCACTTCGGAAAAATTTCCTCTCATGAAAATTAACCCCTCTCGTCATCTGCTCCTGATCGTGTTTTCCGCGCTTGTTTTCAACGGTTGCAAAGAGCGCACCCACGCCGCTCCGCCTGACCAAACCGGGCCGAATACGGTTCCCGCGCCATCGGCGATCAAGCCGCGCGTGACGGTCGGCGAGCGTATCCACGGCGCGGCTACAGATATCCGCGCTTCGCTCGCGGAAGCGTGGGAAAAATCGCGCGAGGCCACCTACGCGCAACGAGCGGCGGTGCGCGAGCGTATGGCGGCGGCAGAACGTTCGCTCGATGCCACGATCGAACAATGGTCCGCGAAGAAGGAATCGGTTGTTGAAGACATGCGGCCTTCGGTCGACGCGGCCTTGACGGAGCTGCGCAATGCGCGCGCGGTGCTCGATCAAAAGATCGAAGCGCTGGGCAACGCCTCTGAAGAAACGTGGAATTCGGTGAAGGCGGAGCTGAACACCGCGTGGCAACGAGTGAATACCGCCATCGCCGATCTTACGGCTAAATTGGACTCTTGACCTGCGCGGCGATCGGGGACGCCAGCAGTCGATCGCGAGGCCGACGCCAGAATCTTAGCGCTCTCAAAATCTTTTTTCTCATGCGTTCATGGCTTCCCTGGCGGTACTTGTTGCGACGCGCCGCGCGCTCGCGGGGATTCATCGATCCCTTCGAGTTCCTCGCGCGGATGCGGCAGTTTTCGCAGCCGTCGGAAGTGCAGGAACCCATCGAGCTGATTCGCGCCGGCGTGGTTTTTCATGCACGCGGACTGATCAACACGAAGGTCATCCAAAACAATCTCGACTGGGTGTGGCCGTACTGGGTGGCGCGGCAGTTTGACCCGGGCGACGATTCGTTTTTGCCGCGCGCGTTTTCCTTCAGTCACGTCAATCTCACGCATCGCAACTGGACCGCGATCGGTATCCCCGGAATGAATACATTTCCGGTCGTGGATCCACGTGGACTGGTGACGCCGCGCGAAGATCGCTGGTCGCTCGACTGGTGGTTTTATCCAGACGAAGGCGAACCGCTTTATCCCTCGCGCATCAAAGACGGTGAACAGGAGCTTTCGTTCGATCGCGGTTTGGAAGTCATCACGCGCACGCTACGCGCGGACGTAGCCCTGACCACGCGGGCGTGGGTGGAGTCGGCGGAAGGTGGACCCGAACTAAAACTCGAGGCGCAAGTCGAGACAACGCGACCGGGACGGCTGGTACTTGCCGTGCGTCCGGCGAATCCAGAGGGCGTGAGTTTCATCGACGAAATTCATCGCACGGACGATGGACGGCTGGCCGTGGGGTCGAACGTGCCGCTCAAGTTGTCTTCGCCACCGCAGGACTGGGTGTTCTCGAATTTTCAACAGGGCGATGTCGGGACGCAACTGGCCGACAATCTGCCAGCCGATCCGACGGTCGGGCGCATCAAATGTTCGTCGGGTCTCGCCACGGCGGCGGCGGTGTTTCCTGTATCCACGGGAGAACTACAATCCGTCGGCGCGACGATGGCGTTGGTGCGGCCGAAGGAGCCGATGCCGCAGGTGATCGCGTGGAGCGATGCATTGGCGGCGACGCCGCGACTCGACGTGCCGCAACGAGATTGGGTGCGTTTGTACGAGACGGCGTTGCGCACGCTCGTGTTGCTCTCGCCGGGAGAAATTTATCCCGGCCCCTACACCTACCGCCGTTTTTGGTTTCGAGATGCGTGTTTGATCATGAATGCGCTGATCGCGGCAAATCTCCACGATCGCGCACGTCATGCGCTGGAGCGTTTCCCGCTGCGTCAGCGTTCGGACGGTTATTTTCATTCGCAGGAAGGTGAATGGGATGCGAACGGGCAGGTGCTTTGGATCGCGGACAAACTGGAGCGTGCGTCGGGTGCATTGGTGTCGAAGGCGCTGATGAATGCGCTCGAGCGCGGCGGGCAATGGATCGCGCGCAAACGCATGAAATCGCGTGGAGGACGTCACTCGGGATTGTTGCCGCCGGGTTTTAGCGCGGAGCATTTGGGGCCGAACGATTATTATTATTGGGACGACTTCTGGGGCATCGGTGGACTCAAAGCGCTTTCGGCAATGTATCAGCGACGTGGAGACACGGAACACGCGGTGCATCACATGCAGGAGGCGGAGATTTTCTGGCGCGATGTGCGCAACAGCCTTTCGGCGATTCCGAATTCTGTATCCGCGCAGGGACTACCGGCGTCGCCTTATCGGCGCATGGATGCGGGTGCGATCGGTTCGTTGGTGGCGGATTATCCCTTGCAGCTCGACGAAGTGGGGCCGCGCAACTTCCAACTCACGGCGGACTGGCTTTGGAAAAACTGCCGGCACGCGGGCGGATTTTTCCAGGACATCATTCATTCGGGGGTGAACGCCTATCTCACGCTCGCGCTGGCCCAGACCTTTTTGCGTCAGGGCGATCCGCGTTATCTGGAGCTGATAGAATCGGTCGCACGACTGGCGTCGCCGACGGGACATTGGCCCGAGGCGATTCATCCGCGGACGGGCGGCGGATGCATGGGCGATGGTCAGCACGCGTGGGCGGCCGCGGAATGGGTGCTGATGATGCGCGCGCTGTTTTTGCGGGAAGAAGCCGACAATCTGGTCGTTGGCGCAGGACTGCCCGCGGCGTGGTTCGAGAACAGCGAGCATTTCTTCTTCGGGCCGACGGCGACGGCTTGGGGAGCGTTGACGCTGACGTTCAGTCGCCGGGAAGGAAACTGGTTTGTGAAGATCGATGGAGTGGCCGGTGATAAAGCGCCGCGCATCCTCATCGACGTGCCAGGATTTGAGGCGACGTGGGTACACGCCTCCCGATGGGAAACGCCGCTGATTCCGAAAAGTTGAGTGCGCTGTGACTGGCGTCGCAGCGACGGCGGTTATTTGACCGCTTCGTGCAGAGCAACGCTGCCGAAGGTGAGCCCGCGCGCTTTTACGGAGGAGAAACCGGCGGCGAGGATTTCTTTCGAGAGGCCCGCGCGATCCGGGAATTGTTGGATCGTCTGGTTGAGGTATTCGTACGCGGCGCGATCGCCGGTGATCGCGCCCGCGATCCAGGGAAGGATGCGGCGCAGATAGAAAAAGTAGAAAGGTCGGAACCAGCGGTACGGCTGCGAAAACTCGAGGATAAAAAGATGTCCGCCGGGACGAAGCGTGCGGTGCATCTCGGTCAAGGCGCGGTGGCGATCCGCGAAGTTGCGCAGGCCAAAGGAAATCGTGATCGCATCGAGACTCGCGTCGAGCAAAGCAAGCGCGAGGGCGTCGCCTTGGCGGAAAGCGACGTTGTCGAAGCGGCGGCTCTGGCGTTTTTTTATCTCCGCTTCGTCGAGCATCGGTTGGCAGAAATCCATGCCGAGGATGCTGACGGTGGGCGGAAGTTTATCGCTCAGCGCGAACGCGACGTCGCCGCTGCCGGTGGCGAGATCGAGAATGTCCTGCGGCGAGGCGCGGCGCACGGCGGCGACGAGTTTGCGGCGCCAGCCGAAATCCAAGCAGCCACTCAGCAAGTGGTTCGCGACGTCGTAGCGACGCGCGATGCGGGCAAACATGGAATTGACGGCGACGGGATCTGGCACGGCGATAGAGGGCGTAAGAGGTGGGCATGAAAGCCTGAATTGGCAACTGCCGAGAGCGCTCAAGGACGCGAGGAGGTCGTAAAAAAGCCCTCCCGTGGAAGGGGAGGGCTTCGAAAGCGGGGAAGTTGTCTCTTTGCCTTATTTGGCGGAGCGGGCGCGCTTGAACTTCGTGGTGAATTTCTCGACGCGGCCGGCGGTGTCGACCAGGCGCTTTTCGCCGGTGTAGGCCGGGTGCGAATCCATGGTCACGTCGCGGACGACAACGTAGTAGTCCTGACCGTCGATCTTCTCTTTACGAGCCGACTTCATGGTGGACTTGGTGAGGAAGCGTTTGCCGGTACCGACGTCGAGGAAGCAAACGTTATTGAGAGTGGGATGGCCTTCGGCTTTCACGGTTGGAAAAGAAAGAGGTTAGAAAATCAGCCCTGACGCGCTTTGTAGCGGGGCTCGACTTTGTTGATCACGTAGATCTTGCCACGGCGACGGACGACTTGGCACGCCGGGTGACGCTTCTTCGCGGATTTGATGGAGGAGACAACTTTCATAAAAGGGCTGAAAACACCGTCCGGGGGAGACACTGTCAAACGGAATCTTGTGAAGTGACGCACGCGGCGGCGAAGGGCGTGCCCAAGTCGATGCAACCTGCGCACATCGGCGTCAGTTGCGCTCAGGATCGTCGGGTTCACCGGCGAGGAGTTTCCACTGCGGATTGATGCCGCTGAGGATGGTGCGCCAAAGAGATTCGTCCTGATCGAGATCGAGCGTCGGCGCCATGAGCGGGCTGATGACCCAGGTGTGCTGGGCGAGCTCGTTTTCCAACTGTCCGGCGGACCAGCCGGAATAACCGAGGAAGGCGCGAAGATGCAGGCCGCCTTCGGCGAGGATTTCTTCGGCTTTTAGCGGATCTATGCCGAAGAGCAGTTGGAAGCCGCTGCCGTCGGTGTGGAAGCGCCAGGCGCAGAGCAGCAAACGATCCGTGTCGACCGGACCGCCGTGAAAAAGCGGTACGTTGGCGAGGGGGCTGAGCGCGAACTGGGCGTCGAGCTGGCCGAGGCGTTTATGCAGCGGACGATTGAGGATGATGCCCATGGCACCTTTTTCATCGTGGGCGGAAAGCAGCACCACGGAGCGCCGGAAGTTGGCGTCCTTCAACCCGGGATGTGCGAGGAGCAGCGCCCCGGCGAGGGCGGAGGGCAGATGAGACGGTTCGCGCATCGTTCAATCGAGGCGGGTCACCTGGATGCCGGCGTCTGCCAGCAACGGAGCGACCAGCGGATCGTTGTGATAATCGGACCGATAACGGATTTCCGCAATGCCGGAGGCGGCCAGAATCTTCGCGCAATTGATGCAGGGGAAATGAGTCACGTACGCGATGCAGCCTTCGACCGGGCTGCCGCGACGGGCGGCGTCGGCGATGGCGTTTTGTTCGGCGTGGACGGTCGCTTGTTCGTGCCCATCGCGCACGCGCGATACATGGGGCGTGCCGGGGAGAAAGCCGTTGTAGCCGGCAGCCACGATGCGGTTTTTGCGATCGCCGCCGCTGACGATGACGCAGCCGACGTGGAGGCGTTCGCACGGAGAACGCGTGGACAGCAGGAGGGCGGTGGCCATGAAATAGTCGTCCCACGAGGGACGATTTTCGAGGTTGCCCACCGCGCGGGAAACCCAATCGACGAGGGAATCAGTCGCTACGCTGCTGCTCATGGCGTGCGCAGCGTGCGGGTGGTCGGAAAAAAAGCGATAGCGAACAGAAAGTCCGGCGCCAATCGCGCGCGAAGCCTCAGTTGTACAGCCAGAAACGGCGGCTGTTTTGCTGGAAGGCGTGGGCCTCGCGTTTCCATTTGCGGAAAAAGCCTTCGACGTCCACGCGGGCGCCGTCGCGTTTGAGCGCGTTCCACCATTCGAGCGAGCCGGTGTGTTTGTTGAAGAGCAGCGCGGCGTCCGCCGAGGCGGCGGCGAAAGGGTTTTTGGCGTTATAGTGCGCGGCGAGACGCATGAGGTGGAAGCTCAGCTCGGTGGGATTCCAGTCGTCCCAATCGCTCACTTCGACGTAGATGCCGATGCCCATGGCGGCGCCGGTGGGCGAGGTGAGGGAAACGCGTTTGAACGAAAGTCCGGGCAGGCGCAGCGCGACGAGATCCTTGTGCAGTTGATCGACGGAACGCAGTTTCGTCGAAACGCCGCGGAACGGATATTGCGTGCCGATGCCGTGAGAAAACCCGCCGATCTGGCAGCCGAGCCCCGTCATCGCGTAGCCGACGCAGGCGGCAAAATCCGGGATGTTGGGCGACGTAGGGACAAAGCGCAGACCCGTTTCCGGCCAGCGCATGGAGCGGCGCCAGCCTTGCATTGGAATGACGGTGAGTTTGCCGCGCAGGCGGACGGCTTCGCTTATCTCGAGCGCGCCGGGCGTGCCCGCGGCCATGCGCGCGAGTTCGCCCATGGTCAGGCCGTGCACGTAGGGCATCTCGTATTGGCCCACACCGCTGAAAAACTGGCGGTCGAGCATCGGGCCATCGACCTTGAGGCCGCCGAGCGGATTGGGCCGATCGAGCACGATCACTTCGACGCCATGTTCGAAGCAGGCTTCGATCGCGTACTTCATGCACACGGAGTAGGTGTACGAACGCACGCCGATATCCTGCATGTCGATGAGCAGCGCATCGAGGCCGGCGAGCTGCTCCTTGGTCGGGCGACGATTTTTTCCGTACAACGAATACGCGGGCAGGCCGGTGCGTTTGTCGACGGAGTCGGCGATGTTGATCGACGCGGGCGTGTTGCCGTAGATGCCGTGCTCGGGACCGAACAACGCGACGAGCTGAACATTGGGGGCCTTAAAAAGCACATCGACGGTGCTGACGCCGTGGCGGTTGACGCCGGCCGGATGCGTGAGAACGCCGACGCGTTTGCCGGCGATGGGCGCGAAATTTTGCGCGGCGAGCACGTCGATGCCGAGCATCACGCCGGTTTGCGCGGGCTGCACGGGCGACGGCGAAGCGGGCTGAATCGGCGATTGCGCGACGGCGTTTTGCGGACGCGTGGGACGCGAAAGTTGCGAGGAGTTCCCGGAGTTGCCGTTCTCCGATTGATTGGAACTGCAGCCGGCGAAAGTCAGCAGCGCTGCGAAGCAAAACAGAGCATGGAAAAAGGAGCGAGGAGCGGGCGGAAATTCTGGGGGGCGGGCGTGTCCGGACATGCGGGGTGCCACTCTGGGGTCGTCGCGAGTCGCGTCGAGCGCGAATCGGTTTTTAGCGCCGGATTAAACTCTCTTCGGACGGGATCACGCACGTGTAACCGTCGGCGCGCAGGTATTCGAGAAGCTGCGCGATCACGTCCAAGCGCGGCGAGTTCCGCGGACCACTTTCGTGAAGAAGAATGATCGCGCCGGGTGTCGTGCGTTTTTGGATACGCCGCACGGCGCGGCTGGGCTCGCGTACCTGCGTGTCGTAACCGCGCGCGCTCCAGAGCACGAGTTCGCGGTCGAGAGCGGCGAGATTTCGATGAAGCGCGAGACTTTTGAGTCCCACCGGCGGGGGGAAACAGCGCGGGGGGGGGGGGGCGGGGGGGTGGGGGGGGGGGGGGGGGGGGGGGGGGGGGGGGGGGGGGGGGGGGGGGCGG